>Ga0315274_10005306_pt1 | contig 18841 bp, 14 predicted proteins | sample YL17G02_20_MG_FD_203700 | JGI IMG/M metagenome (GOLD analysis project Ga0315274, IMG submission 203700) | Sediment microbial communities from Yellowstone Lake, YNP, Wyoming, USA - YL17G02_20 | ecosystem: Environmental > Aquatic > Freshwater > Lake > Sediment | place: USA: Wyoming | collected... | reverse complement strand
GGAAAAAAGGCCTAACACTTTTTCCATCATGTCAGATTCTTCAAACACTACATCATCATCGAAATAAGCAAGCACCTCGCTCTCCGATGCCTTGAAGCCAAGCCAACGCTGGTAGGCTGCGTTCGCATGGCTGGAACGGATAAGGTAGACACTGATATCTGAATGTTCTGGGATATTCCGGCTGACGGCGCTCTTGACGCAATGTTTGTCAGGGGAGCCATCGATGATGACAATGTTTCTTGGCTGCGCGCTCTGGTCGAACAGGCCTTTGAGAACACGCAGCAACTGAGGCACTCGCTGATAAGTGCATATTACCACATTGTATGCCGGAAGGCCGCTTTTGGCTATGCTCGCTAGGCTCATGTTAGGTTAGTGCCATTTCTGCAAAGGCCTGTTTGAGGCGCTTTTGCCAAGTATGGTCTCTGAGTGCCCTTTGGTGGCCCGCCACTCCCACCGCCTCACGCTCCTGGTCATGCGCCAGGTAGTGTTTGACTTTGTCAACGAGATCGGCAGCGTCGTGATAGCAAATGACCTCGCGGCCAAGCTCGAAGAATTCTCCCAGCTCCGGCATGTACTCGGTCAGGCTAAATCCACCACTCATCGGGATCTCAAAGTCGCGCAGCCGCACTTGGGTGACCCTCTCTTTGCCGAAGGCTGTGTTGCCGCACGACGAAAACCCGAGGTTAATCTTGCTACGGCTGAACGTCTTTACCATATCTTCGTCGCTCAACGGCTCGTGCAAGAATTCCACAGGCAGATTCCCTTTCGACAAAGAATTATTGGGTTTATGCCTGAGTCGTCCGAGAAAGCTCTGGGCCAGTGACCGAGGTGTTTGGGAGCGTAGACGCTTGACTAGAGAGGGCTGCTGCCTCTTATCGCTTATCCACCCGGGGCCAAACACGTGGACACGGATTCCGGCACCGAAGAGCCTTTGAACCAGCAACGCCCGATCTCCGTACTTCTGGCCGACGAAAGAAACATCATACAGGAATTCGCCCGGGGAGGGTTTGTAGAAATTCGGATTGGCGGCCTCCTGGCAGTAAATCGGCCGGGCGCCAACTCGCCTGTAATCCTCAAGCCGACACTTTTCCGGCACCAGGCAGTAATCATAAGCTGGAGCGATCGGAGCAACCTTTTCGAACTGGTACGAGGCATTGCAGTACCAGTTTACCGTCACGATACCCATCCTGCGGATCTGGCCGAGAACGGCCGGTGCTATCATGGACGCGTCAAAGTAGCTGAAGAAGAGGTCAACTTTCCCGGTTGCGTCCGCCGCTCCAAGTTGTTTGAGCAGTACCCGCTCGAGCTTTGGCCTTCCGTGCCGTCGGAGCCAGAGGTCTCGTATGTGGGTGTCTAAATCATAGTCGAACCGGATGACATCATGACCGAGGTCTTTCAGCGGCAACAGCAGATTATGATCCCACACCTTGGAATTTCCCGCGAGCGTTGCACTGCTGTGTGCGGCGTAAAAAATGCGCATTTTAGCCGTTCGGTTCACTACTAGTCCGAGATACTACTCTGGACAAGCCCGGGGGACGTCCTCTGACACGAAGCGCCATGGGATTGACTTGGGGCCGTACCGCCAGACTCCTCTGCGGGAAGGCCAGCCCTATCCCAGCGACCACCCAGAAGTAGAGAGGCCCATATCCAGGATGAAACATGAATACGATGGCAGCTCCGACGAAGCTTTGGCACAAGGCCACAGCCCCAATGCGCTCTCCGCCACGCGCTCCCAGTCGAACATAGCGGAGCAAGCCTCGAAAGGCTTGGCCCAGAAGCAGAGCAAACACCAGCATGGCCGGGAGGCCGTGTTTGGCGCCGACAAAAATCAACATGTTGTGTGGTGCAATAAATTGTCCCTCTGCGCCCACCGCAAACCTCCCTCCGCTCGAGCCGAGGATGGGTGCAGCCATGATGGCCTGCAGGCCGGTCAACCACCCCCACTTCGAAGAGATTCGGGTTTCCGAGGAGGAAGAAAGCTGTTCGTTTGAAAGCCGGTGCTGGATAGCCTCCGTCAAGGGTGTGGGTACAAGGTTCCAGGCAATTACCAATGCGAAGACCAGAACGGCGACCTCAGCAGCCAACCTGAGAATCCGGGTTCTCCAGTGGGTGCGGGCGGTGCCACTTAAGAGAACCGAGACAACAAAGCTGGCAGCCAGGCCGAGGTAAACAGATCTTTGCAGCGAGACCAGGCAGCCAAACATGCAAGGCAGGCGCAGTGCCACGCTCAAAATGCCCGCCAGCGGCAGTGCCTCCGACAGTTGGTACCCCACGAGCGAGAGAGCGCCACTCACTGAAGGATACGTGAACAGCCCTGAATTGCGGCTCCCCTTTTGCACGTCCCCCAGATAAATGGCACCATACGAAGACTCGGTGACGACAGACTTAATCTTGATGGCGGTGTAAGATGCCGGCGGGGCCACGGTAAAAATCAGATTGACCAGAACAAGGAGGATGAGAACGCCGACGAGTGTCTGCCGGCCTACCCGGTGAGAGGCGACCATGATGGTCAGAATGACAATCGGGATGAACATCAGCTCCGTAAGAATCGCGCCGAGGGACGAGCCTCCCAGGAGATAGCTTCCGGTCATCACGACGCCTAACGACAGCGCCCAAAGAAACGATTTTGGCAAAGAGCGTGTCTTCAAAAGCCGAAGGACCAAGGAGCAACCGGCCGTGAACCACAGGCTCAGCTTCAGCAGCTTGCTGATGTAGGTTGCGAACCCGCCAAACAGCCAAGGGAGTAATCCTGAGCCTTCCTGAGCAAAGACAACAACTGCACCGATGAGAAGAACAATGCCAAAAACACCTAAAGTTTCTGGCCGCGCAGAGCGCTTCGCCAGCGACGGTCGTCCGAGCCGCGGTGAGCCGATTTGAGCCCTCCGGCTGAAAGGAATTCGCTGCACTCTGTTAAGGATTCGGGCGGGCATCATGGCCCAGCTTAAAACTAACCGTTCCCTGCTTTGTGACGGGATTTGATTACAACTCTTGCAGCCCCAGCGGCGCGGCTCTCGCGTGAATTTCGGACAAGACTTTACTTGTCTGTGGTTGGCAGCAGGGGAGACAGTCGGCCTTTCAGAGGCGGTGGCACGCGGCCAGTCTCGGACTCATGCGGCCTCAGCATGCCGTGGAGAAAGCCATAAAGCCGTCCGAGAGCCTGAGCGATCGGAGTGAAAGTGACTCCCCTCAAACCGCCCGCGAGGAGCATGACCATATCAACACCCTGCCATACCCAAAACTGGCACCGGTGCCGGAGACGCCGGGAACCGTATCGGCGACGTATGAGGCCGGTGCCCACCGCACACTGGAACCCATACTGGAAAGGTGAGAGCCGGGAATCCGTAGCGTGCAGGTGCTCCACCTGGGCACCCCCGACCAGTAGTTTCCGGCCCAGGGGCCGCGATTTAAGACTGAATTCGACGTCTTCGCCGCGCGCGCAACCGGCCATACTCTCGTCGAAAGAGCAGGACGCGAACACGGTGTTGCGCCAGCACGTGGCGCCTCCGGGTGCCAAGTCCACCATCCTCACACCTTCAAAAGGGGCAATCAATTTCTGCGGAATGGAGATGCCGCAAGGGTGGCAAAAGCCGGCGTGCTCCGGTCGGTAGAGCCTCAGGGCCTTCCGGATTCGCCAGAGCAGCGGCAGGGAGGCGTAGGCTTCATTACGAATGTAGCAGCACGCGGCGATAGCGTCCGCATATTCAGGGGCCCGCAGTGCTTGTTCAAGGAGACCTAGGCAGTTGGCATGCAGAACGATGTCATCATCGAAGAAGGCCACGAGATCTGTCTTGACCCAGCGGAGGGCGAAATTCCGCTGGCGGGGCAGACCTTTCAGCTTCCCGGCGACTCTGAAATAGCTGATCTGCTTCGCAAGGCCCTCCAAGTCCGAGCGACGGCACAGCGCGCCTTCCGTTTCTTCGTCCGGGCTGGCGTCCACGATGACCACAGCCTCGGGATGCCGAGTCTGTAGAGCTAAAGAATCAAGAAATCGGCGCACGCTGGCGGCCCTTCTGTACGTAAGGACACAGACCGTAATGCCCGGAGAAAAGGTCTCGCCGCACGTACCGCTCTCGTCCGGCTTTGCTCCGAAGCGGAGAACCGACGTGACGTCCCTTTTAGTCTCTCTCATGTGATAATCATCCCTTGACCGACCCCTTTCCAAGGACGCCTCGCCGCTCGAATTGGCGGGGGCAAATGACTTCGCGTTTGGGCCGGAATCATGCTGCGGACAATTGGGCAACAAGCGAGGCGCAAAGTGAAGGTGGAACACCCGCTTTGACGGCCCGCCGTTCAGGTCAACCAGCCCGGCTATTCCGCACATGCTTTGACTCCGAACACGACGAGGTTCTGCTGCCGATCCAGAACAACGGAAAGCTTATGCAAGGGATACCCCAGAATATCCCAGAAAAGACGCGTCCGAAACACCAGCTTGTCACAGCGGCGGCGCATATCCAGCCGCGGATCCTCGGTGACCCGCCTGGGATTGGAGAACCAGCTGATGGGCTCCGGACAGGCCCACCCTCTGGCAAAACACCACGTCCGAAGGGCGAAGAAGTTCCAGGCCAGGTCGGTGCGCAGGACGTCTCTGGCCATCTGGTTCCCCTTAAGCCCTTTCCCCTCCGTAGAGGAGGCGTAGGGTTCCACACCGAAATCCCGCATGAGCCGGAAGAGGCCCTGGCGGCTGAAATATTGCAGATGACCTGAATGGACCGAGTACCAGGGCCACCGCAACAGATGCCAGCCCAGGAACTCGGTGGTGGGCACCAACACGGCCATGACACCGCCCGGCCGCAGCACGCGGGCCGCCTCCCGCAGCACACTGCGCGGATTGATCACATGCTCCAGCACGGCATTCAGGGTGACCATATCCCAGGTGGATGGCAAAAAGCCGGCCTCCTCTAGCGTGGTCTGTCTGACCTCCAGTTGGAATTCAGCCTGCACAGCCTCCACCGCGGTCTTGCCGACGTCAATGCCCAAGACCTCGTGGCCCAGCAGCGACGACGCCAAAAGGCATTCCCCGGCGCCTGAGCCCACGTCGAGGTGTTTCTTCCCATCGCTCTTCAGTCCCTGCTGCAACGTGGCGAAATACTTCTTCCAGTGCACAGGCATGTCCGCCAGCCCGAACCGGTGCAACTGCGGGACCTGGGAGGAAGCACCGACTTCCGCAAAGCACTTTTCGACCTTCGCCGGCGTCGGTTGCTTCTGCAAAAAGAGAGACCTGCACGCCCGGCACACATGGTAGGGGTCGCCATACTTTACGAATGCGAACCGTGAATCTCCAGAACCGCAAACGGGGCACGCATGCCGTGGCTCGGTCGCATAGCCGTCCGAAGGAACTCGCAGCAACAACCCCATCACGCACTCCTCTCTGAACACTGACAGCTTGGTCGCGGCTGCAACTTCGACACCTGTTCAAATACCTGGAGCATTTTGGGCAAGAGTAAATTGACCGAGTAGTGCTTTTCCACGCGTACCCTGCCGGCCTCCCCTAGCCTCCGCCTGAGCTTCTCGTCCCGGCAAAGAAGTCTTAAACACTGTATCCAGTCAGCGTCGGACCGGCAGTGGAAACCCGTCTCTCCGTGGACCACAATGTCAGCGTTCGCTCCCACAGGAGAGACGACGGCTGGCGTACCACACGCCATATAGGAGATTGCCTTGAAGCCACATTTTCCCCGCTCAAAGGGCTTGTCCGGCAGGGGCATCAGTCCTATATCCATGCCCTGTAAGTGATGAACTTCTGTCTCGGGTGACCACGGGCTGAACCGCATGTTCACACCCTCCCAAGCCGCGGTTGGCGGCGCATCAGCGACCACCAATAGCTCGTATTTCTCGGTCTTCGCCAGCTCGCGGAGCACGCCTTCCAGCAGCGGAAAGTGATCCTTCAGGGTCCAGCTTGAACCACTCCAACCGATCCGCACCGGCCCCGGTTTCCGGTTTAACCGAGGCCGGAAACGGTTCGTATCAACAACGGTCGGCCATATTTCGACCCGCGGGTTGGTCTGCCTGGCGAACGATGCCAAATATTCATTGCCGGCCGTAATGCAGGCGAAATGCGGCAGGATCGTTCGCAATTTGCGCTCGTGTTTGCCCACGTAGATGGCGTCATCAAAGTCAAAGATCAGCCGACGGTTCCGTCTAGCGAGCCAAGGCTCGACAAACGTGAGCTTTGGTGGAGGGATCAGCGGTCGGTTCATGAAGACGATGTCGTAGCAATGTGCATCCCTCAGGTTGTAGAGCGCAGTGACAATCTGGGAGCACCGCGCGATCAGTGAATGCAGATATCTTAGCTCGCGACGTCGAATGCTCGATTGCCAATAGTGGTGCGGAAAAGGAACTCTCACGGTTACGGAATGCCCCAGGTCCCTCAAAGGCTGAGCGAACTGCCAAACTCTGAAACGAGAGGAAGGAGCTGTCCGAGAGCCCGTAAGAAACAGGAAGTTCATGACTGAGGCAAAAAGGCGGGCTCTGGTTTACTGGCAGCAAAGAAATGTGCAGCGGCCATGGGTTTGCCGTTTACAGCAGATGCGACCGGCCAAGCACCTTCCGGATGCATCGGACAAGAAAACGCATCGGGTCCGTGGCTTCCAGCTTTGCTCTTAGTGCGGGATTTTCCTGCCGTAATGCCTGCAACTCGCGCAGGATGCCTGCTGTGGACGTGCGGCCGAACACCGGATGATTGGGAAATAGATCAGACAGAATGAAACTCTCACACGCGGACACCCGGGGAGGCTGCAGGATGCTCGCGGGGATCTCAACAGAGTGCCCCTCCCGCCGCTGGCTGCCAATTGCCGAAAGCGCGCGCATCAGCTCCGCCAGCCGCTGACTCCCAGATCCGGGCGCGGCAATCGCGTCCTTCAGAATCTGTTCCTGCCACAGCATGTACCGTGGGTCTGGCTCGCACATCTGATCGAGCGCCTTAGGGATTTGACTCTGACACGTGATTACCCAGCCCGCCGGCTGATAGAGGGGCCTGTTCCCATACTCCAGAACGGCGGTTGGAAGACCTAGCGCCATCGCCTCGAGGATTGAGGTGGAGGGGGTCGTAATCACGGCATCGACCTGCTTTAGGACCGAGGCCAGGTCGGTTCCGGTCAAATCTACGACCGTGGTCTTCACGCCAAGCTCCTCGTCCAGACCCCCTGTCACTCGCCAGACAATTTCCCAGCGCCCATCCGCTGCCAGTGCGTCCCGCACATCACGCAGGGCATGGAACACGTCCGTGCGGTGTTCTGGAGTAAATCCTGGCTTTTTTGCCGTCATCACCAGCACCCGCTTCGGCACCGTTTCTGTTCGCCTTCGAGCCGAAGTATTGAAAAGGGGATCAAAGCGTGGCACGCCCACCAACTCGCACTTTCCCACTGCACCCCAGCCCTCCAGTATGCGTGCCGATGAGGCTCCCGGGCAGGCGATCTTGTCGGTGAGGATGAGCTGTTTGTTCAGGTCGTTTCCGCCACCACCGTACCTTGGGTTTTCCCAAACGTTTCTCCATTCAAAAATACCATCCAACATTGACAGCGACGGGATGCCCATTTCGCGTGCTGCAGTAACACAGTTGAATCCTTCATAGCTGTCATCCCCCATGATCATCAGGAGCGTCGGCTGCACGTTCTTGACCACCGACGCCGTCAAGCGTTCTTCGTAAATCACTGGGATTCTCAGATAGGCTTCGGCCGGCTTCACATGGTGTTCCTGGCCGCGGATAAGAGCGAGAACACACTCTTCGGCGGCATGTCTAGCGGTTGTGGCCATATCGTCAATTAGATGGTTTTCGGACGGGAACCATTGCCCTATTGAACCGCCAGCAGCGGCGAACCACGGCGGCGGGCATGAGCAACGCAGCAGACAACAGGACATAACGGCGCTTCCACGAAAAAGTGGGATCTTTTCGGATCGACGTGAGCAAATGGCGAATAGCCTCTACTCGCTTCCCCTCCAGCAAAAGCGCCCGTGCCAAACAGTAATGACGCAACGCAATGGCCTTCGGAAGGAGCGCAAGAGCGGGATGCTGCAAGCGTCTGGCCCGCTCGTACGCCCGCTCCATTACCATTAAGTCGCCCCTTGCTGCCCCCGCGAGGTTGCTGCTCAGGTTGCCGGCGCGCTGCCGGTAGAGGGCAGATTTCCGATCCAAATACAGGAAAGAAGCACCGTGCATCGCCAGGCCAAACCAGAGGTCCCAGTCGGCGCAATAGTTCCCCATGCTCTCGTCGAACATTCCGAATCGATCGATGACCGCACGCCGCACCATGGCTGTTCCGATGGCGATCGGGTTGCTTTTAATGAACAGTGGCCACATTTCTCGGCCCCCTTCGGGCTTATCACCCCACACGTGCTCGAATTGATTATCCGGATGGTCAACAAACCTGACGTGGTCGGTGAAGACGACGTCCATACGAGGGCTACGATCCAGAGCGGTCACCAGCGCCTCCAAATGGTCTGGTAAGATCAGGTCATCCCCGTCGAGGAAGAACACATAAGGGCTTTGCCACGCTCTGATGCCGGTGTTCCTTGCGGCAGAAAGGCCGCGGTTCTCCTGTCGAATGACAGTCAGGCGTTCCCCATACTGCGTTTCAAGATGTTGTTTCAGGCCGTCAGTGCTGCCATCGTCAACCACAATCACCGCATAGTCTCTATAACGCTGCTTCCAAATACTGGTCAGGGTCTCATCTATGTACTCCCGGACGTTGAATGCCGGAATAACGATACTGACTGTGGTCGAGGCAGGCATATTACCTTGCACCCTAAGCAGGAAGAAACGAAGCCTATGAGTGAGCGCACAAATCAAAAGCAAACGGTTGAAGGATAGATGTCATAACTTCGGATGCCTGTTGAATGGCTTTCGCTTCAAACTTCAGGGCGAAGCGGGCCGAGGTGAGTCAGCGAGCTAGAGGATCAGGCGATTCAGCGTTCACACTCAATTCTGCGCGGTCGCTTCCCTGCGGCCACCAAAGAGCATCCGCTTCACGGGTCGGCCTGCTTTGATGACGCTTCGCCTCAGCCCCAAAGCCAGGCTCCGGGCATACCATTTCGGCGCCAAGCACCGGCGCCAGTTCCGCCGGTAGTCCTGAAGCGCGTGCCGGACCCGCTCGGTCTCGGCGGGAGCATACAAGGGCTGGTCGGGAACAGTCTTCTGCTTTTCGGCAATAACGAAAAGGTTTTGCGGTGACCTCCAATCACTTCCCCCCTCATCCGTGTGAAACGACCGGAAACCGTGCTTGTCCAACAGGGCCTGAAGGGTTCGCGGAGAGAAGCTGGACGGATGCACGTAACGTAAGAAATATCGGTCCAACGACCGAAACGGTTTGAGAATGTTGGGCACTTCAACGGCGAGGATTCCGCCGTCGGAAAGCAGCGCACGGCATTGCCTGAGGGCCTCATTCGGATCGTAGAAATGTTCCAACACGTGCGACATGAAGATGATCTCGAATAGGCCATGGGTGGCTGGATGCACTTCGGCCAAAGTCCCTCGCAGGTGCGGGAGTCCGGTTTCTGTCAGCACCCTGCAGAAATCCGGTGAGGGCTCAACACCCAACACTTCACAGCCTCGTTGCCGCGCCCACCACAGGAATAAACCCGGCCCAGGACCGACCTCCAGCAGACGGCAGCCAGTCAAGGGCCTCGCCTGCTCAAGCCGACTGAACTTCGTGGTCAACGAAGCGGGCTCCATTTTCAGCCGTGAACCTTCCGGCGTCGGCGTGATGTGTCCGTAGTAATCGGCGTAAGCATCCCGGTAGAATCGTTCGTACGTCTCACGCGCAGGCAGCGGATTCGTAAAGACAAACGAACATTCGTTGCAAATGACCATCGTCAGATTCAAGCCATGCTGCATTCGCTCGCTGACAACGGTATGCCCGTTTCCGCCGCACAGTGGGCAGGGGCGCGCTTCGGTGACCTGAGTCCACAGAGAGGCATCCTTCATGCAGCCAGTTTGAGCGCTACCAAATTCTCAGAGGTCCACCCACGCGGTTGACTTCCGTCTAAGAATTGACATCGATCCAACTTCCTTGACGAGCTCAAGTGCCTGCTCCTGTTTTTCAAGGATATTCTCCCTCAAACGCTTCAGCTCTGACCATTGGCTGGCGAACTCCCGCTGATTCGCCATGTCGTGATGGATGATGAAACCGCCGACTCGAACGAGCTTGCCCCATTTGTTGTGATCTCGGCGGGCTCCATCGTAACTATGGTCGCCATCGATGAACACAAAATCCAGCTCTTCACTCCGATGAACTTGGTTTGCATCGGCGGCGATCAACTCCACGCGATCACCAACCCCGGCACGTCGCAACACGCGGAGCAATTCGTCATCGTTCTGAGGAGCGAGGTCAATCGAGGTCACTTTGCCCGCGGAGCCGACTGCAACCCCAAGTAGCACGGTGCTGGCGCCGTGGAACCGCCCAATCTCGACGCCGCGAGGGTTACGCAGCGATCGCACCGTCTTGAACAGGGTTGCCGCTTCGTCAAAGTCTTGTCGCAGCAGTCCTCGGTTTAACGGTGTATTCCAAAACAGAAACGCCAAATCTTCAAATTGCTCCAAACCCTCCTTGAAATTGGCATTGTCCCACCGGAACGACGTGGGGCTTCTGGCGCCTTTCGTCACAACCAGGTCAGGGTTGTGTCTGATAAGAGCAGCGAGAAACTGGTTGGGAGCGAGAGCGACCAATTGCCCACACAGGGCGGCGGCGATGCGTTTCAAGAACTGCATAGAATTTCCCAGCAAGTGTCTTGTCTCGATTAGCCGCGAGACGATACGGCAGTTGCGCTCCGGCACCAGTTGCGGGTTGCTTTGGTGAGGGTGCCCACCACTAAATTCCGAAGTCCATTGTCCAGGGCGATCAGCCACAGCAAACCGCACCCGGCCAACCCGGTCAGGCCAGCTCCCACACCAGCCCCAAGAAAGCCTCCGATCTGCTTCCCGGCAACCTGCGTGAAGAAAACAATCGGAAACAGACAAATGCCGACGGCCAGAACTGGCAGGGCGTCTCCCCTCACGAAGTGGAGCCAGGATCGACCAAACACGCGCGCTGTCATCAGCGGCAGATACCAGGTGGAAGTCAGCAGGCCTGCAATCGCCGTTCCGAGAATGATTCCAATCAAGCCCAGGTAATGGCCCAGCAGCACCGAGAGTCCGAGATTGATGACCGCCTCGACCATCCGGCTCAAGGCCTGGGGTCGAACCACCAGTGCAGAGGAGAGCACGGCGCGGTTCGGCAAGACCCAACTGTTGACGATGAGGTTGAGCGCCAGCGCCAGGCTCAACATGGGGCCGCCAAAGTTCTGCGCGCCCACCCACCGGGTTACGAAAGGCTCGTTGCCGGCCCACAGACTAAAGGCGGCAATCACGGCGATGCCGGTTGAAAGCTTGAACAGGTGACGATAGACCCGCTGTGCTTCCGCAATCTTCTGCTGGCCCAGCAACTGGCCGAGCATGGGGCGTGCGGTGTTCGTGATCTGATCCAACAAGCCCCCGAAGAGGGCGTACACTCGGCCGGTCAACGACAGGGTCGTGACCGTTTCGACCGAAATGAGTTTAGCAGCGACAACCCGATCGAGCGAGGTAATCACAATGCCGGCGAGACCACCGAGACTGAACCAAATGCCGAGGCTGCCAAGGCTCTTGAGCACATCCCACGAAGCAAGAACCCAGCGGATCTGAAGCCCGGGCAAAAGCCGGTAGGTTCGCCAAACGGCCATGGCAGATGTGATCACCGTGGCAGCCAGGCTAGCGACCGCCAGCGAATAGAGCCCCCAACCTTTCTTCAGTAGCACCACCGTCAGGACGGTTCGGATAGCGAGGAGTGCGAGCTTGAGGAGGTTGTCTATGTGAATCTGCTGGTTCGCCACGAGCAACGCGGAAAAGGTCTTGGTGCTGAATCCGATCGCAGAACCCAGTACCAGCATGGCCATCAGAGTCGAGGTCGTCCGGTGCAAGTCCTGCCGTACGGGAAAGAAATGTGGGAAACCGACCGCCATGGCACCTCCCACCGCCAACACCAGCAGCACGATCAGGTTCTGGGTAAAGAACGCAGTGCTGGCCAGGCGATTCAGTCGTTCGCTGTCTGGCCTGCCGGAGAGTTGAGCCGCCTGCACGTTCAGGCCAGCGGTGATGCCAATGTCGAGCAAGCCCAGCCACATGAGGAGATCGCTTGCGAGGGCAAAGATGGCGTATTCCTCGCGGTCGAGGAACCGGAGTGTAAACGGCGTTAGCCAGAGGCCGACGAAGATGGTCGCGAGCGTGGCGGCGTAGCCGGTCGTTAGACCTTTGACGTAGTTACGAGTGCGGGACATTTATGGACCACAGGACTACTGACCACTGACCAGGGTCGGGAGACGGGCCGCGAGGGCGGTTTTCGCATCCTCGATGGTGGCATAGCCATGACAGATGATCTCAAGCGTCTGCTGGCCGAGGCCCCGGCGGCCTGCGAGGACGGAGCGGAGACGATCATGGTATTTGGTCTTGGCGAAACCGCGCTGCCATTCGCTGCCGTCTTCCCAGAGGCAGAAGAAAATGTACACTGGGCGTTGAGGTGCGTCGAAGATGTAGGTGCGGAATGGGAGGTTGAGCCCGTTCACAAGCAAGTACTTGGTCCCATAGTCAGCGTTCATCTGATGGCCGCTGCCGGCCAAACAGTGTTCGGGGCGGTGGCTGCGCGCCGACATCCGGGCGGTTGAATCACCGGCCTGCCACCGGAAGCAGAAGGCGCTCCAGTCCGTGCCATCTTCGGCTTTCCATGACCCGGCCACGCCCTGGTCGTATTTCAGCAAGCCCCGGGCGAACTTTGAGATCTCGACCTCGCGGTAGGACGGCGCGTTGGTCGGGAGGTTCACCCACCAGTGGGCGGTCGGCGTGCGCTTCAGCTCGTGGACCCGGTACCAGGCTTCGTTGGCGATGAGCACGAATGCGATCCAGGCGGAGAAGGAGAGGGAAAAGCAGCGGGGAAAGCTGAAAGCTGAAAGCTGAAAGCTGAAAAGCGAGGCAGAAGGAACCACCTCACCCCGGCCCTCTCCCCCAGAGGCGGAGAGGGAGTTGGAGGCAGAGGGCGGCGACTGGAAGTCAGGAGTCGGAGCTGTAGAACCACAGAGCGGCAGAGCTACAGAAGTCAGAGGACAGGAGTCAGGAGTCAGAGCTACAGAGCCACAGAGCGGCAGAGCTACAGGGGTCCGTGGTCCGTGGTCAGAGGTCCGGTGGTCGGCTCGGGATTTCATGAAGCCGGCCAGGAGCCAAAGGCAGAGGAAGCAGATGCTTAGGATCGTGAGTCCAGCCGGGTCGTGCCACTTGTCGAGTGAAGTGATCCCGGAACTGGCGGCATGCCAGCTCAAGATAACGGTGCGCAGGACATTGAGACAGAAAGCAACGGCCAGGCCGGCAGCGATCAGCAGTCCGCGGCTGCGCCAACGGAGTAGGTAAAGTTCGCCCAGGAACAGCGCACCCATCAGGCTCGATTGGAGTGACCGGATACCACTACAGGCTTCGTCCACACTCACAACACCAGCTCCGACCTCGACGAGGCTGCCGCGTTGCAGGGCCGGGATGTTGAACCAGCCCAGGATTTCCACGGTAACCCCGGCGACGGACTGCATCAGTCCATGGATCAGTGTGTTTTCGATGCGATAGGGCCAGGTGACAGCCACGAGAATGAAGCAGATCGGGAAGGCGAAGTGTTTGACCCAGGGCCAGCCGCCGGCGAGGTAGAAGGCATAGAGGGTCAGGCCGACGATGATGGTGGCGTAGGGCCAGGTGATGAGGGGCCAGTCGGCGTTGATCTCATGAATGACGCGCAATGGAAGAAGCAAGAGGAAAAGCAGAAAGCAGAAAGCAGAAAGCAGAAAGCGGAGCAACCGGGGGGCAATTGCGGAGTGCGGAGTGCAGAGCCATCCGATTTCTGCTTTCTGCTTTCTATTTTCTTCTTTCCCGCCACCGGGCCGATCTTGCCATCGGCGCCAGAGCAGTCCCAGCGCGAGCAACGGCACGAACCAGCCGTAGGCGTATTGTTCCCGGGTGCTCCAGGTGTAGCTGAGCTGGCGGATCAGGTCGAGCCACAGCACGCCGAAGGCCGCTAGGGGAAGCCAGCGTCGCCAGAGGACGGAGGACGGAGCCATTGCGGATTGCGGATTGCGGATTGCGGATTGGGAAAGCACGGGTCAGGAATCAGAACCACAGAGGTCAGAGGTCGGACGACGGATGACGGATGACGGACTGCTGAGGCAACCACGAAATACTCGAAACACACGAAAGACTTGAGCCCGAAGCATAACCACAGATGGACGCAGATTAACGCAGATGGGAGGCCTGAACGGCGCCGCGGCCTGCTGTAATGGGTAGGGCGGATCTGTCCTCAGTCCGCCGTTGCCGGCCTCCCCGGCCCTCTCCATCCGTGTCCATCTGTGTAATCTGTGGTTTCGTTCAGAGCCACCACGAAATACACGAAAGTCGGACCGGAACCATAACCACGGATCACACGGATTGACACGGATTGGGAAGACAGGGGACAGGAATCAGAACCACAGAGCGACAGAGCTACGGATCAGAAGCAGCACGGCCGGGTCACCGCCCGCCAGTTTCCCAGTACGAAACGCCAGCTCCAACGGCGAACGAGCTCGCGAGGAGAAATGCCGCGTCCGGGCTATCGAAACCGCAGAAGAAAATCGCGCGGCGTCAGGATGGCGATGCCGAAGGGTTTGTGCAAGCTGAGCAAATCCTGGTCTTTCGACACAATCACCTTGGCGTCGCTGGCCAACGCGCAGGCCAGGAACAAGTCGTCCTCCGGATCCCGACTGCGCTGCTTGCCGACAGGGGCTGGCTCGAACACGTTGGCCTTGCCTTCGATCCACTTGAGCCACGGTTCCGGGTCCACCTCGGGAATGTTCCCGGCGAGCCGGCGCGCCACCTCGGCATACTCATCGAAGATCGAAAGCGTGATGGCGAGGTGAAATCGCCGCCTGGCCCACTGCACCATGCAGCCGCGAGATTCACCAGGCCAGAAAATCGCGGAAACCACGACATTGGTGTCCAGCACGACGTTCACGAGCGGCGTCGGCGCTTCTCCGCCCGAAAACCGTCGATCGTCCTTTGCACCCTCTGTTCGTCCTCGGCGGTTGGGGGCCGAGTCAACGAACCGGCGGCGGCGATGACCTGCTTCAACTCCTTTTCGCTCGGCTCCGGGATGGGCGTCACATACAGACCTTCGCCGACTTCCGTCACGCGCAGGGCCGTGCCTGGCTTGATTCGCTTCCGCTGACAGAACTCCTCCGGTAACGCCAGCTGGCGCCTCGGCGTGACATTGATCGTCGTCGTCATGGTCGGGACTTTACCTCGGGCGGCGTATGTGCGCAAGAGCGATCCCAACTCCAGAGGTCAGAGGTCGGAGGCACAGAACCCCAGAACTGCAGAGCGACAGAGGCACAGAGCCGCAGCGGGCACTACGAAATACACGAACCACACGAAAGAAACACGGAACAGGGGGCGGGAGGCAGTTGCCAGAACCACGGAGGCACAGAGGCACAGAGCTGCAGCGGTCACCACGAAATACACGAAACACACGAAAGGAGACAGTTTTCAGTGATCAGTTTTCAGTGATCCGTGTCCATCTGCGTAATCTGTGGTTATCTGGTTCCCATGCCGGATTGTGCGGATTGCGGATTGGGGCAACCACGAAATACACGAAAGGCGCATCGGAACTTTGACCACTCAATCCGGCACTACGCAGGCCACGAGCTGAGGAACTCGATACGGTTGCGCATACCCTGCCCGGAGGCCTCCGCCAAGAGCCGGACCAAGCGGCGAGCCAGCTCGTAGAACATCTTCATCCAAGTAAAGCCCCGGCAGGTTCACGCGACGGAGCTTTCCTGTTTCAACCTGCCAGCCGCCTCGTCCTCTTCGCGAAGGGCTTGGTCGATTTCCTTGGGATTGGACAGGGCGTGAGCGAGGGCGGCGTAAATCTGCGGCAGTGAAAGGGAATTCAACATTGCCAGCATTTCTTCGGGCGAATAGCCGAGTTGGTAGTAGCGGGCGATCCGGTGAACTGGGACGCGACTTCCCGCCACGCGTGCCCGCCCACCGCAAACCCCCGGCGTAGATTCAATCATCGAACTGATCATCATGCGACAAGGCTAGCATCCTCACGATCCAGCGGCAAGCAGCCAAAACTCCGGACCCGTGTGGAACGAGACCGATCCGCGAGACCACGGACTGTGGGACTGGGATCAGGGGCAACCACGAAATACACGAAACACACGGAAGGAACACGGACGGCAGAACCACGGAGGCACAGGGCGGCAGCAGACAGACGACGGAGGACGGGGCCATTGCGGACTGCGGATTGCGGATTGCGGATTGGGGCAACCACGCAATACACGAAACACACGAAAGGCGGACCGGAACCATAACCACGGATCACACAGATTCCCGGACGGCGCGGTGGGGACACACGCGCCCTACCTTAATTGGGGACGCAGTGGAATCCGTCCCTACCGGGTTCGCGTATTTCGCGTGTTTAGCGGGGGCCTCATCTTTGCGCCGCTTGCGCTCTTTTGCGGTTGTCATCTTTGGCTACGGCGTGAGCCGCTCTGTGCCTCTGTGGCTCTGTGGTTCTGTCTCCTGCTTCCTTCACTTCTTCAGGATGGAACGGATCACGATCCGCTCGACGTCCATGTTGGGCTCGGGTTTGCCATTCCCGGACTCTTCCGGGGACGGTTCTTTGGCTTGGCCGGCCTTTTCGTAATACTTCGCATACCGGTAATACGGATAGTGACTGGAGCGTGTGTCGGCCCGGTTGAACACGAGCCCCAACACCTTGGCCTGCCTCTGATACAACAGCTCAAGCGCCTGATGGACCAATCGCGACCGGCTATACCCGCTCCGCACGACCAACAGCACGCCGTCCACCTTCGGCGCGAGCGTCGTGGCGTCGTCGGACGCGAACACGGGGATGGTGTCGAAGATGACGTAGTCGAACTCGCGTCGGGCGACTTCGAGCAGCCGGGCGAAGGTCTTGCTCAGCAGGAGTTCGCCGCAGTTGTTGGCGGGTTTGCCGCTCGGGATGACGAACAGGTTCGGGGTCGAGCTCGGCCGGATGAAGTTGAACCGATCGGGATCCGCCTGGTCTTCGAGCAGGTTGCCGAGCCCGGGCTCGCGTTCGATCTTGAACAGCCGGTGGATCACGCTGCGACGGAGGTCGGCATCGACGAGCAGGACCCGGGCGCCGCCGAAGGCGAGGGTGCGGGCCAGGTTGACGGCCACGGTGGTCTTGCCTTCCTCCGGCAGGGCGCTGGTGACGAGCAGGGTCTTGGGTTGGCCCTCGGGCTTCTGGCCGAACAGGAGGGACGAACGGAGGTTGCGACACGACTCGGCAAAGACATGGCGGGGATCGTCCGGCTCGAGCAGGATGGGCCGGGGGTGTTTGCCGTTGCGCTGCACTTCGGGGAGCTGGCCCAGGAGTTCCTCGCTGAACTGCCGGCCCACTTCCTCGGTGGACATGAGCCGGTCATCGGCGAGCTCGAGGAGGAAGATGATCCCGACGCCCACGCCGAGGCCGATCAAGACGGCGAGCCCAAGGACCACGGGGAGCATGGGGCGGTCTTCCATGCCGGGCGAGGCGTGTTCGAGGATCGAAACGGCTTCCTGGTCGATGTTGCGGTTGACGTCGATGCTTTGGACCAAGGGGAGCAGCCGGTCGCGGAGGGATTGCATGCGGTCCACGTTTTGTTTGAGGCGTTCGTACTCGGCCAGCTTGCTGTTGGCTTCGGTGAGCTTGGCTTCCCACTCGCGGATCGACGCGGTGACGGTTTCAATCTTGAGCTTGGCGGCCTGCCGGCTGGCGGCGAGCTGCTCGCGGTCCTGGTCGCGCATGACGTTGACGAGTTTCTCGCCGCGCTCGATTTCGTCGGTGAGCTTGACGATCTTGGGGTGTTTGGGGCGCAGGTATTGGCTGAGTTGTTCGCGCTGGATCTTGAGCAGTTCGAGTTGTTTGCGCACGGCCTGGAATTCGATCGGCGCCCCAGTGGCGGTAAAGGCGGCGTTGGTGCCGGCCAGGGTGTCGGGCAGTTGTGCGGTCGCGTTCGTGCCGGCGACGGGTTTCTCCTCCAGGGCGGCGGCTTCGAGGAGCTGGGATTGGAGTTTGTAGTCGGCCAGTTGGCCCGTCAGCCCGGCCAGATAGCTGCCGGCCAGTTTGCCTTGTTCTTCCAACAGCGCCAGGTTGTTGGCGCGTCGGAACTCGATTATTTTCTCCTGTTCAGTTTTCAGCTCCTGTTCCTGGCGGCTGATTTGTTCGTGCAGCGAGGTCAAGGTGTCGCCGGAGGCCTGGGCGCGGACTTCGCGTTTGTATTCGAGGAACGCCGCCATTAACGCCTCGAGGTAGGCCTGGGTGTAGCCGGGGACCGCTCCTGTCGCTTCGATCTTGACCACGGTGCTCTTGGGGACTTGCGCCGGCTTGATCTTGATGGGGAGCGGCCGGCCTTCGGGATCGGTTGGGAGCTGGTTGGTGCTCGAGGAGCGGAGGCGGTCGAGGGCGAGCTGCCGGAGATGGTCGCTCTGGAGCAGGCCGATCTGGGTGCCGAAGTAGTTCTGGGATTCCTCGGTGAAGAACGTGCTTTCGAGCACGCGGAGTTTGCCGGTCACCCACATGCTGGCGGTCGAGACATAGACGGGCGGCATGAACCGGGCGTAGGCAAATCCCGCGCCCATGGCCAATACGGCGGTGAGCAGGGGCACCCACCAGTACTTGCGCAGGAAAATCAGGAGCCGATGACGGCGTTGTCCGGGCGGCTGGGCATCGTACGGCAGGAGCGGGCCGTAGTTGTACGGGTCGGCCGGGGGCGGCGGTTGGGGGGGAGGGTTCATGGGAACAGG
>Ga0315274_10005305_pt1 | contig 18841 bp, 21 predicted proteins | sample YL17G02_20_MG_FD_203700 | JGI IMG/M metagenome (GOLD analysis project Ga0315274, IMG submission 203700) | Sediment microbial communities from Yellowstone Lake, YNP, Wyoming, USA - YL17G02_20 | ecosystem: Environmental > Aquatic > Freshwater > Lake > Sediment | place: USA: Wyoming | collected... | reverse complement strand
GGAGGTTTCCCTCAACTGCTCGCCGGGTTTTTCACAGGTACCTACTACGATTGGTACGCTCCTGGGGGCTCCGCCCCCGCCGCGTGGGTATCCCCCGGTGAGGATAGCCCCCTCTTCGGTAAAACCGAAGATCCCTCCATCCTCATTGGGGGGGGCGCCCACGCGGCGGGGGGCCGCAAGGCCCCCCTGGAGCGTCCCACCAGTCCGAAATTAAATGCCCGGAACAGACCAAAATTGTCGAATCTAAAAAAGAAAAATTCTTCCGCAGCTCAGAACGCGAAGTAGCGGTTCACGATCTTGAGGGCGCAGTAGTCCCCGCACATGGTGCAGGCGTCCGTGTCGGCCGGCATCCGCTCGGCCCGGATCGCCCTGGCCCGCTCAGGGTTGATGGCCACCTGGAACTGCCGCTCCCAGTCCAGCGCCCGGCGGGCGTGGCCCATCTCCAGGTCCGCGTCCCTCTTCTTCAGCTTCACCATGTCCCCCACGTGGGCCGCGATCCGGGTGGAGATGACGCCCTCGTACACCTCCTCCGGCGTGGGGAGGGCCAGGTGCTCTGCAGGGGTCACGTAGCAGATGAAGTCCGCGCCATGGGACGAGGCGATGGCAGCCCCGATGGCGGCCACCCGGTCGTCGTAGCCGGGGGCGATATCGGTGACGATGGGGCCCAGCATGTAGAAGGGCTTGCGGTTGGTGACTCTCTTCTGCAGGACCACATTGGTTTCGATCTCGTCGATGGGGATGTGGCCCGGGCCCTCCACGATCACCTGGACCCCGGCAGCGTGGGCCTGGTCAGCCAGCTCGGCGTTGATCAGCAGCTCCTGGATGGCTGCCCGGTCCGTGGCATCGTGGATCGCGCCGGCCCTCATCCCGTTCCCCATGGAGAGGGTCACCTCGTGCTCCTTCAGGATCTCCACCAGGTAGTCGAACTCGGAGTAGAGGGGGTTCTCCTTCTCGTTGTGGAGCATCCATGCGGTCATGAAGGCGCCGCCCCGGGAGACCAGGCCGCCGTGCCTCCCCTGGTTCTTCAGCCGCTTCATGGTCTCCCGGTTGATGCCCGTGTGGATGGCCATGAAGTTGGTGCCCAGCTTCGCCTGTTCGGCCGTGATCCGGAAGAGGTCGTCCTCCTTCATGTGGACGACGGCCCCGTCCTTCCGGGCCGCCTCGATGAAGGCCTGGTAGAGGGGCACGGAGCCCACGGAGAGGGAGGTGGCGGCCACCACCCGCCGGCGGATCTCGGCAAAGTCCCCGCCGGTGGAGAGCTCCATGATCGTATCGGCCCCCGCCCGCTCCGCCTGGCGGACCTTCTCCACCTCCATCTCCACGTCCACGATGTCGGTGGAGGTGCCGACAGACGCGTTCACCTTCGTCCGCAGCCCCTCGCCGATCCCGCAGACCTTCACCTTCCGGTAAGGCGAGATGGGGATGACGATGTGCCCCCCGGCCATCCCCCGCCGGACGAATTCGTCGGTGACCCCCTCCTCCCGGGCCACCTTCTGCATCTCGTCCGTGATCCGCCCTTTCTTTGCATCCTCCAGCAGCGTCATGCAGATCCCATGGGACGAAAACCCTGATAAAGCCTTGTTTTTTGAAAAAGACGCAAATTTGCTTGTTTTCTCCGCAAGTAAATTTGTTTTCGTCAGGACAAGCCTGGTTTCTCTGATGCAGGCCAATAGCTTCATGAAAACGGCCCGCACAACCTATTCCATCCGGTGGTTTTCTGAAGGTGAACTTCGGGGGTTTTGTCCCCATCTCCACGGTGGACTGGAGGGGGCGGGCGGTCTGCACGGTCTTCTTCCGCGGGTGCCCGGTCCGCTGCAGCTACTGCCACAACCGGTCGATCCAGGAAGGGGAGGACCTCCGGGACATCGAGGAGGTGCGGGAGCTGATCCGATCCTCAAAGCTGCTGGTCTCCGGGGTGGTCTTCTCGGGCGGCGAGCCCACGCTGCAGCCGGAGCCACTTGCAGCCCTTGCCAGGGCGAGCCGGGAGATGGGGTTTGCCGTGGGCCTGCAGACCAACGGGATCTTTCCTGCGGTGCTCCGCCGGCTGGTGGAGGGGCATCTCGTGGACCGGGTGGCCCTGGACGTGAAGGCACGCTGGGAGCGGTACGACAGCCTGCTGAAGGAGAAGTACACCCACGCGGTGCAGGAATCCCTGGCATTCTGCCAGGAGGCGGTGAAGACCGGCGCACTCGCCGAGTGCGAGGTGGTGGTGACCCTGTTCCGGGGCTACGAGGACGAGGCCCCCTACATCGCCCGGGCGGCGGGTACGCTGGACCTGGTCCTGCAGCAGGGCGTGGAGGGGACGGTGCCGCCGCTCTCCGGGGCCGAGCTCCGGAAGGTGGCGGACCGGCTGAAGCGCCCCGTGAAGATCCGGACCCGCGAGGAGGGGGAGGCGGTCCATTGCGGGTGATCGGGGTCGTGGGTCTCCCGGCAAGCGGCAAGGGGGAGTTCTCCCGCATCGCAAGGGAGAGGGGGATCCCTGTCGTGGTGATGGGGGACGTGATCCGCAGGAAGGCAGCGGAAGAAGGGATCCCGGAGGACGATACCGGCCTGGGAGGGGTTGGGAACCGGCTCCGGGAGCAGCACGGGATGAACGCCATCGCCCGCTTCACCATCCCTGCGGTGGAGGCGGCCGGTGCCCCGCTGGTCGTCATCGACGGTATCCGGGGGGATGCCGAGGTGCAGACGTTCCGCGCACGGTTCCCCGAGTTCTTGCTCGTCGGCGTGGTGGCCTCCTTCGAGGCACGGCTTGCCCGCCTGGCGGCCCGGGGAAGGGCCGATGACAGCATGGAGCGGGCTGACCTTAAGCTCCGCGACGCCCGGGAACGGGGCTGGGGCCTCTCCCGGGCACTGCAGCAGGCGGATCTGGTGATCAAGAACGAGGGCACCATGGCCGAATTCGAGGAGAAGATCCGGGCCCTCCTGCGCAGGCTGGGGGCATGCCCGTGACGCTGGTCCCCTTCTTCTCGGCATCCTCCACGGTCTGGGAACCGGGGGAGTGGGTATACGGGATCGAGGAGGCCGGCTACCGGGGCTGGGAGGTGGTGGCGGACGGACGCTACTCCTTTGACCAGCCGCGGGCCCTCGCCCGGGTGAAGGAGCTGCTGGCAGCCACCCGGCTCTCTGCCACCGTGCATGCACCCTACAGCGACCTGAACCTGGCCTCCATGAACCACCCTATCTGGCGGGAGTCCATCCGCCAGATCTGTGCCTGCATCGAGGGGGCGGCAGAGTTCGCCGACCGGGTCACGATCCACCCCGGCTACATCTCGCCAGTGGGGAAGCTGGTGCCGGACCGGGTCTGGCTGCAGCAGAAAGAGGCGCTGCGGGAGATCGGCGCCTTTGCCCGGGACCGGGGGGTCACCACCTGCCTGGAGAACATGGGGGGGATCCGGGAGTTCCTGTGCCGGGACCCGGAGGAGATCCTGGGGATGATCGACGGGATCGACGGGATCGGGTTCACCTGCGACATCGGGCACGCCCACACCGTAGGGAAGGTGCGGGAGTTCCTGGCCCACATCTCCTGGGCACACCACCTCCATCTCCACGACAACCACGGGAACCTGGACGAGCACCTGGCCCTGGGGGACGGCACCATCGACTGGAAGGAGGTGGGAGCCAGCGTGGCCCGGGGCTACTCCGGGATCGCGGTGGTGGAAGGGAGGAATCTCGCGGAGGCAAAGCGGAGCCTGGCAATGATCTCGAGGTGGTTTGTCTGACCGGCGAGACCCTGCAGATCTACTTCCTGGGTACAGCCGGGGCGCTCCCCACCCCCCAGAGGAACCTCACCTGCATCATGGTCCGGAGGGGCTCCGACACGCTGCTCTTTGACTGCGGGGAGGGGGCCCAGCAGCAGATGATGCGGGCCCGGACCGGCTTCACCGTCGATGCCATCTTCATCACCCACTGGCACGCCGACCATTTCCTGGGAATCTTTGGTCTCGTCCAGACCCTCTCGTTCATGGGCAGGACGACCCCCCTCTCCATCTATGGCCCGCCCTGGGTCCGGGAGCTGGTGGCCATGGTGGAGCAGCTCTCCGGGTACGACCCGGGGTTTGCCATCGAGCCCCGGGAGCTCCGGCCCGGTGCGGTGGTACCTTTCGGCGGCTACGCCGTCCACACCTTCCCCACCTCCCACGGTCTTCCCGGCTTGGGCTACGTGCTGGTGGAGGACCCGAGGCCCGGCCGGTTCAACCGGGACCGGGCCATCGAGATGGGTGTGCCCGCCGGCCCCCTCTTCGGGAGACTGCAGCGGGGGGAAACGGTGCGCCTCACCAGCAACGGCTTGCCCGTGGAGATCCGTCCCGAGGACGTGATGGGTGCCCCGCGGCCCGGGAGGAAGGTGGTGTACACAGGGGACACCCGCCCGGTGCCGGACGTGATGGGAGACCTCTGCCGGGACGCGGACCTGCTCATCCACGATGCCACGTTCGATGACCAGGAGCTCCCGCGTGCCCGGGAGGTCTTCCACTCCACCGCGGGGGAAGCGGGCCAGGTAGCCCAGGCGCTCGCTGCCCGGTGCCTGGTTCTCGTGCACCTCTCCCCCCGGTACACCTCCGCCGCCGCACACCTCCAGGATGCGAAGAAGTACTTCTCCGGGGAGGTCATCGCCCCCGCCGATCTCACCATGCGGGAGATCCCATTCCGGGATTGAGGAAATGGCATATCAGTGATCCCTCATTTTCCCTTGCCCTCTCCTCTGGGGGGTGGGACCGGGGGGGAGACCGGCCCCTTCCCGCACCCTCCCCGGGAGGATATTCCCTTCCCCCCCAGTTTTCCCCAAGAGTATCTGCTAACAATGGAGGTGGCGCGGATGGACCAATCACCTAGAGATAAATTCCCTCTGGATCTGGAAAATCTCTTCTTCCATAAGGCCCTTTGTGGACATTGATTACCTCGCCAGGTTATTGGATGACAGTGACGGTTGAAGCCAGTGCTGAAGTGGTATTATCTTGTTCTCCTTTATTTTTCCATCTTTGGGTGGGTAATACAGGCCGATGATGAGCCATGTCGGCTGCTGCGAGTACATGCCCATGAAGAAGTGGAGATCCTGTTTCAGCATATAATCATAGAATTTTTGATGGATTTTTTCCCAGAGAAGATCCACATGTGGGTAGGACTCCCACCAAGTCCGGTAGGACTCAAAGAGTTCCCAGTCCTCGCACAAGATATCATGGCGGGATCCCTCCCTGCACCCCGCGCACCTGAACCGGTAGGCAAAGATATGGGGTATTGTATCGACGATGGGGATAATCTGGTTATCAAGAGATTTCTGGAACTCCTTCGGTTCCGGGGGCTGTTGAAGGCGTTCCCGCGTATAGAATTCCATCAGTTGTTCCGGTTTGATGAGACCAAGCGAGGTGTGATCTTCAGGATACTCATCCATCAGGTACTCCAGAGAGGGTACGATATGGGGCAGAATGATCCTGTTCCTCTCCTCCCAGGGAGCTCTCCCACGGACCTTTCCTTCACTGAGGGAACGATCAAGAATTTTTACCGAACCATCACGGATACGGTAACTCTCCTTTCTACCCAGTTTTTCTTCTTTTACTCGCCTACATTCTGCCTCAATCCAGTCATATTTTTTAATCTTCTGTGCTCCAAGGAATGTGGTGAAAGGCATCGGATAGAGCCGGATCCAGTCCCCTTCATCTGTAATCCCAGCGGTGCAGACAACACAGCCATGTTTCTGGCTCTGTTCAGGATACGCCTTAACCGTGACAAGGACTCTCTTCTTCTCCCATGTCACAGGTCCACCACGTTCTTCCCTTCACGCTGGAGGGCTTCTGCGATTACACCACGATGGCAGTGCGCCGGGTTCGCCTCGAAGCAGAGAAGCGCCACCTTCCGGGTCTTCCCCAGTTCCTGTATTGTATCTATCGCGGCATGGTGATGTGGAAGTTCGGATGCATATCGCTGAAGGAGAATCGGAATTTCCATCTCTGAGAGGTTCTTTCTCGCCTCGGATTCAATACCCAGCTCCGCCATGGAAAGGTATTCAATTCCAACCCTGCCAAGGTAATCCTGTAACTGAGCCCTGGAAAACCCGTATTTTCTGCTTGAGGGGTTCTTCCGGACATCAATCACCGTGTGAACCTTGTGGACAAGCAGTTGGGAAAGGAACCGGTCGATGGACTTGCCTTCATAGCCGATGGTGACGATCCCAGTCTCATCCCTCTGGTACTCTTTCAGGCGTCTGATTTCGCTGAACATGGTGTACTCGGGAAAAAGAGGATACACATAATCAACCATCTCTGTATCAGTTTGCAGGGCGAATAAATTCGAGTAACGCCCGATAGTATCCCGCACCAGTTCCTCCGGCTTTGGAAACTTTTTAGTGTGGAAAATGATCTGCTCCTCCATCTGGTGGAGGTAACCCTCCCTCTCTAGGTGGAGCAGGTCATGGTACATCTGGAAGGAGAATGGACCATACCGGTAAGGGACGAAATCATAAAGCCGATGCTCTTGAGAGATGAGGAACATCAGCTTCACGAATTTCATCCGTGAAATGGTCCCGAACTGCGACAACAGTTGGAGGACCGCCCGTTCATTCCGGGTGATCATTTCCATTGCTCCTGATAATAGTGAATCGGATAATAAACGATGGGGGTGGAGAGTGTGAATGTATTTGGCAGGAATGTCCCGGAAGGGTAACAGATGTCGCTACACCCTGGATAACCCATTACATCAGTTCTTGTTGAGGTGATTGATAATAGTATTCAGCCGCCTAGTGGGGATAGAATAAGAGGGGGAAGCACGGTACACTACTGCAGGAACGGAGATCAGCGATGGAAGGGGATACCGGGATCATCGTGTACCGTCTCGGGGCGACGTGTGACGTGGGGGACGTGGAGGAGGGGAAGATCTACAGCGGGAAGGTGCAGGGGTTTGCCCCTTTCGGCAGCTTTGTGCTCCTGAACGACCGGCTGAAGGGGCTGATCCACAAGTCCAATGTGAAGACACAGCATAAGGAGCAGGACCCGGTGCTGGTCCGGGTGCGCACCATCCGGCCGAACGGTAACATTGATCTCGAGGAGGTGACCCCTTCGGTGTACCACACCGAGGTGGTGGTGAAGAAGTCGGCCGGCGTCGAGCTGCGGGACCTGGGCAGGAACATCGGGAGGATGGTCCGGGTGGAGGGGGAGGTGGCGCAGATCAAGCAGACCGGCGGCCCCACGATCTTCACCCTGGTGGACGGGAACGGGACCATCAATGCTGCTGCCTTTGTCGAGGCCGGGGTACGGGCCTACAAGGAGGTGCAGCTTGCGGACATCGTCTCGATCCACGGCGAGGTGATGCAGCGGAACAACCAGCTGCAGGTGGAGGTCTCGGGCCTCGCGGTACTGCAGGGGGAGGAGGCGGAGCGGGTCCGGACGGCGATAGATGCGGCGCTCACCGAGCGGGCAACCCCGGTGGAGCGCCCATTCCTGGTGGAGAGCCCGGTCCTCGAAAAGCTCCGGCCCCAGATGCTCCGGATCGCGGCGGCCCTCCGGAAGGCGGTCTTTGTGGGCCAGCCCATCCTGGTCCGGCACCATGCAGACGCTGACGGGATCTGCGCGGCTGTCGCCATCGAGCAGGCGGTGGTCTCCCTGATCCGGGAGAGCGGCGGGGAGCACGATGCCGAATTCTTCCTCTTCAAGCGGTCACCCTCCAAGGCGCCCTTCTACGAGATCGAGGACATCACCCGGGACCTGGACTTTGCCCTGAAGGACCTGGTCCGGTACGGCCAGAAGCTGCCCCTGATCCTGCTTGCCGACAACGGCTCCACCGAGGAGGACATCCCCTCCCTGAAGATGGCGGCGGTGTACGGGCTTACCGTCCTCGTTGCCGACCACCACCACCCGGACGCGGTGGTGGATCCCTATCTCGCCGGCCACGTGAACCCCTACCACGTGGGCGGCGACTACGGGGTCACGACGGGGATGCTGGGCACCGAGATCGCGCGGATGGTGAACCCTGCGGTGGACAGCCTGATCCTGCACCTCCCGGCCGTCTCGGCCGTGGGGGACCGGAGCGAGGCGCCGGAGCGGGGGCAGTACCTCGCGCTCGTGAAGGACCGGTACACCGAGGATCACTGCAAGCAGATCGCGCTCGCACTGGACTACAACCAGTTCTGGCTCCGGTTCAATGACGGGAGGGAACTCGTGAAAGACCTCCTGGACCTCTCCAGGCAGCCGGCCCGCCATGAGAAGCTCCTGGCCCACCTGGTGGAGGGGGCCAACGCCGCCATCGCAGACCAGCTGGAGGCCTCCCTGCCCCACGTGGTCCCGCGGGTGCTCGCAAACGGGGTGCACCTCTTCCAGCTGGACGTGGAGCTGCATGCCCACAAGTTTACCTTTCCCCCGCCGGGGAAGACCTCCGGCGAGGTCCACGACCGGCTGATCCAGCGGCACCCGGGAAAGCCGGTGGTCACTATCGGGTTCGGCCCGGACTTTGCGGTGCTCCGGTCGCGGGGCGTTCTCCTGAACATCCCCCGCATGGTCCGGGAACTCCGGGAGGAGATCCGGGGCGGGGGGGTCAGCGGCGGCGGGCACCTGGTGGTGGGCTCCATCAAGTTCGTGGAGGGGATGCGCGAACCGGTGATGGAGGCCCTGGTGGCCAAGATCGCCCAGGCCCCGCTGGCCGCACCGGGCACCGGAACTGCCCCTTCTGCGCCAGCAGATAGCCCCAAACCACTCTAAATCCTCGCGGAATAAAATAGCAATCCTTATATATTGTGTAGGAGATATGGAGTGACTAATTCCGGAGAACGGAGAAGCGCAATGTCCACAGGAAACCGGATTCGGGAACACTACAACGACACCCAGCGCAAGATCCTGTATTATCTCCTCACCGGGCTGCGGAGGGGGAAGCATTACTTCAAGTCCAAGTATATCGCCAAGGAACTGGGCCTCTCCCCAAAGGAGGTGGGGACCAACATGGGGATCCTTGCCGATATCTGCGAGGAGCTGAACATCATCCGCTGGTCCTACTCCAACAGCACCACCTGGCTCGTCACCTCCCGCGCCATCTGATCCCCCTTCCGGGGACTCCTTTTCCATGCCTCCCGTTATCCAGATCACGGCCACCATCGATTTCGTTGCGCAGGTCAGCCCGGAGCGGGACTGCCTGATGGCGCAGGACGAATCCACCGGCACTGCATTCTGGTTCAACATCGATGTCCCGCGGGGGCACGGCCTCCAGCCCGGAGACCGGGTCAGGGTCACGGTGGAACGGCTCTAGAGAGCGGGTCCCCCCCGCAGGGAGCAGGGGGCCGTGGGGGGTTCCGCACCCGGTTCAGAGAAACTCCGTTGGCGTCTCAAGGGAGATCATGACCCGGTCCACGTACTCGGTGGAGACGATCATGTAGAGCTGCCGGAACCGGGTCTGCACATTCTTCACGATCGATCCCGGGTAGCGCCACTCCATCCCTTCGATGTTGGTGCCGGTCTCGGCATCCACGAGCAGCAGCCGGAGATGGGCCTTCTCCGGGCTCCTCCACGCGGATACCGTGCAGTTCAGCCTCCAGACAGGATACGGTACCGTAAAGGTGGTGGTGAGCCCCCCGTGGGACTCGTCCAGGTACGCGAACCGCACCGACGAGTTGAAGCGCCAGACCGGATCCGATGCCCCGTAGGAACTCATGTCTGACGGGAGGTAGAGGACCGGGTAGGAAGAATACTGACCGGTGTAGGTGATCCGGTACGGGGTGATGGCCAGGGGAGTGGTGCCGGGCGTGGGGGAGACAGGAATGGCGGGCAGGGTGGTCCTGGTGACGGGGGGCGTGGGAGTCGGTGGCAGAGGGGCCGTATCTGTCCGTATGCCGTGGGACAGTACCCACACAATCACGATGATGGTGGCAGCCGCAACAAGTATGGTGGCAATATCCCCGCGATCCACACCGGTATCAAGTTACGATACGATATATGCGTTGTCACAAAGGTCCGGTAGGTCCGGAGAGTGATCCGAGGGGAATTATGGGCTAAAATGCTTATTTAATGATATATTGTAAGAATTATCTAGAGAGAAAGTGAATAACATAGAATTTAAAATCGAAATGTTTATTTATAATGATGATAATTAACTGTTCAGAACATGGACATCTTCACCCTGAAGACCTGGCTGGTCTTCTACCTGCTCTCGTTCGCAGCCCTCCTCTGGGCGGTCTTTCTCTCCTCCGGCGGGATGATGCTCTGGATCAGCCTCTTCCTGATCATCCTTGTCGTGGGGGTAAATTTCGGTGCCCTGTTCTGCGAACTGCAACGCCACAAACGAAGAAGAGCGCTGATGAGCACGTTCTCGCGGGATACCATGCAGGTTTCGGCAGCAGCAGCCGGTCCCGGCAGATGAGGGCCCATGGGGAACGAGCTCTATCTCCACCACCTCTTCCAGGAGAAGGAGTTCTGGAACCGCTACGAGAACCTCCGTTCCGTGCTCCAGCACCTCACCGAGCAGCAGGCCCTTGTGGAACGGATCCAGCAGGAGATTGTCATCCCGGAACAGGCCCGTGACCTGGCGGCGAAGGCCCTCTCCGGCGACCTGGAACAGACCCGGCGCCTCTTCTTTGAGATCTTTGAGAATTTCATCAGCAATGCGAGCGTGGGGCTCCAGACACTGGACGTGGAGTGTGCCTTCACTGCCGTGACCAGGGACATGGTGGAGATCAAATGGTGCACCCTCTGGGTGGAGGGGACGCCGCTCGAGTTGCCCGCTGAGATCGGGCAGCGGTTTGCGGCTGAGATCCTCTCGGTATCCGGCGGGACCCCGGGGGATTCCTTCATCCAGTTCTTTGAGAGGGAAGAATCCCACTATGATCTGAAGCTGGGTGGCATCCAGAACCGGTGTTCTCTGCAGGTGATGGAAGAGGTCTACCCTGTGAAATGCCTGCATATCCGTTTCCGGCTCCCGGCACAGAGCCTGATCGACCACCAGGTGATCGGCAAGTCCTGATCCTCCCATCCCCCGGCCCTTCTTCTCCCGGAAGGGAAAGCAGCCGGAGGGGCTTTCCCTGCCCGCTGCCGGAGATCCGGTTCCCCCCGCTCCGATGGTGGCATACGCCAGGCCAGAAACCGGATCCGGGGGGTATTATTTTCATTGAATTTCCACATTCCAGTGGTGATTTTTCTCGATGCTATCCATTTTTCACGAGGTTACAGGAGATTTTCCCCATTCCATGGGGATTTTTCGGATACCCTGCCCCGGGGTCTGGACGCAGGGATTGCGAAAATATTATTGGAGATTGGTTCCGATGGTACAGTGCAGATGGAGGAGCACAGGCTGAAGGTCGTGGTCTTTGGCACCCATGGTGCAGGAAAATCGACCTTCATCCAGTCTCTCGATCCCCACGCCCGTCACATCGAGGCGCTGGAGGATGACTCCCCCACAACGGTTTCCATGGACTTTGGCCGGGTGAGCCTCTGCGGGCACGTCGTCTATCTCTTTGGCACGCCCGGCCAGGAGCGGTTTTTCTTTGTCCGGAACATTCTTTCCCGGGGCATGGACGGTGCCATCGTGGTCGTGGACTCCACGGCCGAGGTGGACGAGAACACCTACAACCTCTGCGTCTGGCTCAAGGGGAGCGGCATCCCCTTCGCGGTGATGGCCAACAAGTGCGACTGCCGGGGGGCAGACCCGGACCAGGTTGCCGCGGGTCTGGACGGGGCCAGGGTCTATGCCATCTCGGCCCATGAGGGCACGAATGTCCTCCCTGCACTGGAGTCGTTCGTCAGGGAACTGGTCCCGGCAGATGCCCGGATCCCATAGCTTTATTTCCTGCAGGCTGCACATTCAAGAGTAATGCCCCCACGGCACCGGGTTCTCCTCCTCGTCCTGCTTGTCGTCTGCTCGGCATTTTCTGCGTGTGTCTCCCTGGGCCTCGGGAATGTACGGTATGACGGCTCCACGCTGCATGTCCGGGCATCCAACAGCGGCAATGCGAGGGATGCGGCCATCCAGGTGACCGTCTTCCAGGTGAGGGACCTCTCCCAGACCGAGGTGGTGACCCGGACCGTGCCCATCACTCTCCTGCCCGGAGACCACGAGTACACGGTTCCGCTGGCCCTGCCAGCAGGATCCTACAAGCTCTACCTCTACCTGATCATGGACAATGATCGGAAGGCCAGCGTGATCCGGGACATTACGGTGTAGGGGATGCACCCGAACCTGGCAGCGGCCCGGGGTACCCTCGCGGCCGATACGGTGTTCCGCAACGCCGAGATCTATCACCCGTTTGACTGCAGCTGGGAGAGGGCTGACCTCGCCGTCCGGGAGGGCCTGGTGGTGGGGCTTGGTGCGGGGTACCAGGGAAGGAGTGAGCAGGACCTGGCGGGTGCCCGCGTGGTACCGGGCCTCGTCGACGCCCATGTGCACATCGAGTCGTCCCTCCTCTGTCCCGCCGAGTATGCCCGCCTGGTGCTCTCCCGCGGCACCACCACCGTCATTGCCGATCCCCACGAGATCGCCAACGTGTTGGGGGTACAGGGGATCGAATACATGCTCCACGAGGGCAGGGCAACCCCGCTGGATATCCTTGTCCTGCTCCCCTCCTGCGTCCCGGCCACGCCCTCTGATGCAGGGGGTGCTGTACTCACTGCGGAGGATCTCCTGCCCTTCGCGGGACGGAAAGGGGTCATCGGCCTGGGCGAGATGATGGACGTGGCCGGTGTGCTGGCCGGTGACGGGGAGGTCACCCGCAAGCTGCGCCTGTCGGATATCCGGGACGGGCATGCACCCCTCCTGTCGGGAAAGGACCTGAACGCCTACCTGCTCTCCGGCCTGCAGAGCGATCACGAGACCACCACCCCCGCGGAGGCCCGGGAGAAGCTGCGGCGGGGCATGTACCTTTTCCTCCGGGAGGGATCCACCGAGCGGAACCTCCGGGATCTTGCACCGGCGGTGACCCCCTGCACCGCCAGCCGGTGCTCCTTTGCGACCGATGACCGGCACGCGGATATGCTCGTTGCGGAGGGACATATCGATGACTGCATCCGGAAGGCAGTGGCTTCCGGCATGGAGCTGGAGGTGGCCCTCCGGATCGCCACCCTCTCCCCGTGCGACCGGTTCCGGCTCACCGACCGGGGAGCCCTCGCCCCCGGGCGCCTCGCTGACTTCTGCGTCCTGGGGAGCGGCCCGGAATTCCGGGTGGAGCGGACCTTCAAACGGGGCGAGGCCGTGGGGGAGCAGCCCTACCGGAAACCCCGCGGCATCCGGCGGGCGTTTGCCTGCACCCTGCCGGATCCCGACGGGATCCGGATCCGGGGTCCGGGAGAGGCCCGGGTCATCGGCCTGGTCCCCGGGCAGATCACGACACGGGACCTCCGGTTCCCGGTGGAGGAGGGGCAGATCCCCGACACCTCGCGGGACATCCTGAAGGCGGTGGTCTGCGACCGGTACCGCGACCGTGGATGCGGTACCGGCCTGGTGCACGGGTTTGGCCTCCGTGAAGGGGCCATCGCCGGATCGGTATCCCACGACGCCCACAACATCGTGGCTGTGGGAACGGCGGACCGGGATATTCTCACGGCGATCCGGCGGGTCATTGAGCGGGAAGGAGGGCTGGTGGCAGTCGGTGCGGACCAGGTGACGGAGCTTCCCCTCCCCGTGGCAGGCCTGATGTCTGCCGCGCCCTATGATCGGGTGGCAGCCCGGCTGGGGGAGCTGGAACGGCACGTCGAGCAGATGGGCGGCATCCCCCACGCGTTCATGCAGCTCTCGTTCCTGGCCCTCACCGTGATCCCGGCCCTGCGGCTGACTCCCCGTGGCCTCTTTGATGTGGCGGCAGGGCGGGATGTCCCGGTCTTTCCCGGTTCCGGAGGCGATCCCGGCACGTGAGGCCCGGGGGGAGAAGAAGGGACCTCCTCTGGATCCAGGAAGCAGGGGAGATCAAAACCTGCGGGGGGTGGTACGCACGGGCCGGGTGAGCCGGATGCGGGCAGGCACGGCCCGTCAGATCAGCCCCAGCGCGATGACCACGCCCAGCACCAGGATCACCACCCCTGCCACCAGGCGCAGCCGCCGCACCGACCGCTCCCTCCAGTCCTTCACATCAGAGAGGCGGGAGATGCCCAAATACACGGCCATCGTCACGGCCAGCATCGGGAGCACGAAGATCACGTTGTAGAGGACCAGGTACGGCAGGGCAGCGGCCATACTGTAAGCCGAGAGGATCCCGCAGCTGATCAGGTAGGGGCCGATGGTGCAGGGGAGCAGGAAGAGGGTGACCGCGGCCCCGACCACAAAGGCCCCCGCAGGCGAGGAGATGCGGTCCAGGAGCCCCTTCAGGGTGCCCTTCCAGCCGGTGGGGATGGCGGTTGAGGGGGCAGCGGTGGTCCGTGAGAATGAATCCCGCAGGTAGAGGAGACCGATCACGATGGCCACCATGCCCAGCACCCGGGTGAACCAGATCCGCATGGCTGCCAGCTGGGGCACCATCCGGAAGAGGGTCACGAGGGCTATCCCGTAGAGGAAATAGAAGAAAAAGACCGCGGCGGTGAAGGCAAGGCCGGCTAGAAGCACCCGCCGTCGATCCCCGGGAGATCGCGTGATGATGGCGAGGAGCACCACGACGAGCACGGCCAGGCCGCAGGGGTTGATGGCATTGACAGCAGCGAGGGCCACGACCTTCCCCACTTCGAAGGGCGGGGGCGTTTCACACTCCCCGGGTATCGTGGGGGTGGGCTCAGGTGTTGCGGGCCCGGCCGAGCCGTTCCCCTCCACCCCCGTCCCGTTCCACTGGAAGAGCCACCCATTCAGCTGCACCGCCTGCTGGAAGGCTGCCTCCACGCCTGGATGGATGACCGCTTCGGGGGTGGCACGGGTCCACTGGGTTCCCCCCAGCACCCGGGCAGGATCCGGGTCTGCCAGCAGGCTCCGCAGGACCGTGCCATTCCCGCCGAGCCCCGTCCGGATCAGGATCCGGTCCCCGCGCCAGACACGGGGCATCCCCTGCAGTGCGGCCGGGTCAAGCGCGGCCAGGCTCGTGGACCCGGCCGGCCGCGCCAGCGGGTCTTTCTCCATGGCTTCCAGCAGGGGGGGCAGCCCGGAGAGGATAGGAGTATCACCGGAGAGGATTGTCCCGGGGGCAATGAAGAGCATCGGGACACTGCCCCCAGTACCATAGGTCCTGTCCATCTCTGCCAGCAGGCGGAGGTTCTCCGGCCGGGTAGCGACCTCGTATTCCACCACCACCAGGGCGGGATAGGTTGCCAGCCAGTCGCCCACGAGATGGGGGTTCACATTCGCGCAGTGGCTGCATCCATCAGCGGTGAAGTAGTACCCCACCAGGGTCTCGCCGGTCCCTCCCTGCGCAGAGGCCCCCGGGACCAGGATTGCAAGGGCAATGCAGAGATACAGAACAGAACGGAACAGGTTCATTCCACACCGGGAGGAAATGCCATCAGGCAGTTGTGCCTGAACATATTCGCCGGTGCGTCCAATAAGGATTTCCCAGCCATCGGGGGTGTTTCCGGCGTGTGCGCCCCCTCATCCTGCCAGGGCGGCAACCAGAGCTTGGCCGAAGCCGGGGATGAGCAGGGCAAAGAGGGCAAGGATCAGCGGCTGGTGCAGGAAGTAGAGGAGCAGGGAATGGCGCCCCAGCCATGCGGCCGGTCCGGTAATCCCTGGCAGGGCGGGAGGCACCGGAAACGCCCGGTTCCCCCCGGGATAGAGCCGGTCGCCCAGGGCAATCCCCAGCATCACCACCCCCATCCAGGGGAAGAGCGGCACCCAGTCCAGGCTGGAGAAACCGGGCGGGTACACCCCCAGGGGCAGGAGAAGGGCCGGCCCCTCGATGGGAAAGGCCAGTACCCCCAGGAGGATCACCCCTGCCCCGGCGACGGGGAGGAGCCTCCGGAACCGGAAGAAGAGGGGGGAGAGGAGGATGGAGACCCCGATGCAGTGCAGCACGCCGAAGAGCACCGGGGCCCGGGGGATGAGGACCAGGGTGACCGCCGTGACGACCATCCCCGCGGCAACGATGCCGGCTCCCCTCCACAGGAACTTCCGGAGGAACGCCTTTTCATCCAGGCGTCCTCTCGCCCGGGCCGCAGAGAGGGAGAGGGCGACACCGGCGATACCGAGAAAGACCGTGGCAGTCGCCAGCTGGAAGCCCTTCCAGAAACCGGTGGTCACCGGGATCTCTGCCACCCCGGTGAAGGAGAGGTCAAAGAGGGCGTGGTACGCGACCATCATCACGATGGCCAGGCCCCGGACCGCATCGATCTCCAGGAACCGGTCCATGGGGGGTGAGCGGAAGCGGGGTGATGGGATCAGGTCCATGGGCCCAAATGCTCCTCTCCGGATCTCTGTTGCGGCACTTCATGTAACCATCCCCCGGCGGCAGGGAGAAATTCAAGCCCCGGGAAGCGCAACCGGTAGAGGGAGCATGGGCGGAAAGGGCAGCGGCAGGGATCCGGCGGGTAATCCCCCGGAAGACGAGCACGTGGTGGAGGCCATCGGCCGGACCCGGGTCGTGATCCGGCACGGGAAGGTGGTGGAGGTGGGCGGGCCCCTGATCCGGGACTGTCCCCTGGCGCGGCGGTTTGCCGTGCCGGTCACCGACTTTACTTCGGAGGCCATCCGGGCCAACATCGAGCACCGGATCGCCTCCTTCGGGATGTGTACCGCCGCCCGTGATCTCCTCTCCGACCGGGACTTTGTGCTCTTCGGGGCATCGGAGCTCCTCTCCACGGCACTCCGGGCCGGCCTCGTGAGCGCGGTGGTGCTTGCCTGCGATGGGGCAGGGACCGTCGTCGTCACCCGCCCCGACCTGGTACAGGGGATCGGGGGCCGGATGTCGGGACTTGCCCGCACTTCCCCGATCAGGGAGGTGATCGCCGGGATCCGTTCACTGGGGGGAGAGGTGCTGGACCCCCGTGGCGGCACCATCGATATGCCGTCAGGTGCCGACCTCGCAGCTGTCCGGGGCCACCGGCGGTTCGCCGTCACGGTGGCGTCGGCTGCGGATGCGGAGCGGATCCGCGCCCTCCACCCACGAGCGGTGATCTTTGCTGTCCATACGACCGGCATCAGCCGGGAGGAGGCAGAGCGGCTGGTCCGGGCCTGCGACCTGGTGACATCCTGCGCGTCCCGCCACCTGAGGGACCTTGGCGCGGGTGCTCTCCTGCAGGCAGGGACCGCGATCCCGGTCTTTGCCTTCACCCCGGCCGGAAAAGAGGTGATACTTTCGAAGCTCCGGGAAACGGCAAGCCCCCTGCTGGTGAAGGGCGAGCGTCTCCCGGTTGCCGGCGGCAGGGGATCCCCCGATCCCCTGGTGTGAGCGGGACCACCTTCGCACCCTGCCGGGATCGTTTTATCTTCACACGGAGCCAAGGGTTCTGGTCATATGGACAGCACGACCGCAGTGGGCCTGGTGGCCGGCTTCCTCACCACCATTGCCTTCCTCCCGCAGGTGATCCGGGCATGGCGCACCCGCTCCACCCATGATATCTCTGCAGGGATGCTCGTCATCTTCCTGACCGGGATCGTGCTGTGGACCTTCTACGGGCTGGACATCGGCTCGTTCCCCATCATCGCCGCCAACGTGGCCACCATCGCCCTGGTGGGCTTCCTTCTCACGCTGAAGATGAAGTACGGGTGACGCGGCGGCGGGCGCACCCTCATCTTTACGGGGAGAAAAATCATTTGAACCCGGACCTATTCTGAGAGGGAATTTTCGTGTAGTGAGACGCTCAAGGGGGGCTGCCGCCCCCCGCCGCGTGGGCTCCCCCCCGCGAGAGGATAGGATGATCCAGGGTATTTTGGAATGGATCTCCGAACATACCTTCCGCCGATGGATCCTCCATCCTCACCAGGGGGGGACGCCCACGCGGCGGGGGGGCCACGAGGCCCCCCCAGGAGCGTCACATCAGAATCATTTCTCGAAAGAACGTGTTCACCATCTCAAGGGAGAGGCATGTGGCGCCGGATCGTGCCCTCCGCGACACAGCCGAGAACGACGGTACCGATCCCCTTCACCGGGAAGACATGGTCCACGGGGAGGGCACCCGGCGCATCGGAAACCGCAGGGGTACCCTTCCGGGACACCTCCGCGAGGAGCCGCTCACGGAGGGCGATGGGGTGGTCCTCAACGGTCCGGTACCGGGAGAGCACGCAGCCCCGCAGCAGGGGCTGGAGCTGTTCCGCGGTCAGGTCGTTCCTCAGCACCAGGTCTCCATCTGTAATCCCCGCGCAGTGGAGCATCACCGCGCATTCCCCGAACTCGGGGGTGATCGCATCCACCACCACCAGCGCCCGGTCCGAGAGGGATACCGCGTGGAAGAGGGAGGAGAGCCGCTCGGGGTACCGGGACGGTTCCACGAAGGTGACCGTATCGCTGCCCCGCTTCAGGTTGGAGAAGGTGAGGTCCGACTCGGTGCCCTTCTTGCCCAGCCCCTTCGCGTAGCCGGGAGGCCCGATAACCGCAACCGTCAGGTTTGCCACGGGCTATCAGGTGGGGTGTGAACCCCCATAGCGGTGGCGGTGTCCGCGCCCCCGCGGGTTTATGGGATGGGCCGGCCGGATCGTACCCCATGGATGTGGGATCCGCTCACCCGGTCTCCATTGCCCGGTGCGGGAGCTACGCACGGGACGATGTGAAGGCGGCGATAACCGCCTGCCTCGCACCCCTCGGGGGGATCGACGCGTTTGTACGGCCGGGCACCCGGGTGCTGGTGAAGCCCAACCTGCTCTCCGCACGCGTGCCTGATGATGCGGTGACCACCCACCCGGATCTGGTCCGGGCGGTGGTGGAGCAGGTGCAGGCCGCCGGGGCCACGGCCGTGGTGGGGGATTCCCCCGGGGGGAGGAACACCCCCTCCTCCTATGCCGCCCTGCTCCGGAAGACCGGCATGCAGGAGGTGATCGA
>Ga0315274_10005303_pt1 | contig 18845 bp, 16 predicted proteins | sample YL17G02_20_MG_FD_203700 | JGI IMG/M metagenome (GOLD analysis project Ga0315274, IMG submission 203700) | Sediment microbial communities from Yellowstone Lake, YNP, Wyoming, USA - YL17G02_20 | ecosystem: Environmental > Aquatic > Freshwater > Lake > Sediment | place: USA: Wyoming | collected... | reverse complement strand
CGACCGCCGCCACCAGCGCCAGGCCGAGCGCGCCGATGAGCACACGCAACGCCACCAACATGAACGGGCCGATCTCCTGGACGGCGATCCGGATCCACAAGAACGACGAACCCCAGATCAATCCGAGTAGCCAGAAGGCGGCCCAATCCTTCCAACGATTCACGAAGACCTCTCTTCGATCGGCATCGATCGTGCGGCGGGAGCGCGTGGACGTGAGATGGAGTGAGGGTGGGTCCGGGTGGACCCGGTTATGCGCCCTCGAGGCGCAACAGCCAGCGTTTGACCGCGACGCCGCGCGCGGCAGAGTAGCCGCCGAGCGCGCCGCGCGCGCCGAGAACGCGGTGGCAAGGAATGACCAGCGGCAGTGGGTTGGCGCCCAGCGCCTGGCCTACCGCGCGCGCGGCCTGCGGCCGGCGCAGCCTGCGGGCAATCTCGCCGTAGCTGGCGGTCTGGCCATACGGAATGCGCGCCGTCGCGCGCAACACGGCGCGCTGGAAATCGGTGAGCCTTCGAGTATCCAGGCGCAGGCGGAAGGTGCGGCGGCGGCCGCGCAGGTAGTCGCCGACCTGGCGGGCGGCGGCGCCGCCCGCCCTGCGGCGCTTCTCGGGCAGCGTGCCCATGCGCTGGGCCAGGCCCTGCGCGAAGCGCGCGGGTGAGCCGCCCAGACCGATAGCGACCACCCCGTGCGGGCCGGTGGCCAAATGCACCTCGCCGATCGGCGTGCGCACAGTCTCGTACACGATCTTCTCTGTGCTCCTCATCTCGGCCTCCCTTGGCGTTGGCGCATTAGACCATGCGGGCGAGTCACTGTCAATTGGCCCTAGGTGATGTATGGCGCAGGCCGCTGCGCTGCGCGCAAGAGTGTGCGCATTGAGGATTCCAAAAACGGCCATGCTATAATCGCGATGAAGCCAGCCCACATCGGAGCCCTCCTTGTTGCGAGCCCTATCGGTAGAACAAACCATCGGCTTGGCCTGCGGCCTGCTCCTTGCGGGCGCGGCGGTCGCGCTTCTCGCGGGGCTGGCAAAGCTGCGCGGCGCTCGCAACCGGCCGTTCTACCTTCTGCGGCGAGAAGCCTCGCAGGCCGGCTGGCGCATGATCTTCCTGGCCGGCGGGTTCGCGCTGCTGGCCTTGGTCGTGCGGCTGTTCGGGGCTCCGACCGTCTTCCGTTACGTGCCGCCGACGCCGACGCGCACCGGCACGCCCACCATAACCCTCACGCCGTCGGTTCCCCTCACCCCGTCGCGCACGGTCAGCCCCACCATCACCCGCACTCCCGAACCGACCAACACGCTGCCCCCGACGCCGACTCCGCGGCTGCCCTCGGCGCTGCTCTCCTCTTTCACCGGCATCGTCACCCCTCTGCCCGCAGCGGTCATCAGCCCGGTGACCGCTGCGCGCTCGTTCACCCGCGACTTCCGGCCGCTGACTGATACCGACGTCTTCTTCAACCCGGTCCGCCGCATGTACGGCTTCTTCTCGTATGACAACATGTCGGACGGCGTGCAGTGGACGGCCATCTGGTACCGCGACAATGTGGTGGTGTACTACGAAACCGACCCGTGGGACATCGGGCCGGGCGGATACGGCTTCACCCAATGGGATGTGACCCCGGATTTCTTCTTGCCCGGGGCGTACGAGATTCAGATCTTCATCGGGACGGAATTCAAGGCCGGCGGACGATTCACGATTGTCGGCGCGCCGCCGACCGCTACGATCACGCGCACACCGACGAGCACCCCCACGCCGTCGTTGACCCCCAGCCGCACGCCCACCCGGCCGTCGACGCGCACGCCCACGCCCACCAATACACGCGCGCCCACCGCGACCGAGGCCACGCCCAGCCCCTCCTCCACGCGCTGGCCATCGCCCACGCCCGACCGGCACTGACACAGCCCGAACGTCTTTGCCCATGCCATGGATGTGCTCGTTGTCCCCGCGCACGCGGGGACCCGGGCGACTTTGTATCCAATTGGCAGATTGAGGAAGGTTGCGAGACGGCGTGCGTGTGACAAGTGATCGTCGTCCCCGCGAAGGCGGGGACCCAGAACGCATGGTCTTCCGATGGCGATGGCCTGAACGAAGGGAAGCGACGGGCTCAGGATCGTGGCGGTTCCGTATCCCCGATTCGTCAGTTCACCTGGAGTCCCGCTTTCGCGGGAATGATGATCAAAAGTGAGTGCTTGCGTCGCACTCGCATGCGGGCAGCCAGTGAGCGAGTGTGATCGTGGTTTCCCCTCCGTGCGGGAATGAGGAACATGGCTGTGGAAACGGTCGCCCGTTCCATGCACCAGAGGTTAGCAACGCGCCACACCCGGACCGCGTGTGCCGCGCCGGCCATGCTGGGGAGGGCGGGAACGCTGCGACGCGTTTGCCACGCGCCTGCCCGCTTGTCTCGGGTTCTTGTCTTATGGGTTGGGAACGGGCAGATGACTGAGCGCCACAGCCAGGCGCGCCGCATGCATTGCATTGTTGCGCAGCAGGGCGAGGTTGGCGCTGAGGGTCTTGCCGCCGCTTGTGCCCGCGACGCGCGAAAGGAGGAAGGGCGTCACCTGATTGCCGCGTATGCCTTCCTTCCGGGCTTCATCCAATGCCTCGCGAATGAGATTGTCCACCTCGTCGTGTGCCAGCGCCGCATCGGCAGGGCACGGAACGGTGAGCAGCACACCGCCGCTGCGCGGGAGCTGCCAATGATGACGCGCGAAGGCGGCGGCCTGCTCCACATTTTCGACGCGCAGGCTCACGCGCAACCCTGAATCGCGCGAATAGAAAGCGGGGAAGTTCTCGGTCTGATAGCCGAGCACCGGGACGCCCAGAGTTTCGAGCGCTTCCAGCGTAGCGGGCAGGTCGAGGATGGATTTGGCACCGGCGCACACGACCACCACCCGCGCCTGGGCCAGCTCGGGCAGATCGGCCGAGACGTCGTGCGGCTCGCGATGCACGCCGCCGATGCCGCCGGTGGAGAACACGTGAATGCCGGCGGCCTCGGCCGCGACCAGCGTGGCCGCGACCGTGGTGCCGCCCGATTGTCCGAGCACACGGGCCGAGGCGATATCGCGCCGGCTGACCTTGACCGCCGTGCGGCTGGCGGCCAGGCGCTCGATCTCCTCGGCGCTCAGCCCGACGCGCAAGATACCGTCGAGCATGGCCACGGACGCGGGCACGGCCCCTTCGGCGCGCACGATGGCCTCGCAGCGCATGGCAATTTCGAGATTGTGCGGCGCGGGCAGGCCGTGGGTCACGACCGCAGTCTCGAGGGCGACCACCGGCCGGCCCTCGTTGATGGCGCGCGCCACCTCGGGCGAGACCTGCAAGAAGGGGAGGGGCATCACCGCCAGCGCTTTCTAGATCAGGAGTTGACCGTACAACTTCTCAAGGGAGAGGTCGGGGGCCACGGTCGAGGGCGAGCGCAAGGTCAACGAGGCGGCCGAGATGCCCACCCGTACCGCTTCATGAATCGGGATGTCGTTGAGCAGGCCGAATATCACAGCCGCGGTGAGCGCATCGCCGGCGCCGGTCGGGTCGAGGATTTGCGTGCGCAGCGCTGACAGGTGGCCGTGATCGGCGGCGGTGGCATAGGCCACGCCGAACTCGGCCAGGGCGATGAGCGCCACATCGACTCCGCGGTGCACTAGTTCGCGTGCCGCCATCACCGACTGGGCCGGGTCGCCGCTGGGCAGAGCCTGCCCGAGCAGCACCTCGGCTTCGCCGGCGTTGGGTGTGATAAGAAACAAATCCTCCAGGTGCGGTACGAGGCGGCGGGCCAGCGTCCGTGAGACCGGGTCGGCGCTGATGGGCACGCCCGCCTGCTGGGCCAGATGCACGGCAGCGGCGATGGTCTCCGGCGCCAGATTGGCATCCAGGAAAATCATGGCCGCGCCAGCGAAGAGGTGCGCGTTAGCCTGAAGCAGGTCGGGCGTAATGGCTTCCAGCGCGCGCATGTCGTCGAGGGCCAAATGGAGCTGGCCGGTCGAGTCGACGATGGCCAAGTAGGCGCCGCTGGGGCGGTCGTTCAACGTGAGCAGGGTGGAGGTATCGACGCCCGCATCCACCAGCTGCTGGCGCAATTGCTGGCCAAAGAAATCGCGTCCGATGGCGCTGATGAGGGTGGTGGGCTGGCCCAGGCGGGCCAGGTTTTCGGCGACATTGCGTGCCACGCCGCCGCATGCCAGGCGGATGCGCGCCGGGTTGGAGGTGCGCGGTTCAAGCGGCCCGCCAACGTGGCCGACCATGTCGACTCCCGCGGCGCCGATCGCCAGAACGCGCGGCGGTTGCTCGTCTTCCCTGGGCACAGCCATGCATTCCCTCGTGGGCCGGGCGGCGAGAGTGCGCTGTGCCGTGAAGTTTACTACAGCCTGAGCTGCGACCACGGTCGGGTCGGCGGAACGCACCCCCCGCCTGCGTGAACGGGCGGTGCGATTTGGGTCTAGAATAAGCAAACCACCTTCGCCGCGGCTGGCCGCGCGCCCGTGTCCCAAGGCGAGGTCGATCCGCGGTGCGTTGCAGCCCACATCCAGCCTGAGGCGGGAGGGATATGCGCTCCATTTTCTACCCCAACAGCATCGTCGTCATCGGCGTCTCCGAGAAACCCGACAACCTGGCCCGCAATATTGTGGGCAACCTGCGCGCCTTCGGCTATGCGGGGGCGATCTATGCCGTCGGCCGCGAGCCCGGTCAAGTCCACGGTGTGCCCATCGTGACTTCGCTCGAAGAGCTGCCCGACCAAATCGAGCTGGCGGTGATCCTCACCCCGGCTCAGCTTGTGCCCGGCATGATGGAAACGTGTGCGCGCAAGGGAACCCGCCGCGTGGTGATCGAATCCGGCGGGTTCAGCGAGTTCTCGGCCGCAGGGCGCGCCCTGGAGCAGCGGCTGGTGGAGATCGCCGCGCAATACGACATGCGCTTCGTCGGCCCCAACTGCATCAGCGTGGTCAATCTCGAATCCGGCGTATGCCTGCCCTTCGCGCAACTGGAGTCGGCCGATTTGCGTCTGGGGCCAGCCTCGGTCATCTCGCAAAGCGGCGGGGTTTCGGTGACTTACCTCACGCGCCTTTCGGCGGGCGGCGTGGGCGTCAACAAGGGCGTGAGCATCGGTAACAAGACCAACTTGGACGAGGGCGACTATCTGGAGTTCCTGCTCGCCGATGAAGGCACGCGCATGGTTTTCATGTATCTGGAGTCGATCAGTGACGGGCGGCGACTTGTGGAACTGGCGCGCTCGAGCCCCAAGCCGGTGGTGGTGCAGAAGGCCAACCGTGGTCAGGCAGCGCGCGCGGTGGCGCTCTCGCACACGGCGGCGTTGGCCGACGACGACCAGGTGGTGGATGCGGCGCTGCGTCAGGCAGGTATCCTGCGCGCCGAAAGCTTCCGCGAGGCGGTCGCGATCGGTCAGGCGCTGGTGCTGCCGCCCGTCACCGGGCGCGACCTGGTCATCATCAGCCGCTCCGGCGGCCACGCGGTGATCGCGGCGGACCTGGCCGAACGCCTGGGCTTCCGCCTGATGGCACTGCCTCAGAGTTTTGTCGACGCAGTGCGCGCGATGTTCCGCGCCGACGTCATTGCCCTGACCAACCCGCTCGACCTGGGTGTGATTTTCGATTTCAACTTGTATGCCGACATCGTGGCGCGCTGCTTGGAAGTGCTCGCCCCACATGCTGTGCTGTTGATTAACACCTACGGCGAAACCGAAGCTGCAAGTGCGCATCGTTTGGCGGGACGCGTGAAGGAGATCATGCACAATACCGGGCGGCCGGTGGCGTTGTGTGCCTACTCGCGCGCCGATGATCGCGAACGAATCCAAAACGAATTCGGCATGCCGGTTTTCAACGACCTGGAAGAGGCACTGATTGGGCTGGCTGCCTCGCGCGCGCGGCAGGCGTGGCTGACCCGCCACGCCGCCCAGCCTCGCGCGCCGGCGCCACGCGCGCCTGCCTGCGCCGTGGACGCGTCGCGCAATGGGCTGGTGCTCCCGCCCATCGCACTCGCGTTGTGCCAACGCTATGGGATCACGCCCGCCGCCTTCGAGGTGTCGCCTACGCCCGGTGAGGCGGCCCGCGCGGCGGCGCGCCTTGGGTTCCCGGTGGCGCTCAAAGCAATCTCGTCTGAGCTCGTGCACAAAACCGATCGCGGCGGCGTGAGCCTCAACCTGGGCAGCGAGGCAGAAGTTGCCGGCGCAGCCAAGGTGATGGACGACCGCCTGCGGCCCAAAGCCGCACAGGATGAAACGCTTGAGTTCATGGTCCAACGCATGGCGGCCCCGGGGATCGAGCTGATCCTGGGCGGCAAGCACGATCACCTGTTTGGGCCGGTGGTCATGCTGGGCATCGGGGGTGTGTACGCGGAGATATTCAAGGATGTCGCTTTCCGGCTGGCACCACTGACGCGGCTCGAGGCCGAGGATATGCTGGAGGAACTGCGCGGAGCAGCTCTGCTGCAAGGTGTGCGCGGAAGGGCGGCGGCGGACCGCGAAGCGCTGCTGGGCGCCATACTTGATTTCTCGCGCTTGGTCGCGGAGCACCCCGAACTGAGCGAGGTCGAAATCAATCCTCTCATCATCTCACCCAGCGGGGCATGGGCGGTGGATGCGCGTGCGGTCGCCGCCGCGAAAGAGCCGCAGGCCGGCTAGCGGAGGGGAGCCAACCTTGAGCGTTGACTTGCCCGAATTGATCCAGGCCATACTGCGCGATTATGCGCTGCCGGTTTTCGGACACCACGGCGTGGCGCATTGGGCGCGGGTGCTAGAGAACGGGCTGGCACTCGCGCCGCGCACCGGCGCCAACGAAGAGGTGGTGGGCCTCTTCGCGGTGCTGCACGACTCGCGGCGCGTGAACGAGGCGGTGGATCACTTGCACGGCCGCCGCGGCGCGGATTTGGCCGCCTCACTGCGCGGCGCCTGGTTTGATCTGCCGGATCCGGACTTTGAATTGCTCTACCAGGCCTGCGCACTGCATACCGACGGGCTCACCGCCGCCGACGTCACTGTGCAAACGTGCTGGGACGCAGACCGGCTCGACCTGGCGCGAGTCTTCATTCAGCCGCGGCCCGAATTCCTGTGCACCGATGCGGCGCGCGACCCGCAGCTCATGAGCTGGGCGGTCGGGCGCGGAGCGCAGCGCGTCGTGCCGGCCCTCGTCGCGGAGGCCTGGCACATCCCCGTGCCCACGCCTGGCGAGGGCTGATAGCGCCGTTCCCCGTTCAGCATTCCCATTGCCTCCCATCTGGTGGTAGAGTCACGCCGAGTTCCGCGCGCGACGGGTTGATCCGGCCGTGCCCGCGCGTGAGGAGGGAGGCGGCATGAGGACGATGACGGCTCTCGCGGGTGCGCTGGCTGGCGCGCTGTTGCTGGCCGGGTGCACGTTATATCTCCCTGGGGTGAATGTGGCTCCGCCGGGCGAGGCGACAACGACCGCGGCGGCGACGGCAAGCGCAACAGCATCCGTGACGCCGATCACCACCGCCACGCTGCCCCAGCCGACACTGACCGCAACCCCCACGCCCGCGCCTGCCGGCCCGCCCATCGAGAAGCTCCAGGCCGGGCTCGAGATCACAGTCCGCACCATCCGCATGGTGGATGCCGCACGCGGGTGGGCCATCGGCCGGCCGGGCGCGGCGAGCGACCACATCCTGCGAACAAGCGATGGCGGCGTCGCCTGGCGCGACGTCTCACCGCCTGCGGCCGAACAACCCGGGACGCGCATGACCGCAGTGGGTGCCTTCCGCAATGCCTCGACGGCCTGGGTGGCGTACTCACTCGAAAGTCCGGGTGAGACGCCGCAGGTGGCGCTGATCTGGCGCACACAGGATAGCGGGGCAACGTGGACCGCGAGTGCGCCACTGGATATCAGCCCGCTGATGGGAATCTACCAGCCCTCGCATTTGCTCTTCGTTGACACAGACCACGGCTGGCTGCTGGTGCACGCTGGGGCGGGCATGAACCACGACTACATAGCCATCTACCGCTCCACGGATGGCGGCCGCCAATGGTCCAAGATCGTTGATCCCTTCGTGACCGACAACGTGCAGAGCTGCTACAAGACCGGCCTTCTCTTCACTACGCCGCTTGAAGGGTGGATGACGGGTGACTGCGGTGGCGTGGCGCCGGGCGTGCTGTTCTTCCATTCCCCGGATGGAGGCCAGAACTGGGACCTGGTGCGCCTGCCGCCCCCGCCCGAGACGCCCGACCTCTTCGAGCGCTCGGATGTGGCGTGCGGCGCGGACTCGCTATCTTTCCCCGACCCGCAGCACGGGCGCATGGTCGTGACCTGCCGCATGTACAACGAGACTCCCTCTCGGGATGTGTACTACCTGTACGCGAGCGACAACGGCGGACGCTTGTGGCTGCCGCTGAGCTTCCCGGGCGAGCGAGCTGTGTTCCTCACGCCGGACCTCGGCTGGGCGGTGGGCGCCGTTGTGCGGCGCACGAGCGATGGCGGCCACAGCTGGAGCGAGTTGGGCAAAGTGAAGTGGCAGGGCCAGTTCAGTTTTGTGAGCGACACACTGGGTTGGGCGGTGGCGCGCGCGGAGGAGGAATACGCTTTCGTCGCGACCCGGAACGGCGGACGCGATTGGACGATTCTCAAACCCAAGACCGTTGCGCCCTGAAGCGAAGGCTTTCAAGGAAAAAGGAGCTTCTGGGAAGAGGGCGTAGCATGCCTTACGCCTGACCGCCCGCGCATGTCATGCCCACCAGCCCGGCGAGCGTTCTGCGCTGATCCCCTGGGCCGGCACATCGCGTGCCACCATCGCAACTGCATGTTGGTCGATGATGAGGGGCTGCCCCACGAAGGGGCAGCCCCAGTCTGTCTCATTCGCCCGAGCCGTCCGCGCGGCCAAGGATTGTTGCGCAGCACGAGCGATAGGAAGATACGGAAGACCCTCTCGCTGAAGGCCAAGCAGAACCCATCTTCCGGATCGCACACGCCGCCGGTGAAATCTCGCCAAGGCCCGGCACAGGCGAGCGGCCGACTCGCCATTCGCCTCGGGCAAGGCAGATGGGGAAACCGCCGTCTCAGCCAACCTGCCGCGGGCGGTATTGCAGCGCCTCGGCCGGGTGCGCCGGGCGGATGACCTCCGCGCCCGCAAAAGTCGGTGATGGTGCGGGCGATCGTGAGCACGCGGTGAAACGAACGCGCGGTGAGTTGCAGCTGAGCCATAGCGGTTCGCAGAAGAGCCGTGCCCGCCTCGTCCAGTTTGCAGAAGCGGCGCACCTCGGCCGGGCGCCTGTCCGCGTTGGCGGCCAGGTCGGTTCCGGCGAACCGCTCACGTTGACGTTCACACGCGGCCTGCACCCGCTCGCGGCTTTCTTGCACCGCGGTGTCGGGCAGCCCCACCACGATGAATGAGGGCAGGCCGTTGGTCACGTCCACTTCGGTCGTGGACGATGGCCCCATCCAATCCGAGAATGGCGCACGAAAGCACGCAGGCAAGCATCTCAGTCCCCCTGAGTTGTGCGGGCAGGCGAGGCGGGTGGTGCGCAGGTCCCCCTAAGGCAGACCGGAGTTCGTGAAGCGGCGTGCGCTTGAGAGACTTGCCGCGCGTTCAGCCGGCGTCAAGCGAGGCGCGCGGATCGCGCCGGGCGGCGCGGCGCCGCGCCAACTCCTCGTTCAGCGCGCGATGCACCCTGCGCGTGATGGGGAAGGCTGCCGCCGCGGCGATGGCCGCCACCAGCAGCGCCGCCGGGACCCACGTGGTGAGCGCGCGGATGCCGAGCAGCGCCGCCGGGGCCTGGGTCGGGGCATTGGGCTGGTAGCCGGTGAGTTCGAGCACCCAGCCGACCGAGGCTAGGGCGAGGGATGTGCCGAGTTTCTGGATGAACCCGGACAGCCCGCCGAACACGCCCTCCTGACGCTCGCCGCTTTCGTACTCCACCGACTCCAGGACATCCGCACCCATCGCGGCCGGCAGAACATGCGCGGCGGATACGCCCAGGCCAGCCAACACTGCGACGATGAAAACGGGCACGACCGCTGCCGCCGGCACCCACCATAGCGCCACGTGCAGCACCGCCCACACCGCGGTGGCGATGACGAACGCCCACTTCTTCTCGAAACGCCCGGCCAGCCAATTGACGACCGGCAGGAAGGCTGCCGCGCTGGCCAGGATCGTCGCCAGGAAGATGGGTGTGTCGGCTTCGCTCACCTTGGTCCAGTAGATCAGGAAGTAGGCGAACACGGCCTCGACCATCGCGATGGCCAGCCAAGCCAGACCGTTCAGGAGCAGCGACAACCAGAAGCCGCGGTTGCGCAGCAGCACGCGAACCGAACGGACCATATCGGCCGTGCCTGCAGGTTGAAACTCTGCGCGCTCGCGCACGAGCGCCACCAGAACGAAGTAGGGAACCATGCTGACGAGGCCGATGCCGATGCCTGCCCATTGGAAAGCGGCCCGCATCGAACCGGCTGCCTTGAACACGAAGGGCAAGGCCACCGCTGCCAAGAGGCCGGTCACGATCGACACGCCGGCGCGATAGGTAACGATCGACGTGCGCTCGTCGGTGTCGAGCGAGATCTCAGGTGTGAGAGCGAAATATGGACCGGAGACGAGAGTGTACGCCAGGTCGAAGAGCAGGTAGACCACCAGGTAGTAGGCGGCGCGCGCAGTGGAAGCGGCCAGGGGCGGGACGAACCACAGCAGCGCGTAGAACACGGCCATGGGCACCGCGCCGGCCAGCATGTACGGGCGCCGCCGCCCGAGGCGGCTGCGCGTGCGATCGGAAAGCATGCCCACCAATGGATCGTTGACGGCATCCCAGATGCGCGCGATGAGAAGTATTGTTCCGGCGACGCCTGGGCGAACCCCGGCGACGTCGGTGAGGAAGAAGAGGAAGTAGAAGGGGAGGACCGTGCCGACCCCCACCGAGGGTGCAAACTCGCCCAGGGCGAAGACCATCTTGTGGTACCACTTCAGTTTGCGATCGCTCGCGGAAAGCTGCATCAGGCGGCTCCTTGGCAACGGATGGTCCCCACGCAAGGCTTAACACGTGCGGAGCAGTAGAAGAAACGAGTTTGGCCTGGGCGCGTTTGGCGGCAATCGGGCACTCTGGACGTATGGGCGGGTGGGGTTGTGGAGGCGAGCGGGGATGCTCCAGCGATCGGCGCAGCCGGGGCGAGAAGGGAACGCGAGCGGACAGGGCTGCGAGGGTTGCGACGGCGCCAGCATGGCGCCGGAGCGATTCCCCAGACGGCATGAAGAGACGCCAGGCATGCGATCTATCGTCCAGACTTGCATGCAGTTGCAGCGTGCGCGTGTTTAGAAGCAATCCAATAACTCTTCCCTTGGATTCATCCGGAAAGGGGAGGAATTTCGTATAATACAGATGGACATTGACCCCAAATGCCCCTGGGGAAGACACTGAGGACACAGAATGCGCATTGCAGTCTGCATCAAACAGGTCCCTACGGCCGACCGCCTACAATTCGACAGCCAAGGGCTGCGGCTTGTGCGCGCGGGCGTGCCGAACGAAATTAACCCATTCGATCGTCGCGCGTTGGCGCAGGCTATTGCGTTGCGCGAGCAGCACGGCGGCGAAGTCATCGTGCTCACGATGGGCCCCGAACAGGCGCGCGAGGCACTGTACGAAGCCCTGGCTTCGGGTGCCGATCGCGCGGTTCACTTGCAGGGAAAAGAGTTCGCCGGATCTGACACCCTAGCCACCGCTCGCGCTTTGGCTGAGGCCTGTCGCCACATCGGGTTCGACCTGATCTTGTGCGGCAAGTACACCACCGATGGGGAGACAGCCCAGGTGCCGGGGATGGTTGCGGAAATCCTGGACCTGCCCCAGGTCTCGGGTGTGACGCGCCTCGAAATCAACGCCCACCTCGACCGGGTGACCGTGACGCGTGAGGTGGATGACGGCCTGGAGGTCGTCGAGGCCAGGCTGCCGGCGGTGCTCACCGCCAGCGAGCGGTTGATCAAACCTATCAAGGTGACGCCTGAGATGCTGACCGCAGCTCGCAGCCGGCCGGTGGAGGTGTGGGGGGCGCGCCAGCTCGAACTCGACCCGGTGCTGCTCGGGGATGCGGGCTCACCAACGTGGGTCAGCGCAGTGCGCGAAGTCGTCAGCCGCCGTAAGCGAGTGATCCGCTCGGCGCACGAGGGCGCGGAGGGGGTGGTGGATGCGACGGTGCGCGATCTCCTGGCCGAGGGACTGTTTGGGCGATGGCGTGCCACGGCCAGCGAAGCGCCGCCGATGGCGCATGCGACCCGCTCGGCCGATCGCGCGGTGTGGGTCATCGCCGAGATGCACCAGGGCACGCTGCGTCCGGTCACGTTTGAGATGCTGGCCGAAGCGCGGCGCGTCGCAGCCCGCCTGGGCGGGCCGGTGGCCTGCGTGCTCCTCGGGCACGAGGTGGCTCCGCTGGCTTCGCTTGCCGCGCGTCACGGCGCCGAGATTGTCTACGTAGCGGATGCCGAGCCGCTGGGTGAGTTCTCGCTCGAGCAATACACGCACGTCCTGGCCGCCGCCATTCGTGCGCGCCGACCGCACCTGGTGTTGCTGGCTTCCACCTCGAGCGGCCGAGACCTCGCCCCGCGCGTTGCGGCGCGGCTGGAGATCGGCCTGACCGGCGATTGCCTCGGCTTGGAGGTCGACGCTCAATCGCGAATCGTGCAGCTTAAGCCGGCTTTTGCCGGCAGCCTGATCGCACCGATTCTTTCTCGAACACTGCCGGTCATGGCCACGCTTCGCCCGGGCGCCGTAGAAGCCTGGCCGCCGGATGGCTCGCGCATGGTCGAGATCATCCACCTGGAGGTCGACCATCTGCCGGCCAAGCGCACGCGTGTGCGCGATCACCAACCAAGCGCCCTCACCGTCCTCGACCTGGAACGCAGCCAGGTCATTGTCGGCGTGGGGATGGGCATCGGCGGGCCGCAGAATCTCCCGCCGCTAGACGAATTGGCGCGCGTGCTGGGGGCCGGGTTGGGCGCCACGCGCAAGGTGGTGGATGAAGGCTGGCTGCCTAGCCAGACCCAAATCGGGTTGACCGGTCATGCCTATGGACCCAAGCTGTATGTCGCGGTGGGCATCAGCGGCAAGCCGTACCATTTGTTCGGGTTGCGGCGTGCCGGGTTGATCCTGGCGGTGAACTCCGACCCGCAGGCGCCCATCTTCGCGGATTGCGACTACGGGATCGTTGGCGATTGGAGCCTGGTGGTTCCACTTCTGACAGCGCGCCTGGTGCGTGCCTGGCGTGAAGCGGGCATAGCATCCTGATGCGGCCACGGGTCATTGCGAGCAGGGCGCAGCCCGAAATGGCAACCCCGGCGTTAGTTGCAGAGACCGGTGATGCAGCGCAAGTTGCCGAGGTTGCCGCGTCGCATTGCTCTGCTGCTCGGCGCAATGCTCCTCGCCATGAGGAGGAGGGGCACGCCATGGCGTGCCCCAACAAGGGCCGCCTCCCCGTCATTCCGAGGCGGCGACGCTGCCGAGGAATCTCGGCGCGCGATAGTTAGGCGGCCGCACGGCGATGCGACAACTATCACACGAGGAGAGAACCTGTGAGGACTAGACTAGACGCCAGATTGCGATGACCCTTACCCTGCTGACCGTGGCGGGCATACTGGCCGGGTGCGCCTCACCCGGTGCGGGTGCTGCGGCGCCCACACCGATCCCCACCTTTGCGGCACCGACCGCCGAGGACAATTCGGCGACCGACCCGGGCACGATGCCGACCGCGCAGGTGATGACAGGGGCTGCGAGCGAAGCCACGCTGCGCTTTGTCCTCGAATCCGGGCTGGCCGAGGGGCGCATGGTGTTCATTGGCCGCAACCCGGGCATTGAGGGCTCGATCAACCCCACGCTCCAGGCGCGCCCCGGCGATGTGGTCGAGATCACCTTGATCAGCGGTGAAGGCGCCGAACATGACGTGGCCATTCCAGACCTGAGTGTGGCTTCGGCCAAGGTGCAAGGCAAGGGCGCCTCAACAACGACAACCTTCCGCACCCAAAAGACGGGTCCCTTCGCGTATTTCTGTACTGTCCCTGGCCATCGTGCGGCCGGGATGGAGGGCACGTTTGTTGTGGGCGAGGGCGGCGGAACCGCGGGGGACGAGGCCCAGGGCGTCAGCGTCGTGCGTGACCCGGCCGACCTGCCTGCGCCGATCGGCGGGCGAGGCGCGCAATCGGTGCGCCTCGATTTGGAGACCGTTGAACTGGTCGGACGCCTCGCCGACGGGGCCACCTATTCGTTCTGGTCTTTCAACGGCAAAGTGCCCGGCCCCTTCGTGCGCGTGCGTCAGGGCGATACGGTAGAGGTCCATCTCAAGAACGCATCCAGCAGCACCATGGTCCACTCGGTCGACTTGCACGCGGTGTCCGGGCCGGGCGGTGGGGCCGTGGCCACGCAGAGAGGCCCGGAGGCGGAACGACCTTCACCTTCAAGGCGCTCCACGCGGGCCTGTTCGTCTACCACTGTGCCACCCCGATGGTGGCGCATCACATCGCCAACGGCATGTATGGGCTCATGCTCGTCGAGCCGCCCGGCGGGCTGCCCGCCGTGGACCGAGAATACTACGTGATGCAGGGCGACTTCTATACTGCGGAGCCATTCGGCAGCAAAGGTCTCTTGACATTCTCCACCGAGAAGCTGCTGGACGAGGCGCCCGAGTATTACCTGCTCAACGGTGCGGTGGGCGGGCTCACGACCGAACACCCGCTGAAGGCCAGCGTGGGTGAGACCGTTCGCATCTTCTTCGGTGTGGGCGGGCCGAACAAAGTGTCGTCGTTCCACGTGATCGGCGAAATCTTCGATCGCGTGTACGACCAGGCCTCGCTCACCGACGTTCAGACCACGCTCGTGCCGCCCGGCGGCGCGACCATGGTTGAATTCAAGGTGCAGGTGCCGGGCCGGTTCCTGCTGGTGGATCATGCGCTCTCGCGCCTGGAGCGAGGGCTGCTCGGCTTCCTGCTTGTTGAAGGGCCGGAGGCGTCGGAAATCTTCATCGGGACGGCGACGGCAGGTAGTGGACATTAGCCAGGCATGTGATAAAGTCAGGGTGCCTTCGCTCAGCGAAGGCACCCTGACCCTTCCCCTTGGCCATCCTCCCTCCCATCCAAGGAGGCAAACCGATCATGTCCCTCACCCGGGACGCGGAAGGAAATGAAAGTGCCCACTTGGAGCGAATCGGGCGCCTCTCGGGCTCGCGCGTGCTTGAGGTGGGCTGTGGAGAGGGCCGCCTGACCTGGCGCTACGCGCACACCGTGCGGTCAATCGTGGCCATCGACCCCGACCTTGAGCGCCTGGGTGTGGCGCGCAATGCATGCCCGCCAGCCGTGCGCGAGCGGCTGCTGTTCGTGCGGGCCGACGCCGAGCATCTGCCGCTGCGTCGCGCGAAGTTCGACCGGGCCATTCTGGCATGGTCACTGTGATGAATCCGCCACGAGGGCATGGTGCATGCCCTGGGAAGCATTTGGGAAGCGCTGGAGCCGGAAGGCATGCTGGTGGATGTGCGTCCGGTCGCGGCACGCTGGCCACTCGAGGTCGTGACGCCGGGGAGGGTAAAGCGTGCGGGCAGGGTGGACGACTCGCCGAGCCTAGCGGACGACCGTGCGGCCGATCGAGCATTGCGCGAGATGGAGCGCCGCGGGCTGTTCCGCTGCATCGACCAGGTTACCTTCCCCTTTGCCTACCTGTGGGATTCCGTAGAGGAGATGATTGACTACATCGCCGCCAACTGGGAGGGGAGTATCGTCCTTCCGGAGAGGCTGCTCGCCCGCGCTCGAAACCTGGAGCGCGAAGCTCGCGGCGAGAGGCGCGTGCGTATTACGCTGCGTATGATCATGCGCACTTTCGCCAGGCAGGACGAACCGCAGCGCGTCTGAGACCGAGATCGAGTCTCGCCAGGCACTGGGGTCGCGGCGCGGGTTTATGTTGCGCCCGCGTGGTTTTTCGCTCCTCAGACACTGCCGGAGAACCGATCGCAGTTTTGGAGGCTGCAACAGAAGAGACCGCCGACTTGCTGACTCCTAGCTAATTTCCCGCACAAGCGCACACCCATACGTCGGCGTCTCGGCGGGATCGGGCGGGTCGCCAGCCAGCACGGCCTCGACGGCATCCGCGAGAAAGTGGCGGGTGGCCTCGCGCTGCCTCATCGTGCTGTCGTCCACGGCGCCGCGGTACCGCAATCGGCTTTCGCCATCCACAACGAAAGCTTGGGGCGTGGTGGTGCCGCCCAACAAATCGGCCATGCGCGCCCCGGGATCCACCAGCAGCGGGCTCACGCCTCGCGCCTCCGCCTCGCTCGTCAGCAGCTCGAGAGATTCGTCGGCATTGCTGGCGATGAAAAGGACACTCACCTCAGCAGGCCAGGTTTGCCGCAGCGCCGCCAGGCTCGCCTCGGCCAGGTTCACCACCGGGCAAGTCGCGGACCACAACACAATGACCCGCACGCGGCCATCCGGCGCGGCCAACGCGTGCGGCGCCCCGTGAATATCACCGAGCCACGCGGCGGGAAGGATATCTCCTAAGGTAACCATCGAGGCAGGTAGGCTCCCACCGCAAGTTGGCGCGGATTCTCGCCGGCGGCTGTCGTCACCCACACCTCCGGCGGCAGCGAGATATGCGTCTGGTCGAAGCGCATGAAGAGCACGAGTGAGCCGTCTGGGCTCCAACGGATCGAGGAGACGTTGAAGGCCGGGGCAAAGGTGAGCTGCCGCGCCTGCGTCCCGTCGCGATCCATCACCCACAACTGGCGCCCGGGCGACCAGTGTTCAGCGTCGAGATACTTACGGCCAAACGCCAGGCGGTCGCCATCCGGCGAAATGGCCACGTTGGCATCTTCAACCAAGGGCGAACTCGAGAGATCGGTGCTCTCATTCGTTGCCAAGGTGACATAGATCAAGTGACTGTAGAACTGTTCAATCGCGTCGCTGTGCGCCCCAAGGGCGGGGGTGGCGGAGGCTGAGGGCACGACCTCGATGGTGGGCGTCGCTGCGGGATGCTCGTCGACGATGCGGATCTCAGGGAAGATCAGATGCGCGCCGTCCGGCGTCCACACGCCGACTTCGCCCGAGGCGTTCGGCACGTAGGTCTTGCCCCCGCGCAAATCGTCGACGACGGTGGTCTGCAGGTCGCCATCATAGTAGGCCAGCCAGCCTTGCGGGCCCCACACCGGGCCGCGTGTGGCATGCGCCGCGTCGCCCACAGGGCGCGCGCGCCCATCCTCGAGATCGAGGATCCATACCCGCGGGCGCTGTGCGCTGACGATCCCGCCCACGCTCGGCGCGAGCACCGCCCGGTCGTAGGCCAGTTGGCGACCGTCGGCGGCGATGGCCGGGTTGCGGCACTGTTCCCCCTCACAATCGAGCAGCTTGTAGGGTGCGGAGCCATCCAGCGCCAGGTACCACAGGTCCGACTGCTTGTCGGAGGCTCCGAGGGTGTAGACGAGGAAGGTGCCGCTTGGGCTGACGCCGTAATCGAGGATCGGCAATGTGCTCTCGACGAGGGCGCGGCCCGCTTCACCTTCCAGGGGTTGGACGACTATTGCAAAGATCTCGGCCGTGCGCCGGAGATACAGCACGCGCAGACCCGCGGGTGAGAAACGCCACTGGTACGACCGCAGGAGGGGCAAGCCATTGCGCGAACGCGCGCCGAGGGCGAGCGTGATGCGTACGTCGCTGCCCGTCGGCCACGGGGCGGCGGGCACAAGTTGAAGCGTAGTTCCTTCCCAGCGCGCAGAGGCGCTCACCTCCGGCGACAGCCGCAGGTGCGCCGCCACACTGTCTTCGTCCATGGGGACCGAAAAACGAATCGTGATTGGGGCGAAGGCGCCCGCCGCCTCGTCGGCCCTCGGACGAACCGCCACAACGCGCGGCCCGAGCAAGAGCGAGATCGCGGCGAAGCCGACCGCAAACCCGATCAGCCCCAGCACGAGCGGCGGCAGGCCGCGCTGACGATGGAAGCGAATGCCTCGTTGGAAAACCATGCCCACCTCGCGTCGTCATTATAATCATGCCTCTCCAACGCCCCTCCCATTCACACCATGCCCACCTTCGACGATCGCCCCCGTTCTCTTAGGCTGCGCATGCGGCCCGACCTGCGGCATGCCATACCAGCCGAAGTGGCCGGCGGCACGGCCGATCTGGCCGGGCGATGGAGGAATTCTCGGGCGGCGCAACCCTCTCCGCCGACGGACGCTGGTCGTGGTACGCCGGAATGCGGAGGCAGATGGGTAGACCGGTCCCTGCGGCACGCCCTGTGATGAGGGTGGAGCCCCCCGTGTAACATATTAGCTGAGTGAATACGCCCCCTTCCATCTCGCCGGAAGGTCTGATAAGATTACTGCTCTGCGCAGCGACCCCGGCCGCACCAGTCCGGGGTCATTGCTGTGTGCCACACGCCGGTCAGGAGGGTTCCGCACCGGCGCCGGCGGCGAATGTGAAAAGAACATGTTCAGTGAACGAACCGATCTCCGCAATGTAGCGATCATCGCCCACGTTGACCACGGCAAAACCACCCTGGTGGACGGCATGCTGCGCCAGGCGCGCGTCTTCCGCGCCAATCAACAAGTGGTTGAGCGCGTCCTCGATTCCAATGACCTCGAGCGCGAGCGCGGCATCACCATCCTCGCCAAGAACACCGCCATCCATTTGTGGGATCCGCTGCGCCAACTCCAGGTCAAGATCAACATCGTGGACACGCCCGGCCACGCCGACTTTGGCGGCGAGGTGGAGCGGGTGATGAACATGGTGGATGGCGTGCTGCTGCTCATCGACGCGGCCGAGGGCCCGATGCCGCAGACGCGCTTCGTGCTCAAGAAGGCGCTCGAACGCGGGCACCGTGCGATCGTGGTCATTAACAAAGTGGATCGCAAAGGCGCCGACCCGCGTGACGCGCTCAACCGCACCTTCGA
>Ga0315274_10005299_pt1 | contig 18847 bp, 11 predicted proteins | sample YL17G02_20_MG_FD_203700 | JGI IMG/M metagenome (GOLD analysis project Ga0315274, IMG submission 203700) | Sediment microbial communities from Yellowstone Lake, YNP, Wyoming, USA - YL17G02_20 | ecosystem: Environmental > Aquatic > Freshwater > Lake > Sediment | place: USA: Wyoming | collected... | reverse complement strand
CAGATCGAACCTGTGACGGGTGTGGGTGTCAACGTAGGAGTTGGCGTCATCGTTGGGGTCGCCGTGTGCACCGGTGTGGATGTAGGCGTGTTGGTCGGCGTTGGTGTCACAGTCGGCGTTGATGTCTCGGTCGGCGTCGGCGTCATGGTCGCCGGCACGCGGGTCGGAGTTCGGGTCGCACGTGGCGTTGGGGTCACCGTGGGCACCGGTGGCGCGACTACGGTCAAGGAAGCATCATCCCAGTACACATCGTTGTGCTTGGTGGGCCACTGCGGTGCAGACCACACATAGACAGTGACCCTATCTCCAGCGGCGATCGCCTCGACTGCAAACTGCTCCCACTTGTCGAGCGGGTTCTGCTCGCCAGACCAGACGATATTCCCCGAGAACGGGTCCGTTCCGCCGGTCGGGTCAATGCCCACGCGCATGTGCATTGGACCGCCGCTCTCCGTCTTGCTTGGGTTATCGCCCTGCCCAGCCCATGCCTGGCCCCAGATGGTGAACCTGAGCCTGCTGCCCTTTTGGATCCCTTGCACCCTCTGGTAGATGCCCGCCATGTGTGTGCCGTTCTGGGTATAGAGTTGCTGCGCGTTTCCACCGGAGTGGATGCGGTTCTGGTATGGCGCAGCTCCCTGGAACCAGGGCATGCGGTTCTTCCATCCTTCATCCCCAGCGGCCTGAGCTTTCCACCAGGGCAGCCAGTTGTCCGCCACCACTGCCGTCTGAAAGTACGAGAACTGCTTGTACGTGCCCTCAAGGTTGGGGTTCGAGAGCAGATTCTGCTGAGCCGGTGGCGCAGCCTGAACAAACATGGTGGGCACCCCAGCCAGTGCCATCACCACCGCCACAAACCCGCCCAACATACGCCAAACTCGCATTCGTGCCCTCCTCTGTGACATCTCAGCCAGCATCAGATCGGGCTGACCCTAACTGCGACCTTTTCAATGGTCCTTTTTGCACGCGAGCTTTGATACAGCACTGGTCATTACCGCAACGTCAGCCTGTCCGATCCGGGCTGTTCGTCCGCTGACAACACCCTCAGGTGTCGCATGGAACCCAACTCGTACCAACCGACGACGATCTCTTGCTCGCCTCCACGGTATGGCTCATCGATCACGTGTTCGTCGATTACCTGATCTCCCGGGCTCCACCATACAGTGGGAAGAAAGCCTCCGCCCGGCACCCCGTCCGCCTGGCCAACCACTCGGCCATCCTGCACCAGGTGCACAAAGACAGTGTAATCTGCGGACACAGGGCGGGTGGCCCGCCAGAGCAAGCGCACCCGCGTCTGTGCGCTGCCCTCAGGCGCCGCGCTCCAGCCCAAGAGTTGGATTCCCTCCTCAAATCGGGCCATGTACGCCTGTTCCTGGCTCAGCCGTGTCCCACGAAAGGCGACATAGAGGGTGCGAGGCTCAGCATCCAGATCGCCTCGCTCGAGAGGGCCACGCCAGGCGTCGATCTCGGCTGGGTATGGCAGCAGTTGGCGAACATTGCTCATATCGCCGTAGGGCCAGAGCAAGGCCAACACCGCATCTGCCTCAACCACCGGGTCACGGCCCACAATCGACACTCGCTCAGGCAAAGCCACCAAAAAGTTGACGCTTTGCCGACCCTCCCACATGCGCGGCCCCAGATACACATGCCGACCCAGGATCGGTTCTCCCTTGCTCTCCCGAATCCTTTGTCCTTGCCAGCCTGTGCCGAGAAATCGGTTGATCTCGGCCGCTTCCTGGGCCTGTGCGGCCTCAAAGGCATAGCCCAGGTCAGGATTGCTGACGTGTCGATAGTAATCGCGGATGCCCCACACTGCCGACGCCACCAAGACGGCGACAATCACAAGATCCGCAGCCCACGGAGGTATCCGCTTGCGCAGGCGGCACCCCGTCCATTCCAGGCCCGACGCAGGGAATACCATCGCCATCGGCAACACGCCCACCGCCCGCAGAAAGTGCGGACAGTCCTCCGCCAGGATCGTCGGGATCAGCATCACCCCAACCCAGACCAGGGACAACGCCTGCGCGCCGCTCCTCCTTGAGCCGACGAGAGACAACAATGCCCCCACGGCAAAGAAAACCGAGATCACAGGATCGAATAGGGGTCGTAGGGGGACATTATGACGGGGGATCGAGTCACCGCGGAAGGTGAAAAGGCCCACTGCTCGAAGCACATTGCCACACAGCATGCCCAGCAGGTTTCCGTGGTTGATCTCTGGGCTCAAGATTGATACCTGCCCTGGGCGTCCAGCAAAGATGTCCCAATGCGTGATGCCATAAGCAACCAGGGGTGACATCACCAGGACAGCAGCCAGTGCAAGATAGAGGAACTCGTCGCGACAGCGCCGCTCACTGCGCACCAACACTTGGAAAAGAGCAAAGAGAGCGACAGCCACAGGGACCAAGCGCGCAGCGGTGTATGTGTACAGGCTGAGGCCAAGCAGCGCGCCACCCAAAACGAACAGCCAACCTCTCCGTCCTGGCTTCTGGCTGCGCCCGGACCACCACAACCACACTCCCAGGGCAGCCAGCGGCGGCATGCTCACTGCACGCAGGCCGACCCGGCTCAGGTTGATCGGCCAGGGAGCAACAGCAACCAGCCATGCGCTCCACAACCCCACTCGCTGGCTGAACAAGGCACGAGCCATCAAGAAGGTAGCCGGGATAGTCAGCGTGCCCAGTACAGCCGCCATCAGGCGTACAGCGTACGGCGTCCGCCCCAGCACAGCGACAGCCAGGGCTATGCTGTATAAAAAGAACGGCTCACGGCCGTTGTTTGCCTCAAAAAAGATGGGCCGCTCCCCCTCCAGAACGCGCAAAGCGTCCAGCCCATTATAGGCCTCATCATGGTACAGCCCCGGCGGCCAGGTGCCCAGTCGGTAGAAACGTAACCAAGCCCCCAACAGCACTGTGGCCACTAGAACAGCCCACGTCGCGGAGAAACGCTTTCTCCGGGAGGGTGTCGCCCCATCAGCCTGTGCACGCACGGTCGCGATTATACTACAAGTCGCACAGATGTCAAAAGAGGTGGGCGCTCTGACGCGGAAGGTCGGTCTTCTTGGGCAAACCCCCAGATTGTGGTAAAATGGAATAAGGTTTGTAGCGCAGTGAGGGAACATGAGGCGGTTCAATCGGTGGAAGCATCGATGATCAGTCGACAGGAATGGCGCTGGGCAGCAGTGCGAGCTGCCCTCTTGGTCTTGACAGCTACGCTGCCCTATGTGATCGCCTACCTAACCACGCCACCTGATCTGTACTACACGGGCTTCCTCTCTAACCCGGAAGACGGAAACACCTATCTAGCCAAGATGCGGCAAGGCCTGCACGGCCTATGGCGCAGTCGCTTGTCCTACACCGCTGAGCCTCACAATGCCGAGCTCATTTTTACCTACTATATCTTGCTTGGCCACCTGGCACGCTGGACCGGGCTGCCGCTGATCCTCGCCTTTCACCTGGCTCGCATCCTGAACGGCTTTCTGCTCCTAATGGTACTGTACTATGCCGTGTCTTGCTTTTTCAGCGACCGACTGCAGCGGCGGTTTGCGTTCACAATCGCTGCTGTCGGGAGCGGTCTGGGCTGGTTGGCCACGCTGGCGGGACGACTTACCGCTGACATGTGGGTGCCAGAGGGGTACATCCTCTACAGCATATTCGTCAATCCTCATTTCCCGCTTGGAATCGCCTTAATGGTCCTCTCAGTCCTCTGGAGCATCACACCGTGGGGGGTGAGGCGCCCGGATTGGCGGCGGCTTGTCGGACTGGCGGTGACCGCGGCTGCTCTGGGCATAGTACAGCCGTTCTGCCTGCTGACGATAGGCCTGCTTCTTTCTGGGTATGCCCTTGTTCTTTGGGTACAGAAGCGCCAGCCACCTTGGAGAGAGCTTGCGTCGATAGCGGTCGTCGGTGTGGCAGGATCGCCCTTCGTCCTCAACGTCTATGTGGTCTCGACCAGGAACCCTGTCTTCTCCATTTGGGCTGCACAGAACCAGACTCCATCCCCACCTCCGTGGGATTATGCCATCAGCTATGGCTTGGTCCTGGTGCTGGCGATCGTTGGCTTCTGGGCAGCCATCCGCCGCCGCCGCAACAGCGATTGGCTGATGATATTGTGGGTTATGTGCTCGGCGGCGCTGCTTTATGCCCCGTTCAGCCTGCAACGCCGGCTCCTGATGGGCCTGATCGTGCCCTTGGGCATGCTGGCCACGACCGGATGGTACACCATATCGTACCGACGCCACTTTCATGTCCGATTGGTGTGGGCCCTGGCCAGCCTGACCCACCTATTTCTACTCGTGATCGCCCTGATGGGGGCGTTGACACGCCACGAATCCCTGTTTATGACTCGTGATGAGCATGCAGCACTGGCCTGGCTAGGCGAACACGCTGCGCCAGATGCCCTGGTCATTGCCTCTCCACAGACCGGCTTGTACATCCCCGCCTGGGCCGGGCAACGTGTGGTCTACGGACACCGTTTTGAAACCGCCAACGCCGACCTACGCCGCCAGCAACTGCTCGCCTTCTTCCAGCGTGGCGATCCTGCGCTGCTCAGCGACCCTTCTCTGCAGCCCAACTATGTCTTCTTTGGCCCTCGTGAGCAAGCTCTGGCTCCGGGCGACTGGCGCCCGGAGCCGACGTGGAGACCCGTCTACCACCAGGGGAGGGTCACGATCTATGCTCTTCCACAGTAGCTCACCCATTTGTGAGCGCATGGGCGCAAGGCCCCACGCTGTAGACCAAGATCGCACAGCCGTTCGTGGGCCACGAAGAGAATGGCTGTGGGCCGTGGGTTGGTCGCTGATCGCTCTGCTCGGGGCAAACCTGCCGTACCTGGTAGGCACGGCGATCTCGACACCCGAAAGCCGGTTCGGGGGCTTGTACTTTATCGTCGAGGACGGCAACTCTTACCTGGCCAAAATGCGCCACGCTGCATTGGATGGCTGGCGTACCTACCTGCCCTACAGCCACGAGTCGGCAAGTCAACAAGGCGGGGCTCTGCTTCTGTATCTGCTCTACACACTGCTGGGCAAAGGTGTGCGCCTGGTCACCGGTGGAGCCCCCGTCCCGGCACTGCTGATGGCGTACCACGCCGCCCGGGTGTTTGGAGGGCTGGCCCTTTGCCTGATGGTCTATCGCTTTATCGCCCATTGGGTCGAAGGCACCATGCGCCGCTTGGCTTTTGCCTTGGCCCTGTTTGCTTTGGGATGGGGCTGGCTGCTCGCCTTGCTTGGCCGGTTCGGCAACGGTGATGTGCCGCTCGAGTTCTGGGCTCCCGATGCTTTTCCATTGGCCATCCTGAGTGGTCCACCCCACATTATCCTGGCTGTGCCCATGTTGCTGGGTGCGGTCCTGGCGACAATGCGGACCTGGCGCACAGCGCAATGGAAATCCGCACTGGGCGCCGCCATCCTCTGCCTGGCCCTGGCTCTGACCCGCCCGGAGTACGTGCTGGTCTTTGAGGCCGTCGCGGGCACCGCCTGGTGCATAGAGGCCTGGCGACAGCCTCGCGGTGCAGGGCAGCGGTTAGTCCGGCTTCTCCCAGCGGCCATCCTGCCCGTGCCCATACTCCTCTATCTCCTCCTGGCCTTGTACCGAGACCCCGTACTGAGCCAGTGGACGTCGCAGAACCCATTTGTCTCCCCATCGCCCTGGCACTACCTGGCCGGGTATGGCCTTTTGCTCCTGCCGGCCCTGTGGGGGTTGAGGCAGCGAGCATGGTGGCGAACAGAGGACCGCTGGATCCTGTTGCTCTGGATCGCCCTGGCTCCCTTGTTGGCCTATGCACCGTTCCAGGCACAGCGACGGCTCATTGGCGGGGTGCAGGTGCCGCTGGCGATGGCTGCTGCACGGGGCTTGTGGCAAGAGGGCCGGCGGCGCAACTGGCAGGCATGGGCCTGGTTCGTGTTGGCCGCGCCGGGAAGCCTTTTTTTCGCCCTGGGAGGGACGGCGATGGTCATTGGGCGACCAGATACCCTCTTCCACTCAGCCGATGAGCAGGCGGCCTTGGCCTGGCTTGCCACTCACTGCAGCCCCGACGATCTGGCCTTGACCGCCATGGAAAGTGGTAACCTGATCCCGGTCTATGCCGACTGCCGGGTGTTGCTCGGGCACCCCATTGAGACGATCCAGTTCGCCGCGAAAGAGGCAGACGTGGCATCCTTCTATGATGCCAGGACGCCGTCAAGCACACGATGGGAGATCCTGCGGCGGTATGGGATCACCCTTGTCTACCAGAGCCCATGGGACCGCACGCTGGGTGAGTTCGACCCTTCACAGATGCCCGGCTTGAGGCCACTATATACTGCGGGGCACTATCGAGTTTTCCAGGTGGAGGACAGACCTGACTTTGTCGAGGAATGACCGCTGGATGCTGCTCGCCGTGGCACTGGTCGCCGCTCTGGTGTTAGGCCCTCTGTGGCTCCAACCCAACGGACTGATCTATCCGCCACAAGGCGAGTATTCCGATCTGACCATCACCTTTTGGCCCAACATCCTGTTCAACATACAGGCAGTGCGCCAGAATGGCCAGTTCCCTCTGTGGCGACCATGGATCATGAGCGGCTCACCCTATTGGGGGAATCCGCAATCTGGCTTGTTCTACCCTCCCAACGTCGCTTTTTTTCTGCTGCCCATCGCCCTGGGATTCAGCCTGCTGGCCTGGCTTCACCTGGTCTGGACAGGATGGGGAATGTATCGGCTGCAGCGGCAAGGGTTCGCCCTCTCGCCATGGGCCAGCTTCCTGTCGGCCATGACATGGATGCTAGCCCCCAAAGGGTTCGCCCACCTGGGAGCTGGGCACCTGGGGATAGTATACGCTGTGGCCTGGTGGCCGTGGGTGATCACAGAAGGACTCCTGGCCTGGCGACGCCGGTCTCCCGTTCGGGCCGCTCTGTCGGCAGCGGCGCTGGCCATGCAGGGGCTCACTCACCCACAGATTGCCATGTTGACAGCAGGGACACTGACGATCGCTCTGCTCTACCTGGCTTGGATGGAGCATGACATCACTTCCTGGCGCACCTGGCTTGTCTTCTGGCCTTGGCTGCCTGTATTGTGCCTCCTGACTGTCCCTGTGTGGTGGCCATTGTTTCGCCTGCTCCCCTACCTGACTCGCGCCGGGGCAACTGCCGTGTATGCCCTCAGTCCCGCACGAGCGCTGTTGGGCCTCTTCTGGGGGCAACGAGCAAGCCCCCACGAAGCGACAGTTTACCTGGGCCTGCTCCCGCTGTGGTTGGCACCACTGGCGTGGCGCAAGGACCAGAGAAAGCGAGCCTGGTTGGCGTTGCTGCTGGCCCTGCTTGGGGTAGGGCTATCCGCTGCCGGAGGCAAGATCCCCTGGCTTGCCCCGCTGATGCGCGTCCCGGCACGGGCCTGGTTCATGGTCGCCTTGTCGGGCGCTCTGCTCACCGGGTGGGGTGCAGAGGCTCTGCTAGAACCCATGTCCGTCCGCGAGCGGCAGCGATGGACCAGAGGCATCCTGGCGCTAGCACTGGCAGGCATGCTGTTTGGGATAGGGACAGCGCTCATCGCCCGTTCGCTGCGCTCGGCCGGGGTGGGCCTGGCAGCCTTTGCCTTGCTGGACGCAGCCTGGCTGCTGAGCCTGCTCTTCCGCCGCGTGCCAGTCCGCCTGGCACAGATGGTGGGCGCCAGCCTTCTCGTGGCCGACCTGGTAGCCGTGGATCTCACCCTGTGGAGACCGCTCTCGGTGGAGGCAGCTTTCAGCAGCGGGGATGAGGTGGCAGGGCTGTTAGCAGACAAAACCGAAGCGCAGCACGATCCAGCTCCTGCACGCGTCTACTCTCCCAGCTATAGCGTGCCCCAACACCTGGGAGCACAATATGGCCTGCGCCAGGTGGACGGGGTAGACCCAATCCAGTTGGCTCACTACCGTCGCTTCATGGCCCTGGCCGGGGGATATGCCGATCCCATCTATACGGTGACCATCCCGGCTTTCCCGGAAGGCGAGGACGTGCGGTTCGCACTGCGCGGATCTCAACCGCGCGCTGACCTGCTTGGCCTGCTGGCCTGCCGTTACGTTGTGGCTGCCTTCCCGCTGGAGGCCGAAGGGCTGCGCCTGTGGCAGCGCGTCGGAGGGCACTGGATCTATGAGAACGAACGCCTGCTGCCTCGTGCCTGGGTGACGCGGTGGGTGGAAGCCGTACCAGACCTGGACAGTGCACTTGCCCGGCTGGAAACCGGATTCGTCGTGGCCGGTGGAGCTGTGGTGGAGGGAGGAAAAGCCCTCAATGGGGCACCCGGGTACCAGCCCGCATTCATCACGGGCTATACTCCCAACCGGGTGCAGATTGAGGCGGATGCACAGGGACCATCTCTCCTGGTGGTGAGCGAGGTGTGGAGCCCAGGGTGGCGGGTCTGGGTGGATGACCAAGAGGTGCTCATGTACCGGGTGGATGGCGTAGTGCGTGGGATCTACCTGGATGGTGGGCATCACCAGGTCATGATGCGAGCGGAGTGGTGACGCAATGGGAGATGTCCGCGCACATCAGAAGGGACAGCTCTATCAATCGGCATCCAAGCTGGCCAGGCACATGCCGCCAGGTGCGTTCGGCAGTCCAAGCAGGTCGGAGTGGCTCTGGGTGCTCGCCTGGAGCCTCGCGCTGGTGGCCCTGACCAGCCTGCCCTACGTCGTAGGCATGTTGGCCTCCACACCTGACAGGCAATTCGGCGGTTTCGTCTACAACGTGCTAGACTGCAATTCGTACATCGCCAAGATGCGGGAAGGGGCGCAGGGCGAATGGCTGTTCACGCTGCCCTACACGTCGGAACAGCATCGGGGTGCGTTCATCTATCCCTTCTATCTGATCCTGGGCAAGGTGGCGTCCCTCGGCGGCCTGTCCCTGGTGTTGACCTACCACCTGGCTCGCTTGGTTTCTATCCCTGTGCTGCTGGTCAGCGTGTATGCGTTCCTGGTCCGCGTCACCCCCTGGAGCGGTATCCGGCGCATAGCCTTGCTGCTGATCGTGTTTTCCTCTGGGCTTGGATGGCTGTTGACCCTGCTGGGCCGGTCGTCCTTCGCGGGCAGCCTGCCCATCGACTTTTGGGTGACAGAAGGGTATCTGTTCCTGCTGGTCTACGCGATGCCACACCTGGCCTTCGCCGCAGCTCTGCTGCTGTGGTTGCTGAATGCCATCATAGATGCCTGGAAATGGCATACACGTGGGCTGGTCCTGGCCTCTGCTCTACTCGCACTGCTGTTGACGGCCATCCTGCCTTTCTACACCGCGGTTGGATATGGGGTGCTGGGCGTTACCTGGGTTGTGGAGAGCATCCTCCACCGCCATGCGGACATGCGGCGGCTCAAAGTGCTGGTCGTCTCCGGCCTACCCTCGGTGCCCTTGCTTGCCTACCAGGGATACGTGTTTGCCCTCGATCCGTTTTTCCGTGTTTGGGCGGCGCAGAACACAACCCTCTCGCCAAACATCCTTCACTATGTTCTGGGGTACGCCTTTCTCCTCCCGTGGGCAGCCGCCAGCGTCAGTTCGGCCATCCGCCGCCATGGGAGAATGGAAACGCTGCCGGTGGTATGGGCGCTCCTCGTACCCATCCTGGTTTACTCGCCGGTGCGCTTCCAGCGCCGCTTTCTGATCGGCTTTCCAATCCCGTTGTCCCTGCTGGCTGTGCCGGGCTTCGTCCGTTACGCACTGCTCCCACTCAGCCGTTCCCGCCCGGCGCACTGGTTCCTTCGTTTTCCACGCTACACGCTCTCCGGCTTGCGCAGGTGGATGGTAACCGCCTGGATCGGTCTGGCCGCCACCTCCAATGTCCTGCTTGTCGCTGGAAGCTGCGCTGACGCGTGGGCCCAATCTCCGATCATGTTCCACAACCATGCCGAACTCGACGCCCTGGACTGGCTGGAGGTGCACACGAAAGCTCAGGATATCGTGCTCTGTGCGTTCGAGACCGGCAACTATATTCCGGCGCGAACCGGAAACCGTGTTTTCCTGGGGCATGGTCCGGAAACGGTGCGCTCGGACCAGAAAAGGGAAATGGTAGCCCGTTTCTTCGATCCGCAGACGGATGACGCCTGGAGGCAATGGCTGCTCAGGGAATACGATATTGCCTACCTGGTCATCGGCCCGCGAGAGCGCGCTCTGGGCGGGTTCAACGCACGCGGCGTACCCTATCTCTTCCCGGCCTATGGAAACGATGAATACCACATCTACCGGGTGAAACGATGAGTGAGCAGAACATGACAAGGCTCCGCCGTTGGGGGATTCCCGTGCTTCTGATCATCTTGCCCCTGATCCTGTACTGGCCTCTCGTGTTCGGCGGAGAAACCGTCTACTGGGGCACGCCACTCCTGCAGTTCTGGCCCTGGCGTACGTTTGCCGCTGAAGAGTTGCGGGCCGGACGGCTGCCCCTCTGGAATCCCTATGCAGGGAACGGAGGGCCGCTGCTGGCCGATCATCAGTCGGCCATTTTGTACCCGCTCAACCTGATTTTCTGGTTCCTGCCCGTCGAGCGTGCCATGGGGCTGTCCCTGGTGCTGCATGCCGTGCTGGCCGGAGCAGCCATGGCTGCACTAGCCCGCGAGTTGCAGGTATCCCGCCTCGGGAGCCTGGTTGCAGCGCTGGCCTTCATGTTCAGCGGCTATATGGTGGCCCGTGGGGCATTTCTCACCGAGGTCAGCGCTCTGCCGTGGATTCCACTCCTCTGGTTGTTTGGCAGACGGTTGGTACGGCAGCCCAGCGTAGCCAACCTGTCCTTTCTCGCAGCAACCATTGCTCTCCAGTTCCTGGCAGGGCACGCCCAAACCTGGTTCTACTCGCTGTGCTCACTGGCGCTCTATGGACTGTGGGAGGGCGGCCGCTGGCTGGCGCAGCGTCGCGCCAGCCCCCACGGTGCGGTCCGAACCAGCACCCCAGCCTTTGGGCCCCCAACCTCCAACTCGCACACTGCCCGCCTGGTTGGTCAGCTCGTGGCCCGCTATCTGCTCCTCTTGGCTGCCGTGGCCTGGGGTATCGCCATGGCAGGGGCGCAGTTCCTGCCTACCCTCGAGCTGAACCAAATGGCAGGACGGGCGCAGCGCCAAGGGTGGGAAGCCTTTGCCCTGCAATACTCCTTCTGGCCATGGCGGCTCATCACTCTTTTGTTGCCCGACTTCTTTGGCAACCCGTCGCGCGGTAACTACTGGGGCTATGCCACCTACTGGGAAGACGCCGGATATGTGGGTGTGATGCCCTTTCTGTGCGCTGCAATGGCTGTCTTGGCCTGGATTCGCTGGCGACGCTGCCGGTCGGCGTCGCCGAGTTCGCTGGACCACGTGCCCTTTTTCGCGCCACTGGCAGTGTTTGCATTGCTCATGGCCTTGGGCAAGAACACCCCATTCTACATGCTGTTTTTCCGCTATGTGCCTGGGTTCAATGCCTTCCAGGCCCCAGCACGATGGCTATGCATCTATACGTCAACAGTAGCCCTGCTGGCTGGCATCGGCGTGGACGTGCTGCGCCCATCCCGCCGACTGACGTATGTCTGTCGTTTGGGCATAGCTGGGGCAGTGGCCCTCGCTCTGACTGCATCCATCGGACAGAAGATCCTCTCCGGCGTCACGGCCACGTTTTCTCTCCCCTTGATCGTGTTCTCGATCTGGTTCGCCGTGGCCATGTTTCTCTTCCTCTGGGGCCAGGGTGCACGCCAGCAGCGTTCACCGCAGGCTATGCTTCCTCCGGATCCGGCCCTTGGACAGCCGGGTAGGGGGGTTCGCACCGGAATCCTACCACTGCATCTGCCACCGGCGGGGGACCTGCACTGGAGGAGCCTTGTCTTTTCTGCTGCTGTCCTACTTGTTGTGGCTGTGGATCTGGTCCTGGCCGGTCATTCTCTCAACCCGGCAATCACGGCCCAGCTATATGGCCGGCGGACCCAGATCGGAGCATTCCTCAGCAGCGATGGCCCACAGGGAAGGTTTTTCTACTTTGCCGATGACCGGGAGCAGGTCATGTTCGGGCGCTACCTGGACTTTCGCAGCTATGGGCCATCGGATCTGCAATACTGGTGGGGCATGCGCGAATCCCTGCTCCCCGACCTGGGGATGGTCGAGCAACTCCCGAGCGCCAACACCTTTGAGCCTCTCGTCGAAAGCCGGTACTATGCCCTGCTGCAGGGTGTAGAGCGGATGCCCAGCGAAGCGGCGATGCGCGTACTGGGGATGATGAACGTGGCCTATATCCTGTCTCCCTCTTTGGAGAGGGCGGCCGAGGTCGCCTATCGCGCACCAACGGTAACCGTGTACCGCAACCCATACCTGCTGCCACGAGCGTACACCCTCTGCCGGGCCCGTGTGCTCACCGCCGAGCAAGCCGTGCGCGAGCTGGCTTCGGTGGATTTCGACCCGACTCAAGAGGTCATCCTGGAGCCCCCTGCTCTGCCGCAGGCCACAGGCTGCAACTGGCAACCGGCAACTGTCTTGCGTTCTGTCCCGAATCGAGTTACAATAGAGACCTCTTTGCCGCAGCCGGGTTACCTGGTGTTGGCAGATACCTTCTATCCCGGCTGGCAGGCGTTTGTAGACGGTCACCGAGCAGAGATCATGCGGGCCAACTATGCCTTCCGCGCAGTGCAGCTCACTGAGGGCGAACATCAGGTGGTGTTCGAGTACCGACCGGGCTCGCTCACGGCGGGTGTGATCTGCAGCGCAGCCGCAGTGAGCATGGTCGCGGTGGCCCGAATTGCGGCAAGCTACCTGGACACTCGGTCCCGAAACCGACGTGCCGGTCTCCACGCGAACGGCCACGAGCGGCCAAGTAAGCGAGGCAAGCCACAGCATGACCAGTGAGTCAAAATCGATCGTCATCGTGCCCACGTACAACGAGGCGGAGAACATTCGTCTGCTGGTGGCCGACATCCTGGCCATTGGGTGTAGCCCACAGACATTGCCCCCTCGTGCTGCGGATCCGGCCAGTTCCCCACGCCTCGCTCAATCGTGCTTTGCCGTAGACGCGCTCGTCGTCGATGACAACTCGCCGGATGGTACAGGCCAGATTGCTGACGAACTGGCAGCGCGCTATTCGTCGGTGCACGTGCGCCACCGCACGGGCAAGCTGGGCCTGGGCACCGCCTACATCGCCGGATTCAGGTATGCTCTGGCACAGGACTATGACCGGATCCTGACCATGGACGCCGACTTTTCTCATCACCCGCGCTATATTCCAGCCATGATCGAGAAAAGCCTGGACGAGGCAGATCTGGTTGTAGGATCCCGGTATGTGCGAGGAGGCGGCACCCACGGATGTACTCTGCCTCGCAAGGCCCTGAGCTGGGCAGCGAACGCTTTTGCCAAGACTGTCCTGGGCCTGCAAACTGCGGACTGCACAGCCGGGTTTCGCTGCTATCGAGCCGAGGTGCTGACCTCGATTGACCTGGACTCTATCTTCTCGAGCGGGTACTCGTTCTTGATCGAGATGCTGTACAAGTGCCACCGCCACGGATGGCGGATCGGCGAAGTGCCGATCCTCTTTGAGAACCGCCGTCGAGGGGCATCCAAGATATCCCAGCAAGAGATCACCAAAGCTATGTACACCGTGTTACGCCTGGGGACACAGCGCTTTCGTTCTCTCGGCACTCGGGATGCGTAGCCGGGAGAAAAGAGGTTCTTCATGGAGCATGTTCGCTGCAACCTGTGCGGCGCAGACGACACGGTGATTCGCTTCCCCAGTACGCTGCCCGAGGAGGATGGACGGCCTGCCGATCCGGAGCACTTTATGTGCACCACGCTCAGCTACGGCGAGCACTATCGTATTGTCCAGTGTCGGCAGTGCGGCCTGATCTACACCAACCCTCGTCGCCGCCCCGCGGACATCATGCACGATTATGAGGCTGTGGTCGATGAACGCTATCTCGCCGACTGCGACGCCCGTACCGCGACCTTTCGACGCAATATCCGTCCCCTGGAGCAGATGATCTCATCGCCGAATGGCCATCGGCTCCTTGACATAGGTGCCCATGTGGGCGTTTTCGTCGATGTCGCACGAGAACGCGGTTGGGATGCCTGGGGGCTTGAGCCGTCGCGCTGGGCTGTGGAGCAGGGCCGTGGTCGAAACCTGAACATGATCCAGGGCACCTTGCGCGACGCCGAGCTCGACGCGGCTTCGTTTGACCTGGTAACGATGTGGGACGTCATCGAGCACTTGCTCGACCCCTTGGCTGACGTTCGGGAGATCGCGCGGATCCTTAGACCAGGCGGCGTTTTCTGCGTTCACTCTATCAACATCGCCAGTCCCTTTGCCCGACTGATGAGCAAGCGATGGCCCTGGCTGGTGGAAATGCACAACTATTACTTTACGCCCCAGACCCTGACGGCAACGGTAGAAAAGGCGGGCCTGCACGTGGAATGCTGGCAGAACCAGGGACGCTACCTGCACCTGGGGTATCTGCTTTCACGCCTGTCCGGATGGTACAAGCCGCTCGGGGTGTTGGCCGAGCGTGCGGCCAAGCTCTTGCACATGGATCGGTGGTTGGTACCCGTCAACTTTGGCGACCTGTTCACCCTCTACGCGCGCCGGCCTACAGATTAGCTCAGGTGGGACATCCCTGAGAGGCTGACCTATCATTTTCGAGTTGCGAGGGAAAAGCTGTGATGTCTGTTCCGCGGCCCAACACTCACTGGTGGCGACTCGATACCCGGCGCGTGCTGGCGCTTGCCCTGTTCATCGCTCTATTCGCCATGACAGCCCGTCAGATCACCGACCCCGACTTCTGGTGGCACCTCAAGACCGGCCAGTACATCGTCCAGACACGAACGATCCCTCGCCACGATGTGTTCTCCTTTACCGTCACCGACCACAAGTGGATCACCCACGAGTGGCTGACCCAAGTGTTGATGTTCGGTCTCTATCGCCTCGGCGGCCTATCTGCCCTGCTGCTGGCTACCTGCGCGGTCATCACCTTCACCTTTGTCCTGGTCTACCTGCAATGCGACGGCCGGCCACACCTGGCTGTGTTCATCGTGCTGTTGGGTGCGTTGACGTCCGCCGTGACCTGGGGAACCAGACCACAAATGCTCAACGCACTTATGGCCGCCTCGTTCCTGTTCGTGCTGCACCGTTACCGCGCCGGGCAGCGGCGCGCCGTTTGGCTCCTGCCGGCGCTGACCGCACTGTGGGCCAATCTACACAGCGGTTTTGTGCTGGGACTGGCTATCATCGCTCTCGCCATCGTGAGTGAGCTGGGGGCCAACTGGCTCGATCATCGTACCCCGCAGACCCTTTCGGTCCCGGCAGTGCGCAGGCTCGCACTGGTCCTGGCTCTCAGTGTGGCCGCCTCGCTGCTGAACCCCAACGGCGTCAAGATGCTCGTGTACCCATTTGAGACGCTGGGTAGCAACGCGATGCAGCAGTATATCCAGGAATGGGCCTCTCCTGACTTTCACCGTCTGGAGTATTGGCCGCTGGCGGCACTGCTTCTCGGCGGCGCTGCGGTGATGGCCTTTACGCTCCGCAAGCGTGACCTGACGGAGGCGCTGTTGTTCTACGGTTTTGGCTTCGCCAGCCTGCTTTCCGCACGGAACATCCCCCTTTTTGCCGTCGCTGCTACGCCTGTCATCACCCGCTACGCCGTGCAAATGCAGGTGGGGCGATGGCAGTGGGACCTGACGACGCTCCCTGCGCCACGTTCCCCCACCCGAGCTGGGTTGATCCTGAACTGGGCCCTTGTCCTTCTGATGGTGTTGGGCAGCGGGCTGCGCGTCGCGGACACGTTGCTCCAGAACCGCACCGTCGAAGCCACTCGCTACCCCTTGGCTGCCCTGGACTATATCGAGACCCACGGGTTGGCATCCAAGCGGATGTACAACTCGTACAATTGGGGCGGCTACTTGCTGTGGCGAGGGTATCGTGTCTTTATCGATGGCCGAGCGGACGTATACATGGACGACTTTATGAACGAGTATGTCCTGGCCTATCAACTGCGAGGAGACTGGCGTCAGCCCCTCGATAGATACGAGGTGGACTATGTGTTGATCGAGAGAGATGCCTCGCTGGCGACGCTGCTGGAGGCCAGTACAGAATGGACGCGCGTATACCAGGACAACCTGGCGGTCATCTTTACGCGCATCCCTGCTGGCTAGCCCACAGATCAAGGCCTTCGCCCTCTTTTAGTCCCTTCGGCGATCCCCCACTGACCTGCCCCGCCGGGGAAACACGCACATACTGTTGTCCGAGCCGCCCTTGGAAACAGATGCCGATCGTGGCTCGTCACTGTTTGGCGTCCGGTTCGCTACCGAAAGGCATTACTCCGGTCCTCAGCTCGCTTGCTCCTCGTCATATGCCTTACCGGCATACAGGAAACCAAAAGAGACCCCTTGGCCTTTCCCGCTGTGTTGGTGGTGAGTGGAGTGCGCCCGGACGATGCGCCGCAAATACCAATGCCCCGACTTGATCCGCACGCCAGGGATCCGGCGATGGAACATCACGTCGTGAAAGAGAAAATAGCCCACGCCATAGAGAGCCATCCCCAGGCCAGCAAAAGTCAGCACCTGCAGCCTGCCAAGCAGCCCAGCGCCGATTAGCACGAATGAAGCCAGGCTGAAAAAGGCGGCGAACAAGTCGTTCTTCTGCAAGCCCTTGTGCGTGGGGCGATGATGGTCCTCGTGCAAGATCCATAGGAAGCCATGCATCACATACTTGTGTAGGAACCAAGCCACGAACTCCATGGAAACCGCCACCGCTGCTACCACGAGAACATCGAGCAAGATCATCATGCTCTGAACTCCTATAGTGCCAAGACGTGACGACTCACCCTCCCGCAGGTCCGACCAATCCCTGTCCCGTGAGCCACATGTGTCGTTGCATCACAATTCGCCGATTGTGCCATAGCCTGTGAGAGAGTACGCAAAGCAGTTGCCCCAGGACACTCAAGTCGCCTCTGCCTTCGGGCTCAGGCCCGCTCGGACATGGCTTTCCTGCGCCAGCACAAGCACCATGCCAGACACCACGAGCATGCTGGTCACCAGGAAAAACACCGCCTCTTCCAACGGCAGCACACCCCCCAGGTACACGCCGAGGACGTTGTTAGGGTTGATCGTCCAGACGCTACTGCCGATGGCCACCGCATCCACCAGACACAGGTAGAGAAAAGCCGGCAGCAGCCCCACGAGCACCAGGCGACGGTAACGCCACAGGATGTCGGCGCCAAATGCCAGCTGTGCCACGATCGGCGGCAAGGCCCACACCAGGATCAAGGCCATGTACAGCCCCCGTGGCCAGCGGCTGAGAAGCACAGCCAGCCAGGTGCCCCAGAGCAGGCTTCCAACAACCGCTGAGACCCAACGCACGCTCTTCCACAGCGGCGAGAGTACTGCAGGTACTGGCATCCGACGCATCCACAACAGCAGCCACAGCCCGACCACGAGCGTCTGTACCACGAAAAAGGTATACTCTTCGATCGGCACCCAGCCGAGAGTGACCCCAGTCACCCGGTCGGGGGCGTACCACCAGATGCGGTTGGCGACCAGGTAGTTGTCCCACGGTGTGGTGTAAACCAGGGCGAGCAACACCAAGCCCAACAGAGCCAACCAGGGAGACCAGCTACGAAAGGGAGGTCTGAGTGCCTGGCACCGCCGCAGGTCCAACGCCGAGATCGAGGCGAGTGCCAACAAAGGCACCCCCATAGAGCTCAACAGCACGCCGAAATACGTCATTCCCCGGCTCCTTCAACGCCCATTCCATGGGAATATCCCCACCTGCGGCTGCCAGAGATCTGTGCCAATGTCCGCCAGGCATGCGACCTGGCCAGGTCCCTCCGGGACACCACGCGGTGCAACGCGCCGATGCAGGCCCTACGCCTGTTGTACCATTATTGCTTGTCCTGGTACATAGACTTGTCTCTTGCGCATGTCCAGTAGTCTGGCTGCATTCTAGCATCAGCGTGATCCGCTGTCAAATACGAATCTGCAGCCCAAGTGCCGAGAATGTGGTATAATGGTATCATGATAGGGTTGCGAGGCCACGGCTGTCTTGTGTATAGCCTTCGAGAAAAGATAGGAGAGTGAACATGATTACGCTGTACAAGCCGGCAACAGACCCCAAGACGGGCCAGGTGTTCGGCACAGGTTGGTTGCCTCCTCTTCCGGACTTGCGCGACTACACGGAAGCCACGCCCGAGATCGCCGAGATGGCCAAAGCTCTGGGTTTTACGGCCACCAAAAAGAGGGCATTCGCCGCTCCCTCAACCGCGGATGTGCGAGCCTGGTGCTCCGAGATCGAGAACCAGCAAGACCTGGGTTCTTGCACTGCCAACGCCGCCGTAGGGGTCGTCGAGTACTATGAGAGACGTGCGTTTGGGCGACATATCGATGCCTCCCGCCTGTTCGTCTACAAGACGACGAGGAACCTGATGGGCGTGGTCGGCGATACCGGTGCATGGCTTAGGACCACCATGGGGGCCATGGCTCTGTGTGGCGCTCCGCCGGAAAGATACTGGCCCTACACGACCAGAAAACAGCCGGGCCCGAACGGAGAGCCAACCTTTGACGATGAACCCACCTCCTTCGTCTATGCCATCGCCGACAACTTTGAGGCATTCAAGTACTTTTGCCACGATCCGCTGGGTGCCAACGTGCCGCTTGCCGATGTCCTCGCCAGCGTCAAGAGGTACCTGGCAGCGGGTGTGCCCTCTATGTTCGGGTTCTACGGGTTTCCGTCGTTTTCGCAGGCCGACATCAAGGGCGGCATTCCATATCCGTGCCCGGGCGAGAAGGCAGAGTGGGGGCATGCGATCGTCGCCGTGGGTTATGACGACAACATCAAGATCAAGAACCTGCAGTGCAGCCTAGAGACCACGGGCGCCCTGCTGATCCGCAACTCCTGGGGCTCCGGGTGGGGCGACAATGGGTATGGCTGGCT
>Ga0315274_10005298_pt1 | contig 18849 bp, 5 predicted proteins | sample YL17G02_20_MG_FD_203700 | JGI IMG/M metagenome (GOLD analysis project Ga0315274, IMG submission 203700) | Sediment microbial communities from Yellowstone Lake, YNP, Wyoming, USA - YL17G02_20 | ecosystem: Environmental > Aquatic > Freshwater > Lake > Sediment | place: USA: Wyoming | collected... | reverse complement strand
TCTCTCTCTCTCTCTCTCCCTCTCTCTCCCTCTCTCTCTCTCTTCCTCGCCCACTCCTCGCAGGCCGCGACCTCCACCCCGAACGGCAAGACGCCCGGAAACACCGGCACCGGCGCCTTGACCCCCGCCCGCGCCTTGGCCCTCAGGCGCTCCAGGGCCAGGGAGGAGGCCTCGCAGGCCGCTTCCGTCTACGTCCAGACCCTCTCCGCCCTACGGTCGCTTGCGGCCGATGCCCCGCAGCCGCTGCTCGAGGCCCTGCTGGCGTGGAGGAGGGACGCGCTCTCCGCCGCCGCGTCGGCGACGATCTTCTTTGACGACGGCTCCGACGACGCGGCAAACGACCACAGCAGTCTCCCGAGCCAGCAGCAGCGGGACGAGATCGTGCTGGGCCGGAGGCTGGCCGCGGAGGCCGTCTTCCTCGACGCCGCCTGCGCCCTCTGCTCCGCCGTCGCGGACGACGCGGAAGACAGGAAGGCCGTCGCTTCGAGCTCGTCCCCCCCCGCGTCTTCGCCGCCCTCCTCCTCCTCCTCCTCCTCGACGGTCGAGGCCATGGGCCTCTCGGACAGGCAGGCCTCGGCGCTCGAGGCCCTCTGCTTCGACTGGGCGATGCGCTCGTCGTCGTTCGTTCCCGCGAAGCTCTCGGCGCTCGCGGGGCCCAGGCAGCGCGTGGTCTCGGCCGCTGCCAGGACCTTGGCCGCTCTGGCCCGGTGCTCTTCGCACAATGGGATTGTGGGCGCCCCCGTCGTTCTCGGTGGCGGAGGCGGCGGAGGCGGAGTGCAGCCCCAGCCTCAGCTCCAGCAACCGCCTCAGCAACAGCAGCAACCGACCATGACCACCGTCCGCCTCCTGTCGATCTCGGCGCGCTTCCACTCGGAGCTGATGGAGAGGCTCCACGCCGACCCGAATTCGGCGCAGAGAGCGCAGCTCCTGGCTTTGTGCGAGGCGATGTCTCTTGTGAGGCTCTCTTTCGGGCCCCGGATCGTTCTCGACGAGGACGACGACGACGGCGACGAAACGAGCAACCAAAAGGGAGACCACCTCCACTACCACCACGGCAGGCCCCGTCGCAGGAACGCCAACGACGCGGCCCTCTCGGCCGCGACGGTCTTCGTGGCCAGGGCGCACCCTCTGAGGGTCCGCGCCAAGCAGCGCAAGTCGCAGGTCTCGAGGGCGCTCGCGGCCGCGCTGGAGTCTGTCCTCGGGGCGCTCTGCGACGGGAGGACGAGCGACGCCCCCTTTGCTGCCGCTCCCTCTCCGGCGTGTGCTTCTCCTTCCTCCTCCTCCTCCTCCTCTTCTGGCATCGGTCGACAGCAGCAGCAGCTTCTCCCGATCGTCGCCTCCTCCGGGATCCTCGAGAGGGCGGTCCGGTCGGGCTCCGTCTCCGCCGGCGTCGCCCGCGCCTGGCACGAGGAGGTCGCCACGCTGCGGGCGGACGTCGCCGCCTGGTGCTCCCGGGCCGTCAAGCACTCGAGGGCAGGCCTGGCGCTCGTTGCCGCCGCCACCTGCCTCGAGGACGACGCGAGGTTCCGGGAGCACGCCCCCTCGACGGCCCACAGCCTGCACAAGGCCCTGAAGGACAAGGCGACGCGCGCGGCTGCCGTCAGGGGCATTGCGAGGCTCGCCCGCGCTCTGACGGTCGCGCGCCCCGGGCTCGCCCCACCGGGAGAGTCCAAGCCGTGCCGTTCGACGTGGCTCGCCGCTCTGGCCGCCCCCGCCGTCTCGATCATCCTGAAAAAGGGAGGCTCGAGCGTCGTGGTCCCCGCTGGGAGCGAGGCGCAGATCGCGGCAGCGGCGGCGGCGAGCGAGGCCGAGGCTTCCGCGTTCGCGTCGGCCCTGCTCTCTTCTGCTTCGCTGGCGGCGTCTCTGCCGGTCTTCCCGACGGCGATCTCGGCGGCCAAGGGCGGAGCCCTCGACTGCGAGCGCGCCCTCCTCGACCTGACGCTGGCCTTCGCCGAGGAGTCCCCGCAGCTGGCCCTGGACGCCGTGGCCCTGGAGCTCCTCGCCGGGACGGACCCGGCGTCGGCCGGCGGCGTGGACGCCGCCGGCGTGGGCGCGACGGCGACGCTCGCGGTGCTCCGGAAAAGCAGCGAGCGCGTGACGTTGTCGACCGCCTTTCGACGGCGGCGGCAGCGACGCCTCGACGGAGACGGCGATCGACGCCTCCCTCGGCTCTCCGACCCGCTCGTCGAGCTCGTCGCGGCTCGCCTGTGCCCCTTTGTCGACGCGGCAGGCTGCTCCCGGGCCTCGCTGGCCAGGGCAAGGAGGGGCCTCGGCGCCGCGCTCGCGCACGTCGAGCTGCCGCTGGCGCAGTACCGGTACCCGCTGGCGGGGTGCGTCAAGCCTCCTCCCGCTGTTTACAGTTCCTCTTCTTCGTCTGCTTCGGGATCCCTGTCTTCCTCGTCCGCGACGGCAGGCGGCGCGACCTCTCTGGCGGCCGCCGTGGGCGACGCGGCGAGCTCGGCGGTGTCTTCGGCGGCGGCGGCGTTTGCCGCCGCGGCGGCCGCCGCGGCGGCGGCGTCCCTGTCCGCGGAAGAATGCGGCTTTGCCTGCGGCGGAGACTGGGCCTCTGTCGTGGCCTTTGCGAGCGTTTCGAGCTCGAGCTCGTCGCTTTTCTCCTCCTCCTCCTCCTCTGCCTTTGCTTCGGCGCTCCCGCCCTCTCTCGCCGCGGCCGTCGACCTCGCGGCGGCGCAGGCGGCGACACCGGCAGCGATCGCACGAGCGCAGGCGGCGTTCGCGCCCCTGCCTCTGCCCCAAGTCCTCCCTCCGCCGCAGCATTCCCTGTTGCTCGGTGGCGGTGGGACAGTAGGAGGAGGAAGCGGAGGAAGCAGCACACTTTCCGCAAACCCAAACTTCTCGCCGATGCCGCGCGAGCGCCTGCTCGCGGCCTTGCTGCTCGCCAAGGTCTTCGCCTGCGTCCCGGCCGTCCTGCCGGACCGCTGGCCCGACGCGGACAGGGCCGTCGAGGAGCTCCCCGCCTGGACGCTGCACGCGGACAGGGACGGTGTCGCCGCCGCCGCGACGGCGGCCCTGCGGCGGTGCGTCGCGTGCCTGCCGCGGGCGACGGTCGCGAGGGCGATCAGGGCCGTCGCGACCTTGGTCCTGAAGATCCCGGACGACTGCCCCGACGTCCAGGCCGGGACACTGGCTCTGGCGTGCGATCTCGCCGCGAGGTGGGAGGTGGCGCTGGCGGACGGCACTGCGGCGCTGGAGGACGAAGAGTTGGTGGCGATGGCGGAGGGTGGTGGTGAAGACGACGACGACGACGACGAGGAGGAGGAAGAAGACGAAGGAGAAACCGGCGACGGCGCTTCTCCTTCTCTGCATCTGCCCCCTCTCTCCTCCACCGAGGCGAGTGCCCTCGACGCCCTCGACGGCGCGTGCCTCGTCCTGCTCTGCTCGGGGGTGCCTCGCGCCCGGTGCGCCGCAGCGGCCGCGGCGAGGGCGGCCAGGCGGCTCGGCAGGGCGCTCGCCTCGAGCAGCGAGAGGACGGCCGACGAGGCGAGGAGGAGGAAGCAAGGGCGCTCCCCCATTTCTTCTGCTTCCTCTGCTCGCTTCTCCGCTCCGCCCGTGCGCCTCGCCGACCTCATCGACGCCTCGGGCAACGCGCTCGCGGCGCGCTGCTGCTGGGACTGGGGGCTCCGGACGGAGAGGGGCGCTGCTGCTGGCGTTGCTTCTTCGTCGGCGGCGTCGTCCTTTTCCTCGGCTGCTTCTTCTTCTTCTGTCCGCTGGTCCGACCTCGTCACCGCTCCCCCCGGAGGCGGGAGCGACGTCGCCATCACCAGGGCGAGGTGGGTCGCCGAGGTCGGGCGCCGCGCTGCGGCCCTGGCACCCGGGATCGGCGCCGTGGCCTCTCGCGCGGTCTTTGCCCGAGTGCAGCTGGCGCTGGGTCGCGACGCCCGGGCCGCAGCCGCGGGGACCAGCATCCTGGGCAACGGGAGCGGGGGCAACGGGAGCGGAGGAGGAGGGAGCGGCACCGTTGGCAGCGTCGCTTCTTCTTTCTCTTCCTCGGCGGCGGCGGCGGCCGCGGCGGCAGCGGGAGGGAGCAGCGGCTTCGGGATCATCGTGATGACCGGAGGGGCGAGCCTTCCCCTTTCCGGCTCCTATTCATCGAGCTCTTCGACTTCCATCTCCGTTTCGTCCTCCGCCGAGAGCCTGCTCTTTACGCCTCTGCTCGGCTCGACCAGCTCGACAACGCTGATGACGATGAACGAGACCGCCGCGAGGGAGGCCGCGCGTGTCGACGCGCTGGCCTCGCTGGCGTGCCTGGCCGCGGCGCTGCCGCCCGTTCCCGTTTCCGCTTCCGTCGCGAGCAGCGGAGCAACTGCTGCTGCTGGAGCTTCGACGGCTTCTGCTGCTGCTGCATCTACAGCGATGATAGCAGCAGCAGAGCCCGCCGCAGTGGCAACGCCACCGCCGCCCTCAGTCGCCGGAACGACCTCTTCCGCGTCGTCGCCATCGCCGGTCTCGCGCGCCGCGACTGCTGCTCCGTCGCCTTCTCAAGGCGGGAACGTCGCCGCGGCAACTGCAGCAACTGCTGGGACCCTCCATCCCGGAAGCACCGCCGGCGACGTCGTCTTCTTCTCTGGAGGAAGCAGCACGCGGAGGCAGAAGCAGCAGCACCGCCGCCTCGCCTCGCTCGTCTCCTTTTCTTCTTCTTCGGCGGCGGCTGCGGTGGCGGCAGCGGCGGAGGCAGCGACCTCGCATCGACAGCCGACTGCTCCTTCGCGCCCCTCGGACCTCCGCCTCGCGGCCTTCAACCTCCACCCGCACCGCTCCCTGTTCAAGGCCCTGAGCCTGTCCCTGCGGTCGACCCCGGAGGCGGCCACCCGCTGGGCTGCCCCGGCCCTGGCGCACGCGTCGCTGGCGACGCTCGAGCTCCTGGCCGAGGCCCTGAGGCCCCTGGCCGTCGAGCTCGCCGCGGACAAGCCCCGCTCGCTGCGGTCAAAGGGCAGGAGGGACGAGAGCAGGGCGGCGGCCGCGCAGGTGTGGCGCCTCCTGGCGCTTTCCGCTCCTTCCGAGCTGCTGTCGACGGCGGCGGCGGTCGGGGAGGACGACGAGATCGCGGCAGACGAGGGCGCCCCGGCCCTTCGGGCCGGCTTTCTCTCCTTCGTCGCCGACTCTCTGCGCTGGCTCGGCGGCGGAGGAGGAGGTGGGGGGGCTGGCGACCTGGGATTCGGCGTCTCGGGGCCCGCTCTGGCCGGGGACGCCTCGACCGAGTGCCAGGCGGTCAGGCTCGCGCTGGCCTCGGTCGTGCGGAGGCTCGCCTCGGTCGACGCGATGGCGTCGGCGAGAGCGGAATGTCCTCGCTCTTCTTCTTCTTCTTCGCGCTCTTCTTTGTTCCTGTCCAAGCCGCTCCGCCGCGCTCTCTTCGATGCCTTTGACGCGTGGAGAGGCGCCTCCTCCCAGTCGGCCAACGGCGGCAGCGTCTCCAAGAGCAGCAACAACAGCAGCAGCAACGGCCTCGGCCTGCGAGGCGACGTCGCGCGCGTGGCCGCTGCAGCCAAGGCGAAATACGGCGGGGGCAGCGGCGACGCCCTCGCCGGCCTCTCGGCCGAGGCCGTCGTCTTCAAGCTCGCCGATGACGTCGAGGAGGCTGCGTTGGAGGCGCAGGCGGCGATGCTCGCGGGCCCTTCGATGGATGAAGAGAACGAGGACTCGCTGCTGCTGTCTCTGTCGTTGACCTCGTCGTCGTCGACGCTGCTTTCGTCGAAAAGGCAACCCGCGGCACGCGCCCTGGCGTGGGCAGAGTCCGTCCTCCGGTGCGACGACACTTCTCCCGCAGCAATAGGTGCTAATGGAACCACAAGCATGCGCGCCGGCGCCGCTGTCGTCGCGGGCCTGCGCAACGCCCTGGCAGCGCAGCCCCACGCTGCGCCGTTTTACATCGACGCCGCGATGTCTTATCTTTGCTTCGGATCGTCTCCTTCGTCTTCGTCTTCCTCCTCCTCCTCCGCGACCACGAGCAGCAACAACAACCTTGCCAGGCGCGGGGAGGCCTACGCGACGGCGATCGCGGACGTCTACTCTGTCATCGACCTCGCTTCGTCGTCCTCCTCCTCTGCCCGCCCTCTCCCTCTCTGCTCGCTCGCGGCGTTTGCACTCTTTGGCGTCGGAGCGCTCACGGCCGCGGGGCGAAGGGCGGCCTCCCGGGTGCTCGCGACGCTCGAGGCTCGCGAGTGGGGCAAGAAGAGGAGGAACGGGAACGGCGGTGGCAGCATCGCCGCCTCTGTCGCTGCGACCCTCCTCGAAGGCGGCGACGACGGCGTTTCCTCCTCGGCGAGCGCCGCGCTCGACGACGCCGGCGCCGCAGCGCAGCTCCGGCTCGCCGAGGGCCTCGCGGCGGAGCACCCGGAGCTGGCCCTGCCCCTGCTCCAGGAGTGCACGAGTCGGCTCCTGCCCCTCGCTGCGGTGGGGCGCGCCCCGGCCGGCGTCCTCGCTGCTCTGTCCCCGCTCGTGCGGAGGTTGAACCTGAGGAAAGGGGAGGATGAGAAGAAGAAAGAGGAGCAGGAGGTGGAAGAGGAGGGCGGCGACAACAACGACGACGAAGCTTCTCCTTCGGCCACTTCCTCTTCTCCCTACCCTCTCCCGACAAATACCTGCTCCGCGACCATATCTTGCCTCTTGTCGCTGACCGCCGCCATGGGAGACCAGGGAAGAAAGGCAGTCGACGCTCTCTGGGTTGCGGCAGCCACGTCCACCGCTGGCAAGGAAAGGCAATCTTCTTCTCGCCATCATCGAGGAAACGCCTCGGCGGCCATGGGTGCGCTCGTCTCTGCCATGCTTGGAGGGCTCCCCGACGTGCCTCGCCCGCCAGAGTGCGACGCCGCGGCGGGCGCCCGCGCCCTGGCCGTGGGGGCCCCCCTGGAGGCGGTCGCTGCGCTCGTCGGCGAGGCCGCGCTCGCGCTGTGCTGCTGCGGCGGCGGCAGAGGGAACTGTGGTGGAAGCAGCATTGGAAGCGCGGGCGTCTTGCTCGACGAAGAGGAAGCGGGAGAGGATGTGGTCGCCTGCGAGTCTCCAGCGGCAGCAGCAATGTCGCTACAGCAGCAGCAGCTCGTAAAACAGCAGCGCCGCCTCGGCCGCCCCTCGCCGGTGTCGGTCTCGGCCGACGCGACGACGAGCTTCGCAGCCTCTGCCGCCGCCGGCAACGCGCCGACGCCTCCTCCCGGGACCGCGGGGACCAGGAGGCCCCCTCTCCACCCTTCGTCCAGGGCCTCTCCCGCCGTTCCTTCGCGGCGGGCCAAGGCCGGAGCAGGAGGAGGGAGCAATGCCACGCCCTCCTCTGCTGCTGATGCTGCTGGCGTTGTCGCTGCTTCTGCTCCAATTGCCTCGTCTCCTCTCCTCGCCTCCGACCCTCGCGCTCGCGCCGGCGCCGCCCTGTGGCTCCTCGCGCACGCCGTTGGGCACGTCGCAGTCGACGCGAGGAACACGAATGAAGAGGACGAGAGCGACCTGGCCGTTGCTGCCGCGACGGCAGCGACGCGCGCCGCGCTCGCCGCGAGGGCCCCCGTCATCGCCCACGCCGCGCTCCTGGCCCTCGCCACGGGCTGGCCAGGCGGCGCGGCCAGAGGCGCGAGGGCTGCCTTGGCTGCCCTGGTGGTGGCTTCTTCGGCGGCAGAGGCCGACAGGAGGAGGAACGGGGGTTGCGGCGGTGACGAAGAAGAACCGAACGACGAGCCGGCATCTGCCGCCACGGCACTCGCGGATTCCGTCGACGCCGCCGCGGCCAGGCTGCAGCGAGCCTCTGAGGCCGCGTCGAGGCTTCCCGCTTGCCCCAGCCGCCTCCGCCGCGCTTCCTCTTCGTCTTCGGCGTCGTACTACCACCTCTGCGCCCGGAGGGCCGCGGCGGCCTCTGCCCTGCGAGCCGCGATCTCGGAGGTCGTCGCCGCCGCGGCGCCGGCGCTCCCTTCGCTGGCGCTGCTGTCTTCCGTGACGACAGCGACGCCCGCAGATGCCTGGGCTGCGATCGCGCTGCGCTGCGCCCTCGCTCGCCCCCCTTCCTCCTCGTCAAGCATCGAAGGAGAAGAGGACCAAGAGCAAGAAGAAGGAGAAGAAAATCTGACGATGAGGGGCGAGGCGGCCGCGTCTCACGCGGCGCTCCGGGCCCTGGCCCCCGCTGGGGCCGCGGTGGTGGCACCGGCGCTGGCCGCAGAGGTCGCGGCTGCCGCAGCCGAAGCAGCTCGAGAAAGCGAACGCGGCGAGGCAACGTCATCGTCGTCCTCTTTGCTCGCCGTTCGCTCCGCGACCCGCCGCGTCGCAAGGGCCGCGGGCTCGCTGGCCGTACTCGCCGCCGCCTGTCCCTCGGCGAGGCCGCGCGCCCTGGCCGTGGGCCTCGCCAGCATCGTCCTGGTTGCTTCTTCTTCCGCCGCCGCTTCCTCTGCTGCTGCGGAGAGCCAGTCGCCGTCGTCGCGCCTGCTCTCGTCCACGCTCTCGGGCTGGGGCATGCGGCTCGCCGCGGCGGCGCTCGAGCAGCTCGACCTGGCCTCGGGGACGGCGAGGAGGGCGGTCGCTGCCGCCGTCGGCGGCGGCGGAGAAGACGGCAGTGCTGCTTCCGGCTGCGGCTTCTCTCCCTCCTGCTCCTCCTCGTGGCCTCTGGGCAGCGCGCTGTGGCGGGGGGGAGGGAGGAAACTTTCTCCGGCTCCGAGGGCGGCGCAGGAGCTCTTGTGCGCGCCGCTCGCCCGCGGCGACGGAGCGGGAAGCGGGTTTTTTCCCGCGACGACGACGACGGCGACAATCGTCACCGCGGCAGCCGCTGCCACGGCCGCAGGAAGGGCGCTAGCCCGGGCACGCGCGTCTCCTGGCCCCGCAGCGAGCAGCAAGACTCGGCAGCAGCTGAGGCGCAGCAGGGGGAGCAACAACAACAACGAGAGAGGCTGGGTGTCTTCGTGGTCGGCTCCTCGAAGGCTCGCTTCTTCCTCTGCTGCTGCGGCTGCGGCTGCTTCGACCCCGCTGGGTTCCCCGGAGGACCAGCTCGCCGCTGCGCTGTTTGCAGGGCTTCCCTGGGCGATTGCGAGGGCGAGGTGTTCCTCCTCGGGCCCTTCGCCGTCGTTGGCAGCAAGCAGCAGCGCCGCCGCCGCCTCTTCTGCGGGCGCCGCCTCTGCCGCCGCGGTCGCCTTCCTGCATGCGCACGCCGACGCCGCAGAGGGGATCCCCGGCCTAGAAAAGCTCGGGGCCTCCTTGCGACGCCTCGTCGAGGCCCCCAGCAGCGAGGCCGCGGCGGACGCAGCCCTGCGGGAGGCCGTGGAAGGGCTGATCAGGAACAACAGCGGAGCAAGCGCGGGAAGCAGCAAACTCCTCAGTCGCCGCCGCCGCTCCGAGGCCCTCCGCCTCTGCGGGGTCACTCTCTCTTCCCCCGCGGCGACTACCGAGCACAGGAAGGCATCCCTGAGGATGCTGACAGCTGTGCTCCGGTTCGAGGCCGCGGCGGCGGCAGCGGGAGCGACCGAGGAGGAAGGACGCTGCAGCAGCTTGTTCGACAACGAAGACGAAGAAGAAGACGCCACCGTCGCCCTCTCCGCCGCCGTGGCGTCTCTCGGGGGGAGCCTGGGAGACGAGGGGCTCGCGGCCCTCCGCGCCGCGCTCTCCGTCTCCGTCAAACGCGTTTCGCACAGCAGAAGAGAAGAGGGAAAAAGAGGCCAGGAGGAGGAGGAAAACGCTCTCCCTTTCGAGTGTCAACAGCGGCAGCGGCGAATACCTCCTCCTTCGACCCCGGCAGAGCGCGCCGCCCTGGCTGTCGACGCCCTCGCCCGTGTGTCCTGCGCCTGGCCGACGGTAACGGCGAGTCCTGTCTTGGAGGCTTCGCGATAGAGAGAAAGAAATGTATATAATTTGGGGGAGAGAGAGAGAGAAAGCGAAACAACAAAACAAAAACATTGTGTCACGAAAAATGTGTTTCTTAAACTCCTGAAAGAATATCATTCGCTCGGCGGCTTCGTCGCGGCAGCCCTCTTGAGCGCCTCGTACGCGTTGACCATGCACGTGCCCCACAGCGCCACGGAGGCTGTCCTCGGTCCCAGTCCGCGGAACAGCCCCCGGAAGCCGTCCTCTCGCAGGAGCTGCCTGACGACGGACGCGGCCGAGGGGGCCTTTGTCGGCGCCGTTGCTCCGCTCCCGCTGCCGCCGCCGCCACTCCCGCTGCTGCCCGAAACCTGGAGCCTCGTCTTCACGACGTCGAGCGGCGTCGTCAGCACCGCGGAGGTGCACCCTGCCGCGAGCGCAGAGGCCGTCTGAACGGCCAGAATCTCCCCGGAAGAGTGGGAGAGAGGAGGCGGCGAAGAGGAGGTCGAGGTCGGCGAGGCCGGACTCGCCGCCGTCGCTGTCGCCTCCCCCCTCCTGTCCAGATTCTGCCAGATCAGCCTCTGCCAGAACCCGTAGGCCGACCACCACACGGCCGAGGAGGGCACGAACGTGGCGACCGAGGCCCCGAAGCCTCGGTACAGCCCCAGGACTCCCTCGGCCCGGACGATGGAGCGGGCCATGGCGAGCCCGGACCTCGCCGGCGGCGGCGGCGGCCGCGCAGGCCGGGCCGCGGCCGCGGCCGAGGCCGGGGGCGAGGGCGCGCTGCTCGTGCCTCCCGCGCTCCCTTGCTTGCCGCTGCTCTCCATGATCATCAGCCGCTGGCTGACAACGTCGACGGGAACGGTGAAGAACTGCGTGACCAAGGAGGCAACCGCGCCGCCCACGGCGTTGGCTGCCCCCGCCTTTTGCGGCTCGGAGAGGCGCGGGAGCAGCGAAGAGGGCGACCACGCTGCCGAGCTCGAGCCCGAGCTCGACGACGTCGCGCCGGCGCTGCCCTCCCTCCTCGAACTTCTCGAGGCTGCTTCCTCCTCCTCTTCCTTTTCTTCTCTCTTCACTCTCGCCGCCTCCTCCCTCTCCAGCGCGCGCTCCGTCGCGGCCTTGACCGCCTCGAGCGTCGTCAGGTAGACGCCGCGGGCCGGGATGATCCCGACCATGACCGTGCCAAGCCCGCGGTACAAACCCCTGACGCCGTCGGCCCGGACGACGTCCCTGCCGACGGAGAGCGCGCCTCGCACGCCACGCGGGGCCTCGGGGAGGGCCATCTGCCTCGTCTTCACCACGGTGAGGGGGAAGAGGGCGGTGGTGAGGCCCTGTTTTTTTTTTTTGGGGGGTGGGGGGTGGGGGTGGGGGGGCAGAAAGAGAGCAAGGAGGTTGAGCGAAAAGAGTTGCCGCTGCTCGCTCGCTGCTGCCGCCGATCGCCCGGACATCAATTCCCGGCTCTGAAGCCCTCGTCCAGGCCTCCACGGCTTCCGACCAAACGTACGCTGAATACGGCCGCGCCCAGCATGAGGAATTTCTTCTTATCTAGGTGCTGCCAGTCCACCTCTGGCGGCGCGACCGAGCGTCGAGCAGCCCCCCCGGGGTCGTTCATTTTTTTTTTGGCCCGAAAAGAAACGATTTTTTGAAGAGAGAGACAGCGGAGGGTGATTTATTTTACTCCTCTCATCTTCACTCCTTTCTTTCTTCTCATTGTCGCCCGCGTTCTCTACACGCGAGGCGGTGCATTTCGTCTCTGAACCAACGGGGCTCGACAAGAGTCTGTCTCTTGATCTGCCGCCGAGAGAGAGAGAGAGAGAAGAGAGCGAGACAGAGAAGTAGTAGAAGGAGGCAGCGATGAATCTCACGTCGGCTAGGGGCCTCTCCGTCGTCTCTTCTCCGTCGCCGGCGCCACGACATCGTGCCTCCGCCTCCTCGTCTTCGGCAACGCCCTGTCGCCGCTTGCGGCCTCTCCCTCCAGTCACCACCGCTGCGTCTCGACATGCTGCTCTCGCTGCTGGCTTGAGCAGCAGCAGGCAGAGGGCAGCCGTCGCGGCCCGAGCCTCGGCCGTGCCTCAGAGCTCTCCTTCGAATCCTTCCTCTCCCGATCAGCCGTCGTCGTCGCTGTCGAAGACGACGGCGTCGACGGAACCGACGGCGACCGCCTCGGCTCCTCTGTCCTCCTCCTCGTCGCCGTCGTCGTCCGCCGAGCCCTTGCTCACCCCGGCCACGGCCGCCGGGATCTCCACGGCAGCGGCCGAAGCCGCAGCCCGCGTCCTCTTCGACCCGGAGGCCCTCGCCGCCGCCTCCGCCGCGGCCCTGGAGAAGTCGCGGGGCCGCGTCGGCAGGCTCGAGCTGCTCGTCGACTTGCGGAGGCTCTACCGGAACCTGCTGCGGGCCGACAGGCTGCTCGAGGCCCCCGCGCCGGCCTACTGCCCTCCGCCTGAGGGCAGCAGCAGCAACGCGGCGAGCGGCATCGGCAGCGGCAGCGGCGACACCGACGGAGGGGGAGGCGACACGGACTCTGCCGCGGCCGAGGTCGCCGCCGCGGCCGCGGTCCAGTACGTGGCCGAGCTCCAGCTGACGGAGGTGCAGCTCCGGGCCGCCCTGCGCGCGCTCTCCGGCACCTACGGGGACAGGGTGTCGGACGCGTTCGCGTCTCCGCACCTGAAGATGGCGGCGGCGACGACGGCGGAGAAGAAGGAAGCCGCAGCAGCATCGGCGGCAGCGGCGGAGGCTTCTCCCTCCACTTTTTCCTCGCCGTCGTCGGACGCTTCCGAGACGGCAGCAGCAACAGAAACAGCAGCAGAAACAGCAGCAGAAACAGCAGCAGCAGCAGCAGCGCCAGCTCCTGCGCCTGCTCCTCGTTCCACCCTCTCCCCAGAAGCCGCCCGCGACGCCCTCTACGCCAGGGTCGCGGCGGTCTCCGAGGCCCTGGGCACCCGGTGGAGGTCGGAGCTCCCGCTGCTCCCGTTCCCTTCGCCGGCTGCCGCTCAGGCAGCCCTCGACATGCGCAACCGGCGATACGTCGGGTCCCCGCTGAGCGGGAGCAGCAGCAGCAGCAGCTCCAAAGGAGAAAAAACGGGCAGCGTCCTGGCCCGCGGCGCCGCCTCGCTGGCGTCGGCGGCGGCGGCGGCGGACGGCGCGCAGCCGGCCGTCGTCGTCGCGCGCCTGAGCGAGGCCGAGCGCGCCGTCGAGCAGTTCTTCGCGAGGAGGCTGCAGCCGGCCGTGGCGGCCGCGGCGAGGGCCCCGCCCGAGGACTGGCTCGACGGGGCCCGTTCCTCCGCGAAGTACGTCAAGGGGCTCTGGGACAGGCTCAACGGCGGCGGGAGGAGAAACGGGAACGGAAGAGCGACGACGGCGGCGGCGGAGGCATCTGCCGCCGCAGCCTCGGCGACGACGGCGGCGGCGGCCCCCCCGGCCTCGGCCCTCCCCTTGCCCCCGCTCGCATCCACCCGCGCCTCCCGCGCGGTCTCGCGCGCGGCCCTGGCGTCCGACGTCGCCGCCCTCGAGGCGGCGCTCCAGGGCGCGTCCGCGGCGCGCGAGGCCCGCGTCCGCGCCGTGTTCTCGGGCCCGGCCCGCGCCAGGCTGCTGCTGGGCCCGGCGGCCTCCGAGCTCCGGTCGCTCGACGCGGCCGTCGCGGCGCTCACGCGCGCGGCGGCCCTGCGCTCCCTGCAGCTCGAGGCCGAGGCCGCCTACGGCGCGCTCGAGGACGAGGCGCTCGACGTCGCGCAGGGCACGCAGGACGCCGGCTTCCTGCTCTTCCGGCAGGGCTCGTCCGAGGAGCTGGCGCTGCTGGCCGCGGAGTTTGCGCTGCTGGACGGCGCGCTGGCTTCGGCCGCGGCCGCGGCCGGGCTCGCCGACGTTCGGGAGGACGAGGTCGCGGCGGCGGTGCTGGAGCGGCTCGCTGGGTGGAAGGAGGAGCGGAGAGAGGGCGGCGGAGCGGGAGGAGAGGGGTCGGCGCCGGGCTCGTCGTCGTCGCCGTCGCCCTCTGCCCCTCTCTCCCGCGCCTTCCCCGCCACCGTCGCCGCGGCGGCCGCGGCCCTGATGGCCCTGCCCTACGACGACTCCGGGCTCGATTCCCTGGCCAGAGAGGTCCCCGACCTGAGGAGGAGGCTCGGGATCGCAGACGACGCCGTGTTCTCCCTGGTGGCCAAGGCCGCGGCCGGAGAAGCGTTGTTGCCTTCGTCTTCGCCGGCGGCTGCGGGGGGAGGCCACGGGGGCGCACCGTCGTCGCTGTGGCCCTCCAACTCCAGCCCGGCCGCGATGCTCTCCGCCGCGATGTCCCCGCAGAGGATTAAGGAGGTCGCCACGGAGTCGGGAGAGAAAGTCGTCGAGGGCGCGCTCTTCTTCGCGCGCGGGCTCAAGCTGCTCGGCACCGACGTGCGCTCGTCGTGCGGCCTCTTCACGCGCGCAGCCGCGGGCGCATCGCTCAAGCCGCGCGAGGTCGCGGCCCTGCGCCGCACCGCCCGCGACGTCGCGACCTTTGTTCCCTTCTCCGCGATCCTCATCGCTCCGCTGACCCCCATCGGCCACGTCCTCGTCTTCGGGTTCCTGCAGCGGTACTTCCCCGGCTTCTTCCCCTCGCAGTTCACGTCCCGGCGGCAGGAGCTGATGATGCGGTACGAGGCGCTCCGGCGCGAACTCGTCGCTGCGCAGGAGGCTTCGATGCAGGAGGCCGAGGCCGCCGAGCTGGCGAGGGCGGCCGCGGCGGTGGCGAGGCTGACGGCGCCGAGGGCGGCGTTGTCGAGCATGGAGGGCAGGGACGGGGAGGGGGCCGCGGCAGCTGCCGCTGCGGTGGCGGCGGTGAAGGTTGCAGCAGCGCCGGCGGCAGCGGCGGTGGCGGCGGCGGCGGCGACGACGACAAGGACGACGACGACGACGACGGAGCAAGCAGCTTCTTCTTCGCCTTTGCCCCCGGAGACCGGCAACAACAACAACAACAACAACAAGATGGAGCAAGTAGTCGAATCCGACGAGAGCGAGGACGACAACGGCCCGGCGGCGTCGGCCCTGCGCTCCCTCGAGACGGCCGTCGAGGCCGCGGCAGAGGAGGCGTCGAGCGCTGGGACGGACGAGTGATTTTCTTCTTCTCTTTTTTGAAAATTGGAAATTTTGTTACACAATTTGTAGTTCAATTTTATTTAGACCTCTTCAAACTCTCTCCCTTCAAACTCTCGAAGGCAATTTTTTCCTTTCCTCTCCCTCCGCATCGCTCGCTCTCGGGACTATGCAAGCGACCGCGACCTGCACGCGAACGCGCGCCATCATCTCGACTCCTGCGAGGGCTCGCGCGAGCCCGCGCGCCGTCGTCGCGGTGAGTAATTCGACGAAAAGCAAGGGAGCGCAAACTAGCCCGAAGAAAGCGACGAAAGAATTCGCCTTGTTGAAGAAACGACGAGGACCACGAGCAAGGAATACTGTTTCTACGTTTTCACTTGCGTCGATTCTTATAGGAATCAGCTTCACTTTCCTCTCGCGATTCAAAAAAAGGCAATCAAAGCACAAGCGCCGTCGCTAGTGTCCGCATTTCTATCAGTGCGGCGATCGGGTCGGCGACGTCGCTTTTTTTCACTTGGAAACCAATCTCATATCCTCACCTCTCTTTTTCGACTCTACTTCAACAGCCTCGCACCGCCGTCGTCTCCCGTCGCACTCAGAGGCTGGTCATGGCTCAGGCGGCTGCAGTGGTGAGTGTGGCTTGGAGTGGAAGCGTTCAATGCTGGGAGAAAACGAGCGAATTCGAATTTGTCCAACGACGCCCGACGGCGGCAGCCGCAGCGTGCGACGGCGCACAAAGGAGAAAAAAACTCACGCTATCCTTATCCCTTTTAACCTCTCAACCTCTTCTCTGTTCTCATCTCCAGGGAATCGCCAAGGAGCAGATGCTCTCCTCCACGCCGGCCTCCCTGCTCCGCCCGGGCATTGACGACAAGGACACCTTCCGCTCCCGCTTCGAGAAGCTGATCCGCGACGGCCAAAACTCGATCTGCGCCGCGATCGAGGCCGAGGACGGCGGCGGCAAGTTCCAGGAGGACGCCTGGTGCCGCGAGGGCGGCGGCGGTGGCGTCTCGCGCGTGATGCAGAACGGCAAGGTCTGGGAGAAGGCCGGTGTCGGGGTCAGCGTGGTCTACGGGACGATGCCCCCGGAGGCCTACAGGGCCGCGACGGGGCAGGCGCTGGCCACCAAGGACAACGTGAGATGATCGAGTTTTTCCCTTTTTTTTGAAAGGGGAGAAGGGAGAAAGATTTGACACTCTTCCTTTTCTGCTGCTCCTCTTTCTCTTTTCCTTTTCTGCTGTTCCTCTTTCTCTCTTCTTTTTCTTCGCAATGATTCCGAGGCGCTCCAAGATCGAAAAGGCAGCCCGAAGAAGAAGCAGACACATGAGAGAAATGAAAGAGAAGAGAGTGTCCTTTTTTTCATTCTTTGACAAACTCACTCCCTCCCCTCAAAAACAAAAAACGGGGAAAAAAAACTCTCAGGCCCCCGGCGGCGTCCCCTTCTTCGCAGCCGGGATCAGCTCGGTCATGCACCCGCACAACCCGTTCGCGCCCACCATGCACTTCAACTACCGCTACTTCGAGACCGAGGACTGGAACGGGGTCCCTGGCCAGTGGTGGTTTGGTGCGTTTTTAATGTTTTTTTTTTCCTCCGAATCTTTTTTTTGTCTTTTCCCGTTTCATTTCATGCGAGGAAAAAAAAACTCATCTCTTCCTCGACTCTTTCCCCGAAACAACCCTTTCTTTTTCCACAACAAAAGGCGGGGGCACCGACATCACCCCTGCCTACGTCGACGAGGAGGACATGCGGCACTTCCACGGCATTTACAAAAATGTCTGCGAGAAGCACGACCCTTCCTACTACGCGAAGTTCAAGAAATGGGCAGACGAGTACTTTTGGTGCAAGCACCGCGAGCAGACGCGCGGCCTCGGCGGCATCTTCTTCGACGACCTGAACGACCGGCCCAAGGAGGAAATCGTCAAGTTCTCGGCGGAGTGCCTGGCGTCGGTGGTGCCGTCGTACGTGCCGATCGTGCACAAGCACAAGGACGACGAGTTCACGACGAAGCAGAAGGAGTGGCAGGCGATGCGCAGGGTGAGTTTTTAAAACTTTTGGAGTTTTTTTTTGGGGGGGGGGGTTCTCGTCGAGGTCGAACAGGTCGCGGAATAGAAAAACTCACGCTCCCTGTCTCTTTTCTCTCTCTCTCTCTCTTCTTTCTCTCTATAGGGCCTCTACGCCGAGTACAACCTCGTCTACGACCGCGGCACGACCTTCGGCCTCAAGACCGCCGGCCGCGTCGAGTCCATCCTGATGTCGCTGCCGCTCTCGGCGAGGTGGGAGTACTGCCACAAGGTCGAGGAGGGGTCGCCGGAGGCAAAGCTACTCTCCGCGACGAGGACGCCGAGGGAGTGGGTGTGAAAATGGGCATGGGGCAGGAGAGAGGGGAAAGAGAAAGAGTTTTTTTTCGTTTCCTTTTTCTTTTCAAAATGATTTTCTATTCAAAATGTTTTTTACAACGAGGGAGCGCTCTCTTTCTGTGTGTGTGTGTGTGTGTGTGTCTGTGTGTGTAAGGAGAGCAACCCCGTGAATCACGGTACCAAAATTCAAAAGAGAGAGAGGCAGAGGGGCGGAGCGGGAGAGGGAGAGAGGAGGAAGGAGAAAGAGAAAGACGAGCAATGCAGCTCAAAACGAAACAAAGTTTAAAGCTTCCGAGAGAAGAAGCTTTAAAGCTCGTCTTCTTCTTCTGATTTCTTTAGTGATGATGGTAACAGGGTCTTTGGCTACAAAGAAACGAAAAACTACGAGAGAGTAATTACTGGAGAGGGAGGCCGTCGAAGATGAAGGTAGAAGAAGGAGAAGCCGTAGCGAGGCAAAAAGAGCGCCAGACTCCCTCTCCTCAAAAAACCATTCTTTCCTCTTCCTGATCCTGCAGCTCCTTCCCTCCCTCAGTGTCCCTTGTGCGGGTTCGTGAACTTGGATTCCTTAACGTCCTCGTCTGTTTTTTTGAAAGTATTTTGAGTTTGTGTTCAAATGCGAAGAGCCGTCGTCGCGGGTGAGTACAAAAACGAGGGCAAAGGAATGGAGGTCGAGGTCGAAAAAGAAGCAAAGCGGATGAAAAAAGGAAAAAAGAAACGCAACGGAGCCTCATCTTTCTCTCTCAGATGTTTTGTCGCTCTCTTTCACGCCCTCTCCGATCACCGCCACCACTCTCACCGGTAACGCTCGTCGCAATCTTGAAGAAGATGCCGCCGGTGAAGGCGAGGCCGGCGGCAAAGGGCCAGCTGGGAGTGTAGTTGTTGTTTGAGAAGAGAGTGGGTGATGGTGGATGGTGAGCTCAAGCGTCGTCATTTTTTTAATTCGTCTCTCCAAGCCGTCGTTCCAAGCAGCACGCTTTTCCCCCCTTTCAGCGCATGAGCTCGAAGGGCGCTTCTCTGCTCTCGCAAAGACAGCAAGAACGCGGAGCAGCGCCAGAGCTCGGCGGCGAGGAGCACGAAGAAGACGCTCTTCTCTCGTGCAGGAAAAAAACGGCCGCCGCGATTCTTCTCTTATTGTCTTTCTTCTTTTCCTCGGCGGGACAACGACGTACAGCTTCTTGACCTCGGTGACGGCGGTCGTGATGGCCGGCTCTGTGGCGAGCGCGTGAGGCGGAAAGCGGGGCGGCATAGCGGAAAGCGCGGGCGGCAAGAAGTCGAGAGCAATCGAGAGCGAGAGAGAGAAAGTGAGGAGTGACCCGGGTTGATTTTTTTTCTCGCCTCGATTCAGCTTGGTGAATCACTTCTCGAAAAACGTTCCAGTGCGCGAGACATGCGGCTCGTGGCGAGCTCTAGACCCGTTGCGATGGCCACAGCCGAGAAGCCAGAGGTCGCTCCTCCTCTTCGGCCTAAGTTGGGCAGGACAGTGCGCGTGGTAAGTGGGTTATTTCGCTAGTCTTGTCGCTTCTCGACCGACTCGAATGTTCGACCTCCTCTCTCACCCTTCGACCTTTTCTCTTCTCTCTCTCTCTCTCTCTCTCTCTCTCTCTCTCTCTCTCTCTCTCTCTCTCTCTCTCTCTGTCTCTCTCTCTCTCTCTCGCTGTC
>Ga0315274_10005297_pt1 | contig 18854 bp, 11 predicted proteins | sample YL17G02_20_MG_FD_203700 | JGI IMG/M metagenome (GOLD analysis project Ga0315274, IMG submission 203700) | Sediment microbial communities from Yellowstone Lake, YNP, Wyoming, USA - YL17G02_20 | ecosystem: Environmental > Aquatic > Freshwater > Lake > Sediment | place: USA: Wyoming | collected... | reverse complement strand
CCAAGGATGCCGGTGATACCGTCCTTAAAGCAGATCTTCTCGTCCCGGAACCGCTTGAAGTTTTTCAGCACCAGCCGGTCGAGGATCATTCCGCCGTCTCCCGGTGCTCGTCCATAACAGACTGTAACACCTCACGCCCGTGACACGCAACGAACTCCTTCTGTTTTGCGGAGAGCTGCTGCTTCCCGATAAACGTCTCGAACTCCTGCAGGTAATCGATAAGACGGATATCCTGCTGGAGCGCCACGGGTTTGTCCTCCTCATCGGTCTTCATACGGATCTTCAGGTCAAGCAATTGTTCACGGACAACGGCAAGCGATTTCATATCGATCCCTTTCCCATGCTCGCGGGAGAGGCCGTCAAGCGTGACCTGTGCCATCGAATACAGGGGAGCAGACTTTGACACAATCCGATTGATGATCTCCTCTGTAATATCCCCGGGATGAACACCCTGGCACGTGATCGTCCCGAGGTCGATCATTGGCGTGCAGGGCAGGTCAAGGTGACAGGCCTCATGCCGCCCGGGATCCACGAGCAGCCCGCCCTTGGTATCCGCGATCTCCCCATAGGTAAGGTATTCGGTAGACCCCGAATACCAGGCATTGTCCGTGATCTGGCACTGGCGGTGGTAGTGGCCGAGCGCAATATAATCGAACTGATCAGAGAGGATCGTGCTGTCCAGCTCGTGCTCGGCCACGGTAGCAAGCCGCTTGTCCTTGATCGCTGTCGCAAGCCCATGCGTCACCAGCACATTGTGATAACCCGAAGGAGCCAGCTCGATCTGGTCAAAGGCCGTGCGGTAATCCTCAACCCGGAGCATGTTCGGGATGAGGTGGAAGACCGTATCGCCGATCTCCACCTGCTCGTACCGGAACTTATACGCAGCGGTGATCCGGGACGGGTGATAGGTGAGGACTTCGTAAGGCGATGTCGTGTACCGCGTCTTGACCATGCTGTGGTTCCCGGCGATCACGATGAACGGTATCCCGGCGGCGTGGAGGCGGTCGAGTGCTTCGAGCACAGTCGTATATGCCCGGGTCTTGGGCTTGACGGTATCGAAGAGGTCGCCTGCGTGGACGAGCACATCGGGTTTTTGTTGTATGATCTCATCTATCGCTTTGAGGAAGTTGTCATAGACCTGCTTTTCCCGGAGGTTCATCCCGCTCTCGGGATCGAGGTGGTTGAACGCGGCTAAGCCTAAGTGGGTGTCGGCGATGTGGATGAGTTTCATTTTCGTTGATTTTTATTTGGGGGTTGATGGGATATAAGAGGGTGGGGGGTGGGGTGAAAATGGTAGGGATTGCTTTTCACATACGATTCGCTTTTTCCCATTGTAGCCATAATTTTGTAGAATTTTTGTTTGTTAAAAAAAATTACAGAGAATTCCATTCGCGCCTTACTTCAGGAAGTGAGTCCGCGTGACTAAGGTCTTTCCATTTTAAAATTATATCTGGAATTATCATCTGATTACGATTAAAATAATTAAAGAGGGCAAATGCAAGGCGAGTTGATATATGACGGTATTCCGGTTTACTACTAATTGAAATAGCCGTTGATAGATGCGAGGATTGTTCTAAACCGTGAGATGATTTGATGTCAGTCTCAATTAAAAGGTATTCCAAAGCAAGGCAAAGAGAATTAATTTGTTCTGGCGACAAAAAATTTGGATATCGATTTAGAAGATTTGTAATCATGGATAAATTAATTTTTAAATTTGGTTGTCTTCGGTTCATAATCTGATTAATTATTTCTGATATAAAATCTGGAGTAGGAGATTTCACTATCTTTTGTTCGGCAAAGACTATCCAATTAAAAAGACCATTTATTGAATCTCGGGTATCATCAAGATTTAAAGAAATTAAACCTTTTCTCAATTTGCTAGATAATTCATCGTATTTTTCGGGTTCAATAGATATTTGAAGGGCAATTAACGAGTTCATACAGATATTATTTGATTCCATTTCATCGAATAATTGTTTAATAATTTGTTTTGCTTCAGGTCTTTCAATTTTTGAAAATCTGGGTAAGATCACTACTCGTAATAATTCACGAATTCCCCATATTTCGTTATCGATATTTGATTTAAAGAAACCAAAAATTCCCGTATTGTCTTTGTACTTGATGATGGCTGCTTTATTTTCATCCCACATTTTTTTAATTTTAAGCAGGAGATTAAATGCATCATCGGGAGACCAATCAATTGATTTTTCAATCTTTTTATCTTCATTCGGATTAACAACATATGTTGCCATTCCCCAATCATGGACATAACCAATAAAGTCCGATCCACTTGATACGGATATTGCTGGCTTTCCATCTGCAGAAATTGTTGATGTAAAAATTTTGGGTATGTCAATGGATGTTAAATATAATTTCAATTTTTGATATGCAACTCCCGATTTACTTTCAGGGAGGTATAAAAACGATGCGTTGAGTAAACCAGTATCAGTTGGTAAACCGGTGGCTGGGTCACATCTTGACCATAACGCCTTTCCAAATCTCTTTTCTTCTATCGAAGATAATCCCTTAATCTCATACAATTTTAATAATCGTTGAATTGTGCGAACTCTTTCATTTGTTTGACAATTTTCGACCATTTTAAGTAATTGAATAATATTAGGTGTCAAGCTTAAACGAAGTTGTTCAGGAATTATCGTATCCTGATTCCACTCAATATACGAAAATGGGTCTACTAGATGATCCATTCCTGGATGCTGACCTTCCAATAGAATGAGTATTGGTAAATTGAGTAAATTCGGTAGTTTTTTGATAATCTCTGAATCGCTCATTGAATAAAATATTCTTTCAAACAAATGATTCAGTGAATCATTAAATGAGATATTTTGAGATTTTAGATTCCTTAAATAAAGTTGATTTGTGATGTCTAATAATTCATCAATTTGTTTTTTAGATAATCGAAATGCTAATCGAGATAATAACTCTGTAGTAATCTTTATTTGTAAATTTGAAAAGGATTCTTCTTTGCCAAATTGCACGTCACAGTTTCCAACATATTCCAATGACTGTTTCAAAGAGTTAATGAATAAATCAAAGTGACTGTTAATCTGATCGTCGGTCATCAATACAATCCGAGATCTATTAAACAACTCTCCAACTTCTTTCTCTTTTCCAGTTCGAATCATTAGACTCGTTGCCCATGGAGAGGAATATGGTTCAATCCATTTTGATGCGTTCAAAAGTGCTTCATGAAACATTGACATATGGCCACAGTTTACAGGCAACCCCACTTCTTCAAAAATGCGTACAAACGCAAAAGCAGGGAACACATCGATTAGTGTCGATGAAGAAGGTAGATGATATGTTTCTGTAGATTTACCTGGGTCAAATCCCATATTTGTTGTGCATACAGGTAATTCGGATGGAGGATTATTTTTTAAGATAAATTGAAGTTTTTCAATTTCCTGCCAAGGGTTACAATTAGATGTGTCTAGTCGATCCCAACGGTCTCTGAATTGACTACGTACACTTGATGCTTCTAAAAAATTTTGAGATTGATACAATTCCTCAGATTGAATTGATTGCAATAACAGCATTGCCCATCCTTCTTGAGATAAAAATAGGTAGTTATTGGGATTTGTGTGATGTTTGGAACGAATATTACTAAGCGCTTTTTCGGTAATTTCCTTTGCTTCATGTAATTCCCCAAGCTCGGCGAGTAAGGCTGCTCGTTTGACTTCAAAAAATGGTAGGTATTGGGTTTTTGGCCATTTTTTCAATAATAACCGTAAATTTTTTTGATCAAATCTTGATAGGGAATATAAACATTTTTCATAGTACCATTGCAGATACCAATCGCCGTTTAATTTTACAACAGGTTCGAGAAGTTTTATCCAAAATTGAAATTTTTCGTTTTTTTGATCCCATCTGTCCTCTCGAATGAGTGAAAAAATTAATTGTACCCAACTTTTTCCAATTGTATTCCAGTCAAATTTTTTACACTCTTCTTTTTCAGGAGAATAAATGCTGTTTTTATTTTTTACTAATTTTGGGTAAGGATTATATGACAAAACAATTTGTTCATACACTTTAGCCCAGTTGCTAAATACTGGTGATAGACTGGTTTCAATTCTCCAATTTAATTCATAAAGTAATACAATATTCTGAGGTGCAGGAACATTTTTTATAGTTTTTAAGGATAGATCAACCCATCTTAATGTATATTCGATTAATTGTTTTCGATTATCGTAGGGTGCTATGATCCAACCTGGATAATAATCTCTTTGATTTTTCCATTTTTGACATACTTCTTCAAGTTTGGCAATGGGTAGATCATCATATAATTCTGGTATAAAAGATCCCATTTCAGGTAATCGTGGAGGTCCTGGGGGGATGTCTGGAATTAGTTGATTACTAGCTTTCCAGTGAGTTTTTTCTGATGGTGCTGGCCATCGCATAGGATTTGGCGGTGCACCATACATTAGATTTAAGGCAAACCATTCAAGAGCGTTTTTATGGCGTAAATCAGGATCAATCCATTCGCTTTTGGGAAATAATGGACCAAAATCAATAGGAGTTATTCTTTTTCCCAATAAATCACTTCGTTTCTCATCCGTTAAATCCAGTACACCACACAAATAGATGTTTGGTTTGTAATCTCCCAGATTTTTATAAACCCATTCAGTCCATTGTAAAAAGTTAGGATCATCGCTAGAGAATCCAATCAAACAAAAAGTATTTTCCATGATGGATTGTCTGACAATATTTGTAAATGGTGCGAATTTTTTAGGGTATTCATCATATTCCTTTTTTGAAATGATAAACGGTCGATGAGACGGAAAACTACCATGTAGTTTGACGATCCGTGGTTTCATTTTTTGAGGAATATCGTAAACTGTTGAAACAACATCATATTTTTTTTCGTATACTGTCGGTAGTGTTCTCTCTAATAACGTGTCATAATTCGTCGTAAAAACATCCGACCATGGTAAAGTGAGCATGAGAGTATGAAGTGGCCCCGAAAGATAATGTAAATCCGGAATTGTGCGAATTAACAATTCATCTAATGCGGAAGGACCAAAAAGATCTTGAAATTCTTGAGCAATTGTTGGAGACTCTTTTTTACCCAACAATTGTTTGATTTTTATGTCATAGTCAGTTTTTGATAATGATCCTTGCGAATGTGTTGCACGGAGTATTGTGTCACAGAGATCTTTCCATAATGGAAACGGGGGTGTATCTTGGGAGATTTTTTCAGCGTTCCTACTGAAACCACTTCCAATCATTACCGCGACTTGGCCGAACTCCTGTCCACACCATAATTTTTTTCGAATATATTCAATGGAGTTTTGATCTTGAAATGAGGAAGATGAATTCATTAATGATGCACTCTTTTTGTCAAATATAACTCTGTCGTTATACTAGTGTGGCTGATTTAATTGAGAATAAATCACTCGAATCGGCTTAAAAAAAAGAGTGAAGTATGCCTAGAATACAAATTTTCATGCTTTCTTTCCAATATCCATACGAAGCAAAAATACTGCCATATCACCTTTTAATTTCAAATCGATATTTCGTTCATTTTTAGAGAAATCAATTCCCTCTCCAAGCTCTGCACTGATGATAAGTTGATTCGCGAATGAATCAACCTCTTGATTTACGATTCCCCCTCCCCAAAGGGTGATTTCTCCGACATTGAATTGAGTCCATGCTCTGATAAAATCATAAATATCATCGCCGAAACGGAAATTTCCAAAAAACCAATAGATATATGAAAAAAAATTTTGTGACGTTTCTATACCCCCATCATGATCAACATATGAAAGAGGATTCCCAAAATATCCAATATATCCGGTAGAATCTTGGGGTTGGTGTGATGGAGGGAATGTGATATCAGATGCAGATAGTGACTTATTGGGCTTAAGAAATCCTGACACAAATGGTGCTGAGATAAACATCATTTCCCCAGGAGCAAATAGTAGTCCAAAAGCACCAAGACATCCACTTCGATTTCGAAATAATATATCATTTTTCCCGTGGAAAATCCCACTTTTTCCTTCAAACCGTGGAAAATTTTTTAATAGAAATAACTGCTGTCGATCAATTGCCCATTTTTGATTTGAGGATTTTTTATTTTGAATTATACATATCCGCTGAAATAGACGTTCATTTCCATTAGTTATTAGAGAGATTATCACCATATCTCCAAACTCTTTAGAAGTTTGGATATTTCTGAAATTAAAATCCACAAAGGACTTTGAACCATGGATTTTTGACGCGGAGAGTAAAATATTGCAATTGTTCTCGTTGTAACTCATTCCATTTAATGTTTCAATGAGATTCGTGACAAGTGCAACCTCATTTAGATGACTTGAATATGATCGACCTATCGAATTGTAAGACGCTTGAATGATTTCATTTTGAAACTCAAAAAACCCAGTTTCATTTGATAGCAATTCCGTTATATTGAAAAAACGAACCATATTCTTTAACCTCATTTTTCAATAGAAGGAGTATCGATCATATGGATCAGATTCAAATTATATAACAACATGAGCATCAGGTCCTTGTCAATAATCACATATTTGAAATGCCCGTCTATCGTTCGTTCATCCATAATCTTTTGCCATACTGAAGGGGCGATATCATTTGTTGAAACAAAAAAAAGAGTTTCTTTAAAATGATCTGCATGACCAATTGCTCTCATAAGATCATCAAAATCAAATTGTGTCTTTCTAAATTTTTTTGCTTCACCACTTCTGTCAGACCGTAATCCATCCTGTAAATATTTATTTAAATTAACTAAGTGAAAATCTTCAACACCCGATCCCCCTTTTTTTAAATATTTTGAATTAAGGATGGTGTTTTCAACGAGTTGAAGACGCGAATATAATTTGGATAATTCACGATTCTTCAGTTTAATTCCTTCAATAAATTGTGGAATAAACTCTGTTTCATATTGGGTATTGGTTTTTGATGACAAAAACGCCTCGAATTTTTCTCTGAATTTTAGATATTCCAATGATTCAGTGAAAGCCAACGAATCAATGAACGCTTTAAACTTCTCTGGAGATGTAAAAATTGGATCGAACACATATCGGTATCTCGATTGGTTGAGATCGTGTATTTGACTTCGGATCGTTCTCTCATCTAAATATAAAATCACACCTTCATTTTCTGAAATTGATAAGAATGATGCAACAGTTGAGATTCCGTATATGTAGAAAAGATATTTTTTCCCATCGAGTTCAATTATCCAATTACGCTCAAATTTGTCAAAATGAATATTTGATTCACCAAATGTATTTTGTAATAGTTTATCGAATGTTGAAATAATTTTTTTATAGTTAATTTCAGCGATGGCAGTTCTTTTCATTCTGGATGTGCTTAATCCGCATTGTCTATCGCAATTTGGACAAGAAACCATCGAATTGCCTTCGAATGATTTAATGTCAATAAGTCCTTTATGACAATTTTTACATCGAACATATTCATTCTCTATAAGTGTAACAACGCCTTTGCGTTCTAACACTTTTAAATCCTCAAGATCGGAACTGGTATTTTCAATTGAATATCCGACATTAATGGGAATTTGCATTTGTATCATCCATATTGAAGGAATTAAAATACTCTTCAATGATTCTCTTTTTTTCAGAGTTGTATCCCTTATTGGAACATTTTATTACAACATTCTCTCCGTAGACCTCAAAATGTAATTTAAACCGTTGCGCTTGAATTTGAACGGTGACACTCTGGAGATCGGAATGATTTGTTATCAAAGGAAGTGCATGTGATGGCGAGTTTAATTCAATAATATTCTGATTAATGAGACCTCTTCCCATTGACCTGATCTCTATCATCGGCTGATCTGATAAGGGTGCATTCAATACTGTAATTGCTAACAGTTTTACCCTAGGATCGTTTATTTGTAGAATTGCATCAATGAAGCGATCCAATACTCGAACGGGTTTCTTAATGATCTCTTCATTGAATGTGATAGTCTGACCGAAAAGTTTCTCGGCAAGATATTGAGCAATTTCAAGTGTTTTTGCAGGCTCGCGTCCAAGATATGCCGATAATTTCGATCCGTTTTCTGTAAAAACAAAAATTTTTTGATCTGCCGTTTTTATTGCTTCATTGTGTGCCGTCTTTTTAATTACTGTTGTTGAACGTTTGTCTCTCCTGAAAATAATTTTAATTTTTTCATTTTGAGACAATACCCACATTACAACGATTCTTCTGTGATCCCCCCGTTTTGCTCGTTGATATGCGTCCATTATTCTTTGAACGCGTTCCGTTGAAATTTGAGAAGTGTGGATTGGGCCGGAGGATCCTGATATTAAAGAAAACGTTCTAATTGTGGATTTTTTTAAGACATTGTCACAGTATAAATCAAAGATTGCATCTCTATCGTGAAGAAAAATCGGTAAAATTAATGCTCGCGGATCATCTTCGGATAACACTTCATATATTGAGTATTCATCCCCCAAAACGTCTTTTGCTTTTTGGATGATCAAGTCGATATTTCCGATACTATCAGAGAATAATTTTAGAGCGTATATTTGACAAAAGAGCGTTTTGTTTTGATGGTATAGTGACTGAAGAAGTGAGAATAAACCATCATACTCTGCACCCAATTCTTTTATCAATAGTTTATACCATGTTTGATCAGTGGATTTTAGTTTTCTATATACTTTTTTTGAAAAATTCTGATCATTAAGACGAAGGGCACAAAATTCTGCTAACCGGACATTCATATCCAACCAGAATTGTTTTTCTGGCTCTGGTAAGCGTATCATAATATAATTCCATATTTCTTTACAATATATAAAAAACTCCGATTTGGCATTTTGTCAGTCTTCATTTTTTATCCCACTCTCTTTGCGTATTATTCGCTTTCCACTCCCCTCTATTACCCCTGCCTCATCATATCACACCGGCTCACGGCTGCACAACCGCTCGCAGACCGGCTAGCACCCGGCCGGAAAAAATTATCTGCAACCTTTTGTACCCTTAGCACAACATTGTGACATGAGCGGGCAGTTCCCGTCATCATTCATATAAGATGGACAAGTTGGCAGAGATGAGATATCCTTTTTTGCTTCGGCCTCCTCAGTCGCATCAATAACAGTTTTTACAATTCGAAAAATTTCGTCTTGATTTTTATATGTTATATGGTGCACTTGAACCGCTTTGTTCAATTTGGGAAATACTCTAATCATCAGCCCTTTGTTCTTGCCGTGAATTGCACATATTATCCCCAACTCTGCCAGATTATATTGCGATGGTTTTGTATGTTTCATTTCATCGGTCATGCTGACCTTTTCGATATAAGGTACAATTTCACCTTCTGGATGAACAGAACTCTTCAATTTTAGCCAGCGAAATCCGATTCGTGCACGAGGATCGCGCTGTGATTGAATTATTGACCGTCGTTCTGTTCCGACTAAATCGATATCTTGACGCCGTTTTAATATTCCAATAGAAGCCCATAAACATGCTTTATATTCATCATTTTCAGTATTGTTATACGGTGATTCCAGACCAGAGACTGATTCCATGTAATGTTTTCTTGGAACAATAATATCCCTAGTAGACAGGCAAAAACCACTTGGGATTGCTGATGCATCCCTGGCACTGACTAACTTCTGGGTAAAGTCATCATCATAATTAATTTTTAACGATCTCTGTAAGGGAGCCGTATCGAGTGGTGGTAATTCTGCGCATGAACAGAAATTTTGAGTATGGTATTGACAACCAGTTTCAAAGTAACGGCACTTCCCTAATTTTGAGGGTTTTTTCGTTTCAATTGCTTTATTGAGTTGATCTATTCTCGAAATTAAAATCGATTTGATCGTCCCTTTGTCTTTAATTTCTATTTTGAAAGCTTTAAGTTCAAAAGGTGATGAACTACGCATAAAAACAAGGTAATTAATTTTTGGGCTGGAGGGATGCATAACGGAATAAAATGCAATCTGTTCCAAGTCATGTGGAAATTTAGAAATTATCTCTTCGGGTGTTTCTGGAGGATTATCTTTTGTCTTGAATTCAAGTAACGATTCACCTACGCGATGATCGATTTTACCTCGTACTCCAGGAACCCCTACCCATGCGCCATCGAGTAAACCTTCTTCAGCATAAAAATCCGGGAGATTTTTAAACCATATGCTTGCAAAATTATGCAATTGCTTTCCGTAGGCAAGTTTTCGGGCAATTTCTGGAGGTCTTTTTGCATCTGGATGAAATCTCGAAAAGTATGTTTGTGCGGGATTTGTTACTTGCGTGACGTAATAATAATTTCTTGGAGCGGGATCTTCAGTAAGTTGTGAATCCATCACATTTTTTAACATAGAAGAAAGCGACTCGTCATAAGTGGTTCCTATAACGCATCTATTGATATCTTCAATAATTCCCATTGTAATCCCTAGAAATTAATAATTTAATAGAGAGTATTTGATATCTCATTGATAATTAACTCGATTCAATTTATTCCAGTAAATCCTCGATTAAATCGATTAAAGTCTTGAGCATTTGAGGGTCCCTGTGTGATGAGCTTTTTTTTGAGGACGATGTGCCGAGCCTTTCCACGTAAGCAAATGCATAGAGATATTGTATAACCGTGCGAAATTCAAAATGTAACTAATACAAGGATCGTGGTCCATGGCTATCAAGAAATCCGAACTCTATAGCGCTCTCTGGAAAAGCTGCGACGAATTACGCGGCGGCATGGACGCTTCCCAATACAAAGATTACATCCTCGTTTTACTTTTCGTAAAATATGTGTCAGATAAGTACGCCGGTCAGCCGAATGCGGTCATTGATGTTCCTGTTGGGGGCAGCTTCACCGATATGGTTGCCCTTAAAGGAGACAAGGATATTGGCGATAAGATAAACAAGATCATCGGGAAACTCGCTGATGCCAATACACCCCTTAAGGGCGTAATCGAGTCTACCGACTTCAATAATGCTGATAAACTGGGCAGCGGCAAGGAGATGGTTGATCGGCTCTCCAAACTCATCGCTATTTTCCAGGATCCCGGTCTTGACTTCAGCCGCAACCGGGCTGAAGACGATGATCTCATGGGTGATGCCTATGAGTACCTGATGCGCCACTTCGCCACAGAATCCGGGAAGAGCAAGGGACAATTTTATACCCCTGCGGAGGTTTCGCGGGTCATCGCAAAAGTAATCGGCGTTGCCCATGCCACCCGACCGGATCAGACCATCTATGATCCGACCTGCGGTTCGGGTTCGTTACTGCTCAAGGCATATAATGAAGCACCGGTTGATGTCTCAATTTATGGTCAGGAGAAAGATGGTGCCACAACAGCGCTTGCAAAGATGAATATGATCCTGCATAACTGCCCGACCGCAGAAATTGCCCCGGGAGGTCATAGTACTCTTGTGGATCCATTCTTCAAAGCCCAGGATAAAAGTCTCAAAACCTTTGACTTTGTGGTTGCCAATCCGCCCTTCTCCGATAAAGCATGGAAGACCGGCTTTAACCCGGCACAGGACGAGTACAAACGCTTTGAGGACGGCGTGCCTCCGGCAAAGAACGGGGATTATGCATTTTTGTTACACCTCATCCGGTCCATGAAGAGCACCGGCAAAGGAGCGATCATCCTGCCGCACGGGGTTCTTTTCAGAGGAAACTCTGAAGCAGATATCCGCAGGAACCTGATCAAAAAGGGCATTATCAAGGGCATCATCGGACTGCCGGCAAATCTCTTTTACGGTACCGGCATTCCCGCCTGCATCATCGTACTGGATAAAGAACATGCAGCCGCTCGTAAGGGCATTTTCATGATCGATGCCAGCAAGTGGTTCATGAAAGATGGCAACAAGAACCGCCTGCGCCACCAGGACATACACAAGATCGTCGATACCTTCAACAAACAGCTGGAAATCGACAAGTATTCCCGGATGGTGCCCCTGTCCGAGATTGCTGATCCAAAGAATGACTACAACCTCAACATCCCGCGATACATTGACAGCACCGAACCTGAAGACCTGCAGGATATCGAAGGGCACCTGAAAAAGGGTATTCCTAACCGGGACATTGAAGGACTGGCACCGTACTGGAAGGTTTGCCCTGCACTCCAGAGGAAGCTCTTTGGTCCCGGGGAACGGGCAGGATACAGCCAGCTAAAACTTGAGTCAGCGCAGATCAAGCCCACGATCTTTTCCCATAAGGAATTTGTGGCATTTACTCAACAGGTTCATACATTGTTCAAAACATGGCAGGATAAAAACACGGATCGGCTGAAAGGTATCCGGCAGGATGACCACCCAAAATCCTTAATTGAGATGATCTCGGAGGACCTGCTTACGGTTTTCGCTCAGGTGCCACTCATAGATCAGTACGATGTGTACCAGCACCTGATGACGTACTGGGCTGATACGATGCAGGATGATGTGTATATGATCGTCAGCGATGGCTGGAAGGATGCCAGCAGGATCCGGACGGTTATCGAGGACAAAGACAAGAAGAGCAGGGAGACTGCCGATCTGGTGATTGGCAAGCAGAAATTCAAGGCGGACCTGATCCCTCCCGCGTTGGTGGTCGCACGTTATTTTGGAGAGGAGAAAGCGGCGATTGAAGCAATAGAAGCCGGAATTGCATCTGTTACGCAAGCGATGGAGGAGATTGCCGAGGAGCATGGCGGTGAAGAGGGACTCCTTGCTGAGGTGAAAAATGATAAAGGCACGATCACCCGTGGATCAGTAACGGCACGTCTCCGGGAGATCAAGGGCGACCCTGATTCCGCGGACGAACGTAAGGTACTCGAAGACTACCTGGAACTTATCGAAAAGGAATCCGCTGCAAGCCGGAATATGAAGGAAGCACAGAAGGCGCTGGATACAAAAGTGGCGGCAAAATATCCAAAACTTTCCGAGGCAGAGATCAAAGTACTGGTGGTGAATGACAAATGGCTCGCACGACTTTCCGCTGATGTGCAGTCCGAACTGGATCGCGTGTCGCAGGCGCTGACCGGTCGCGTAAAGCAACTTGCCGAGCGCTACGCCACACCGCTGCCGGAACTCAACAAGGAGGTTGCCGACCTTTCTGCCCGCGTGGATGAACACCTGAAGAGGATGGGGTTTGTGCCGTGACAAAAGAGAAGAAGAAGACCATCGAGGTCCAGGGTACGGAAATCACGGTTCTCTCAAAACAGCAGGAAGATTTCATCTCGATCACCGATATGGTGAAGCACTTCGAAGGGGGCAGTGCGCTTATCGGGCAATGGGTGAAAAATAAGGACACGGTGCTGTTCCTTGGTGTGTGGGAGCAGATCAATAATCCCGGTTTTAATTCCCCCGGATTCGAGGGAATTAGAAATGAAGCTGGGCGAAATAGTTTCTTTTTGTCCGCTAAGAAGTGGATCGCATAAGGGGACGGGTATGGAAGTGAAGGCGGGGTATAAGCAGACTGAAGTGGGGGTGATACCGGAGGATTGGAATATACATACACTGAAAGAACTTTCCGACAAGATCATGGTGGGTATTGCGAGTGCAGTTACCCATGCATATCGTAACAAGGGTGTCGTCTTACTTCGTAACCAGAATATCAAATCGGGGTATTTGGATGATGGGGATGTGCTTTACCTTGACCCAAAATATGAGTTAGTTTTCAAAAATAAACGCTTAAAAACCGGGGATCTTTTAACTGCAAGAACCGGCTACCCAGGAACAACTTGTGTTGTTCCATCGAAGTATAAATCTGCGCAGAGTTTCACTACGTTGATCACTCGCCCTAATCAGATGCGTATCGATAGTACCTATTTGTGCTACTACATCAATTCCGAAAAAGGACAGTGCTTCTTTGAGCAAAACAAAATTGGCGGAGGCCAAAAGAACGTCAACGCAGGGGCACTCCAGACAATGCCAATTCCATTGCCTTCGTTGCCTGAACAACGCGCCATCGCCACCGCTCTCGCCGATGTGGACGCCCTCATCACCTCGCAAGACAAGCTCATCGCCAAGAAGCGCGATATCAAGCAGGCCGCCATGCAGGAACTGCTCACCGGGAAGAGAAGGCTTCCGGGATTTAGCGGGGAGTGGGAGACTCGGCAGCTAAAAAGTGTTGTACGGGATTTTATTGTTCCGATGCGTGATAAACCGAAGATATTCAGTGGGCAAATACCTTGGTGTAGGATAGAGGATTTCGACGGTAAATATCTAACCGAATCAAAGTCTGGGCAGCATGTGGAGGATTCAACAGTTAGAGGGATGAACCTAAAAGTATATCCAACAGGGACTTTATTAGTGTCTTGTAGCGCCGATCTTGGGCACTGCGCAATTGTAGGTCGTCCCCTCGTTTCCAATCAGACATTTATAGGATTGGTCGTAGACGCGTCTCTTGCATCAAATGAATTCTTTTATTACTATATGACCTTCAAGGCGGACGAGTTGAATAATCTTTCTTCTGGAACAACAATCTCATACCTTTCTCGCGAGCAGTTTGAGTTGTTTGATGTACGGATTCCCCCTAAAAAGAAAGAACAAACCGCCATCGCCACCATCCTCTCCGACATGGACGCCGACCTCACCGCACTTGAACAGAAGCGGGACAAAACCAAAGCCATTAAGCAGGGCATGATGCAGGAATTATTAACCGGGAGGATACGGTTGGTATGAAAAGTTATTATCGGGTGATGCTGGGGCAGAAGAGCGTCTTTGCAGATCAGTGTTTCAAACTGCTGAGGTTCTGACATGAGCACCGTTGGCCAGATCGAGAAAAAGACACAGGAGCGGGTTATCGCCCTCTTCCGCGAGCAACTCGGCTATGATTATCTCGGCAACTGGCATGATCGGGAAGGCAACCGCAACATCGAAGAGCACTACCTTCGCCTCTTTTTGAACGACACCCAGGGTTACAGCAAAAAGTTCATCACCAAAGTCCTCTACGAGATAAACCGGGTCGCGAGCGATCCGAGCCGCAGCTCCTATGATGTCAACAAAGATGTGTACAGCCTCCTTCGCTATGGCGTGAAGGTAAAGACTGCCGTGGGTGAGAACACACAAACCGCATGGCTCATCGACTGGAAGAATCCTGAACGCAACCACTTTGCCATAGCACAGGAAGTAACAATCCTCGGAGAGAACACCAAACGCCCCGACATCGTGCTTTACGTAAACGGTATCGCGGTGGGAATGCTGGAACTCAAACGTTCAACGGTATCCGTCAGTGAAGGCATCCGGCAGAATCTTGACAACCAGACGAGCCGCTTCATCCGCACCTTCTTCTCCACCATGCAGCTCGTCATAGCGGGCAATGAAACACAAGGATTGCGCTACGGCACCATCGGGACGCAGGAGAGATATTTCCTCACCTGGAAAGAAGACAGCATGGTTGAGAATATGCTGGACCGGCATCTTACGCAGGTCTGCGGAAAGCAGCGGCTGCTGGAGATCATCCACAACTTTATCGTCTTCGATGCCGGCGTCAAGAAGATCTGCCGCCCCAACCAGTACTTCGGGGTCAAAGCCGCCCAGCCATTCATCCTGAGGCACGAAGGCGGCATCATCTGGCACACACAGGGGAGCGGCAAGAGCCTGACCATGGTCTGGCTCACCAAGTGGATACGCGAGAACGTACAGGACTCACGGGTCCTGATCATCACCGATCGCACCGAGCTGGACGACCAGATCGAGAAAGTCTTCACGAACGTGAATGAGGACATCTACCGCACGAAAAGCGGTGCTGACCTGATCACACGGCTGAACGCGACCCATCCGTGGCTTATCTGCTCCCTGATTCACAAGTTCGTGGGCAAAGAGAGCGAGAGCGACGAACCGGATATAACCGGTTTCATTGAAGAGATCCAAAAGTCCCTGCCTGCTGGTTTTGCAGCCAAAGGCAACCTTTTTGTATTCGTCGATGAGTGCCACCGTACCCAGTCGGGCGATCTGCACGATGCCATGAAGGAGATCCTTCCCAACGCCACCTTCATCGGTTTCACCGGCACACCGCTGCTCAAGAAAGATAAGCAGACCAGCATTGAGATCTTCGGTCCCTATATCCACACCTACAAATATGACGAAGCAGTCAAGGACGGCGTAGTGCTCGATTTACGCTATGAAGCCCGCGACATCGATCAGACCCTCACCTCACCGGAGAAGATCGACCAGTGGTTCGAAGCCAAAACCCGTGGACTCAATGACATCGCCCGCGCCGGACTCAAAAAGCGCTGGGGCACTATGCAGAAAGTCCTCTCCAGCCAGTCACGACTTGAGAAGATAGTAGCCGATATCCTGCTCGACATGGAAACACGGGACCGGTTGATGAGCGGGCATGGCAACGCACTTCTCGTCACCAGCAGCATCTATGAAGCGTGCAAGTGCTTTGAACTGTTCGACAGGACCGACCTCGCAGGCAAGTGTGCGATTGTTACCTCTTACAAGCCATCACCTGCGGATATTAAGGGGGAAGAAAGTGGCGAAGGGATGACCGAGCGGCTGCGGCAATATGCCATTTACCAGAAAATGCTCGCCGATTATTTCCATCAGCCTCCTGAAACAGCGGTCAGCAAAGCAGAAAAGTTCGAAGAAGAAGTCAAAAAGAAATTCATCGATGAACCGGGGCAGATGAAGCTGCTCATTGTTGTGGACAAACTCCTCACCGGCTTTGATGCACCTTCAGCAACCTACCTCTACATCGACAAGCAGATGCGGGACCATGGTCTGTTCCAGGCAATTTGTCGCGTGAACCGGCTGGATGACGAAGACAAGGAATACGGATATATCATCGACTACATGGATCTCTTCAAGAGCCTGGAAAAGTCCATTCACGATTACACGTCGGAAGCATTCGATGGCTATGATAAGAAAGATGTCGAGGGATTGTTAAGTAATCGTCTGACTAAAGCCCGGGAACATCTGGAAGAATCCCGCGAAGCAATCAAAGCGCTCTGCGAACCAGTAAAACCGCCCTATGATACAGCGGCATACCTGCAATACTTCTGCGCCAGGGATACGGCAGATAAGAATGCACTCAGGAACAATGAGCCCAAGCGTCTGGCGCTGTACAAATCCGCCACTGCTCTGCTGCGTGCCTATGCAAATATTGCAAACGAAATGGCAGATGCGGGTTATACGGCAGCGGAAGCCGAACAGATCCGGCATGACGTCGAGCACTACGAAAAAGTGCGAAACGAAGTCAAACTCGCCAGCGGCGATTACATTGACCTCAAGATGTATGAGCCCGCGATGCGCCACCTGATCGATACGTACATTCGCGCCGAAGAGAGTGAGAAGATCTCCGCATTTGATAATATGTCGCTGATCCAGCTCGTTGTTGAGCGCGGTGTCGACGCAGTAAAGGCACTACCCGAAGGTATCCGCAAGAACCCGGAGGCGGTAGCAGAAGTCATCGAGAACAATGTCCGAAAGTTAATCACGGACGAATCTCCGGTCAACCCAAAATATTATGAAAAAATGTCCGAGCTCCTTGATGCTCTCATAAAGGAACGCAAGTCACTAGCAATCGAGTACAAAAAATACCTTGAAAAAATTGTTGCTCTGACCCGTCAGATCAAGAACCCGACCACCGGGAAATGCTATCCGGAAACGCTCGACACTCCGGCAAAACGTGCCCTCTACGATAATCTTGACGAGAATGAGACCCTTGCACAGGAGATTAATCAGGGAGTGTGCGAAAGCATGCAGGACGAATGGCAGTACAACCCGTTCAAAACAAAAAAAGTCCGTTTTGCTATCCGGGACGTGCTCAAGGATGAGGAACGTACCACTGCCATACTGGAGCTCGTGAAAAAGCAGCCGGAGTATAACTGAATGCACCAGATCTCTGTGTCCGGTCTGGATGTTGATGTAGTCCGAAAGGATATCAAGAACCTGCACCTGGGTATTTATCCACCCAAAGGACGGGTGCGGGTCGCAGCTCCCCTCCGGGTGGATGACGAGGCGGTGCGGCTGGCGGTGATATCAAAACTTGGGTGGATCAAACGGCAGAGAAATAAATTTCTGGGTCAGGAACGCCAGTCAGCCCGCGAGTATGTGTATCGCGAGAGCCATTACTACTTCGGGCACCGGTATCTGCTCAATATAATCGAATGCGAGGGGTCATCCCGGGTTGCAATACGCAACAAGACCACTCTTGACATTTATGTACCAAAAGATTATGGCGCAGCGAAACGTGAACAGATACTGGATGCATGGTATCGCAAGGAACTCAAGGCGCAAATCCCGTCCCTGATCGAAAGATGGGAGACCATAATTGGCGTGAAGGTTGCCCATTGGGGCGTAAAGAAAATGAAGACCAAATGGGGCAGTTGTAATCCCAAAACCTATCGTATCTGGTTGAATCTGGAATTAGCCAAGAAGCCTGTTCAGTGCCTTGAATATATTATTGTTCATGAGATGGTACATCTGCTGGAACCGGATCATAATGACTGCTTCAGGGATCTGATGAACCGGTTCATGCCGCAGTGGCGATCAGTCCGTGATGAACTCAACCAGGCGCCGTTAGGAATCTGCTCGATGAACAGGGGCAGAGACAGACCGATGAGTTTGGGAGAGGGTTCTCCTCCACGAATACCCACTTCCTCGTCCCTCGCCTGATTTCTTGTCGTTGTCTGAAGAGAGAGTTCACTGATTTTACTCCCACTCCCATCCTTCATTCCGGTTCCGGAGTAGCCCAGCCCTTTCCGGTACCGATTACTCTCCCAAAAGCGCCAGTAAGTGCATGTCCCGGAGCCCGATTTTTGCTGAATCCAGCCAAACCTAGCGCTCGACGGTTTACTTCATAACCTGACCTCGCCAGAAGAAGCATGAGAAGGTAACGTTTAACTAAATTTATGCCAAAAAACGTAACCTTCTCAATAGGTAATGTAGCGTTAATCGATAAAATTGATTCCAAAACCGGCTTTTTCAAA
>Ga0315274_10005296_pt1 | contig 18855 bp, 13 predicted proteins | sample YL17G02_20_MG_FD_203700 | JGI IMG/M metagenome (GOLD analysis project Ga0315274, IMG submission 203700) | Sediment microbial communities from Yellowstone Lake, YNP, Wyoming, USA - YL17G02_20 | ecosystem: Environmental > Aquatic > Freshwater > Lake > Sediment | place: USA: Wyoming | collected... | reverse complement strand
GATTATTGCGAGTAGCGGGTCTCTGGCGTCTTTGAACTCTTTGATGAAGCCTGCCTTTCCGGCTAACACTCTGACTTCAACGTTCTTGTCGACACCCAGTATCTGGTAGAAACCTACCTTGTCATGCGCGTATTTTGCGAAATCTTCCCATTCATCAATAATGTTCACCAAACTGATTTCACCTTAAACTATGTTGCCAAGAGAGTTTAAGACAATTCTGGCACCGCCAAGGAACACTGTTCCTAACGAGCCTCACCAAGGAATAGTGTTCCTACGAGAGCCCGCCAAGGAACAGTGTCAGAAAACGGACATATCATGCGCAGAAGGAATGCGCTATGGGCAAAACGTACTTATGGCATTGACCCTGTATACTCAGCTAATACCTCTTGTGGGCTGAGTGTTCTGTTGTAGACCATGACATTGTCAATTGTGCCATTGAAGTACCATTCGAAGGGATTAATGTCACTACCGATTCCCAAGTTTAGGTTTTGATTTGTGAAACTTCCCGACGTACTTCTGTTTCCGATTTCTATGCCATTAACGTAAGCTCTTGAAACTGAACCGTTCCAGGTCGCAGCCAGAAAGTACCACTTATTGATCTCAAAGGAGAACGGTACTAACAGACGATTATTATCGTCAATCACTCCGAAGTGGTAAAATCCTGGCAGCAACTGTAACACTATCCCCCTATCAGGCTCCGTTCCGTCATACCATCTTGAAAGGATTACTCCAGAAGCTGGAAGAGCTTTAGGATAGATCCAAGCAGTAACACTAACACTATTTACAATGTCTAAACTTGAACTTTGAGGAACTACAACATAGTCATTTACCCCATCGAAACTCAATGCCTTTCCATACTTACCATTGACCCATGCTGGTCCATTAACAAGAATCCCATTGTTGTCATTTCCACTGCTGTCAGAGGCTATGCCTCCTTTTCCTTCATCAAATCTCCAGTATCCAACCAAGCCTGAAGGAAAGACGCCTCTTGCAAGATTGATAGTCAGTGTAGTGTTCATTGCAGGGGCATCAGTTCCCACTTGTATCCAAGCTGTGAGGTTTTGCTGTCCAGAGACAACAGCATAAATCTCGTTGCTAAACGTAGTATAGATTTCTTGATATGTTGAGTTACCCAGTTGGAAATCAAGAACAACGGAATAGTTTATCGAAGCATGGTTATCGACGGTGACGTTGAATTCCTTTGTCTCTCCCGGATATAGGCTCAGGCTGGAAGGATACTGTAGTACTTCTATCGGCTCCTTGACTTCGACTTGGACAGTTAGAGTCTTCCAAACATAATATCCCAGAGTCCCGCCAATTCCAGAGATCAGGATCACAGCAATAAGCCACAAAGGAACTGCATATTTTCCAATTTTGATGCTCTTCATGTCGGTCCCTTGATTCAAAATAGTAGTTTCAGTCGTTCTTATGACTTGTGGAAGATTCTTCGATCAAGGCAGCTCGCGGTGGGTCTATGTCATCCCTTCACAGGCTGCATATCAAGGCTGCCAAGACCGCTAAGGTTGCAGCCTCGTCCATGCACGAGATCAAACTTTCCAGATCTGCTGAGTCAAGCAATATTGCTACGTATGTCTTAGGCGTCAGTTCATAGGTTGCGGCTTCGAAGCCTGCTCTAGTCCTTCTAGCAGATGCTCTCTTAATGTATTCTGATTCTTCCAAATGTCTCACGCGTTTGTTCACGCTTGCGTACTTAGTGTATTTCAAGCCTCGTTGTGTTCTAATTTTCTTATGTATGTCGTATATTGTCTGCGGGCCTTTGAGGGCGAGGACTTGGAAGACGGCAAAATTAAGCCTAGCCTCTCGACCCTTGAAAACCGAGATTCTTCCAACATTCCTATTGCCCTTCCCCACACGCCAATCACCATGGCCCGGTCAAGAAAACTTGCGCGGAAGTTGCTATTTACATTAATAGACATGTTTTTGTGTGCTGAAACCCCCGGCAAAACGTTTCGGCGGGCAGAAACGCCCCTAGCGAAAAGCTTTTCGGCTGGCAGATATTTAAGCAAGATTTGCATTTTCGTGTTAAAATTCAAGTGTCTGAAGCCTTTCAGGGGCTGATTTTAGCGGGGCGTATTCGGCGTGCCGAAACGTTTTCACGGGAGTCAAAGTAACAACGAGAGAGCCCTTCTCAGGCTTGACGCTCAGGTCAAGATCCTGTTTGAGAAACGGTTTAACAGTTTCATGGTGTTTCTTTGGGATGTGCAGTGACATGCGCTCGTACGTGTAGACACGCTTGTTCTTCAGATAACGCTTCCTTGACACTCTACACTGAATCCTAACCAACCTGAACGCCAACCATTCTATGCTCAGTTCATTCACCAACATAGCAGTGTGGTCTTTCTAGCTAAATCACGCACGCTCTATGCCTAGAAGCCGGGGATGGGAGTTGGACCTCCGACCAGTGGAGACACTACCCGCAAAACCCCATATTTTTTCTGTCTAGAGTGCTTTGTTTGACCCCCTCGGCTCCAAGAAAGGAAAACAACGAACGAAAAGAGACTGCGAGATCAAGGCAAAGCTGGGCGGGGTTGCCCTATTTCCGCTAACGATGGAGGCGTCTCCCGCGCAACCCCTTTTTTCTGTTCTTCAAAGGTATAAGACGCTTTGATTAGAAAGCAGAAAGACGGGCCAAAATAGTTGATTGGTTTTTTCTATGGATAGAACTTTCTTCTATGGGCTGGTTTGGCAAGTTTGAAATACAAGGTGAAACCACATTAAGGATATACTACGTTGAGGAGATAGGAGAATGAATAGACGGACTGTTTTGGGAATCTGCATCTTGTTCTTGCTCTTGCCGAATCTTGGATCAGGTCTAAAGTTTGTTGAACCTGTCCATTCGGAGAATCAGCCCCCGAACCAGCCCAGTAACATTTCACCTGCTAACGGTGCTACGGATGTGGTGCTCAGACCTCCACTTCAATCTTCTGACTTCTTTGATCCTGACTCTGACGGTCATGCCGCTTCTCAATGGCAAATAACCGAAATCTCAGGAGACTACTCAAGCCCAGTCTTCGACAGCGGGACGGATACAACTCATCTCACCCAGATTAGAGCACCACTCATCACTTCTGCATCATATGGTGTTACATACTACTGGAGAGTAAAGTATCAAGACAGCCGCGGTGCTTGGTCCTATTGGTCAATAGAAACCCACTTCACCATATGTTCAAGTAGCCCGCCGAACAATCCACCCGATCAGCCTTACAATATATTACCCTCTAACGGAGCTACTGAAGTAGAGCTAAGACCGACGCTTCAAGCATCAGTCTTCCACGATCCTGACCCCTATGATATACATGCTTGGTCACAATGGCAGGTAACACTGACTTCCGGGGACTATTCGAACCCAGTATTTGACACCTCATTTGACGATCTGCATCTTACTCAATGTGGTCCATTCGGGATAGACCTTGAGTACCATGTTACGTACTACTGGAGAGTTAGATATAGAGACAGCCGATATTATCCTGGTTCGGCTGATTCAGCTTGGTCTATAGAAACACAATTTACCACAATCTCGGGGTCTGCTGTTCAGCGTAAGTTGACTGTTAGTTCTGCTCACGATAGTCCTAGTCCTCCTAACGGGGACAATTATCGTGATGATGGTTCTTCTGTCACTTGTAGCGTGACTAGTCCAGTGACTGAGGGTGGCGTTGTGTACACTTGTAGTGGCTGGTCTGGTACTGGTTCTGTTCCATCAAGTGGCAGCAGCACTTCTGTGACTTTCACCATAACCCAGGACTCAACCACAACCTGGAACTGGATTGTTACTCCAGCCGGTTGTGGCAGACCCGTCTTAACTGCTTCCGTGCAGATTTCGTCAAACGGAGGCTATAGTGTAGGTGACACGTTGATTGCCAGATTCACCATTCAGAACCAGGGTACTGAGGCTATTTATCTGGATAAACTGCTTTTTGGCGGAAGATTCAACGGCGGCACGCTGCCAGGCGGAGGATTCCCTGACTTCAGCTACAGCTCCGTTACTCTGCAGGTCGGCCAAATATACCCATACGAAGGCACTCTGTACCTAACTGAGGCCGGGTATTATCAGTTCTTTGTAGCCTACTACATAGCTAACCCCACCGAAGCAGAGCGCGTGCGTTGCGCGCTTGACCCGAGCAACTGGAACACATGCATTGACCTCGCTCCAGGACTAACTGACAGCGATAGAACATGGAGCGTGCAGGTGGTCGTCAACCCTGGCAACCTTAGAGCAGTGTCTATTGAGCCTGTTCAAGTTGTGTGGGGTGCCGATCTCGTCCAAGACAAAGCTACCGATTTCAGGATTGGGTACGAATCGACATTTGATGTGCCTGTTGAAGCTTACATCAGATTGGAGACACCAGGTTTTATTCCAAACGCATATCCGTTCAAGTACAATTTCGCACCAGGTAGCCACAACTTTGTCATAGGCAATGACATCGCCTTATCACCGTTTTTCTTGGCACGCACTAAACCAGAAGCTACTTTCAGATTTACTATAGATCCCGACAACCTCGTTGCGGAAACGGATGAAAGCGACAACACATTTCCTCACACAGGTCTTATCGGAAAAGCTGTAACCGACACACGAAGCATTAGAATATTGTTTGTTCCTGTGGTGCATGAAAATGAACCAGTAGCTCAGAGAATCACAACACTACAGATGCGTCAATATGTCACGGGGGCAGAAAGATTTCTTCGAGCAACTTACCCACTTGCAGAAACTGCGCTCCCTGTCTACTTCTCACCTACACAACTTTTGGTGCCAACTGGAAGGGATTGGCGATGGGTAGTTAATAATCTAAGGGAACGTGCCTTCACGGGTGGCTTTCTTGGTTTATTTAGAACACAGCAATATGATCGAGTAGTTGGACTTGTCTCCTCGAACCATCCAGGATTCACTAGTTGGACAGGGCGTTATTTGGGATTCGACTCTGGTGGTTTTGCAGCAGGGATAGGAGGAAGTGCAATATCTGCACTTGTTGAAGCGAATATGGCATGGACCAGCGTTGTCGCTCACGAGGTTGGACACACCTATGAGCTTTATGAAGACTACCCCAGGACTGGCACCTCACCAGAGAACTGGAATGACGCGAAGAACACCAATGTCAATGGTAGAGGTTCAGGATATTGGGTTTTAGGAAGGGAGCCAAAAGAAAATCTGTTGACCTTCATGAACACGGCTGGAGACATTTCGAACAGATGGGTAGATAGTCGGGACTACAATTGGTTAATGAAAGAACTTGGAGACGGAACGGATCCTGAAGTTCTTTTGCTGGGTGGTGTAATCTTCAAGAATAACACCGCAACGTTTAGTAGCGCTTGGTATCGTCTGTCGGAAGGAACTGAGGATATTGAAGCTGGCGGAGTTGGAAATTACTATCTGGTCCTCCTCGATGCCGTGAACAACACCCTAAGTCGCGTAGGGTTCAATGCAACCTTTGGAATTGCGAGTAATCCCCCAATAGAAACAGATGAGGCTTGTTTCGGCTTCAGATTACAGTGGGTTAACGGAACTCGGTATGTTCAGCTTCAGAATGCTTCTGAACACGTGCTCGCCAGCAGAATCGTAAGCCAAAACCCTCCAACAGTAAGTGTTATATTACCCAATGGCGGCGAAGCCTTTATTCCTGGAACGAATTATACTATTACGTGGACTGCTTCTGATCCTGATGGAGATCCCATAACCTACGGCATCGCAATCAGCAACGATGGCGGGATAACATGGATACCTATCGCAACAGACTTGAACCACACAAGCTTCGTGTATGACTTCAAGAATCTCCGTGGAGGTGACCAATATCTTCTGGGCATATTGGCAAGCGACGGGGTTAACGTGGGCACGGATACATCTAACGGATTTTTCACAATATCCTCCTTCACGATAGACGTGATCACACCGCCACAAGTCGTTTCTTCAGGAGGCAAAGCCAATTACACTCTAAACATAACTTCATATGGAGGATTCAACGATCCAATAATATTGAACGCCACAAGTTCAACCACAGACCATCTCATATTTAGGTGGATCAATGGTTCGGAAATCATCCCTGTGCCAAACGGCTCCATAGAAGTCATCTTGGAGATTGAGGTGCCATATTTGACAGAGGGCGGGAATCATACTGTTTTTCTGCTAGGTACTTCTGGCAACAGCACCGAAGTGGCAATAGCATACTTGTTCGCGTCGTCTCATGATCTAGCCATCAGCCACCCCACGCCGTCTAAGACTGTGGTTGGAAAGGGCTTCTCTATGACTGTCAATGTGACCGTTGAAAATCAAGGCAATTTCGGAGAAACCTTCACTGTCAGTCTATATGGAAACCAAACGTTAATCCTAAAAAGCTCAACATATCTATCACCTCAAAACTCAACAACCGTAGCTTTAGTATGGAACACTTCTGGCTTTGCCTATGGCAACTACTCGATAAGCGCCTGTGCCTCTCCAGTAGAAGGTGAAACAGACACAACAGACAACAACTTGACAGACGGCTGGATTCTAGTAACCATTCCAGGTGACGTGGACGGAGACCTTGAGAACGGACACTACGACGTAGACCTGTTCGACGCTGTTAGGCTTCTTGCCTGCTACGGAGCGAAAGAAGGCGGCCCCGACTTCGACCCCAACTGCGACATAGACAACAGTGGTCAAGTATTCCTCTTTGACGCAGTGATATTGCTGAGCCACTACGGGCAGAAGTATCCATAGCGCGGCCAACGCAGCTGACCTCACTTCACGTTCTTCTTTGAAAGCGCGCGGACTATGCTATCACAAAGAGAAAAAGCGCGCATGCTTGTTCCTAAATTGGTCTAGAATGGTTTTTATTCTTCTTTTGCCTGTTCACGTCCGATGCGGGCTTGTTTTGCAGTCAAGCCTTGGCCGTGCTAAGGATGGAAAATCATGGATTCGGACATCAAGCCGATCTGATCATCGGGGAGCCTTACACCGCGACCTTCAGCTTAACCCTCCACAGTTCGAAAAAGGCGGACACTGCAAGAAGACCGAAAGCTGACGCGCGGCCTAAAATTGCCCCCAAATCACAAAAGACGAATTAAGACCATTTTTAACCATTTTCGGAACACGCATGCGCGCTAAGCTGAAGCTTCCGGAATGCCCATAATTCGTGTGAAAACCTATGTCCAATTTTCAAAAATCATTGATTGCATTTCTGATATCATCGGCAGTATCGAGTTTTCAAATATCTTGTTCTTCGCTTTACGGCGCGGGCTATGTATTGGCAAGTTTAATATAGTGTCTCTGATAATGAGGTGTCCATAGAAAATATTGGGGAGAAAGAACCATGGACAAGGTAAAACTGGTGCTTACCTTAATTTCTGTGGCAATTACTGTGGGTCCTATTGCCGCAGGCTTGCTAATGTACAGAGACAACCTGTTGAATCTGGTTTTACCTTCTAATCTTCAGGACTTGGCGCATAGTTTCACCTCGGACAAGCCTGAAGTCAAAATTACTGGCAATCCCACAATTAATCGAACTGAGCGAACCGTTTCCTTTCAATATGAAATCACAAATCCCTACGGCTTCGACATGGTATTGAACGAACTTACTGCCAATGTTGTATGTGCTAATCACACAGGCGTGATGTTCGGGCATGCGACAGTCTTAGGTGCGCCGATAACCATTCAAGCAAAATCCACGAAAAAATTGAGCATTTTGATGACTTACACGGAAGAGGGCGAAAGCCACGTCAAGGACTTAGACCACCCACCACAGTCGAAGATTTACGTGTACTTAACCGACTTGAAGGTTAACATTCAAGGAATCACAATCTCTCTAGAAGAACCTGAGCCAATGGAGATTCCGAGACCGTAGGAGATTGGAAGACATGAATGTCAAGAAGATTAATTGGTTGGGTTTGGCTGGAGGAGTTGCTATCATTGTGGTGGTCGTTTTCTCTTTGGGGTATGCTTTGCCATGGTGGCAGCTCACTGCTGGTCAAGGGAACACGCCGTTTGTGCAAGCAAACGTTTCGCCTTTGAATCTTGGTTTGAGACTCCTCGGGACAGTCATAGCTATTCCGTTATTTTGGTTCCTTAACCTTGCCTCGATATTGTCGCTAGTTGCCAGCGCCATCGCCATCCTCATCTACTCATTTACCCCAGAGAAGAACTACTCCAAGCATCTCCTGGGCTTTGCATACAAGAAACCTTTGATTACCCTAATATTGTTCGTGGGTTCACTGATTGCCGTCACGACCCTTGCTGGAATGTTCCTTCCGTTTAGTCTTCCTGTCATGGGGTCCACGACTGCCAGCCTAAATAGTGGAGGCATTTCGATTAGCATTCCAATTACAGCAACTTTCACATGGGTCTTCTGGCTTGCTATCGTAGCTGCTGCCCTTTGTATTGCCGCGCGAATCTACCACAAGAGAATTGTCTCAATCCCAACGCCTGCTCCCGCACAAGCACCTGTTACAGCATCTTCCACTACATAAGAATAGCGTGCATGTGTGTTTCTAAATTCCCTTTTTCAAGTGCGATGGAGTTGGGTCGTGCCTTCCGAACGTAGCTTCTCGTATCCCAAGACACATCGCCATCCATATACAAAGCAAAACCAGAAGCACAAGCCACCTCGCAAACGAATTTAGGAACAGGCATACGCGCTAGGAAGCTAGAAAGAGTCAGGTTTCGGGACGCGCTTCTAAGGCGGTCTTGTAGGACGGGCTTGCTGCGTGTTGAACTGCTTTCTGCTGTGTGAGAGTGATGACGATACAGCCTTTCTCTGCAGCCATGCTCACGCCAAAATCCTGTTTGAGGAACGGCTTAATCAGTTCGTGATATTTTCTGGGAATGTGCAGAGAGACACGTTCATACTCGTACACGCGCTTGCTGTTCAGGTACCGCTTCCTAGAAACTCTACGCTGAATCCTAACCATCTCTTTCAGCAACCCTCTCTCTGAATTTTCAACTCGTCTGAACGGTCTCATCCGCAAGGTGACGAATCTGTATACTACTTTCTGTGTGACGCGATCTGCTGGACGTCGTTTAAAAGAGCTGGGGCGAAACGACTTTGCTGATAGGCACAGAGAGTGCAGTTAAAGTGGATGATATGGAGTAAACTCCAAATCAGAGTGTAAATTCCCATTTCCACTAGAGAGTGGAGATATCTCCCGTATTCCCGCTTGACATAGATATCGCCAATTAGAAACATGGTAAAAGATACTTTTAAAGAGTGATAGAGGACTGCTCTAGTCTTCCTCATTGTCTTCTGAGTGTTCGAGAATCCATCCTATTCCTTTAGCAAAATCCGTAAGCTGTTTCCATTGTTGTTTTCCTTGCTGTGCTAGGAGTTTCTGCCTTTCCACGTCTTCACTTGTCTTAGACTGCTTTCTGAACAATTCCAATTCTTCACGTAGAGTATTGACCAGTTTCGCCATTGACTTGTTAAAATCCCGTTCTGCTTTAAGTCTTCTTCGCATGTCAATGTAAGCCAAAACTACCGCAATGATAGAAATAGAGATTGTAAGAATGAAAGGCAAATCAAAATCAGACAATTTTCAAGCCTCAAGACGGCTGTGGGGAAGGTGGTGGCGGATTTTGAGTCGTTTCAGTTTTGACTATCGCACTTTTCCCGTGCCATCTAAGAAGTAAAACGGATACTGCTACAACACATATGACAACTGCTATCGCTGTCAAGAACCACCATTGCATCCAAAAGGGAAATGCGCTCAGAATGCTTGTCTCCGCTACCGTGAACGAAATAGAAAGAGTTGCATATTGTCCAGCATAATAGTTGTGGAATGTTTCCGCAATTTCGAAGGCGACACCAGTTGTCTTGTCCCAATAGCCAACGAAATGAACGTCATAGCCACCACTCGAAAAAGTCTTATCAATATGGTTAGTCTCTCTCGTTATCCCAAGGTAACTTCTCGAAACGGTTTCATCAATAGGGAAGGACTCAGTTGTGCCCCCATAGGAAGTATAGACACCTATGTTGTCGCCTTTGTTCATTTGTGCTTGAACGAAAAACGTGCTAATTTCACCAGTTTGAGTGAGAACACTCGCACTTACCGTGTTTGAGGTTTCTGTGCCGTTCTTGTAATGAACAGTCACACTTGCCGTTATGTCGTTGCCAACTACATTTTGGATTACATACTTAACCCATTCTAAGTCAGCCAAGTATGACGGGACTGGGGTATTTGGAACATTAGTGTCCCATGACGCGCTTATCGAGTATTTTATCCAGTCACCATTCTTGACCCCAACAATCGCTTTGACTGGAAGGCATGAGACTCCAAACAGAATTGTAGTCACGAGGAAACAAAAAACCAGTTTGGCTAAGAAGCGTTTTTGCATATTATCCCCTTTGCAGACAATCCTCTATTTAGAAGCATTCTGGTTCAGCTATAACTTTTCCGCACTTGTCCAGAAAGGAACTAGACATGTGTTACATAGAAGGAAAGGTGCGATAGTCGGAGAAAACACATTTCCCCATGATATTAATCTCTTCGGGTCTCCAAGATTTCACCAGATGCTCTTCGAAATCTTATTCCGAGATAGATACTCCACCTACACTATGAAACTCCAAATGAATGTTAATCGGTGACACTCCAATACTCATTAACGGAGAGATAGAATTCTCTCTGATCTTGCCCAAGATTTCAGTTACCTTTCTTAATGACAGTTTGATAAAATCATTATCGAAAAACACGGCAAAACGTAGCAATTTATCAGAAGTGGTCGGGGGCGGTGTTGAACAACGAAGAAATGAAGTATTCTCATCTAGTGCGATTTCGGAAGTCAAACCGATTTCTTTCCAAGCATTAAAAACGCCTAATCTGGCTTTGTATAAACTTTGCCGACCGTTTCCCCATCCCCATACTCTCTCATTCTTCATAAAAGTCATCATGCTCGGAGAGATTTTTTGGTCTATTAGAAGTACTCCACCTTGAATCTTCTGAGAGTTGTTGGCATTATACCTTCGAATCTTATCTCTGAAATCGGTCACTTTCCTCTTTCTGAGAGTTTCTTCTGTCACTTCAAAAGCAGTCAAACCATCAACTGGCTTGAAAAGACTCATGGAAGACAATTCTATAATATCAAACCAATCGTCAATTGGGTCTCGTTGTTCTCTCATTGTTCCGAAAAACTCATCGAGAGCCTTGTTGAATTCGGTTTGGCTGTTTCTGATGATCGATCGGTTGATTACGGCTGCCATTTCCTCTTTCTTCAAGCGCGAGTGCCATACTCATCCTGCTCTTTCCAGCCATGTTCCTGCTGGTGTACACCGCAAGAGACTTCCGCAGGCGAGCCATATCAACCGCAGAAATCATCGTTCCAGCCGAAGAGACGAAGGGCAGCGTCCACGAGACAAGAGCCCTCACTGCAGCGCTCCCGTAAAATTCAAGCAGGGTGCAACCACGGCTACCTGCATATACTGTGGACTCAGTCTTGAGAGACAACCTGTGCGGCTAGCCTCTGCCAAACGTTATATGGCAAGATGGGAGTTCACATATAACGGTGTGACACGAGTCACTGAAGTAACGCCTGAAGGCACAAGAACACGGACTGTTCCCGTGGCTGAGGAAGCGCTGCGTAGACTTCAACAGGAACAGGCCAAGCGTCGGCGTAAGATTCAGCAGGAAACTGAAGAGTTGGAGGACAATATGTTTGATGAAATTCAGGGACTTATGTGAGTTACTGACTTTGGAGGGATAGAATGGAGAAGATCAGTCATGAAATATTGTCTCTAATAATGCGGCGTATTGAAGATTGGAAATCTAGGCTCATAGACCTCTCGCGCCGGAACAATCTGTTATATTTTAGGCGTACTAAAAGCGGAAATCTATCTGTTTCTCGTCCAAATGCGGAAACCGTTTTCAATGGGCTTGTCCTAAGAAACCGGCATTGGGAGTTCTGGCTACCTCCTGATGAACCGGAAAGTTCTGAGGGACAATCAAAAAGTAACATCAACAACTCGCCAGTACTTGAAAATCATCCTCCAACAGCAAATCAAATGGTATGTGAAGGGACAAGCAGAACGGAGCTTGAAAGAATTCTCAAGAACCTCAATAGACGTTCACTCTCAGACTACCGAGAACGTGGCGTTCGCATATTACACGCTGCCTTTGGAATGTTAGTTTGGAAGGAAATAGAAACATCAGAGGAAGTTCGTTCTCCTCTGATCCTCGTACCGATTGAGCTGACTCGGGAATCCGTCCGTGAACCTTTCTCTATTTCAGTCCCGCCAGTAGAAGAGGAAGTAATTCTAAACCCCGCTTTGCAGGTGAAAATGAAGAATTACTTCAAAATCGAACTGCCACCTTTGCCTGAGGAATGGGAAAACCAAGGCTTAACAAGCTACTTCAGCTCGGTCGCGGGCGTTGCCAACGAACTCGGGTGGAGAATAGAAGAAACAGTAGAAATTGGGCTTTTCTCGTTTCACAAACTGGTTATCTACAAAGATCTTGATACAAACTCGGAATTAATCGCACAGCATCCTCTAGTCCGCGCAATTGCCGGTGATAAGGACGTACGATTGGTACAAGATTCTCTGCCGGACGAGAAAGATGTAGATAAGATAGAGAGTCCTGAAAAGACTTTTCAAGTTCTGGATGCCGACAGTAGCCAAAGAGTATCCATCGATTATGCACTGCGCGGACAAAGCTTTGTGATGCAAGGACCGCCAGGTACAGGGAAGAGCCAGACAATTGCCAACATCATCGCCGAGTGCATAGCTCAAGGAAAGTCCGTTCTCTTCGTCAGCGACAAAATGGCTGCCCTAGAGGTCGTTTATAAGAGATTAGGCAATGTCGGACTAGCTCACTTCTGTCTGGAACTTCACAGCAGCAAAGCCAACAAGCAGGAAGTCGTCGCTGAGCTCAAGCGTTGCCTTGATGAGCAGCTTATTCCTCGCAGGTTGCCATCATCACATGAATTCGAAAAAATGACAGAGCTGAAAGAAAAGCTTAATGGTTATATAGTTTCGCTCCACCAGAAACGTCCGCCCTTAGACAAGAGCGCATACGAAGTACTGGGACAGATTTCAAGCCTAGAACGCATTCCCTTCATCCCAGTGGGGCTGACAAACCCAAGAAGCTTGACTCCTCAGAAGATCCATGAGCTAGAGGAGTTAATGTCTCAACTGAGAAATGTTTGGCAGGTAGTGGAAGAAAAGGACTTTCCTTGGTGTGGATACCAAGGAAGCACCTACAACCTAGAAATCCGCTCAGAACTATCAACACTGCTTGATAACGTGATTTCAACGATAGACCTGCTCAAGTCTGAATCAGCCAAATTCTCTAGGCAACTGGGTTTGGACTCGCCGTCCACTCTTGATCAAGTAAATTGGCTGATTGAAATCGGCAATCTTCTGATGGAAAGCCCTAGACCGGAAGCGAATTGGGTGATACACACTAATCTCGATCAACTCGTCTCTGACGCAAAGAATTATCAGAACATGTGCGATTGGTGCCGAACAACCCGGAGTCTCCTAATGGAACGGTATAATGCGTCTTTTTTTGGCTTGGTTCTTGGCAAATCCGCAGAACTAGAGGAAGCTCTTTCAGCAATCGGCAAGATAATCATCCCGACGGGTCTCGCGGAAGGCGAACTTCTGAAAAAACGAGAAAGACTTCTGGATTTCACTAGGAATACCCAGATTCTAGCAAAGAAGTGGAACGAAATCGCGCAAGAGCTTGTTCAGATGTTCAACTTATCTACAGAAAATCTAACACTCGAGCGAGTTAAACAGTTATCTTGCATTGCTATTCTTTGCTTTTCTGAGGACAAACCAGAATCACAATGGCTCGATCCCTCTTGTCTCCAGCGGGCACAAGAAATCTTGCCAAAGATAAAAAGGGATTACCAAGAACACAATTCGCTCAAGAACAGGTTGGAGAAAGTATACAACGACCAGATTTTCAAACTAGACCTTGATGAGATGGTAAGACGCTATACGGGACCGTACAAAGGTTTCCTGCGATGGTTACGCCCAAGTTTTCGTCGTGACCAGAAACAGATCGCTCTAGTAAGTCGTGAAGGCCGTGTTCCCAAGTCTGTTTTGAATGATTTGCTTGACGCTCGTAGACTAAGAACATTAAGTGCAGAGATAGATGCCAACGCTGAATCAGTTCGTAGTTTGCTCGGTCATTTTTACAAAGGATATGAAACAGACTTTCAACGGGCAGAGAAAGCGATTGAAATCGCATCAGAAATTTCCAGGCTATCGGGGGCAACACCGATACCTGAGAACCTAGTTAAACTAGTCTCATATGGATCAAACCCTCCGCCGACAATGAAACAGATTGGCAATGAGGTACAAGAATCAGTGGACAAATGGGATCAAACGGTCAGAGAATTAGGTTCCCTAATACCTGCGTATCGTATGCCCAACTCAAGTGTACCAATCTATCAGACATCCTTAGCAAAGCTGCAAGAATGGGCAAACGAAACAGAAAGCCAACTTAACACCTTATGCGGAATAACAAGAGAAACCTTGGAAACATGCAGGAATGAGGGGCCTCAAAACTACAGACAACTATTAGAGGATCTGAGAAACGCTGAAAACGTACGCAAGAAAGAAGCCGAAATTCTAGGGGAGAAAGAGCTGCTTCAACAGAAATTCGGGTTCCGTTTCGTAGGCCTCGACACGAACTGGGAAGAAATCTTATCGATTCTCCAGTGGACCAAGAAGGTTCAAGCATTATTTGGTACTTCCCCGATTCCTGAGCTCTTTGTGAACGTCGTTTCCCGTGGAGCTGCATACGCTCCATCTAACCATGACCTAGCGATGCACTATGACAGGATCCTGAAATCTATGGCAGCTCTGGAATCTCGCTTTGAAACTGGGTTAACGTATCAAGGCAAAAAACTACAAGGAATGGGAATTGAATCTATTCATGATAGAGTCAGATTGCTTCGGAACAGGGTTGACGATTTGCAAGTTTGGATGGACTTCAAAGATATTAGGAACCGCTTTTCGCAGAGAGGATTAGATGCATTCTTCAAACGTCTCACCGAGCATCCTCCTCCCGCTTCTAAACTTGTTGACGTGTTTCGCAGAGCAGCTTACCAAGAATGGATCAATAGTTTGTATGATGAAGACGCATGTCTAGGAAGATTTCGGAGGGAGAATCATGAGCAATTGATCGCTGAGTTTAGAAAACTTGACGAGGAGCTAGTCCGGCTTTCTTCATACAGGGTGATACAAGCTGCAAATGGGAGGAAGCCACAGGGCATATTGATCCAAGCAAGCGACTCAGAAGTAAACACCTTGCTGAAAGAGGCAGCGAAAAAGAGACGATTAATGCCGATCCGTAATCTCCTGCAAAAGATCCCTCATGTTCTTTTCCGGCTCAAGCCTTGCTTGCTGATGAGTCCCATCTCGGTGAGCCAGTTTCTCAGCCCGGAATTGAAATTCGATTTGATTCTCTTTGACGAAGCGTCTCAAATCGTTCCTGAAGACGCCATCGGATCTATTTATCGTGGAAAAAGCATCGTTGTCGCTGGGGACAACCAGCAACTGCCACCTACCTCATTCTTCCAAAAAGCCATGATTGAAGACTTCGACTGGGACGAAATGAGTGATGAAGAAGGTGAGGTTTTTGACAGCATTCTTGACGAATGTCTAGGAATTGGATTGCCTGTCAAGACTCTTCGATGGCACTACCGCAGCAAACACGAGGAATTAATATCATTTTCCAACCGTCGCTTTTATGGAGACACTCTGATAACTTTTCCATCAGCAGTGGCAAAACATGAAACCTTAGGAGTAAAACTAGTTCATGTGCCAGATGGCGCCTACGATCGTGGAGGTAGACGAGATAACTCCCGAGAGGCGGAAGTAGTTTCCGATTTGGTTTTTGAGCATTTCCGACAGTATCCCCAGAAGACTCTTGGAGTGGTAACTTTCAGCATAGCCCAAATGGAAGCTGTAGAAGAGGCGATCGAACGCCGCCGCAATGAGCAACCTGAGTATGAACGTTTTTTCAAGGAGGACCGCCTGGAAGGGTTCTTTGTCAAGAATTTAGAGAACGTTCAAGGCGACGAACGTGATGTAATGATATTCAGCGTCGGTTATGGTCGTGATCAACAAGGTCAGATTACGATGAATTTTGGGCCTTTGAACAAGCCTGGCGGAGAGCGGCGATTGAATGTGGCAGTTACACGCGCTAGAGAAAAGATAGTTCTTGTCACTTCCATTAAAGCTTCGGATATCGACTTGAACGCAACAAGCGCTGAGGGCGTGTTGACTCTCTATCACTATCTTGACTATGTTGAAAGGGGTCCTGACGCGCTTAAATTGACTTATCCCCAATCAGGTGAGTTTGAGTCACCTCTGGAAGAGGATGTGGCAGGAGAAATCCGGCGTATGGGCTACAATGTCATCCCCCAAGTAGGTTGCAGCGGTTACCGGATCGATATTGGAGTGATTGATCCAGCCAATCTCGGGTGTTTTCTTCTGGGAGTCGCATGTGACGGTGCCACCTACCGCTCTAGTTACAGTGCAAGGGATAGAGACAGACTGAGGGAACAGGTGCTCAAGAAACTAGGGTGGAGGATTTATCGCGTATGGGCACCAACCTGGGTCGCGAGACGAGAATCGGAGGTCAAACGACTGAAAGATGCTCTGGAACAAGCCCGTGAGTTGCAGGTAGAAAAGGAAGCCCCAAACGCAGATCCTGATCCGGTTGAGAATAGAGAATCCTTATCACAAGAAGTGGATGTTCGAAAAGTCCAATTTGGAGGTATTGAAAAGATTGGCGTTCCGTATAAGGTCTGCGAACTCAAAGCCAAATTCAACCCATATGTGGGAGTTCGCATCTCTAGATATCCGTATAGTTCAGTTCGGAAGAATGAGTTCCATTTTCCATGGAATCGGGAGCTGCAGAGTTATCTTTTGGCAGAGCTAGTTAGAAAGGAAGGCCCGGTTCACTTTGACTACACGGTTCAAAGACTTGCAGCTGCGTGGGGACTCAAAAGAGCCGGGCATAAGGTGAATCATGCCACAAGGGAAGCGCTTAATCTCTGCCTTCGAGATGGAAGGGTAATTCTTAAAGAGAACTTCCTTTGGCCAACCGGACTTCTGAAAGTGGATGTTCGCGTTCCCGTTCCAGACGTGCCAGAATCGCTGAGGAAACCTGAATACATTCCGCCTGAAGAAATTGAAAACGCCATGAGATTAGTTGCTCAATACGCCTTAGGCATAAGTGTCGAATCACTCATAGTTGAAACTGCGAGAGTGTTTGGTATCAACCACACAGGTGAAAAGGTCAGAGAAAGAGTTCTTGAGGCTTACAAAAAACTGTTGCGAGAAAGAAAACTCACATGCACAAATGGTATCGTCACTTCTCCTTAGGCGCAACAGTGGACGCACGCGCTTGAGGTGCCTTCAAGTCATCGATCGATCGCGGTCTCTAAGGCTTTCAATTGCTCTGTTGCTTGTGGTGTCGTCTTCGGAAAGAGCCTTAGCACTTCTGAGATTTTGAGAAAGTCGTTTTTGAGTTCTGCATTATGTATATATGCGTCATCACTTGCGGGTATCGATTTGCCGACTACAATTTAGCCGACCACGGACTAACGCCTAGTTCAGTTGCCGTTCTCAGAAACAATTTTCTCCCAGAATGCCAGCCCATTACGCCGTGATTCTCAATTCCCGCCTTTCTTACTAGCCCCTTGAAGACATTTTCAATTTGCTTCGTTCCAAGATTCTGTATCCCCTTGCGTTTCTTTGTCCACTTCTTGCTTTGAAACAGATATGGATTCGACTTCAAGTATTGGAAGGTATTTGTTAAGCAATTCCTTAAATTCTGCACGTATGAAAGTCCTTGCGGTCACATCTTCCTTTCTGGTCAGAATCAAAATCGGAATCGGTGTTTCTCCGTTGACAGCAAAGGTTTGCCATTTCAGTTCAGAGACATCTCGCACTCGTAACCCCAGTAAGAACACTTCGAGAAGGACTTGTTCTCTGATGTCTCCGAATTTTGCCATTTCTTGGACTTCGGTAATTGTGGTCATGTGGTCTCTTGTGCTCAGAACGGTTCGATACATTCCAAGGCTTTTGCGATATTTTGGGTTCTTGCCGAAGTATTTCAAGTATTGAATTGGACTGTTTATCAGGTTTCGGCAAGTGTTTTGACCGTGTCCTCTGTCTTTGAGCCATGCATAGAATTTTTCTACAGTGTGTCCAGTTTCTTCGTCACTTAGGTTCAATAGGATTTCGATGGGTTTCTCGTAGAATTGCTCAAACTTTTTCAGTCCAGACTTGTAGGTCTTTCTCGTGTATTTGCTGGGAATTGTGGAAAGCCAGTCTTCCACTTTTGCCATATCCATACGTTTTCACCTTCTGGATAAGGCATTTCAGAACCCAGAATCCAGATTCCGAGTCGAGATTTCGGAAATTCAGTTTCCGTGTTCTCCCGCAATCCCCATTTCTCTGTCATCTGAAAACCGTGTGACGCGATAAACAATATTAACTTTCACATCCAATATTATGCAGAGGCGTCGCGGAATGAAGTTCGAAATAAAATACAAACCTTCCTATTCCATGCTCGTAGTCTCTCTTGAAAAGGGTGAAACAATTACGGGAGAAGCGGGGGAAATGACATACATGGACACGACTATAGAACCGCACACGCGAAAAAGGGAAAAGAGTCTTCTGGGCAAAATCGGAAGGCAACTTCAAGGTCTAACCCTCCAAATCGGGCACGTGCGTTTGAAAACAGAAAAAGAGGGGATTGTGCGGGAGAAATCTCCATAAGAAGAGTTCTTACTTAAATAAAATGGAAAAGGTGGAAAGAGATGCGTCAGTTTGCTACTGTTTTTCCTCGGTCTTCCACATTATTTGAGGCCTGCGCGCGGAAAGGAATATTGTTGCGGCTATTATGATCGTGCAG
>Ga0315274_10005295_pt1 | contig 18857 bp, 12 predicted proteins | sample YL17G02_20_MG_FD_203700 | JGI IMG/M metagenome (GOLD analysis project Ga0315274, IMG submission 203700) | Sediment microbial communities from Yellowstone Lake, YNP, Wyoming, USA - YL17G02_20 | ecosystem: Environmental > Aquatic > Freshwater > Lake > Sediment | place: USA: Wyoming | collected... | reverse complement strand
GGACGTCCCCGCGACCTTTGCGGCCAGCACGAAATCCTCTTCCCTCAGCTGCAGAAGCTTGGAGCGGACCTGGCGGGACAGTCCCGTCCAGCTCCGGAGGGCCAGGATGATCGTGATCGCGAAGTAGACCTTGATATTGCTCCAGGCCGAGGGGATGGTCGCGGAGAGCGCCATCCACATGGGTATGGTGGGGATGCAGGTGACCAGTTCCATGAACCGCTGAAGAGCGTTATCCACAGGCCCCCCGTAATAACCCGCCAATCCTCCGATGAGGCATCCCATCACGAATGTGATCAGAACGCCGAGCATGCCGACGGTGAGCGAAATCTGCGTCCCCCAGATACCGCGCGAAAAACAGTCCCGGCCCATCATGTCCGTCCCCAGAAGATGAATGCGGGCGGGCGCCTCGGCCCCGAAAAGATGAATCCGACTCTTGATGATTCCAAGCCATCGATATTCAAATCCCGCGACGAAAAATCGAACGGGATGGATTTTCCCCGGATCATCCCGGAAGGAACGATCAAAGGTCTCGGGATTCACGCGAATGTCCGTTTCATGGATATATGGGCGCGTCAGTCTGCCGTCGCGGACAAAGTGAATCCGTGCCGGGGGAGCATAGATGGATGAAGTATCCTCCCAGGGGTCATAGGGTGCGACAGCAGGCGCGAACAGAGCCGCGAGGTAAAAAACAAACAGAATGACCAACCCCGCCATGGCCAGCTTATGATCTGCGAATTTGATCCGCATCAGCTGCCATTGGGAGGCGGAATATAGATCAACCGCCGCCGGATGTTTTTGACCCATGGATTTCAAAAATGATTTAAATGTGATTTTCATGTCCGCCCGTTTCCCGTCAACCCAGCCGGATCCGCGGATCCATGACCGCCAGCAGGATATCGGAAATCAATAAACCGATAATGGTGAGAATGCTGATGACCATGATGCAGCTCGCGGCCAGGAACATGTCTTCGCCCAGCAGCGCCCGGTAAAGCACCGGACTGATGGTCGGCAGGCCGAGAACAATGGCCGCGACGGTCTCTCCGGAAAACAGTTCGGGAAGCAGCCACCCGCCCGAACTGATGATCGGATTGAGGGCGGACCGGACCGGATATTTGCGGATCAGTTTTCGTTCGGGGAGTCCTTTGGCCCTGGCTGTCGTCACATACGGTTTGTGCAATTCATCCAGCAAAGTCCCGCGCATGATCCGGATCAGGTTGGCCGTGCCTGCCACCGTAATGACAACGAGCGGAACCGGCAGGTGCTTGAGCAGATCCCACAGCTTGGCCCAGCTCATGGGCTGGTTCATGAAAGCGGGTGACTGGAGCCCTCCGATACTGGTGCCGAAATGCTGATAAACAAACCACATCAGAACAAGCGCAAGAAGGAAGCTGGGAACGGCCATGCCGATGAATCCGAAGAAAGCGGCCGCGAAATCACCGGCTGAATACTGATGACGCGCCGCATAAATACCCACCGGGATTGAGATGAGATAAATGAGAAACAGAGAAGTGGCGGCGACCAGAAGCGTGGCCGGAAGACGTTCCAGAATGATGACATCCACGCGTTTGCTGTAGAGGAATGAAACACCCATGTCTCCCTGCAGAAAACGGACGAACCAGTTCCAGTATTGGACGATAAAAGGACGGTCCAGGCCATAGCTTTGTCGCAGCGCCGTCATGGTGGCTTCATCCAGGGACATACCCGCCTTCTGCAGACGCTCCAGATAGGAAGTTAAGAAGTCACCGGGAGGAAGCTGAATGATCAGGAAACTGAAAAAGGAGACGAACAGGAGAACGATCATCCCCCAGAACAGGCGTTTAAGAATGTATTTCAGCAGGATCATTGCATTCTTTTCCGTTGGGTGGTTTACAGGTGCTTTTCGGGTTGATCCCAATAATACGCTTGAACGTCGTACGATTTGGCCCAGCCGGTGCCGTATCCCATTTTAACGGAGTCTTTGACGTTCCGCAATCCGTTTTTGACCACAATGGGCTGCGGCGCGTATGCGACCGAGCCGATGCAGACCAGCTGTTTTGTGAAAAAATCCCACACGGCGTGTCCGAGCCGCCTGTATTCCGCGTCACTTTCCGCTTGGTACCAGTCCGCCATGCGGTTGAATTGCTGAAGCCACTCGGCGGGCGGCTTCTCCCCGGTCTTGCCTCCGGTGTAATACCAGTACCACCAGTCGATGGCGTAATACAGTTCACGATGGGGGTTCCATTTGGAGAACCAGGGGAGGTAAACGGCGATTTCTTCAACCGTATCTCCGTTCCAGCACGTGCAGTCGTGCTTCGCCGCCTGGCAGGTTTCTTGGCGAAAACGGAAATCGGTCTCCTTGATGACCGTTTCCATGCCCACCCGATCCCAGTCTTTTCGAACGAACTCGAGGAGTTCAACGGGAAACAGCTGCTTGTTGAACACGATGATTGTCGCGAGGCGCCGGCCGTCCGGTTGTCGCCGGTATTGATGTTTTTCGTCCCACCGGAGTCCCATCTCATCGAGCAGCGCATTGGCCCGGTTTGGGTCATGCTCCGCGCAATAGGACAACCAGGATGGATCAAAAAAAGACGTGTTCGGATTCAGGGTGGCCTGGCAGGGTTTTGCCAGCCCGTAATAAAGACTTTCATTGATCCGCTTGCGGTCGATGGCGACCGACATGGCCTGCCTGAACCGCAGGTCGTTGTAGATTTTCTTTTTCACGGGATTTTTGTGGTTCAGGTTGAACGCAAACATGCATTCCGAACCGTTGGCCAACCGCCATTTTTTTATCTGATAGTCAGCCTGCTTTTGATTTTTTTTATAGATAAAGATCTGGGTCAGCTCCGCCGGCCCCTCCGACACGGCTCCCGTCGCAATTCTGGCCTCGCGCAATTTTCGCTCTTCAATGACGGACACGTAAATCCGGTCGATGTAGGGAAGCTGATTGCCGGCGGGGTCGACCTCCGCGTAATAGGGATTGCGCTCGTAGATATCATGGGTGGTTTCCGAAACGACCCGGGTCCACGGGCCGACATGGGGTTTTCCGGTATGCGCGCCGCGCATCATTTCTTCCCGCTCTTTGTACAGCTGGTACCAGGCCTGGTACCCCTGTTTCTTCGCGAGCGCATCCGCCCGGGGATTGAAATCGATGTGGAATTGCTTCATCCAATGGGAAGGCTGGCAGAAAAAACCGCCGAAACTCATCCATTCGTGCGCCGAGGCGTTCCGGCCGGGGCGAAAGGGCTTGCTGAAACCGATTTGGAAGGTCTGCTTGTCCAGCTTTTCGAACCGGGCGTATTCGTTCCCCACCTTCCAGATCGTCCGCGGTCCCTCGGGATAGAGCGACTTGTTGTTCTGTTCATGCTTCCACCACCACATCACGTCATCCGCCGTCAGTTCGACGCCGTCCGACCATTTCAAGCCTTCCCGGATGTGGAAAACATATTCCCGGTAATCCCGGCTGAACTCCACCCGATCGCACAGGTGCGGCCGGATGATTCGACCGTCGTTGTCGGTTTCCTGGGGTCCCGCGATCAAGGCCCCGTCCAAATGAAACCGCCCGCCCTGGCTTTCGGCCTGGTCATACAGCGTGCCCCCGTACCGTCCGATGGACGGGACTTGACGGACATAGGGGACCCGGGGCAGGCGCTCATCGACGGAGGGAAGTTCTCCTCGCGCAACCTTCTCCGCCAGCATGGGCGCTTCATGGTATCTCGATGGATGTTTGGCGGAAATCGGTGAAGCATCGGATTTCCCGTGCTGCCCATCAATGGCTCCGGAGCCGGAATCCCTTCCATCGGGCTTCCCGCACCCGGTAAGCCAATTGCCCAGAAAGGCCATTGCTGTCGTATTTATAAATCTGCGCCTGGTCAAAATTTGAAACAATCCGGTCTCCCTTAGCCGATACCTGAACCGAAAAATTCAGATTTATTTGAAAAAATTAATTTTTTTCGACCCTCACCCTATTAGGGAACCTTAGAATTCTTCTAATTTGACGGGAATTCGGTATGTGCGTTGGGTCGATTTTTAAAAGGCAGGACAACCTCCCATGGCATGATAAATCAAGCAAACACATGATTATCATGATGTAAGGGCATCTCAAGCCCGCGTGTTTTCCACAAAAAACGCAATACCCTGCATGATGCGGGAACCGGGAAATCTTCACTGGAATGATGGCTTGAAAAACTCACAAGGAGGGGGTCGGATGGGTTTCTGAAAGGTCGAACGGGATGCGGATGAAGATTCAGGAACAAATCTCCGTTTTTTTCAATTTGCGTTTTGGGGTTATTATTGTTAACATTTGATCAATCAACAATTTTCAAGGACTATTGGTGAAACCTTTAAGAAAAGCCGCCAACCTGACAAGGCATATCAGATATTTTCTCCTGCTGATCGGACTGTCATCGGTCCAACTCGCAGCCGAATCCAAGTCCATCAACCTGCTCTTTTTTCATTTTGAATCCAGATCCTATGATCTTGTCGATCGTGAGATTCCGGACAGCATCAACGCCTATATCCAAAAATACGGCCCCTATCTGGTCCATCCTGAAGCTTTAAGGATTCGGATGCTGGGCGATTTTGACTTTGCGGTGGATCAGCTGGCCCAGAAGAAAATATTCCAATTGCTGGACCGATTCAAAGACCGGATCGTCAGGAAGGATGAATTTAAAAACATCGATCTGACAATCAGGGTGCATTTCATCCTATGGGACGAGGCGCTCGAATACCTGCAAAGGGAGGCAAAAAATCCCACTTATAATGTTGTGCAAATCGGACCGGAATTTCTAGGCGGCATCTCTGAATACGGAAATGTCATCCCGCTGGATCCATTCACGCGAAAAGACAATTTGAATCACGAATACGCCCGGACCTGCCTCCAAACATGCCGCGTCGGAGGCAACGGCCCGCTTCTGGCTTTTCCTTTCTGGGCATCGATGCGCACCCTTTTTGTGCGGAAGGACATGCTGGAGGCGGTTCCGGAAATCAATCCGGATGAGGCCTTTTCAAGCTGGCCGGCTTTTGAGCGAACCGGCCGGCTTTTCAACGGCAGGATCGATTCCCTGCGGAAAATGGGTTTCCCGAATCTGAAAAGCTTCTGGGCCATCAATATCCGCGACAAGGACATGAATACCCTCCAGAATTTGACGCCCGTGATCTATTCTCATGGAGGGAGCATTTTGGAAAAGAAATTCTGGTGGAAGGAAGCCGCTTTTGATCGTCAACGGGCGCTGGACGGGATACGGACGTATTTTAAAACGGCCAAGTCCGTGGGATCTCTCGAAGAGTCTTCGTTTGGAGCGCTGCTCAACAATTTTCATTCCGGCCATTACGCCGTAGTCCTGTGCGGCACATGGGATTATGCCTACTGGCGCGGCACGAACCCGGATTCCTCTTCCCTGATCGCGATCAAACTCCCGCCCTCGGACCGGGAGAATCCTGCAACCTTGCTGGAGGGGTGCAATCTGGTCATTTTGAAACAGGCAGGGGCAGCGGACTATAAGCTCGAATATGAACTGTTGCGCTACTTGTCCGCCGATCCGGTCATCCAAAATGAATACATCCCCTCCAATGCGCGCCTTTCGGTATTCAATTCCGCGAAGGATTCCATTTCACGGCCGGAGTACTACGCCTGGCTCAATAAGCCCGGCCTGACCCGTCCATTTCCCAATAATAAAGAAATGACCGCCATCATCAACGCGCTGACGCAAAAATACCGACTGGCCTCGATTTTGCTAAATGTGAAAGGGGCGCCGGAATTATCGGATGAGTTCTGGGGCGTTATTAAAAATGCGATAGGCGCCACCGCCGGCGACCTGAACAAGCAGATCATTCCAAAAACCATATATTATGCATTTTATTCAAAAATCAACATTCTCGTCATCCTGCTGCTTCTGTGCATCATCGGCATAGTCGGCCAGCGCCTGATAAAACGGATGAACGTGCTCAGGGAAGAAAAGGACCGGATTGAATCCGAGTTGGCGCAAAGGCTGCGAATGATCCAGCAGGACAAGGGCGAACTCGAGCGGCAGCAGCGGGAAACCGTTGAAAAACTCCGTGAGAATCAGGACACGATCAAATCGCTCAGCATCAAACTGAAGCGGACCGGCGAAGAATACGACCGCCTGAGAACCCATTCCAGCCTGGAACAGATCGAACAGGTTTCCTCGCAATTGCTGACCCTGACCTCGAAAATCAAGACGCTGGAATCGGAACTTGAAAGAACGAATGAGAGCATCAGGGAAAAGGAAGAGGTTGTTTCAGAGCTTGAAAATGAGATCGAAAGTCTGAAAACGCCCGAGATTTACATCGATTTTCAGAAATTGACCATCCGTCATGCCGATGGAACCGAGTTCACCCTTTCAAGTGCGGCGAAACAATACAAGCGCGATGTTTTCAGATATCTTGAGTTCATCGCGCGGCATCGATTAAAAAGAATTCATCTTTTAACGTTTGGCAGTCTGGACCTGCCTTTTTTCCGGAAAGCGCTTGCGGACGGGAAAGTCCGGGAATACAAAAGCGGAGGAAAGTTCGCGAAAGTAAAATCGGGCATCAACCGGTCTTTCAAAATCAACATCAAGAGAGATTTCATGATTCATGATAACTTAAATATATATGTATACTATAAACCTTCTGGGTCCATTTATCAGGTCTGTTCCAAAGAAAAAGAGATGAATATCGTGCTGGCTCCTTTGAAACCGAATGACCGGCCTCAGGTCGGGACTTTTTCCGCCTATGAGGATTTTGACTATTATGCCCTCGATCCGACGATCCTCGTGCGCTCCAGCATCGAGGAGTCCAGGCAATGTTTTGAGAAAGCCCGGAATATTGAAAACGTTGAAGAGAAGATGGATCTGCTTGAAGAAGCCCTGTTTCTGGATCCTCAAAATATCCCCTGCCTGCTTGAACTTCTGCGGATCAAACCCTTTGAGTACATGGAAAAGGCTGCCTGGACGGAAAAGGAGCTGACGGAAAAAGCCGAGACCCTTGAAGCCTTCTTGAATCTCAACCTGTTTTACGATAAAAAATTTACAAATATGACCAGGATCAAGGATAATTACAAAGAATTGATGTCGTGGTCCTATGTGAACAGGGAAAAAAGTGATGAATTGGAAAACGTCGGCATTGCTGCGTTTCAAAAGATTCTGGAATACGAACGGACTCTCTTTAGCGGATGGTTGATGGAATATGCGAAACAGAGGAACCGGCTGAGGACATTTTCCAGGACCCTGGACCATCTCAAAGACACGGCGCGGTTTTTCCATAAATGCTTTGACAGGACGATCCTGCACGGTCTGATTGTGGAGTATGCCGGTAAATTGGATCTGTTTTCGGAGCGGAGCCCCGTCGATGAATCCGATGCGTTCAGAGCGGGATTCATAAAATTCCTCCTGGAACGGATCGGAGAGGATCCGGGTTCTTTGAAGGACGGCGGCTCTCTCGGAACGACGCTGAATTTCATGGAATGGCTTGCCGGGAGGAAAAAGGTTCACCCGCGCGAAATGAGCAGAATCGTGTCCGTTTTTTGCGAGGAAAGCGGCCTGTCGCCGGGCCAGGCAAAAGGTCTCGAACGGTTCGCGTCGGGCTATTTAGGTTGACACAATCAACCCATATAGCCATAGGTACTGACCGTCCCGGGGTTCCATCCTGGGCTTCATTTCAATCGGGGCCCCGCCCCTGTCGGAGGGCCTTCAAGACTGTACAAATACAATAGCTTGATCCCGCCTCGCGGGACTTTCAACATTCTAAAGGATCTGACAGTTGGATTCCGCGAATCGGAATGTGACCCTCTGTATTTTGCATATCACAACCCTGGCGCGATCAAATGGCTTTTACTATTGGAATGTACTGAATATTCATGAAAGATACGGGATGGAATCCCGTTTTCAACGGAAGGCCCTGGACTGGGAAGTCCAAGGCACCCGTCACCTCTGAGGCCTGGCCTTTGGGACAAATTCGATGTAGTCGAAGTTGCCCAGGTCGTCCCGCTGGTTAGGGTCCGGATAAGTGACCTTAAACGTCAAAAGCTGCAGTCCTGTATCGGGAAACGTGATCTCCGCGAAATTCATGATCTTGTTCCAGCGATGCCATCTCAGTCCGTCACTTTGATCACCGTGACACGAATTCGGGACGGTTGCCTTGTCGACGACGGTCTGATTGTTGAGTGCCAGGGAAAACTCCAGACTGAGGGGGAACGGAGCTGTGTACATAAAATTGATCGAGTACACCCCGGGACTGTCCACGCGCACCGTATAGTTCATCCATTGACCCGGCCGGGTCCAGCCCGTATAAATCTGCTTCAACGTCTGCGGGACCCTGTTCTTTTGGGCGTCCACGTCACAACACGGTTTTGTGTATGAAATGGCCACGGCTTCCGTATCCCTGAACGTGCACATGTATGGGATTCCACCCTCATTACAGCCTTGTGTTTGATTAAAATCAGCGCCGACATTGATGCTGTTCACTTTCGGCTTGGTTCCGCCATAAGCGACGCCATGACCGCCGAGATCATAGTATTCGCATTGCATCTTCCCTGGAATCGGGATCGGATAAACCTTCACCGAATCATTGTGAAACGGGGTGCCCTTGTAAGCGGCCGGAATCCCGGCAAAAAGTGTTGAAGCACCCTAACACAGGGCGACAATCAAACCGGATAACATCTGGACGGCATTCGCTTTCATCATTCCTCCTATTGAATGAATGATAACACAATGAAGTTGAATTTTCTGAATTTTTCAGGCTGAAAGATTTTTCCTTGGAGTGTTCATCTATTCAGGACGGCTTAGAATGCTTCTATATTTCACCTTCACTTCAAGAACAACATGCGAATTGCCCTGCGGTATTTCCCCGCCTGAATTCCGCACAAATAGATTCCGGCGGAAACCGTTTGATTCCCGGCATTTTTCCCGTCCCATTTAACCGAGTGATCTCCCGCGTTCTCCGATGCATCTTTGAGCAATGCGACTTGATCGCCATTGAGGTTATAGACAATGATCTTGACCCGATCCTGCATGGGAATTCTGTGCCCGATAATTGTCTCCGGGTTAAACGGATTGGGATAATTCTGTGACACGAAAAAAGACGAAGCCAGTGTGTGGTCCGAAACGGGTTCCTCCACGGATGTGAGCATCTCTGCGATCGGTTTTTTCCAGACGCCGCCCCAGGTTCCCGCAAAGAGGTTCGGGCCGCTGGCGGCGGAGCAATTGATAATGCCAACGAAATTTCCCGTATGAGTCCATTGGGCCTGGGACGCAGCCTGCCAGATGAAAAAGGCAGCAAAGTTGAAGGCGATGCGAAAGGTTCGTTTTCTCATAAACCCCTATCCTGTAATTTTATCGGAGGGTCCATGATCAAGCGCCAGCCTGAGTCCTCCCAAAGGCCCTCCATCAGCGCGAGGAGGATGATGCGGTGAACTTCTCTTCCAAGACGATAAATTTTTCATTTTTTCCACCAGACGGATCTCCGCCTCCGTGACGCCCGCTTCGACGATGTCTTTTTTTACCACGCCGCCCTCCAAAAAGTCAAGCGCCAGGTCGATGTGGCCGTAACTCGCCCCCAGCGCAAACTCGTCCGTGATTCCCTTCATCATATCCGGTGACGGCTTGACCGTCAATACTTCGTCCGGGATCTGTAAATACGCAGCCAGCTGCCTGATTTGCGTCTTGTACAGGCCCGCAAGCGGTTCATTGGGAAGGTCGTCCACTCCGCCTTTGACGAACCAACCTGTCAGCCATTCCGTCCGGTTGGCGGCCCCCAGGAGGAGGAATTTTCTCGAGTCGGCCTCCGCCTCCAGCAAGTGGCGACGGGTTATGTGCCTCGAATTGAAACCGGCCTCAATCGGACCGGCCGCGTACCGCAGGTCCGTGCTCCGGTCATCCCCTTTGGATGCCGCGGCGCTTCCCTTGCGCAGCGATGAAATGAAGGGGGATTCGCCGTAGATCAGACAATAGACTTTTTGAAGGAGGCGATTGAGAGGTCCCGAAAAAGACGTAATCTTGACCTCGGATGACGAATAGATGCCCATCCTGTCCATGACCGGCTCAATCGACTTTTCGGTCAGTTCAATGCCGAGCCAATTTGACATCAACCGGGCGTTTTGGCGAAGCCGAAGGCTGCTGACGCGATCATACAGGTAGGCGGCATGGACCGAACGTTTGCCTAGAGTATGTACGGCGACGGCCGCCAAAAGGCATGAATCAATCCCGCCGCTCAGACCGAGCAGAATGCCGTCCGCGTGTTGTGCATCATAGGCATCAAGGGACTTGCGGATATGCGTTTTCAAACCCTCGAGGGCTCTGGTTTCATCAATCCGAAGAAGCGAACCGGGTGTTATTCTTTCGGTCATGCGATGATCGCCTCGATGAAAAAGGGGCCCGGCTCTTCTGCCGGATTATTAAATCCCCGTCCATCAGGGATGACGCAGCGGGCGAAAAATCTTGTTCGTTTTAAAGCTACAAGGAAGGATCATCAATGTCAAGCTTGATTTTCCATGTTCCCGCGGTCCAGCGAAAACCGTTCCTGATTCCATACCTGCAAAATCGCGGATTCTGCGCTCCAAGCCTGATTATGGAGTAAAACATCCGTGATGTTTTACTCTGAAATGAAATATCCAAAGTGTCCCCGTGCGCCTCAGGGTCAACTTTGGACTGAAAGTTACCCTGAAATAAAAGCCCCGGGAAAAATCCGGGGCTGGCGTTTTCGTTTATTACATCCATCCTATTCGGCGAGGTGAAGAACAACTCACCGGGCTGAAAATTCTATCTATTCTTTACTCACATTTTTTCGCTTTCTTTTCGCCTCAAGCGGGGTGACTTCAAGAGCAGTGTCGTTCCCGAGGAACACCGCAATCCATCTCGTGCTTTCACTGCTCTCGAATGCGAACTTCGCGGCCATGGTAAAAGGCACGCACAGAACCATGCCGATCTGGCCGAGCAGGCTTCCCCAAAAAATCAATGAGAGAAAGACGACCAGCGTGGAGAGCCCGAGCTTCTGCCCCATGAGCCGCGGTTGAACCACGTTTCCGATGACGAAACCGACGGCCAAATAACCGGCGACTGTAAGCGCGGCGCGGCCGATGCCGAATTGAATGAAAGCCAGAATGAACGCGGGGATGACTGCGATAATTGAGCCCAGATTGGGGACATAATTGAGCAGGAAAGCCAAAAGGCCGAGGAGAACGGCAAAATCCACGCCGAGTACAGTCAGCCATGCCGCGATGAGTATCCCGGTCGTCAGACTGATCCCTGTTTGAATCACCATATAGCGCTTGATGTCGTACACGAACCTGTCGAATTGCTGAAAGACCATCGGGCGGTCGCCGAAGGCAGAGCGGAATTTGACGGGAAAGCTTGAAGCCTCGAACAGGATGAAGGTCACCGTCAGAAGAATCAGGACGATGTTTGAAAATGCCGATCCCATCCCCGCGAGCAGGCCGGCGGTTAAACCCATCACCCTTCCCGGGTTGAGGTAATCGAGGACGATCTTGTCCGTGAATTCGACGCCCCTGCCCGCCAACAGGGTTTTGATTCCCAGGATATGTTCCTGCAAGCGGGCCTGATAGAGGGGCAGCGCGGCTGAAAAACTGCCAATGGAGGTGCCCAACACCAGTCCGACCAGAAGAAGAACGGCGATCATGCCCGCCACTACGATCAGTATCGCAAGGGCGGAAGGAATGCGTTTCCGGATAAGCCAGAAAACCGGAGGCATCCCAAGAACGGCGAGGAAAACGGATACGAGAAACAACACCAGGACCGATCGCGCCTGGTAGATGCCCCAGATGATGACCACGGTCGCCGCCAGGATGGCGAGAAAACGCAGGTTTCGCTGGGAATCTCGCTGTTCGGTCATCGTCACTTACCTCCTGATGCATCGTGAGACGGATCGGGGCAATCCGTCAATGGATGAAAGCCGCTTCCGCCGACCGACATGATGGCCGGCGCGGGATCACGCGGATCCAACGGGCGTGGTCCGCCCGCATGGCTTGTTCAAAGTCTCATTCTTTGCTGAAATTTACCCAAATCTTGCTGTTCCAACCGCATTCATGGCTGCGCAGCGAAAAACTCAGGCCGTCGGCCACACTCTGCGTGCTGGAAAGCGAAGTGATGTGGTTACAGGTTTCGGCCCCCTTGACCTGGTATACGGTGCCCCATTCGTTCCGATCGAGGGGGATGTCCGTTCCGGAAAAAGACACAAAATGAACATTGCGATTCTCGCTCCATTGTACGTTGATGAGGCGGCTGTGGTCGGCGTTCAGTTCGGCCGTGAGAATGCCCGTAATGACCAGGGTGCCGACGGTATAGCTGTAGCTCCCGGCAAAGGTGTTTCCGGTGAAGTTTCCGGGATAGGCGTTCGCGACGGAGAAGTCCACGCCTTCGCTGTTCCTCTCGTAGGACGTGTCCGGTGTGGTGTAGTCGGTGTGCGTGTTGACGGTGATGACGATTCCGCAACGGTTGAAGTCCGGCGCCGGTTTTTGACTTCTGATGCGAAGGGTCAAGTCGATGTCCGCCGTGCCCTCGTAGGATGGGGGCGTGGTGTTGGCGTTCACGACGGCGACAAGGAAAGAAGTCTCGCCGCGTGCGACACAATCCCGCAATCGGGGAATTTCAAACGCGGAACGGGAGTCCCCTTCCCCATTCAGCGGTTCCAATTTTCCGTCCTTCTCCGCGAAAACCAGGACGGCCAGCGCGGTTTGGAGGCCCGCGTTTCCCTGCACCTGCAGCAGAAGGCCGGCGGTTTCGTTGATGTCCGCGTAGTGGATATCGATTTTAAACAATTTGCATGATAGATCGGGATAGAGTCCGACGGTCGCCTCATCCGAGGAGAACACCTTCAATGTGTCCGTGGCTCTGTTGACGCTCCACGCACCGGATAGATTGTTCCGGTCGGTGAAAACGCGGCCCTCGACGCCGTAGAGTCTCCCTCCGATGTAATTTCTGAAAAACTCAGGCCACCATTCCGCAGGCAATTCATCCACGCTGCGAAGCAGCGCGGCGATGTGATTTTCCCCATTCAGGATGGCCTGGTAGGTTTTACTGATTCCGCCGATTCCGAAAGCGGGGATCGAGGTCAGGTATTTGAGCACGGCGGCCATGCCCGGCCCGTGTTCGATGCCCCGGGAATAGTCCGATTTCCAACCCGCCTCCATGCCCTGGAAGGGAGCCATTTCATTCCCCGGAAATGGCCCGGGCCTTTCGAACGAGGCCGGATCCGAGAAGAATTCCTCGGACCAGGCGGCCACCGCCTCGTTCAGCCACCAAAACGCACCGGGGTAATAGGTGGTGATGGACGTCTCCAGAATGGCGCATCCCAATGCCGGGTCCAGTTCCACGGCGTGCGACGCACCGAGCAGCCTCTCGCTGACGTTGAGCCATGGCGAATAGGGATAATTGGCGTCGAAAGCCGATACCCAGCGGAGCGCGACGGGGCGTCCCGTTTCCATGACATGCACCCGGATGGGAAAATCCCAGGTTTTATAGGGATCCCATCCGGGGGACACCGGAGAGTTGATCATGTTTTGATGGGGCAGATTCAGGTCCGACACCACCTTCTGATACAGGATTTCGAGCCTCTGCTCGAGCGCCTGCACGGAGGAGATGCTGAAAAGAGCGGAATGGGTTATCTCAAAGTGATCGCCGGATGTTGTTTTTTGGAATTGATTGAATCCGACGAGATTCAGCACACCCCCGAGGTCGGTGATCCGGAAGGGTTGGCGCAACGGGGCGCGGCTCACCGCGCCGGTCTCCGCGTGTAAACCCAGATGGGTCACCAGATACCCAGCGGAATCATCGGCGGCGCAAACGCTGTACACCATGACCGAATCGCCCGCCTGAATGTCTCTTCCCGGAATCCCGATCGCGATGCCGTTTTGGTCGCTGAGATCGCCGTTCGCCCTGAGGCTGATGCGAAGCAGCCCGTTGAAAACTTCGGGCAGGCCGCTGACCCGGTAGACGCCGGTCACCCCGTTCTCCCCAAACGGATTGTCCCCGTCCGATTTGGCGGCGGTCAGGGTTGCATCGCCGGCGAAAGCGCCTGCCGGCACGGCAATCATGAAACCGTCGGTCTCGAGGGTGCCCCCGGAGGGACCGATGGTTGCAGAGGCCCCGCCGCCGTCACCCGGCCCCGGCTGGTTCGGATGATTTTTGGAGCAGCCTACGGTAACACAAACTGCCAGCGCGGTCAGCGCCCTGGCCGTAGCGTGAATCGCCTGTTTTGGATTCATATTTGCTCTCCACCGATTTGGATTCATTTTTGACGGGGTCCGCTTATTGTATGGTGATGAAATGGATTTGTCATTTTTATTAAATTGGCAATTGCCAGATGAACAATCAACCGGTACTCCTGCTCATTCCCATCATTTGCGGACGGGATTAATGCGAACGATCGGGCATCAGGCAATGTCCGAAGGACCTCGCATCCGATGGTTAGGGTCAGAAAAAATCACCTTCTCATATTAATCTTGTGCATTGACGTGTCGGTATCCCGATTCACTTAAAATGAAATGCCGGATACCCGACTGGTTTTCTCCGCGTGGACGGCCCGGATCGTGCGGCCACTGCACGGACGCCGGAAGGCTCAAACTTTCATTTCTCATGGCTCCACAACAGCTCCATCGTCACACCTCCTGCCTCTTCGAGATCAATATATTCATATCTGCCTGAACCGGGCTTGCCTTCCTCTCCCCATGTGCCGCCCATCGAAACGACATAGCCTTTTGACCGGTAATCAGCCAGAACCCGATCCAACTCTTTTACGGTAAATGCCAAATGATGTATTCCTTCTCCATGTTTTTTGATATGGTCATCGTAGACGATCGGGGTGGATACCGGGACACACCATTCGTACGCGATATCTCCATGCCTCTGCCAACCCTGAATGAGATCATGATCCACCGGACGATCATAATAATGTTTTTTCCCCAGCGCGGGGTGGCTTATCCGAAAAGCGGGGAACCCGATCTTTTCCCAGTATGCGGAAACCGGTTTTTCATCGCGGATCGCAAAGGCATATTGATCGATCCGCAGTTCATGCAGGTTTTCATTGGAAAGCGTCTCCATCCATTTCGCGTCCGAATCTCCACAGGTCAAACCGAGAATGTACTTCCCTTCATCCCGGGAGTCCATCAGGAGATAATGCAGATTCACACTCCGGATTTCGAGTTGTATTTCTTCCCGGACTCCCAATCCGATATCGGACAAACGGTTTGATTCATCCAGGAGGGCCGCTTCGTTTTCCACGCGGTGCACCAGACTCATGGCCCCGTCGCCGTATGAAGCGTGGAATTCATGGAAAACGGATTCTCCGCCGAGCGGCTGAATCCACGTGACATGGGCGCCCCCGAGATTGGCCATTGCCGTCCTCAGTTTTACCGTTTTACCCGATTTGAGGAGTTGCGCATCGATCGTATCCGGACCCACGACCTGATTAAAACCAAGGTTTTTCCAATGGTGGATCGTATTGTCCAGATCAGAGACCACCCAGAGTACCTGGTCGACATGCCTGAAAGGACCGGGACCTTCGGTCGTTTTCTTGTCACAGGAAGAAAGAATCGTAAGAAGAACGGCCCAAGACAGCTTTTTCATTATCCCCCCGTTGTCTCTTCGAATCCATTGGATTTTCATGAAAAATGACGGTTCCGGTCTTAAGGTGCCGGGATTCAATTATCTTTTTACGAACAAATCTTGCCGATTCGTTTTGCCATGGCCATGATCGTGAGGATGGGCGGGTTGCCCAGCGAAGACGGAAAAAGGGTGGCGTCCGAAACGTACAGGTTTTCCGGGAGCCGCCGGGAATGAAACGTGGACACTTCGTCCGCGGTCAGCGGCAGCATTCCCCCGGGATGGCCTGCATTCACGGTTCCGAGTATCGTTTGCCCTTCCGCCTTTCCAAGACGCCGGAATATCTCTATGCAGACTTCCACGCCCTGCCTCAATCCTTCCTTGTCCCTCTCGTTCAGGGTTTTCTTGATGTGATGGCTGGTCACGGATCCGCTGTTCGTATCCGCAAGCTTGATCATGATTCCCAGCGTATCCCGAGCCGGGAATCTCCATTCTTTGTTGAAAAAGAAGCTGATGTAATCGAAATAGGGAGAGAGAATAAATCCGGTCCGTTGAACAACGAACGGCATGGAAAGCTCCCTGTTCTGGAAGGCTTTTTCCCGTTTTACGGCCACGCACAGCACGGGATCGACGAACAGGCGGTCGTCGCAGCGAATGCCGGAATTTTCCAGTATGACGGGGGTTCCGAAACCTCCGGCCGCCAGGATGACAAGATCCGCGGGAAGGAACTCGGAGCGCCATCCTTTCCGGATGCTCACTCCGGCCGCTCTGCTGTCTTTGATGACGACGTTTTTCACATTGCATCCCGTCCTGACAGAGGCTCCTTTTTCAACCGCGGATCGCAGGAATCGGCGGCTGTCCCATTTGACGCCGTTCGGACAACCCAGTACGCACCGTCCGCAGTGGGTGCATCTCCGGTGGTCCCCCATCTTGGGAAGCGGTTCGGGATGCAGGTTCATTTCCGCGCAAATCTCGAAAAGCCGCACCGTCTCCGGTCGCCAGCGATTTTGATGATCCGTGTGGATGGGAATTTCCCCGTACAGTTCATCGAATTCGGCATCCAGGTTGATTCCTATTTTTTTAAGGTCCTGGTCCATGCGGACGGCATTTCCGGTCGCGAGTGTCGTGGTTCCGCCCAAACCGATTCCGTTGACCATGACCATGCCGTCGTCGGTCTTTCGGATCTTCATGGCTGGAAAAAGAAGCTGGATCTCCCGTTCATCCATCAACAGGCCGGTCTTTTTCATCTTTTCCACGAACGAAAGGTTCCCGGAAAACGGACGAAACTCCTTCCCCGCATCGAGAATCGTGACGTCGTATCGGCCCTGAAGCTCTTTGGCCGCCGTTGCGCCGCCCGCGCCCGAACCGACGACAATCGCTTTTTTCATGCGTCGGTTTCCTTCGTCGTGAGCAGGGCCTTGCATGTGGCGAATCCTTCGGTTATTCTCTGGGAGAAGGCAAAGGTCCCCCCCCCGGACAAGCCCGCCATGATGCCGGCATCGAGGGAAGAAATCGCCTGGCACGTCGCGGGTGAATAATACCGGCTGAAAAAGCATTGACCGATTTCAACGAAGCCCCGGTCGGTCCCGTGGAAATCGATTCCGATGGCCCGGTAGAGTATTCTGCCGGCTCTCATGATATCGCCCCCGTCCGAAACGCCGAATCGTTTCCTCCACCGCGTTCCGTACGTGAACGCTTCGTGAAACAACCGATCCTGTATGTCCCGCAGGTTCCCGCCCTGCACGATGCACCGGTCAACGGCCGCTCTCGTGAAACGGGCGTATTCGGCGAGACACTCGTCGTACGAGAGTCCGTCCAGGGGGAAGGCCTCGATGCCGAACGGGGATGCCGTCAGGCGAATCAGCTTTTCCAGTTCCTTCTTTTTTAGGAATGCGGGAAGGCGCCACTCGGCCATTCGTAAAAGAACGTTCATTCCGTTCTATTCCGGATTTTCCGGAACAGGATAAAAACACACAGCGCGATCGATCCGTCGATGAGTCCATTGGCCAGATAGATCAGGAACGGTCCATGGAGGAGGAACAGGGCGAAGGAAAGAACCGAACTTGCGGATTTTGCGTTGATGAGCAGTATCGGGAAAATTGGATTATCGGGATGCCTGGCCATCAGGCATGCCAGCAGGGTGACGAGATACATGTATCCCACGGCAAGGACGAGATAGAATCCCGTTCCTTGTACGGGAGATTCGGTGAATCCCAGACCCGGAGAGATCCTGTTGAAGAAGGACAAAACGTCCCCCGGTATGAGGAGAAAAACCATTCCGACGATCCCGAAAACAACCGCCAGAGACAGACTGGTCCCCTTGTACAGCGGGCGCCGGATGTCCGATTGCATCGCCTTTTCACTCATGTCCGTCGGCTCCATGGTTTGTTCCATCCTACCGGTAACGCAGTTCGAAGAATCTCGCCGGGCGCCCGAATTGGATTTTTTCGGTCAGCCTCAACGACTCTTCCTTCCCGATCAGGGAATCCGGCTGAAGTCGGTTCTGCAGGATCCTGTAATTTTTGTTGATGAAACACGTGTTTTCGGTCGGGAAACGTTCGCGCATTTTCCCGTAAATGTCCTTCACCGGCGTCTCTTTCACGTTGCCGAATGTCATGGGAACAAAGACGCACGGGCTCACCTCGCCGAAGGCGTCGACGTACACCATTTTATTCCCGGCGGCGCATCCGAAATGCCGCGCATCCTCGAAATGCCCCAGGTAATTGACCGTCATCCCGCCCGTTTTATTGTATCGATCCTGAAGATCCATCAGCATGGATCGTTCTTCCTGCGTGATGACGAGACCGTCGTACCGAGCGGCGGCGGCCGAAGGCTTTGCCTCGCTCAGCCATGCCTCGTGAATGCCGAGCCGGCGCAGGAATTCCAGGTATTCTTCGGCCGTTTCCCGCTTGAGCATGTCCTTCGAAAGAACGGCCGAGACGCTGACATGCATTCCATCGGTACTTTTAAAAATATCGATCGCGTCAAGAGCGGTGCGATAGGCGCCCTTGTAATTTCTCGCCCGATCGTGCTTCTCTTCGATCCAGTGATCCAGGCTGACCGCGACGGAGAAGAGCCCTGCCTTTTTGAGGTCGGAAGCGAGGCTTTTCGTCAACGTGCATCCGGTGGTGAACAATTTGACCGCGCAATCGTCGCCGGCGCTCTCGATGATTCGCACGATGTCCCTGTTCAAAAGCGGCTCGCCGCCGGTGAGCCCCAGCCAGAAGACGCCGAGGGCCTTTAAATCCCGGATGGTTTTCATGATCGTCTCGGTGTCCATCACCCTGCCGGTTCGGCTTTTGTTGTAGCAATAGCCGCAATTCTGCG
>Ga0315274_10005293_pt1 | contig 18864 bp, 14 predicted proteins | sample YL17G02_20_MG_FD_203700 | JGI IMG/M metagenome (GOLD analysis project Ga0315274, IMG submission 203700) | Sediment microbial communities from Yellowstone Lake, YNP, Wyoming, USA - YL17G02_20 | ecosystem: Environmental > Aquatic > Freshwater > Lake > Sediment | place: USA: Wyoming | collected... | reverse complement strand
CTGAAGCCGTGCCACTGCCGGAGGGTCAGTATTACGTCTACCAGATCGAGGGCCTGGCGGTGTGGACGGTCGAGGGCGAGTTCCTGGGCACGGTCCATGAGGTGCTCTTTCCGGGCGCTAACGCCATCTATCTGACGCGCGGGCCGCGCGGCGAGGTGCTGATCCCCAAGATCGAGGGCGTCGTGCAGCAAGTCGACCTGGAGGCCGGTCGCATGACCGTGCGGCTACCGCGCGGACTGCTGGACTGAAGAATCCACAGATTATGCAGATTTGCCCCTTGCGGACCGACAATGCGATGGCTTGCAGAGAGGTGCATCGACAACACCAAGGCACAAGGACACAAAGCGAAGCATGATTCTCCTTTGTGACTTGGTGCCTTGGTGGCTTGATGTTTCTGCAGTCTGCGGATGAGGAATCCGATGACACAGCTCAAGTACTGGGTTGGGTTCAACAGGGTGCGCGGGATCGGGCCGGTGCGGCAGCAGCGGCTGCTCGACGTGTTTGGCGACGCCGAGACGGCCTGGCAGGCCGCGCCGCTCGACCTGGCACGCACGGGGCTCGACCGCAAGACGCTGCACAACCTGCTGGCCCTGCGCGACACACTCGACCTCGATGCCGAGATGGCGCGCATCGAGCACGTCGGGGCGCACGTGCTGACCCTGCTCGACGACGGCTACCCGCGCCTGCTGCGCCAGATCCAACAACCCCCGCCCCTGCTCTACGTCAAGGGCACCTACACAGCCGCTGACGATTTTGCCGTGGCCATCGTCGGCACGCGCCACGTCAAGGCCGCGGGCCTGGAGGTCACGCGCTACATCGCGGGCGACCTGGCGCGCAACCACGTCACGGTCGTGAGCGGCCTGGCGCGCGGCATTGACACGCAAGCGCACGTCGCGGCGCTGGAGGCCGGCGGACGCACGCTGGCCGTGCTGGGCTCGGGCATGGACGTGATCTACCCATATGAAAACGCAGCGCTGGCACAGCAGATCGCGGCCCAGGGTGCGCTGATCAGTGAGTACCCGCTGGGCACCCAGCCCGAGCGCTGCAACTTTCCGGTGCGCAATCGCATCATCAGCGGGTTGGCGCTGGGCACGCTGATCACGCAGGCGGGCGAGGGCAGCGGCGCGCTAATCACGGCCAATTTCGCGCTGGAACAAGGGCGCGAAGTCTTTGCGGTGCCGGGCAGCGCGCTCGACCGTGGCTGGAGCGGCAACAACCGGCTGCTGCAGCGCGGAGAGGCCAAGCTGGTGCTGCGCGCGCGGGACGTGCTGGAGGAGCTCAACCTGACCATGGTCAGCCAACAGGCCGAGGTGCGCGCCGTGGTGCCCGAGAACGCGACCGAGGCGCTGCTGCTCAAGCACCTCTCGGAAGAGCCGCTGCACGTGGACGAGCTGGGGCGCGCCAGCGGGCTGCCCATCGCGCAGGTTACGAGCACATTGGCGTTGATGGAGCTCAAGGGCCTGGTGCGCCAGACCGCCGGCATGAACTACGTCGTGGCGCGCGAAGCCAGCATACCATACCGCGTAGAGTAGAAGATCCACAGATTACGCAGACCGTCCGTCCCTAGTCTCTTACAGGGATTTCGCAGATTGGGTTTCCAGTTTCCGGTTTCCAGTCTGCAGTTTGTAGTTGGCGGTCAAGGCTTTATGGTGCGTCAGACAGGCTGTCAACACCAAGACACAAAGACACAAAGACACGAAGGAGGACATGGTTCTCCTTTGTGACTTGGTGTCTTGGTGCCTTTGTGTTTGCGTCGGCGAGATCTCAGGATGAATCGCATCTGTTGGGAGCCAAGGTGAAAACTGAAGCGAGGTTGTACGCCATGATCCTGGCGGGTGGGGGCGGGACTCGCCTGTGGCCGCTCAGCCGCCGCCAGCGGCCCAAGCACCTGCTGCCTGTGTGCGGCGAAGAGAGCATGTTGGCCCAGACCTGGGAGCGCCTGCAGCCCATGCTGCCCACTGCGCACCTGCTCGTCGTCACCGTGGCGGACCATGCGCCGGCCGTGTTGGGAGAGATCGAGTCCATCCCGCGCAAGAACGTGGTGGTCGAGCCGATGGGGCGTGGCACAGCGGCCTGCGTGGGTCTGGCCGCTCTGATCATCCGCAAGCGGGACCCCGAGGCGACGATGATCGTGCTGCCCGCCGACCACACCATTGAGGACGCCGAGGGTTTTCGCGGCGTGCTGCGTGCGGGCGTGCAGGCCGCGCAGGACGGCCACCTGGTGACGCTGGGCATCGTGCCCACGGGTCCGGAGACCGGCTACGGTTACATCCATCGCGGCGCGCTGCTGCGGCAGGCCGAGGAGCACCCGGTCTACCGCGTCGAACGCTTCACGGAAAAGCCCGACCTGGCCACGGCGCAGGCCTTCCTGGACGCCGGCCAATACTACTGGAACTCGGGCATCTTTGTCTGGAAGGTCGCGGCCATCCTGGCCGAAATCGAGCGCCAGATGCCAAATCTCTATGGTGGGCTGCTGGCGATCGAGGACGCGCTCGGCACGCGCGACCAGGCGCAGGCGATCGCTCGCGTCTGGCGCAGCGTGCGTAGCATCTCGGTCGACTTTGGCATTATGGAGCACGCCGCCGACGTGGTGGTGGTGCCTGCCGACGTGGGCTGGAGTGACGTGGGCTGCTGGACTTCAGTGGCCAGCCTGAGCACAGCCGACGCGCAGGGCAACGTGCTGCAGGGCGAGCACATCGTGTTGGATTGCGAGGACACCTACATCCGCAGCGCGGGCCGCCTGGTGGCCGCCGTGGGGCTGCGCGGCATGGTGGTGATCGACACGGGTGACGCCTTGCTGGTCTGCCCCAAAGAGCGCGCCCAGGACGTCAAGAAGATCGTCGAACAACTGCAGCGCGAGGGCAGAAACCAATACCTGTAGCACCTCCGCTTCGGTTCGGGGCGAGGCTGCGAAGCGGCGGTTGAGGGGAAGTCTTTGATTGTAGAAATCGTCACCATTGGCACCGAGCTGTTGCTCGGCGAAATCACAGACACCAATGCCGCGCACATCGCGCGGCAGCTCGCTTCTATCGGGGTGGATCATCTCTACACGACCACCGTGGGCGACAACGAAGAGCGCATCGTGAGCGCGCTGCAAAGCGCGCTGGCGCGCGCGGACGCCGTGATCTGCACGGGCGGGCTAGGCCCCACGGTGGATGACGTGACGCGTCAGGCCGTGGCGCGCACGGCTCGGCGCGAGCTGGAGCTGCACGCCGAGCTGCAAGAGCAGATCGAGAGCTTTTTACAGCGCCGCGGCGCACAGATGAGCCCCAACAACCAGCGCCAGGCCTACGTCCCGGCCGGGGCGATCGTGATCGAGAACCCGGTCGGCACCGCGCCCGCGTTCATCGTCGAGCTGGCCGACAAGGCGGTCATCTGCCTGCCCGGCGTGCCGCACGAGATGGAATACCTGCTGGGCGAGCGGGTCTTGCCCTACTTGAGCCACAGGATGGGCCACGGCGCGGTGATCCTGTGCCGCATGGTGCACACCGCGGGCCTGGGCGAGAGCCTGATCGACCAGGCCATCGACGACCTGATGCACAGCGTCAACCCGACGGTGGGCACGCGCGCCCACCCCTCGCAGACCGACGTGTGCATCACTGCCAAAGCCGCCACGCGCGAAGAGGCGCTCGCGCTGCTCGACCCCATGGAGGCGCAGGTGCGTGAGCGGTTGGGCGAGGCGGTCTGGGGCGTGGGCGACGAGACGCTGGCGGGCGTGGTGGTAACAGGCCTACGCCAGCGCGGGCTGAAGCTGGCGCTGGGCGAGACGGGCAGCGGCGGGCTGCTGGCGCAGCGCTTGCTGCAAGTCGCGGGCGGGGCCGAGGTGCTCGTCCACCCGCACATCGTGCTAGACGTTGCAGCGCTGGCAGCGGACGTGGGAGTGGCGGCCACGACGCAGGATGCCGAGACCGCGCGCGACGTGGCCGTGGCCCTGCGCCAGGCGGCGGGTGGCGGTCTGGGGTTGGCCGTGGTGCTGTCCGGCGCAGAGGGCGGCCAGGAGCACCTGGCCCTGGCCACGCCTGACGGCGTGCGTCTGCACCAGTGGCCCTCGCGCGGGCGCTCCGAGTTTGCCATCACCTGGGCTGTCAACTCCGCGCTGGACGCGGTGCGGCGCTGGCTCGGACAGGGTGCCGAAGGCTAGCCCGGCCCCTTCTCCCGACTTCGCGTTGTTACGCCCGAGGAGCTGGCTGAGCACCTGTAAGCTGGTCAAGGCCAATTGCAGGGCCGATCTCAGTTCTAGCCCGGCTTCACCAGGCTTGCAGTTCTCATCCGGACGACTTGATCGTCCGGCTTGCCCTCTCTGCCACGCCGCGCTATAATGCGTTCGCAAACAACCGGCCAACCGGCCTGGCGGGGCCCGCGCGCGCCTGCCGCCAGGCCACGTTTCCGCGTGGAGGGGCGATGCCGTCAACCCTGTCTCCCCAGGAGTTTGTTGCCAAGTGGCGCAATGTGGAGCTGAAGGAACGCTCCGCCGCGCAGTCGCACTTTAACGACGTGTGTGCGCTGCTGGGCGAGCCGACGCCGGTGGAGGCCGACCCTCGCGGCGTCTGGTACACCTTCGAGGCCGGCGCGGCCAAGCTGGGCGGGGGCGAAGGCTTTGCCGACGTGTGGAAGTGCGGCTACTTTGCCTGGGAGTACAAGGGCCAACACGCCAACCTGGACAAAGCGTACGAACAACTCCTCAAGTACCGCGAATCGTTGCAGAACCCGCCGGTGCTGATCGTCTCCGACACGCGCCAGATCCTCATCCATACCAACTTCACGAACTCGATCAAGCACGTCTACACCCTCGCGCTGGAAGACCTGGTCGATCCGGCCAAGTTCGCGCTGCTCAAAGCAGCCTTCTCCGACCCCGAGCGGCTGCGGCCACAGAAGACGCGCGACCAGGTCACACAGGCCGCCGCGGCGCGCTTTGCTGACCTGGCGGCCCTGCTACGCAAGTACGGGGAGGAGCCGGACGCGATTGCGCGCTTTCTCATCCGCCTGCTGTTCTGCCTGTTCGCCGAGGACATCGGGTTGCTCCCCGGTCAGCTCTTCACGCGCATCGTGCAGACAACGCGCCGGCGCCCGGACATGTTCGCCCAGCAGTTGTCGGCGCTGTTCGAGGCCATGTGCAACGGCGGCATGTTCGCCTTGGAGCCGGTGAGCCGCTTTGACGGCGGCCTGTTCGACGACGCGACGGTGGTGCCGCTGGACAGCGACGGCCTGGACGTCTTGGCCGAGGTGTGCGGTCTGGACTGGAGCAACCTGGAGCCCTCGATCTTTGGCACGTTGTTCGAGCGCGGGCTGGACCCCTCCAAGCGTTCCCAATTGGGGGCGCACTATACCAGCCGTGAGGACATCCTGCTGGTCGTCGAGCCGGTGCTGATGGCGCCGCTGCGCCGGCGCTGGTCCGAAGTGAAGGCGCAGGCGCAGGAGCTCGCGACGCAGGCTCGCTGCGCGCAGGGCCGCGCGCGCACCAGCGCGCAGACCAAGCTGGGCAAGCTGGTGGACGGCTTGGCGCGCGAGCTGGCCGAGGTGCGCGTGCTCGACCCGGCCTGCGGCAGCGGCAACTTTCTCTACGTGGCGCTGCGGCAACTGCTCGATCTCTGGAAGGAGGTCTCGACCTTTCGCTTCGAGTCGGGTTTGGCGCTGAGCATGCCGTTTGAGGGCACCGCGCCGCACCCCACGCGGCTGCACGGCATCGAGATCAACCCCTACGCGCACGAGCTGGCGCAGGCCACGATCTGGATCGGCTACCTGCAGTGGCTGCACGAGAACGGCTTTGGCACGCCAGCGGAGCCGATCCTCAAGCCCATCCAGACCATTCTGCACATGGATGCCATCCTGGCCTACGATGCGCAGGGCCGGCCGGTCGAGCCCGAGTGGCCCGCTGCAGACGTGATCATCAGCAATCCGCCGTTTCTCGGCGACAAGAAGATGCGCGCAGAGCTTGGAGACAATTATGTGGAAGACTTGCGCGGCCTGTACGCCGGACGGATCCCGGGCCAGAGCGACCTCTGCTGCTACTGGTTCGAGAAGGCCCGCGCCATGATTGAGCAAGGCCAGGCCAAGCGCGCCGGCCTGCTGGCGACGCAGGGCATCCGCGGTGGCGCCAATCGTACCGTCCTGAAGCGCATCAAGCGAAGTGGAGACATCTTCTGGGCGCAATCCGACCGCGACTGGATTCTGGATGGTGCCACGGTTCACGTTTCTATGATCGGCTTTGACACTGGCGCGGAGACGAACAAGCAACTGGACGACGAGCGTGTGGCCGCAGTTCACCCGAACCTGAGTTCCGGCGCTGATCTAACTGTGGCCACTGCTCTGCCCGAGAATCATGGTTTGAGCTTCATTGGGACGCAAAAGGGTGGACCATTCGACATCCCCGAAGAGCTCGCACGGCATATGCTGGCTGCGCCCGTGAACCCGAACGGTCGCCCGAACTCCGATGTCGTCAGGCCATGGCTCAATGCAAAGCAGCTCACTGGGCTTCTGCCGAAGCGATGGATCATCGACTTTGGGGAGATGCCCATCGAGGCGGCAGCCCAGTATGATCTTCCGTTTGAGTACGTGCGCGCCCACGTGAAATCTAAGCGAGAGGCCGTGAAGTCTGAAGTCCGCAGCACGAGGCATTGGTGGCTCCATCAGCGCTCGAGGCCGCAAATGCGGAGAGCTACGGCTCTCCTGTCTCGCTACGTAGCGACACCAATGGTATCAAAACATCGAATCTTCGTGTGGGTGCCAGTCACGGTCGTTCCGGAGAATCTTCTTGTTGTCATTGCGCGAGAGGACGACTATTTCTTTGGTGTCCTGCAGTCGAAGACACATGAATTGTGGGCCCGGGGCCAGGGCACCCAACTCCGCGAGGCGAGCAGTGGGCAGCGGTATACACCAACCTCCACCTTCGAGACCTTCCCCTTCCCCTGGCCGCCCGGCCAGGAGCCGCCGGACGACCCGCGCGTGGAGGCCATTGCGCAGGACGCGCGCGAGCTGGTGGCGCAGCGCGACGCCTGGCTCAACCCGCCCGGCGCCAGCGAGGCCGAGCTGCGCAAGCGCACCCTCACCAACCTCTACAACCAGCGCCCCACCTGGCTGGACCTGGCCCACCGCAAGCTCGACCAGGCCGTCTTTGCGGCGTATGGCTGGCCGGCGGACCTGGCGGATGACGAGGTATTGCGGCGGGTGCTGGAACTGAATCTGGTGCGAGCAAGCGCGGCATGCGGTAGAGTGAACGCATCCTCGGCTTGAAAAGCGGCGCGCTGCTCTTGGCCAGGGGAAACGCGTCGTCGAGCCGTTGCGCTAGACAGACCAAGCAGAACGGAGGACTTGAATACCCATGCACAACTCACACGCTCCCGAGCTACCCACGTCCAGCGCTGCGGAGGCTCTGCACGCGCTGGGCGTGGACGCCAGCGCCGGCCTCATGCCGGCCGAGGCACAGGCGCGCCTGCGCCAGTACGGGCCGAACGAAATCCCCGAGCAGAAGTCCAACCCCTGGCTGGCCTTCGCGGGTAAGTTCTGGGGCCTCACGGCCTGGATGCTGGAAGCCATCATCGTGCTCTCCTGGCTCCTGAAAAAGTACGAGGACGTCGGCATCGTCTCCGCACTGCTGGTGATCAACGCCCTGCTCTCCTTTGCGCAGGAATCCCGCGCCTCGCGCGTCGTGGACGAATTGCGCCAACGGCTGCAGGTCAACGCGCGCGTCCTGCGCGGCGGGGCGTGGGGCGTACTCCCCGCGCGGGAGCTGGTTCCAGGCGACATCGTGCGTCTGCGCGCAGGCGATTTCGTCCCGGCCGACGCCAAGGTCAGCGCCGGGGACGTGGCGCTGGACCAGTCTGCCCTCACGGGAGAGTCGCTGCTGGCCGAAAGGGGCCCCGACGGCCTGCTCTACTCCGGCTCGGTCGTGCGCCGCGGCGAGGCCAGCGCCGTCGTGGTCCTGACGGGCGTGCACACCTTTTTCGGGCGCACGGCGCAACTGGTGCAGATCGCCCGGCCACGCCTGCACATCGAGGACGTCGTTTCACGCGTGGTGCAGTGGCTGTTGGCCATCGTCGGTGCGCTGCTGGTGGTGGCGCTGGTCGCCTCTCTCGTGCGGGGCTTGCCGCTGCTGGACATCCTGCCGCTGATGCTGGTGCTGCTGCTGGGGGCCATCCCGGTGGCGCTGCCGGTCATGTTCACCGTCAGCATGGCCTTTGGTTCTCTGGAGCTGGCGCGCAAGGGCGTGCTGGTGACCCGCCTGAGCGCCTCGGAAGACGCGGCCAGCATGGACGTGCTGTGCGTCGACAAGACCGGCACCGTGACCGAGAACCGGCTGGCGCTTTCACAGGTCATCCCCTACAATGGTTTCAGCGCAGCGCAGGTCGTGCGCTACGGCGCGCTGGCCTCGGAGGAGGCCAACCACGACCCGCTCGACCGGGCATTCCTGAATGCGGCCCGCGAGCGAGGGCTGTCCGACCCCGGGTTCGAGGTGGAGCGCTTCATCCCCTTTGACCCGCAGACGCGCCGGACGGAGGCCATCGTACAGCGGGACGGGCGTGAGTTCCGCGCCATGAAGGGCGCGCTGCGCGCCATCGCCCAGGCCTGCGGACTGGACGAGGCGGCTGCGGCCGAGCTCGAGACGCACGCGGCCGAGTGGGCACTCAAGGGGCAGCGCGCCATGGCCGTGGCCTGGGCCGAGGGGCAGGAGACGCCGCGTCTGGCCGGGCTGGTGACGCTCTACGACCCGCCGCGGCCCGATTCGAGGGAGCTGATCCAAAGGCTCGGCGAGCTGGGCGTCAGGGTCAAGCTTCTGACGGGCGACGCGCTGCCCATCGCGCAGAGCATAGCGCACGAGGTAGGCCTGACCGGCGAGGTGCAGCGCGTGGCCGATCTAGAGGCGTTGCTGAAGGTCGACCCGGCGCGCGCCGGCGAGCTGGCCGAACGCAGCGCCGGCTTTGCCGAGATGTACCCGGAGGGCAAGTACAACGTGGTCAAGAGCCTGCAGGCGCGCGGCCACGTCGTGGGCATGACCGGCGACGGAGTGAACGATGCGCCCGCGCTGCGCCAGGCCGAAGTGGGCATCGCCGTGCGCGACGCCGTCGACGTGGCCAAGGGGGCCGCCAGCGTGGTCCTCACCCAAGAAGGGCTGACCAGCATCGTCGACCTGGTGATCAACGGCCGCCGCATCTACCAGCGCATCGCCACCTGGATCGTCAACAAGATCAGCCGCACTATCCTCAAGTCCGCCTTTGTGGTGGCCGCCTTTCTGCTCACCGGCAAGTATGTCATCTCCGCCTTTGGCATGATTCTGGTAGTATTCATGACCGATTTTGCCAAGATTTCGCTGGCGACAGACAACGTGCGCCCGTCGCAGCAGCCCGACACGTGGAACGTGACCGGCATGGTGAAGACAGCGGTGGTGCTGGGCCTTGCGATGGTAGTGGAGGCGCTGGGGCTGCTATGGATCGGCTGGCAGCAATTCCGCCTGGCCTTCAACGAGTCCGCGCTGCACACCTTTACTTTTGAGACGCTGCTTTTCTTCGCCATCTTTTCGCTCTTGGCGGTGCGCAATCGCGGCCGCTTCTGGGCCTCGCGTCCCAGCCGCACGCTGGGACTGGCACTGCTGGCCGATGGGCTGCTGGCGACGTTGATTGGCACCCTCGGGTTGGCGGGCCTTGCGCCCCTGCCGCTCTGGCAGACCCTGTTCGTCCTGGCCTATGCCGGCGTCTTTTCCCTGCTGGTCAACGATTGGATCAAGACCGTCCTGTTACAGCCTGCGGACGCGTGAGAGCAAGCACATTCCAGCATTTGCCTAAAACGCGCAAAACTGGTATGATGCTGCACGCAGAAAAGCGCTGTCGAAAAGTGGGGACTCCCCACTTTTCTTCTTGTAGTTGCTGCAGGTCGGGTTGTGCCCATGGGAGGTTTCTGGTTTGAAGAACGACTTTCTTATCGCGATAACTCAGGTATGCGCGGAGCGGCACCTGTCCAAAGAAGTGGTCCTGGAGGCCATTGAGCAGGCCCTGGTCTTGGCGTACAAACGCAGTTTTGCCGCCAGCCAGGCCGTTGAGGTCAAGATCGACCCCAACACCGGGCAGGCGCACGTTTACGCCCAGGAAGAGGTCGTCGACGAGGTCAAGGACGAGCGCTCGCAAGTCTCGCTACAGCAGGCGCAGCAGATCGACCGCAACGCCAAGCTAGGCGACCTGGTCAAGGTCGAGTTGACGCCCAAGAACTTTGGGCGCATCGCGGCCCAGACCGCCAAACAGGTCATCCTGCAGCGCATTCGCGAGGCCGAACGCGACAACCTCTACGCCGATTGGTCCGATCGCGTGGGTGAGGATATCCTGGGCACCGTGCGCAACATCGACTCAACCGGAAACGTGATCCTCTCGCTGGGCCGCGCCGAAGCCGTGATGCCCAAGAGCGAGCAGATCCAGACCGAGCGGTACACGCCCAACCAGCGCGTGCGCACCTACATCTACGAGGTCGAGCGCACCAACCGTGGCCCGCGCATTCGCGTCAGCCGCACCCATCACAAGCTCTTGCGGCGCTTGCTTGAGACCGAAGTGCCCGAGATCTACAACGGCACTGTCGAGATCAAGGGCATCGCACGTGAGCCGGGCTCCCGCTCCAAGGTGGCCGTGGGCGCGACGCAACCAGGGGTGGACCCGGTGGGCTCGTGCGTGGGCATGCGCGGGATGCGTATCCAGAACATCGTGAACGAACTGAACGGCGAGAAGATCGACGTGGTGGCCTGGAACGCCGAGGAGAGCGCTTTCATTGGCAACGCGCTCAGCCCGGCCAAGGTCGAGCACGTCTGGCTGGGTCGTGATTCCAAGACCGCCACCGTCGTTGTGCCCGATGGCCAGCTCTCGCTGGCCATCGGCAAGGAAGGGCAGAATGCGCGCCTGGCCGCCAAGCTGACGGGCTGGCGCATCGACATCAAGAGCGCGACCGAGGCCGCTGGCGAGGCCGAGCGCCGCGCTGCTGAGGAAGCCGAGGCCAAAGCCAGGGCAGCAGAGCTGGCCGCCAAGCGTGCGGCCGCGGCTGCCTTGCTGGCCGAGGCCGAGCGGGCCCTGGCCGAGGAAGAGGCGCAAGCCGCGTCCGCCGTCGAGGCCGAGGCCGCGCCCGTCGTCGTGGAAGAGGCGCAGGCCGAGGTCGTCGAGGCCGCGCCGGTCGCAGAGGCCGAGGTGGCAGCGCAGGGCGAAGCGCTGGACGCAGAGGCAGAGCCCGCCGCCGAGGAAGCGCCGGTCGAGGCCGTGGTCGAGGCAGCCCCGGCTGAGGGCGATCCTGAAGAGGAAGATGAGGAAGAAGTCGACCTGACCAAGCCCAAGGGCAAGGGCAAGAAGAAGCGCCGTCAGACGGCTCTGGTCCTGGACGAAAAGACGGGTGCGCTCGTGCGCCTGTCCGCGCGCAAGGAAAGCCGGCGTGGGCACGAGTGGGAAGAAGGCGACGCAGAGGTCTAGGGCAAACACTCGGCGCCTGACGTCTCGGGATAGGCAGACATGGTCAAACACGTTCCCTTGCGCACCTGTGTGCAGTGCAACCAGGTGCGCCCCAAGCGAGGGTTGGTCCGCCTGGTGCGCACTCCGGGCGGCGAGATCGAAATCGACGAAAGGGGTAAGGCCCCCGGCCGCGGCGCCTACCTGTGCCGCAACCAGGTGTGCTGGGAGAACGCCCTGGCGCGCGACCGCCTGGACTATGCCCTACAGTGTACACTGCGCCCCGAGGACAAGCAGCGGCTCCTGGCCTACGCGCAGGGGCTGCCGCGCGAGGAAGCGCGGAGTGTAGAGGCTCCGTCTTCCGGCCCGCCGGCCGGGGAGCCAGTTCCGGGAAAGGAGAAAGGGACGGCCGCAACGCTTGAAAGCTAGCGACGTGCAGATCCGAATGCTGAACATGGCACCCGACACGCAACCGACACAAGTGCGAAGAGACGCCCTGGGTGAGATGAGCCAAGAGGGAATGGGTATGGCCGACTGAGTCTGCTCTGCCCGTTCGTTTGCCCCTCCGCTCTTCCCTATCTCCCTACCCCTTTCAGCAGGGGTCGCGCGCCCCTAGTCCCTGCGCATGTCCGCATTGGGTCCCTGCCCGCCGCAAGTGCCCAGCACGGCACGCGGCGCAGTGTGACCATTCCAGTTGTGCACGGTCTCCGTTGCGCACCGGTTTTCCCGTACGATGTTCAGGCAAGATGAAAGGGGGGGTTGGTTATGATGGAAAAGAAAACCACCCACGAGAAGATAGAATCCACGACGCCGGAGAAGACCAGGCCGTCGGCTCCCAAAGCCACGGCCCCGACCAAGCCGGCATCGAAAGACACACGGGCAGCACCCAAGACGACGGGCGCGGCGCGCGGGGCGGGCACTCCGAAGCCCGCGGGCGCTACGCCCGCGGCGCGCAAGCCGACAGCCAAAACCAAACCCGCCGTACAACCGGCGGCCAAGCCGGCGCCCGCGCAGGCGGCCAAGCGGCCCGCAGCCAAACCCGCCGTACAACCGGCGGCCAAGCCGGCGCCCGCGCAGGCGGCCAAGCGGCCCGCAGCCAAGCCCGCCCCGCAACCGGCGGCCAGGCCGGCGCCCGCGCAGGCGGCCAAGCAGCCCGCAGCCAAGCCCGCCCCGCAACCGGCGGCCAAGTCGGCACCCGCGCAGGTGGCCAAGCGGCCCGCAGCCAAGCCCGCCATGCAACCGGCGGCCAAGTCGGCGCCCGCGCAGGCGGCCACGCCGGCACCTGCGCAGCCCGCTGCCGCTCCGGCGGCCACGCCGGCACCGGCAGCCGAAGCGCCCGCCAAGGCCCCGGCCAAGATGCTGACCCTGCCGCCCAACATCACCGTACGCGACCTGGCCACGCTGCTAGACACCAGCCCGATCAACATCATTCGCGAGCTGATGAAAAACGGCGTGATGGTCAACATCAACCAGAACCTCGACTTTGACACGGCCAGCGTCGTGGCCAGCGACATGGGGTTTGAAGCGCAGGAGGCGACACCGCCCGAGCCGGTCGAGGAGGAAAGGCCCGCCCCGACGCGCAAGCGCCGCCAATTCAGCACCGAAGAAAAGGCCAAGCTCACCTCGCGCCCACCCGTGGTGACCATCATGGGCCACGTGGATCACGGCAAGACCTCGCTGCTGGACGTCATCCGGCAGACCAACGTGGTCGCGGGCGAAGTGGGCGGCATCACGCAGCACATCGGCGCCTACCAGGTGGAAAAGCAGGGCAAGAAGATCACCTTCCTCGACACGCCCGGCCATGCCGCGTTCACCGCCATGCGCGCCCGCGGCGCAATGGCCACCGATATCACCATCCTGGTCGTCGCGGCGGACGACGGCGTGCAGCCCCAAACGCTGGAGGCCATCAACCACGCCCGTGCGGCCCAGGTGCCCATCATCGTGGCGCTCAACAAAATGGACAAGCCCACCGCCAATCCAGACCAGGTCAAGCGCCAGCTCGCCGACGCGGGCCTGGTGGTGGAGGACTATGGCGGAGACGTGATCTGCGTGCCCGTCTCGGCCAAGCAGAAGATGGGCCTGGAGACCCTGCTGGAGATGATCCTGTTGGTGGCCGAGATAGCCGACCTGCGCGCCAATCCCGACGCCCAGGCGAGCGGCGTGGTGATCGAGGGGCGTCTCGACAAGAACCGCGGCCCGTTGGCCACGCTGCTGGTGCAGGATGGCACGCTGCACGTGGGCGACTATCTCGTCATCGGCGCCGTCGCGGGCAAGATCCGCGCCATGTTCGACGACAAGGGCCAGCGCATGCACGTGGCCACTCCTTCCAGCCCGGCGGTGGTGCTGGGCCTGAGCGACGTGCCGGCGGCCGGCGAGGCCTTCCGCGTGGTCGAGGGCGAGCACGAGGCGCGCGCCGAGGCGTCGGCCGAGGCGAGCCGTCGCCACGAAGCGGCAGCTCAGCAGAAGCAGAAGGTGCTCAGCCTGGACGAGTTCTTTGCCCTGGCGCAGGCCGGGAAGGTCAAGGAGCTCAACTTGATCCTGAAGGCCGACGTGCAGGGTTCGATCGAGCCCATCGTCAACTCGGTGGAAAAGCTGGGCGACGAGACGCTGCATGCCAAGTTCCTGCACACCGGAACCGGCAACATCAACGAATCGGACGTGACACTGGCCGTGGCCTCCAACGCCATCGTGCTGGGCTTTAGCGTGCAGACCGACCCGTCCGCCTCGCGCCTGGCCGAGAGCGAAGGCGTCGACATCCGCATCTACGACATCATCTACCGGCTGGTGGAGGACATCGACAAGGCCCTCAAGGGCATGCTCGAGCCCACCTTCAAGGACGCGCTGATCGGCCACGCCGAAGTGCGCCAGGTGATTGCGCTGCCCAAGAAGCGGCACGCGGCCGGATGTGGGGTCAAGGACGGCATTGCCGCGCGCAACGCCACGGTGCACGTGAAGCGCGGGGGTGACCTGGTCTTCGAAGGTCCCGTCGCCTCGCTGCGTCACTTCAAGGACGACGTGCGCGAGGTGACGGCGGGCATGGAATGCGGCATCGCCTTGGAGGGCTTTGATGACTATCAGGTGGGCGATGTCTTCGAATTCTACAGAAAGGAACAGGTAGCGCGGGAGGCGACTCCCTCCCACGCCTAGCTATGCCGACAACCAGACGTCAAGAACGGGTGGCTGAACGCATACATCACGAGATCAGTAGCCTGCTGCTTCTGGAAACCAAAGACCCGCGCGTCGCGAGCGTGACGGTCACGAGCGTGCAGGTCAGTCCGGATCTCAAGCTGGCCAGGGTGTTGTACTCCGCGCTGGGCGACGACGAGGTCCGCCAGCAGGCCGCCGAGGGACTGGAGCACGCGCGGCCTTTTCTGCGGCGCGAGGTGGCGCATCGTCTGCAACTGCGCTTTGCGACCGACCTGGCCTTCCTGCCCGACGAATCGTGGAAGAGCGGCTCGCGCGTGGACGAGTTGCTGGAGCAACTCCACCGGGAGAGCGCAGCCAGCGCTGCCCTAGAGGACGACGCGAGCAGTGACGACGCGCAAGAGGAATAGCCCAGGCTCCCACACGGAGCGGGGAGGCAGGATGAAGAGCGCCAGAAGCTACATCGATGCTGCGCACAGCGTCTACATCGCCTGCCACGTCCTGCCGGACGGCGACGCGATCGGCTCGCTATTGGGGCTGGGCCTGGCTCTGCGCAAGGTAGGCAAGGTCTGCACGCTGGCCTGCGCCGATCCGCTGCCGGCCAAGTATGATTTCCTGCCCGCCGCACGCGAGATCGTGTCGCGTCCGCCAGGCGGGGAAGACCTGCTGGTGACGGTCGACGTGAGCGACGTGGAGCGGCTGGGCAGCCTGTACGACGAGACCGCCTTCCACAGCCGCCCGGTGCTCAACATCGACCACCACGTCACCAACACGCGCTTTGGCACGCTCAACCTCATCCGCCCGCTGCCTTCCACGGCCGAGATCGTCTACGCCCTGCTGCGCAGACTGGCCATCGCGCTTGACGCCGACATCGCCACGGCGCTGCTCACGGGCCTGGTCACCGACACGCGCTGCTTTCGCACGGGCAACGTCACCACGCAGCAACTGCGCACCAGCATCGCGTGGATGAACGCAGGCGCCTCGCTGCCGCAGGTCAACGCCCTGGTCTACGACCGCGAGCCCTTTGCCGCGATCTGCCTGTGGGGCCAGGCACTGGCGGGCGTGCAAAGGCGCGGCCGCATCGTGTGGGCCGAGATCGACCGCGACATGCTGAGCCGCTGCAGCGCCTCGCCTATGGAGGCCGACGGGCTGGTGAGCTTCCTGGCCAGCGCGCAGGGCATGGACGCGGCGGTCGTCTTCCGCGTCAAGCAGAATGGCCGCATCGAGGTCTCCATGCGCGCCGCGCCGCCCTGGGACCTCTCGGGCGTGGCGTTGAGCCTGGGCGGCGGCGGCCATCCGCGGGCGGCAGGCTGCACCGTCGACGGACCGATGGCCGCGGCGCGCGAGCGCGTGCTGGGTGCGATTGAGGAAGCTCTAAGGGTACAGGCGGCTGCCATCAACGAATGACCCGTTACCTCAAAAAGGAAGTCATGCCTGAGCTTTGCGGCATTCTGAACATCAATAAACCGCTGGGGATCAGCTCGCACGACGTGGTGTGGCGCGTGCGGCGCATTACCGGCCAGAAGAAGGCCGGACACGCCGGGACGCTGGACCCGCTGGCGACGGGCGTGCTGCTGCTGTGCCTGGGGCAGGCCACGCGCGTCTCCGAGTACCTGCTCGGCAGCGACAAGGTCTACCGGGCGCGCATGCTCCTGGGCATCAGCACCGACACCTACGACACCGAGGGCCAGGTCACCGCGCGTGCAGAGGTCAACGTGACGCGCGAGCAGGTGGAAGAGGCGCTGCGCACTTTCGTCGGGACGCTGCAGCAACTGCCGCCCATGTACTCGGCGGTCAAACACGAGGGCACGCCGCTCTACAAGCTGGCGCGGCGCGGCCTCGAGACCGAGCGCGAGGCACGCGCGGTGGAGATCAAGGCCATGACGCTGACGGGTTGGGAGCCACCGCAGGTGGAGGTCGAGGTGCAATGCAGCAAGGGTACCTACGTGCGCTCGCTGGCGCACGAGCTGGGCCAGCGCCTGGGCTGTGGCGCGCACCTAGCGGCGCTGACGCGCACGGCCAGCGGCGCGTTCCGCCTCGAGCAGTCCGTGACGCTGGAAGAGCTGGACGCTGCCTTTGCGCGCGGCGAGGGGCCGCGCCTGGTCTTGCCCATGGATGCGGCGCTGCGGGCCTTTCCCGCGGTGGCGCTCGACCCGGTGGCCGCGGCGCGCGTGTGCCAGGGCCAGGCGGTGGAACTGCCCGCCGACCCGCCTGCCGAGCTGTGCCGTGCCTACGCTCTGGACGGCCGCCTGCTGGCCTTGCTGCGCCGCGGCGCCGAGGGCCTGTGGCGGCCGCACAAAGTCTTTGTCGGACCGAGTGACGATGCAGATCATCCATGACCTGACTGAAGCCAACCTGGAGCGGGAGACGGTGCTGACCATCGGCACCTTTGACGGCCTGCACCTGGGCCACCAGGACCTGCTCAAGCGCCTGGTGCGTCGGGCGCGGCTGACCTCACGCCTCAGCGCCGTGCTCACCTTTGACCGCCCACCGCGCGAAGTGCTGACCCCGGAAAGCAACCGGGCCTGCCTGACGACGCTTGAGGACAAGCTGACGCTGCTGCAACAGTGGGGTGTCGAGGTGCTGGTGATCCTGCCCTTTACGGCGGAGCTGGCGGGCACTTCAGCGCGCGATTTCGTGCAGGGGCTGGTGCAATACCTGCGCATGAGTGAACTGTGGGTGGGCTGGGATTTCGCCCTGGGACGCGGGCGTGAGGGCGACGTGCCCGCAATCAAAAAGCTGGGCCAGGAGCTGGGCTACGAGGTGCACGTACTGGCCCCCGTGCACGAGGGTGACGTGGTGGTCAGCAGCACGCACATCCGCAACCTGCTCAGCGTGGGGCGCGTGCGCGAGGCGGCGGAGATGCTGGGGCGCTACCACCAGTTGAAGGGGCGCGTGGTGCCCGGCATCGGTCGTGGCCGCGAGCTGGGCTTCCCCACCGCCAACCTGGAACTCGAGAGCCCTTGCATCATGCCGCCCACGGGCGTGTACGCCGCCTACGTTTACGTGGGCAGCGGACGCTACGCCGCCGCGATCAACATCGGCTTGCGCCCCACGTTTGGCGAAGGCGAACGCACCCTCGAAGCGCACCTGCTCGATTTCGAGGGCGACCTCTACGGGCAGAAGATGGTCGTGCAGTTCGTGGAGCGCCTGCGCGACGAGCGCCGCTTCCCGGACGCGGATGCGCTGCGCGCGCAGATCGCCAAGGACATCGCGCGGACGAGGGACGTCCTGTCGTGAGCGCGCGCTTTGAGGTCCTCGACCATCCCGCCGACCTGGCGCTGCGCATCCACGGGCGCGACCTGCGCGAGCTGTTTGCCAATGCTGCCTACGCCATGTTCTGCCAGTTCCTGCCCGAGGGCCTGGAGCGGCTTCCGGTCACGGTCGAGCGGCAAGTCGAGGTCGACGGCATCGACGACGAGTCGCTGCTGGTCAACTGGCTGAACGAGCTGCTCTACCTGCACGAGACGCGCGGCGAGCTCTACTCGCAGTTCGAGCTCGAGCCGCTCGCGCCCGGCCATCTGCGGGCCAGCGTGCGCGGCGCGCCCAGCGAACGGTCCGAGATCATCATCAAGGCTGCCACGTTCAACGAACTGGCAATCGCCCGCACGGCGGAGGGACTGGTGGTGACGGTAGTGTTGGATGTGTAGCGTGACGAGTGACGAGTGAAACGTGAGGCGTGCTAGTGAGGTACCTATGGTGAGCAAACACGAGCTGAAGCGCATCAACGAGTTCCTGTGGGAGATCCCGCAGGGCTATCGCCACGACATGAACGTGCCGGCGCGCATCTATGCCGACGAGACGCTGCTGGAGGCCGCGCTGCAGGACAAGTCGGTCGAGCAGCTCGTCAACACGGCCTGCCTGCCCGGCGTCGTCAAGTACACACTGGCCATGCCCGACATCCACCAGGGCTATGGGCCACCCATCGGCGGCGTGGCGGCCATGAGCGTGACGGAAGGCGTCATCTCGCCCGGCGCGGTGGGTTACGACATCAACTGCGGCGTGCGTCTGCTCAGCTCCAACCTGGAGGCGGCGCAGGTCAAGCCGTTGATGGGCGAGCTCATGGACGTGCTCTACGCGCAGGTCCCCAGCGGCGTGGGCAAGGGCGGCGACCTGCGCGTCTCGGGCAAGGACATGGACGACGTGCTGGAACGCGGCGCGGAATGGGTCGTGGCCAAGGGCTACGGGCTGCGCGAGGACCTGGAGCACACCGAGGAACGCGGCGCGATGCATCAGGCGCGCGCCAGCGCCGTCAGCCGCAAGGCCAAGGAGCGCGGCGGCGACCAGCTCGGCACGCTGGGCGCGGGCAACCACT
>Ga0315274_10005289_pt1 | contig 18870 bp, 12 predicted proteins | sample YL17G02_20_MG_FD_203700 | JGI IMG/M metagenome (GOLD analysis project Ga0315274, IMG submission 203700) | Sediment microbial communities from Yellowstone Lake, YNP, Wyoming, USA - YL17G02_20 | ecosystem: Environmental > Aquatic > Freshwater > Lake > Sediment | place: USA: Wyoming | collected... | reverse complement strand
GGGCGGCGGCGGCGCCCTTCCCTCTGCCGCCCCCTCAGCCGCCGCCCCCTCAGCCGCCGCCTCCGCGCAGTCCCGGATCGCCGGGGCCGTCGCCGGGGCCCTGCCTGCGGGTCCCCTGGCGGAGCTCGTCGCGTCTTGGCTGTCCGAGGAGGGAGGGGGGGGAGGTGGCGAGGAGGAGGAAGAGGAGCAGCAGCAGCAGGAGGCCGGGAGCAGCCTCGGCGCCTGCGGCGCCTGCGCCGGCTGCGGGGAGTGCGGCCTCTCCGCTTCTCCTCTCCCTCCGTCCTCTACTTCCTCGTCTGCCGCCGCCGCCGCCGCCAGCGCCCCTCTCCGGCACATCGCGGTGCTCCACGCTGCTCTAGGGGCGAGCCTCAGGGCCTTCGCCGCGGACGCGAGGGCCCTGGCCGCCGCGGCGGCGGCCTCCGAGAAGGAGCGGCGGCGAGGCGAGGGAGCCGCGAAGGACGGCGACAACGACGAAAAGGACAGCGACACCGCCGCCGCCGCCGCCGCGGCGCTCCCGGCGATGGCCGACCGCCTCCGCTTCCTCCGCTCCGTGCTTGCCTACCACGCAGCGTCAGAAGACGACGTCCTGATGCCCGTGGCGCGGAGGCTCGCGGCGACGGCGGCGAACAGCAACGGCGGCGGAGGAACGGCCGGCTCTGGCTCTGCTGCTGCCGCTGCTCCCTCTGCTTCCGCCGCACCCTCCGCCACCGCGGCGGCAGAGCTCGCCGCCGCGGCCCTCGCCGCCGAGGACCGACACCACCACCACTCCACGGACGACGAAGACGAGGAGGGAGACCGAGCGGGGGGGCACGGCGCGGGGGAGTCAGCCTGCCTCGAGAGGGTCGGCGTGCTCCTCAACGACGTCCGCGCTCGCGCGCGCCGTGGCGGCGCGCGGGCCGCCGTGGCCGCGTCGCTCGCCTCGCTGGCGTCCGCCGCCGACGACGCCGCCTCGACGATCGGCGCGCACATGGACGCGGAGGAGCGCGGCGTGCTGCCCGCCCTGCAGCAGGCTCTGTGCCACAGGGCGCAGGCGGTGCTGCTGTGGGGGGCGCTGCGGTCGATGCCGGCGAGGGTGCTCCGGCAGCTGCTGCCCTGGCTGAGCTCGTGCCTCGGGGCAAGCGCCGCGAGGGAGCTGGTGGGCGACGCGTGCGTCGGGGCCGGCCCTCGAGGGGAGCAGCGCGCCGAGGCGAGGCTGCTGCGGTCGTGGTGCGACGGGCTCGAGGCGCTCGAGGAGGAGGAAGGGGAGCTGGAGCTGCTGCTGTCGCTGCCGGTGAAGAAGAAGAAGGAGGAGGAGGAGAAGAAGGAGGAGACGGCGGCGAAGAGGCCCCGCACCGCTTCTGGAGGAAGAGGAGAGGCGGCGGCCGCAAAAGCTGGCGGTGCTGCAGCTGTTCCTGCTCTTGCCGTTGCCGGCGCTCCCGCGAAGGAGGAGGAGAAGAAGGAGCAGCAAGAGGCGGAAGCAGCAGCCGCGGCGCGGCTCTCCCCCGCGGAAGATGATGGCGACGGCGACGCCCCCATCGACCACATCTTTCAGTTCCACAAAGCCTTAAGAAGGGACCTCCGCGCAATGGAGGGGCAGGTGGCCGCGTTCGCGGACGCGCTGGACGCCGAGGGCGGGAGCGGGTGGAGGAGGGCTGCGGCGGCGGAGTGGGGAGGAGGCGAGCAGGAAGAGGAGGCGGCCGCCGACGCCGCCGAAGACCGCAAGAGCCGCCGCTCTTCCTCCGACGACGACGAAAACGACGCCTCCCCCGCGGCCGCTAGGGCCCTCGAAGGGCGGTTCCGCTTCCTCCAGGGCGTCTACAAGGCGCACTCGGACGCGGAGGACAACATCGTGTTCCCCGCGCTGGAGGCCCGGGAAGCCCTGCGGCGCGTCAGCCACGCCTACACGCTCGACCACGAGCAGGAGGGCGCGCTCTTCGCCGAGGTCGAGCGGCAGCTGCTGCGCCTCCGCGCGGCCCCGGACCTGGCAGAGGCCCGAGCGGCCGCGAGGGACCTCGCAGCGAGGACAGCGGCGCTGCGCGCGAGCCTGGAGACGCACGTGACCGCCGAGGAGCGCGAGCTCTGGCCCCTGTTTGCCGAAAACTTCTCGACGGAGGAGCAGGAGGCGCTCGTGGGGCTGATCGTGGGCCGCACGGGCGCGGAGGTGCTGGCGGCCACGCTCCCCTGGGTGGCCGCGGCGACGACGCCGAGGGAGGCGGCCGCCATGTGGGAGAGCCTGCGGTCGGCGGCGAGGGGCACCGCGTTCGGCGACTGGCTTGTCGCGAGCAGGACCGTCGAGGGAGGAGGAGGAGAGAGCGGCGGCGCGGCGCCGGGTCCCGCTGCCGGAGCCGCTGCTGTTCCCGCTGCCTCCCCAGGCCGGCGCGGCAAGCAGGGGGGCAGGGCGGCGCAGCCCGGGGACGCGCTCGACGCCGTGGTCGAGTACCTGGGCCTGGCGAAGAGCGGAGGTGGGCAAGGCGGAAGCGGCGGCGGCGGCGACGGCAGCGGCAGCGCCGCTGCGGCGGCAGCGACGGCGACGACCAGCTCCTCCAAGCCCAACGCCGCCTCAAACTCAAACTCCGCCACCTTCCGCCCGGGGTGGGAGGCCCTCTTCACAATGAACCAGGCCCAGCTCGAGAGCGCCGTGCGCCTCGCCTGGACGGACGAGGGGCTCGAGCCGGCGAGGAGGGCCTATTTGGCCCAAAACATCATGGCGGCGCGGTTCGTCGTCTCGCAGCAGCGGCAGAAGCAGCAGAGGAGCAGGGCCTCCGCTGCTGCTCCTGCATCTGCCGCTCCTGATGCTGCTGCTGCTGCTGCCGCTCCTGCTGCTGCCGCTCCTGATGCTGCTGCTGCGGCTAGTGCTCCTCGCCAGCAGCACCACCACGAGCATTACGCCGCCTGCAAGCACGAAAAGGTCCCGTCGCCGGCCTCGACAGCCCCTGTCTCTCCTCCTCCCGCGTGCCCGCACTACTCGCGCCGCACGCGCGTCGTCGCGCCCTGCTGCGAGCGCGCGCACGGCTGCCGCCACTGCCACGACGAGGCCGAGGACCACAGGCTGGCCCCCTCGCAGATCTCCGCCATGCTCTGCGCCAGCTGCGGCGTGCAGGGCCCCGCTGCGATGGACTGCTCGAGCTGCGGCGCGAGGCAGGCGCGCTACTTCTGCGGCATCTGCCGCCTCTGGGACGACACGCCGGGCCGGGAGATTTACCACTGCCCCTTTTGCAACCTGTGCCGGCTCGGCAAGGGGCTGGGCGTCGACGCGCAGCACTGCATGGGGTGCAACTCGTGCATGTCGCTGGCAGAGCACGCGAGCCATGCCTGCCGGAGGCTTCCCGAGGCGTGCCCTGCCTGCGCGGAGCCGCTGTTTGATTCGCCGAGGCCCTACCGGCAGTTTCCTTGCGGTGAGTTTTTTGTTGTTTGTTCGAGTGTTTTTTACGAGTGCTCTAGGTTCTTTTTTTTCTCTCTCGCTCTTTCTTCTCTCTCTCTCTCTGCATACGTGAAAGGGATGGCGGAAGAGAAGAAGAGAAAATGAAGAAGAAAAAGAAAAAGAGAGAGGGGGAAAAAGATGAATGAAAAACAACAAAAAACTCACTCGACAAAAAAAAACTCTTCAACCTTTAGGTCACCACATGCACTCGCACTGCTTCGAGAAGTGGGCCAGGGGCTCCTACGCGTGCCCCGTCTGCCGCAGGTCCGTGGGGGACATGAGGGCCTACTGGAGGATGCTCGACGCGCTCCTCGAGAGGGACAGGAACGCTTCCTCCGTCATCGCGGCGGCGGCGGGGGCAGAAGTCGCCTCTGACACCGGCGGCGACAACAGCAACGGCTCCCCCGGCCTCCTCGCCCTCCCCTCCGCGCTCGCCTCCAGGAAGCAGCCCATCCTCTGCAACGACTGCGGCGCGAAAGGAGAAGCCAGCTTCCACTTTGTCTACCACAAGTGCAGGGGGTGCGGCAGCTACAACACGACGCTGCTCTAGTAGAAAAAATTAAGCTTTTCTTTTCTTTTTTCCCGATGCCTTCTGAATCCTCCTTTTGCTCTCTCCCCTCCCCTGTGATGTTTAGGCCCAACCTTTGAACATCGATTGTAAAGAAATGTTTCGATGACAAACGCTTTGTTTCAAGTTTTGAGGTTTTTACAAGGATATACAAGAGCTGCGGAGGACAGAATCAAATCAAAACCCAAGTCTCTCTTTCTTTCATCAGACTTCGCCGTTGCGGCGGCCGCCCGCCGCCGTCGGCACTGTCCCCCCTCGCCCTCCTCCTCCGATCCCGCCTCCCCCTCCCCCCGCGTATATCACCTCCTCGAGCTCGGCCTCGGCTGCGCCCCCGCCTCTCCCGTCGCCCCACCACTGCAGCGGGGGGCGCGGCGGCGGGCGGAGGTGTCGGAGGGAGCCGAGGAGGAGAGAAGCAGAGGAGGAAGACCTCGAGCCCGACGGCGGCCGCGGCGGCGGCGGCGGCGCGAGCCCAGAGGCGGTGATGAGGTAAGGGAACGCCGCAGCACCCTGCTCCGCGCCGGTGCCTCCCGCGCAGGAGGAGGAGGAAGAAGACGCGGAGCACGGCGACTTGGCGACGCGGGCCCACCGCACGGCAGAAGAAGCGGGAAGAAGAGGACAAGAAGAGGAGGAGGAAGAGGAGGAACCGGGGCCGAAGCTGCCGCCAGAGCTCCCCTCGAGGACGAGCCGCGCCGAGACCGAGTGCGCCCACCCGTTGCCCAGGGCCGCGGCGACGAACCCGGCCCCGGCTGCCGTGCCAACGACCTGGTTGACGAAGACGACGGCGGCCCCCGAGGCAGAGGCCAGGGCCGAGGCCGCGGCGGCGAGGGAGGCGAGGGCACGGGAGCGGTCTGCTGCTGCGGCGGAGGAGGAAAGGCACGGGTCGCCCCCCTCCCCTCGCTCCGCTCCGGTCGCGGCCCGCGCCGCCGCGGCGACGGAGTCCACGACGACGAGCGAGATCAAGGGCGGCGGCGGGCGGGACCCCGCGGAAGAAGAAGAAGGAGGGCGGCAGCAGTCGCGGGCGAGGCGGGAGAGGGCGTCGGTAAGGGCTTGGACGCCCCCTCCCGCCGCCGCCGCCGCGCCCCCTCCCCTCGCCTCGGCCGACGCCGCCGACGCCGCCGACGCCGTCGAAGCTCCCGTTCCTCCTCCTGCCGCCGCTGCAGGTCTGCCGGCGACCGCAACGGAAGAGATGACAGCAACGTGCCTGTCCAGGGCTTCCAGCAGGGCGGCAGAGGGCTCCGACGAAGAGGGATAAGGAGCAGCAGCAGCAGCAGCAGCAGGAGGCGGCGGCGGAGACTCGCGCATACTCTCTCCGCCGCCGGCCCCCTCTCGCTCGCGCTCGCGCTCTCGCTCTCGCCGCCGCTCCTCCTCCTCCTCCTCTTTCCTCTGCGCGAGCTCCACCAGCCGCGACGCCGAGAACGCCCCCTCGACGTCGAACCATACCACGCCCCCGGCGAGCCCGGAAGAAGAGGGAGCAGACGAGGGAGCAGACGACGACGGAGGAGGAGCAGGAGCGGGAGCAGGCGACGAGCAGGAAGCGGCGGCGGCGGCGGCGGCGGCAGAGGCCCCCAGCGCCGCCGCGGCCAGGCAGAGGCAGAGCTGGGTCTTCCCCGCCCCGGCGGGCCCCACGATCTCGGTGACGATCCCCATTCTGATCCCCCCTCCGAGGGCGGCGTCGAGGGCCGGCAGGCCCGTGGGGATGTGGCGAGGAGGGTACGACGCCGAGAGAGACAAGAGGGTCGGAGGGAGGAGGCCGAGGTCTTCGGCGCCTTCGGCGCTTCCAAAGAGGAATCGCGCCGCGAGCGCGGCCCTCGCTTCCTCGGCCTCCTTGAGCGAGAGGTCGAGCGCCTCTGCGAGGTCGTAGGGAGGGCATAGCAGGAGGTCCTCCGGCGTGCGAAAGGCCGAGGCGATGGCCGACAGCGCCGCGGAGGAGGAGGAGGAAAAGGTGGCCTCCATCTGTGGTCATCAGATGAACACTTTTCCAAGCGAGGAAGGGCATTGAAAGTGTGAGCGACGAGAGCGAGTCGAAATTTCACTGCTCTTTCTCGTCTCTCCCTCTCTTCTCGGCGCCCCGGCGCTCGAGAGCGCTGACCAGAACAAAGAATCGAATCGCTGACGCCCCCCTGATCAAGCTCTCTCGACCACCCTTCTTCATGCTTTAAAGCCAAGAGGAATGTTCTACGACCTCGCACTCCCGGCGCTCGGGACCGATTCGAATGCCGCACGTGCTGCCGTCGACGCCGCCTCGATCACCGACGCCGCCTCCCGCTCCCTCGACCGCCTTTTGGCCGCCGCGTCGCTCGGCTACAGCGTGGTGGCCATCGAGCGCGAGGCGTACGGGAGGCTGAATGCCGCCGAAGAGGCAGGGTGAGTCGACAACTTGGCGGGAGAGAGATCCTTTGACATGCGGGCGGGCTAGATGTCGAAAGAAAACACCCTTCTCAACCTCGACCTCTTCTCGTCCCTTTAACCAAACAAACCCAAACACAGCCCGCCCCCTGGCTCCGTCGTCTCCAGGGAAGCTCTGGCAGCAGCTTCTATAGCTTGGACACCGGTGGGACGAGTCCCGCGGCGTTCTGCTCTGCGAATCTCCGCGGCGGAGCCCCACGGAGGAGGAGGAAGTAGCGGCGGCGGCGTCCCTCTCGCTCGTGCCCAGCAGCAGCAGGCTCCGCCCAGGATGACGCAGCTGACTCGGCTCACCCTGGCGACGGGCGACCCGGGGGAAGCTGCTGCCGTGCTGGGGAACAGGATCGGAAAGGCCGGCGGCGGCGGGGCCGGAGTCGCGGCGAGGAGCGCCGGCGCCGGCGGAAGCACCGCCCCCGCCCCTTCGACCTCCGCCGCCGCCGCCGCCGCTCCCTCTCGTTCTGCTTCAATCCCGCCTTCGGCGAGGAGAAGCTACGACATCCTGGCGATCAGGCCCCTCAACAGCCGCGTCCTGGCGCAGGCGGCGACGAGCCTCGACGTCGACGTCATCGTCTTGGACTTCGCCGGGAGCGGAAGCGGCGGAGCCGCAAGTGCAAGCGGCGGCGGCGGCGGCGGCGGCGGAGGCAAACGACCGCCGTCGCTTCCCTCTCCCTCCTCTTCCTCCTTTTCCCTCGCCCGCATGCCCAAGCCCGCCGCCCTCCGCCCGGCCATCGCCCGGGGCATCTCCCTGGAGATACGCTACGCTCCGGCGCTCTCCTCGGAAGCGGAGCGGAGGGCCCTGCTCGCGGGCCTGGGCTCCCTTTCGACGACGCTCCGCGGCAAAGGCGGCGGCGGCGGGAGCGGCGCCACGAAAAAACCCAACGCAGAGTGCCTGTGTCCTTTTTTGCTGAGCTCCGGCGCCGCGAGCGCCTCTTCCCTGCGCGCTCCTTTGGATGCTGCGGCCCTGGCCGAGGTCGGAGGGCTTTCGAGAATCGCGGCGCTGGCGGCCGTGACGAGGGTGCCGGCGCAAGTGGCAACGCGGGCCCGCAAGCGCCGGGCGGCGTCGCGGGGCGAGTGCGGTTTTGTAGGAGGGAGGGAGGCGATGGTCGAGGTCGCCGGCATGGAAGCGGAAAGGGTTCTGAGGAAAAGAAAGAGGAAGGGGGGAGCTGCTGGGGGGAGCGGCGGGATGCAGTTTAACCAGCAGGCGCGGCAGCAGAAGCAGCAGCAAGGCGGAGGAAGGAAGAAGACGAAGGGGAAGAGGTAGAAAATGAAGTGCAAAAACGAAACTTCATTTCCGTCGTCGACGCTGACGCACCTCGCTTTCGGCCTTTCTCTCTCTCTCTCTCTCTCTCTCTCTCTCTCTTCCACTTTTCCTCGGTTCCTTTCTTCGACAATGCGTCCGGCCTCGTCGCGGTCGCCCTCAGCCGCGCCAGGCGGAGCAGCAGGGGACGCGGAAAAGGGAGGAGAAATAGAGTCCCTCGCGGGGCTCTGGTCGACGCACGTCGCCGACGACGCCCGCTCCCTCGCCTCGTCATTCGGCAGGGGAGCCGCGCTCGAGCTCCTGGTCGAGGAGACGAGGAACGTCGAGCAGGTGGTCGCCGGCGGGGTCCACGAGGTATGAGAGAGAGGAGGAGGAGGAGGAGGGGCGGGGGGAGAGAGAGGGAGGGGAGAGGCAGGAACGTTTTCGGTCTCGGGAAGGAGAAAGGGTAGAGAAGGGGGGGATTGAAGATCTTCTTTCAACCTTGATTTCGACACAGGGGTCAAACCCTCGCGAGCACTCTCTTGCGGCAAAAGGAAAAAACCCAAGAAGGAATTAAACATTCCACCCCTTCTTCGCTCCCCATCTCGCCCCTGCCGCGACGCAGGGAGACTCCCTTGAAATGTTCTAAGGACTCTGACTGGATCGACGAGGGAGCGGGGGGCGCGAAAGGAAAAAAAAAAACGCGAAAGATCTCGGATCTCGGGTAGGGTTTTTTCCCTCCTCTCGCGTCGCCCTCTCGCTCCCTCGACTCTCGCTCCCTCCACTCTCGCTCACTTCCCTCCTCTTCCGAAAACCAAAAACCAAATACCCAACCAGCTCCTCCTCGATCTCTACGAAGCCGACGCCTGGGGGGCCACCTCGGGCCGCCCCGCCGTCTGCTCGGCGCGCCGCGCGGTGCTCTCGCAGGCCGACCTCGCCCTCACGGGGGCCAAGCGCGTGCTGCTGCCGGGCCTCGCGCGGGAGCTCGGCTGCCTCGAGGACTACCTGCGCGCCGTCGCCGTCGCCGCGTGGGGGGACGCCCCCCGCGGGCGCGCGAGCGAGCGGCGCAGGAGGGGGGGGGGAGCGGCGAGGGGGAGCGGCGACGACGGGGGGAGCGGCGACGACGGGGCGGCCCCGGGCGCGCGCCTGGCCGGCGCGGAGCTCTCGCTCGTCGCGCTGCTGGCCGACGCGCGCCGCGACCTCGAGCTCGCGGCCGACGACCGCCAGCGCCGCCGCGCCCTGCGCGCGGCCCGCAGGGAGGCCGCCGCCCGGGTCTCGGCGGCGGTGCGGGGCAGCGCGAGGCTGTGGGGCGGCGTCATGCTGGCGGCTGGCCTCCCCGCCCCTCCTCCCACTCCTCTTCCTCCTCGCCCCCGGCGGTCCGAAGCTCCGGGGGGGGCGGGGGGGTCCTGGAACTACACCCCGGCGACGACGCCCCGTGAGGGCCCCTCCCCCTCCTCCCCCCCCTCCTCCTCCTCCGCCCCTTGCTCCTCCGGCTCCCCCTCCCCCCCCTGCTCGTCTCCTCGTTCGCCTCGGCCCCACGGCTCTGTCTTCTCTCGCCCAGCCTCCCCTCCCTCGCCTTCGCTTCCCGCCTCCCGCTCCTCCTCCCGCTCCTCCGCGCCCGCTCCCTCCAGCGGCGGCGGCGGCGGGGGCGGCGCCGGCGCGTGCTCCGCCTTCGCCTTCTCCGCCCCCTCCCCGGCCCTGGGCCCCGAAGGCTTCGACCCCGCCGCCCCGCTCGGAGGCCGCGACGTCGTCGCCCTCTTCGAGCGCGGGAGGGCCGCCGCGGACCGCAGGCTCGAGGCCGCGGCGGTCGAGGCCGCTGGCGGGCCCGGGCCGCGGGCGGACGCGCTGGTGCGGGCTCTCTACGCCGCCGACGCCGCCGACGACGACGACGAGGAGGAGGAGTCCGAGGAGGGAGGAGGAGGGGCGTCGGGGGGGGCTTCGTTGCCGGCGGCTGCAGCGGCAGCTCCCTCGCCGCTGACGCCGCCGACGCTGCCGCGCGTTTCGGTCGGCAGGAAGGAGAAAGGAGGAGGAGAAGAGCAACAAAACCGCTCTTCTTCTTCTTCTTCTCCTCCGCCTCCTCCTTCTTCTCCTTCTTCTCTTTCTTCTCGATCGCTCGCTGCAGCGATGCTATCGCAGCTCGACGTGTCCGCGACGGAGCCTGGGAGGCCCGGGGCGTTCAGGGAGGAGAGGGAGGAGGGGAGCGAGGAGGGCGGCGGCGACGAGGAGGGGAAGGTCTCCGAAGGAGCAGCAGGGGAGCTGATTTGAGTTTTCCCCCTTTGTGTTTTTTTGCCTCAGACTTCCATCGCATCGATCACCTTTTTCCCTGCAACGATTCTGAATTCGTCTCTTTAATGCCTCTCGCCATGCCCGATCACACGGCCTCGTCCATCACGCAAGCTCTCATCGACCGCCTCCCGGCGACCGAGTGCGAGGTCGAGGACCAGAGTGGGGGCTGCGGCGCCGCGTTCGAGATCTCGAGGATCGTCTCGTCGGCGTTTTCCGCAAAAACTCCCCTCGCCCGCCACCGGCTCGTCAACGCTGCCCTGAAGGAAGAGCTCGCCTCGATCCACGCGCTGTCCATCAAGCAGTGCCTGACGCCTGAGGAGGACGCCGCGAAGAAGGACAACAAAGCGCCGTCGAGCTAAGAGAAGACAATCTACCTCAGAGAGCCGCTTCTTTTGGGGTTCGGGTCTTAGCTTTACACTGTAAAAAAGAAAGAAAGAAAGAAAGGGATGGAAAAAAAAGTCTTCGACCTTTTTCCCTCTCAGACCAGCTCGTAGAACAGGAGGTACGCGCCGCCGTCCGTGACCTCGTCCTCGCACACCTCGCGCACGCGGTCGTCGTCGAAGGAAAGCCAGCGAGAGGAGGAAGAAGCACCAGAAGGCTGCAGCCTCCCCGCCTCGACGAGAGGGGAGCGGAAGGAGACCCCCCTTTTGTTGTCTGCCGGCTGCTTCTTCCTCTGCCTCCCTCCTTTTGCTTCCTCTTCTTCCTCCTTTGCCTTCGCCGCCGCTTCTTCCCGTTCGTCCCTCAGCCGCACCGCGGCCGTATAGTGCCCGTGCGCGGCCCCGCGGCCGTGGTGGGAGACGGTGGCGACGAGGCGGTACTCCCGCTTCGGGGTCTGATGCGTTCGAGAACTTTGACCGCCCAGAGAGGGGGAAAGCGAGGAGAAGCTCAGCCACGATGGCTTCATGCGAAGGAAGAGAGGGAACTGCACCCTGGCGTGCAGCTTGCCCGAGCTGCCCGTCGTCGCGTCGAAGGCGAAGCGCATGAGGTGCAGGACGAGCAGCGAGGGAGGGGAGGGGTTGGCGACGACGGAGAGGGACTTTGTCGCGGGGACGGAAGGGGAGCGGGAGGGGGAGGAGGGGGCGGCGGCGGCGCGCGGAGCCGCCGTCGCCGTTTGTCGCCTCGCCGCTCCCGCTCCCGCTCCCGCTCCGGCTCCCGCGACCTTCGGCCGGTACCCTTCGAGCCTCTCGGGCCTCACGAAGGCGTCCAGGGCTTCCTCGAGCGAGACTCGCGGAGGGGGCGCGAAAGAGGAGGAGGAGGGGGAAGGAGCGCCGCCCCCCCACTCCCCGCCGCCGCCAACGCGGCCGGAGAGGGAGGAGACGTCCAGGGACAGCACGGTGAACGGCTGCAGCGTCGCCGAGGCAGGGAACCCGCGCGCGCGCACCTCGGAGCGGAGGGCTCCGCCGACGGCGGCGGCGATTCGCGAGAGGGGAGGAGGGGGAGCGGGAAGAGGAGAAGAAGAAGTCGGCGCCACCGCAGTCGTTGCTCCTCCTCCGCCTCCTCCGCCCCCTGCGCTCCTCTGCTGCTGGTGGCTCCTCGCTGTCCCCGAGACGCGCGTCACAGCGGAGGAGCGCCGCGTCCTGCCCGCGGTGATCCAAGAGTCATCCTCCTCTTCTTCGTCGTTTCCGCCGTCGGGAGCAGCTTCCTCTGCCGCCGCTATCGCCGCCGCCGCCGGTGCGCCGCTCCCTCCGTCTCCGCCCTCCCGCTGCCGCCGCCGTTCCTCCCCCCCCTCCGCCTCCTCCACCGCCCTCCTCAGCCCCACCAGCTCCTGGTGCAGCGAGTCGAGAAGGTGCGTCAGGTACTCCTGCGCGTCCTCCTGGGAGGAAGGACCCTGCGAAGAAGCAGTCGAAGGAGGAGCGGAAGAAGACGCGAACGGTTTCGACGCCCTGAGCCGCGCGGCCTCGGCCGCGGCGGCGGCCGCCCTCGACGCTGCGACGGCCGCGGCCCCCGTCCTCCCCGAGCGGCCCCCGAAGCGGGCGAGGGAAGGGAACATGCACTCGAGGGACAGGGCTCCACCGCCGAGGGTGAGCTCCGCGAGCTTGCCGGGGAGCGGCAGCGGCGGGAGGGCCGAGGAGGAGGAGGAGGACGACGACGGAGGGAAGCCCGGGACCGAGGACGTCGCCTCGGCCGTCGAGCCCTTCTTCTTCTTCGCCCTGCTCTTCCGGCTGCGCCCCCTCTTCTCCCCTCCCTCTCGCGTCGCCCCCTTCGCCTCCTCCCACTCCTCGTCCTCCTGAGCTTCTTCTTCTTCCTCTCCGCCGCCGTCGTCGAGGAGCTGGGACGCGAGCTCGGCCAGCCCCGAGAGGACGGGAGCCCTCGAGCGCAGCAGCGGGCGGAGCGCCGCCGTCGGCGGCGGGCCGGAGGGGGGAGGGGAGGCCACGAGGCGGGCGGCGTCCGCCGCCAGGCCCGACACAGCCCGCGTCGCCAGCAGGGCCTGGAGCGTCGCGGCCATGAAGCAGGTGTTGCCGGCGTTGGCGAAGCCCCTCGGGAGCAGTGAGAACGTTTTCTTCTTGCTCTTCTGCTCCTTCTTCGTCTCCTTGCTCTTGCCCTGTTGGTTGGAAGCAGGATCCGCTGTTGGAGCAGCTTCTTCCTCCTCTTCTTCTCCCGCCGCCGGGAGGGAGAGGAAGGAGCGGAGCGCCACGGTGGCCTCGCGCGGGAGCTTTGGAGCCGGCGGCGGCGGCGGGAGCGGCGGGCGCTGAGGAGGGGGAAATGCGGAAGGAGCAGGAACGGCGGCGGCGGCAGCAGGAGCAGCAGCAGCGTCGTCGGCGTCGTCGGGCTTCTTCTCCGCTGCTGCTGCGTCCGGAGCAGGAGCAGTAGCGGCTGCTGCTGCTACCGGCGCCCGTGCGAGGGCCGCCCACGACTTTGGTTGCTGCCGCTGCGGAGGAGCAGCAGCTGCGGGAGGAGGAGCAGCAGCAGCGGCTGCGGGAGGAGGAGGAGCAGCAGCAGCCGCGGGAGGAGGAGGAGGTAGGGCCGAGGTGGGCGCCTTCGTTGCGGCCTTCGCCGTCGCCGGCGCGGCCTCTTTCTCCTCCTTCTCTTCCTTCTTCTCTCTCGTCTTTTCCTCCAATCTCACGACTGGGGCAGCAACAGTATTCGGTCGCTCCGCAGCTGCTGCTGTGAAGAGAGACCGGCCGCTGCCGCGGGCGCCCCAGGCGGAGGCGGAGGCAGATGCAGGCTTTGTCGAGGTCTGCGACCCATCGCCGCTCGACGACCGATGAGTGTCATTCGCTCGTCCCGCTCCTGCGCCGCTGTTGCCCGCGGCAGGCAGTTGCTGCTGCTGAGGCTCGCTCATACGAAGAGAGAGAGTCTCCCTCTCTTTCTCCCTCTTTCTCTCTCACGCGGCGGTCGGAGAAGCGCGCCACGCGGGAGAGAGAGAAGAAGATGAAGAAGATTCTTCAGAAACTTTCTGTGCTCAATGGCGTTTACTTTTTCTTTTCTTCTAGCCGCTTTCTTGCTCCTCGGCAATTCGTCAAACGATGAACCGCTCCATCTCACACCGCGCCGCGTCGACGTCGTCATCGTCGGTCTGCTGCTCCTCCGCCTCCGCGGCGGGGTCGAGCTTCCGAGCGAGGAGCGCGCCAGAGAAGGGTGGAATGCTGAGGACGTTCAGAATCTCGTCGTCGTCTCCTCCGCCGCCTCTGGCTCCGATGCCGCCTCGGCGCTGCTGCCGAAGCTCCTCCTCCCCTCTCGTCGCCGCCGCCGCTGCAGCAGACAAAGACGACGCCGCCGCCTCTCCCTCTTCCTCCAAAGACGTCTCCGAGGACGTCTGGGCCACGAAGCCGATCTGGTGCCGCCCGTACTCGATCGTCGCCACGGGCGTCTTCGTCGTCGGCGGGGCCAAAGTCGTCGGCGGGACTTGGTTGGCGCTGGCTGCCGCGGCCGCGATCTCGGTTTGGTGGTGGGCGTTCCTGGTGGAGTACCCCGCGGCGTACCGCGACTACGTGAAGCAGGCGGGGACGAAGCAGACGGGCGTTGCTGCTGACTCGGAGGAGATTTGAAGCAGAGGAGAGGAGAGGAGAGGAGGAGGGAGGAGGGGATAACTGCTGCTGCTGCTGCTGCCCCCGTCGCCGTCGTCCTCGTCGCTGCCGCCGTCGTCGTCGTCGTCGCCGTCTGTTTGCTCTTCCTCCTCTCTTTTTTTAAGATTAGAAATTGTAGAAAAATAATTTGAAGAAAATGAAACAAAATTTACAAAACGGGGGTGGTGGGACGGGAAAGGGAAAAACCATAAAAAAATGAGAAATAAAAAAAGCACTTTGTTTTCCCTCTGTACTCTTTTTCTCTCCACTATCTATCTAATCATCACCTCTCTCTTTCTCTCTCTCTCTCTAAACCCACAGCGCGTCCGCCGTCGGCACCGCGACGCCGTCGTCCTTGTAATCCTGCGTCCTGGCAAACCTCCACACCTCGGTCGAGTAGATCCCCTCGCGCTTCTGCTTCTCGTTCCCGGCCGAGCTCTCCCTGAGCCCGGCGGCCTCGAGGTGCTCCTCGAACGCGTCGCCCCACATCGACTCGAGCTCCGCCGCGGCGAAGTAGTTGGAGTTGAACTGCGACGAGAGCAGCAGGCCGTCGGTGTGGCGGTCCGCCTGCGTCCAGATCAGGAAGCTGAGCACCGCGTCGAGCGCATCCTCGGCTGTCTTGCCAAAGGGCTCGTAGAACCTCTTGCCCACGATGACGCGGTGCTCCGTCTCGCTCGAGTCGTGGGCCAGCGTCACGTCGAACATGACGCCGCCGTTGGTGGGGAAGGCGCGGGAGATCGTGCACTCGGCCAGCGGGGGGACGACGCCCTTGGGGAGCTTGACGATGCGCGCCGCGGCGGCGCGGGCGTCCGACGCCTGCTTGGCCTTCGCACGGTCCTCCTCGGAGCTCTCGATCGCGGGGAGGAAGTCGACCTTCCCCGCGTCGAGCAGGGCCTCGTCCGGCACCAGGTCCTCCTTGCAGCCCCTCGTTCGCAGCAGCTTGAGCAGCTCCGCGGCCTGGCCCTCGGCCGCAGCGCGCCGGCCGCGCTCCGAGATCGCCCCCGCGGAGACGGGCTGCGTCCACGCGTCCCTCTCGAGCGCCAGCTTGTTCCCCGTGGGAGCGCCGGCGTTCTCCTTGAACCACGACTCCCGCAGCGCGACCATGGCCTCCTGGTCGACCGAGGGGAAGAAGGCGGCGCGGTAGTGGTAGGCGCGGTCGGGCCGCCGGCCGACGAGCGTCGTCAGCGACCGGCGCGGGTCGGCGCTGAACGCGACGAGCTGGAGGGTGCGGTTCTCGGAGTAGATCGCGAGGACGGCGGCCGAGGATCCCTCGGGGATGGGGGGCGCGATGTAGCCCTGCTGGTCGATGACCGGGAGGAGCTCGAGCGAGGAGAGGGCGGGACCAGGGGACGCCGAGGTGGCGGCGGATGCTTCGGCGGCCGCTGCCGAGACGGAGCGTCGTCGTCGGGAAACGCCGCTGGATTGCGCCCCCGCGATTCTTCCGTTTGTCGTGCTGGAGGATGGAATCGAAGACGTCCGGGCTGCTGCTTGGACGGGCAGCAGCGCGCTGGCTCGAGGAGAAGAAGCGAGCCCAGGACGGGGCGCCGATGCTTTCGCTCTCTTCGACGTTGTCATCGTCGTCGGCTTGGCCGCCGCCGTTGTCGTCGATGGGAGGCGGCCCGAGGAGGCGGCAATCGAGGTTCCGCCGAGCATTCTTTTTGATGGACGCGCGCCGAGGAAGGGGCGATATTCTCTCTTCTTGTTGCCGGTCTCTGGTGGTATCGAGTCAACAAGAAGGAGCGGGGGGGAGAGCGAGTTTTGTTGTCGGGAGTTTCTTTTCTTATCGAGCGAGCTCCGTTATCTTCTGAGAGAGAGCAAAAGTCTTCGAAACGAATGCGGGCACACCCGTGCAAAAAAACTTCGAAAGAGATTCCAACCCCCTTCGAAGAGAGAAGAGGCGAGGGGCAGAGAAAAGGGCCTCGCTCTCTCGTTTCACAAAATGCAGCAAGCAGCAGCAGCATCATCATCAGCGGCTGCTAGCAGCGTCGGTGTCGGAGCCTCCCGGCTCCCCGCCGCAGCAGTAGGCGGAGGCTCCGCTGCATCGTGGACGCCAGTAGCGGTGCCGCGACATGCCACGGCCACCTCTTCTTCTTCGCGGCGCGGCGCAATCGCCATCGCCTCCTCCTCCTCCTCCGGCAGCGCTCGCCGCCTCCCGGCCCTCTCCCCGCCGCGAGCCGCGCCCGACACTGCGGCGCGAGAGAAGAGGACCGCCGGGCGCGTGCAGCGCGGTACGCCGAGGAAGAAGAGCAGCGATCCCGACGCATCCCATGCTAGCCGCCGCCGGGACCGAGGCGGCGACGGCGACGCCGACCCGGACCTCTCCTCCCCGGCCTTCTCCCGCCTCAGGCCCGTGCGCCCGCCGCCCGTCTTCCCCAGCGCCGCCCCGACAACGGGGCGCTTCGGCGGCGCCAGCGCGGGACGCGCGGCCCCCCGCATCGGGGACTACGCGCGCGCGGTGGTCGCGTCGGGCTTCCTTCCCGGCGACGAGCGCGCTGACCCGCGGCTGGTCAAGCCCGCGCTGCACCCCTCCAACCTCGTCCGCGGCGGCGGCGCCGGCGCCGCCTCTGCTGCTGCTGCTGCCGCCTCCGCCGTCGCCGCGGTCGAGCGGGAGATGGGGGCCATGAGGGGATTCGGCGAGGACGACGAGCTCCTCGACGAGATCGACGGCATCCCGAAGAAGAAGCGAGGGGGGCGGCAGAGGCGGGGAGAGCGGGAGCCCTCGGGCTTCCTCGCCAACGCGCTCGCCGAGCTCAACGCGCCCGACGACGACGACCCCGGGGAGGCGCTGGGCGGCGGCATCGACAACTTCGCCGGGTTTTCGAAGTACGAAGAAGACGAGGAAGAGGGAGGGGACGTGGCGAGCGACGAGAGGGACGCGGCGGTCGCGGCGAGGAGGCCCTGGATCGAGGCTGCCTCTCCCTGGAACGACGATGACGACGACGACGACGACGATGACGAGAGCGACGGCGAGGAGAGCGACGACGAGGGGGAAGGAGGAGGAGACCTGAGGGCCTATTTGTCTCCCTCGGCTTCTTCTCCCTCCTCTTCTTCTCCTTCTTCTTCTTCTCGTGCGCCTCCGCTCTCTCGCCGCACTGCTGGAGGCGGAGACAGAGGAGCAGGGGGCGGAGGAGGAGGGGGAAGGTTCCGCGTCATGGCCCTTAACGTCGAAGAAGAAGACGGCAACGGAGGCGACTTTTACGCCGACGCCGACGCCGACGTCGGCGACTTCGACCTCGGCCTCGATGACGGGTTTGACGACGGCCCCTTCTACGAAGAAGATGGACTAGAAGAGGAGCCCGCCGCCGCCGCTGCTGCTGCTGCCGCCGCCTCCGCTCCCTCCGATCCTTTGATGATCGACCTCATCACGGGAGAGAGTCTTTCGTCCCTCCCGGCCGCGGCGGCGGCGGCGGCACCGACGGGTGGCGACGACCCGGCTGCCGCCGCCGCGCGCGAGGCGCACCGCCGCGCCTCCGAGGAGCAGCGCCGCGCCTTCGACGCCGCCTTCTGCGCCGCCTCCGAGGCCCTGCAGTCTCGCCTCGTCCTGGGAGTCCGCGCCGAGGCCGAGGCCGCCGCGCAGGCCCGCGCCGCCCTGTACCGGCGCAACTCGATCCGGGCGCTGAGGGCCGAGGGCGTCGTGCTTGCGGGGCTGGTCGCGACGCCCGCGGGGGAGGCCTTCGGCAGGCAGGTGTTCGCGCTGTCGCTGCCCCGCCCCGGGGGCCGCGGGCGCGCGTCGGAGGCGGTGGAGGCGGCCGCCGCGGCGCTGGCGCGAGGGGAGAGGCCGCGGGCCTCCTCCTTCCAGCAGTTTCAGCGCCGGAAGCGCCCCCCCCGCCGAGGCCGCCGCGGCGGCGGCGAAGGAGAAGGAGAGGAGGAGCCCGCGGACGAAGAGGACCCCGAGGGCGAGGAGCTCCCCTACCACCGCTTCGGCAAGCGCGACCCCGTCGTCCTCGCGCCGATCCACCTCTCCGACCCGCAGGCGAGGCCCCTCGCCGACGCCGGGACCGGCGGTCCCGGCGTCGGCGGCGATGTGGGCGATCCGGAGCGCTTCTCGAGGCACAGGCTGGTCAACGCGACGGTGCTCGACGTCTGGCCTGACCGGCTGATCGTCTCCGTCGGCGGTGAGGCGGCCGACTACCTGGAGCAGAAGTGCCTCGAGGCGATGGTCGAGGAGGGGGGCCTCGGCGCCGACCTCGAGGAGGACGAGGCGGGGGGAGAGGCGGGGGCGAAGAGGGAGCAGCAGCAGCAGCAGCAGCAGCAGCAGTCCGTCCTCGGCTGGCGCGTCGACGCCGACCAGCCCGACACGACCACGGCCAGGCAGCTCGCCGCCGTGGGCATGCTGGGAAGGCCGTTCGCCGAGGTCTACCGCGTGACGCCGGACGAGAAGCAGCGCGAGCGCGAGAGGCTGGGGGTCGTGAGGGTCGAGGGGATGACCGAGGCAGAGGTCGAGCGCAGCGCGCGGCGGTGGCGCGAGAAGCAGCGGCGGCAGCAGCAGAGCGAGGGCGCCTCCGCCGTCCGCGGCGTGCAGGCACCCTCGGCCCCGGGAGCGCTCCCCGCGGCGGTCTCCGCGAAGTTCGACGAGGGGATGGACCCGGCGTCGCCGCCGAGCTCGTCGCCGTTCACCGCGGGCGAGCTCCGCGTCCGCTCGGTCCTCCTCGGGGACCCCGAGTCTCGCTCCAAGGCCGAGGAGCTGCCGAGCTGGGCGCGCAACGACGCCTGGCAGCTGGCCGCGAGCAGGCTCCTCGCCTCGGGGGGCCCGGGCGTCTCCGGGCTGAACGCGTCGCAGCGGGCGGCGGTCTCTTCGGCGCTGACCTCGACGGTGACGCTCTGGCAGGGCCCGCCCGGCACGGGGAAGACGAGGACGCTGGTCGCGCTGCTGACCATCCTGGCCAAGGCCGCGCGCCGGGAGAGCTACTTCGGCGACGACGGGCTCCCCCTCCTCCGGACCGAGGGGGGGGGGGGGGAGGGAGGGGCC
>Ga0315274_10005286_pt1 | contig 18875 bp, 23 predicted proteins | sample YL17G02_20_MG_FD_203700 | JGI IMG/M metagenome (GOLD analysis project Ga0315274, IMG submission 203700) | Sediment microbial communities from Yellowstone Lake, YNP, Wyoming, USA - YL17G02_20 | ecosystem: Environmental > Aquatic > Freshwater > Lake > Sediment | place: USA: Wyoming | collected... | reverse complement strand
AGGCGTTGGTTCTTGGTTCGATGCGCCCTTTTTTTGCTTTTGCTTTGCGTGCTCTTGCGTCGAGAAACGAGGAAAAACCGAGGGGAAATGAAACTCGACTCTACTTCTTCTCCAACTCCGCCGCCACCGCCTTGACGACCGCGAGCTCCTCCTCCTCCTCCGCCGCCGCCGCCTTGACGACCGCGAGCTTCTCCTCCGCCCTTTTGGCTTTCTCCTCGGCCGCCTCTTCCCGAGACCGGGACTCTTCCAGCTCCTTTCGCGTCTGCGCGAGAGTCTTGGATGCTTCCCTGATGACTCTGAGAAGCGGCTGGGAGGACGAGCGAGGGGCCTTGGCGGCAAAGGCGGCGGCGGCGGCGGCGAGAGCAGGAGCGGTGCCGCCGCCGTCGTCTTCCTTCTCTCGGCGCTCCTGCCGGCGCAGCTCCAGGTTGAGCTTGGAAGCGAGCGCTTTCACCTGGGCGCGCGACTCTGAGAGGTCTTGTTTGGACTTGTGGATCTCGCGGCGGAGCTGCGACTCTAGGGGTTCGGAGGGAGGAGGCGGAGGCGGCGGCAACAGCGGCAGCGACGGCAACAGCTTGACGACAGCTCGCACTTCTTCTTCTTCTTCTTCTTCTTCTTCTTCTTCCTCCCTTTGCTCCACCTTTGAGGCAATCCAGCGCAAAGCATTGCACGCGAAGACCGTTCCGATCCCGCAGACGACCCCCAGAGCAACAGAAAGGAGGACGTTGCCGGCGCCGAGCAGCACATTTCTTCTGGAGTTGCTGCTGTCGCTGCTGCTTCGAAGGAGGAGCAGCTCCGCGACCAGCGGGGACGGCGACCACGATAAAGGGCTCGGAAGAAGGAGACGAGGCAATAGCGCTCCTCGCTGCCGCCGCCGCAGACAAGCGCCGGAGCTCGATGATGGAAGTCGCCGGCGGAAAGAGCCCCGGCGGCAAAACGCCCCTCGCCACCGTCAAGAAAAACACGACGACGAGGGCGAGCTTGAGGAGGCGTCGCGCCGCAAAGGCGCGCGCGTGGGACGCAGCTTCCCGATCGCCTTTGTACTTTGCCACGACCGCGGCAACAGCGGCGACTACGGCGACAAGGGCAAAGGGGGCGAGAAAGGGAAGCGCGTTCGTCGCGGCCAAGGACGGGAGAAGCAGGAGCGCCCGCGGGTCCCCGGCCGTCGCCTTGAGCACAGCGAGGCAAGCGGCCAGCGCGGGGAGCACCCTCGACTTTTCAAAGTCGGTGAGAAAGGAAAAGCTTGGCTTTAATGCAGCGAGGGCGAGGGCGGGGGGGCGAGAAGAGAGGGGGCGAGAAGAGAGGGGGCAAGCGAGGCCTCGCCTTTCGGCGGCCGCGTCGCCGACGACGAGGCTGCTGCTGCTGCTGCCGGCGGCGGCGGCCACGGAGGCGCTGCCGCGACAGATGACAGCTCCCGGCGCCGCCTTGCGAGCAACTGGCGCAGCTGCTGCAACCGGGCTTCTCCTCTTTGCGAGAAAAGGAGGGTTAGAGGCTAAAGAGAGGAGCATCGTCGTGGGCTTGAAGTTGAACGCGAGGAGGGGCAGGAAAAAAAAAGTGAGCACAGTTTTTTTCTTCTTTTTCTTACAATCCTCCTTGAACGCTTCTTCTCGACCTCTGACACTCATCATCATTCATCATCATCACCGACAAGAAGAAGCCGCGTAGATAAACTGATCCTTGTTCATCGTGACCGTGCCCTTGCCCTCCTGTTTTCGGGGAAAAAGTGAGTTCATTTGTTTTACTGAATTTTCGTCGACCTGCTCAACCTCCTCTCTCTTTCTCTCTTTCTCTCTCTCTCTCTCCCCCCCCTCTCTCCCGGTCTCACCGAGTCAAACGCCCTGAACGCCGCCTTGGCCGCCCTCAAGAACAGAGCCAGCCCGATAAACTCGCTCGCGCACAGCTTTCCATCTCGGGAGGGGTCGAACGCGTTGAAAGCAGCAACGAGTGCGGGCCTGTCGAGTTCGATATCGACCTTCTTCAAGGCTGCCTCGGTTTTCTCCAAATCGAGCCCCGGAGCGTCATCGGAGGCACCGGGCCCAGCACCAGAAACTTCGCCAAAGGCGGTGTTCAGGCCGTCGAGGGACGAGTGCAAGGCACCAAACTCGCCGCGGGTGATGCAGCCGTCGTCGTCGACATCGTGGAGGCGCACCGCAAGGGCGCAGGTCTGGAGGGTAAAAGGCAAGTTCGCGAGTGCCAAAGCAGCTTGTACCTCGGAGGCGGTAATCTTCCCCGTCTTGGAGGTGTTGACTGCGTCGAACGCGGCGTCGAGGTCGACCATGGTTTTTTGCTTTTTTTTTCCAAAGAGGTCGGGGTTGTTTTTTGGCTAGGTCGCGAGCGGAGCGAGCGCGAGAATCGAGAGTCGAGCTAGAGAAGCGTTCAGTCCCTCTCTTTCGCGATTCGCCGCGCGTTTCGCTCGGTATCTCTTGTGACTCCGAGGGGCGTCTCTCGAGGTCTCCACTCTTGTTGCGAAGAGAGAGACGAGAGAAGAGCGTTCAAAGCGCGACGTAGAGAATCGAAAAGAAAGTCAATTCATCAACTTGAGAGAAAGAACGATTTTTGTTTCTCACTTTTTTTTCTTTGCTTGCAAAAAGAAAAAAAACTCTCTCTTTCTAAAGTTCCCACGCCCGGCAGTACTGCGGCACTCGAGCCCCGTTGCCAGTCAGCGTGCACAGCCCGCAGCACAGGTCCACGCCGGCTTCGGCCCTGGCCCTGTGCCCGGAGCAGGCGCGGACGGCCCTCGCGAGCTCGGCCAACTTGAGCTGCGTCGCCTCTGCCTGATCCGGCGACAGATCAAAGAGCTCCGGCTCTGCTGCAGCGAGCCCCGGGTTTTCGACGGGGACGACCGCGGTCAGGGAGCGGTTTTCTGCGTAGTCTGCCAGTCGATGTGCCAGGGCAGCTTCCAAGGTGGCTCTGGCGAGCGAAGAAGGGTTGTTGCTCGGAGGAGGAGCGGCCGGGGAGGAGAACGAGGGAAAGACGCTCGTCGTTGGGGAAGACACGCCCGTGTACGGGGAGCTGATGCCGCCGGCTGCTGCAGTGTTTGCGACGACGAAGCCTCCGAACGAGTTGCTGCTGGTTGTTCCGGTCGTCGTTCCTGCTGCTGCTGCTGCTGCTGCCCGTGCTGTAGCAGCGGTGAGCGCCGCGGTGCGGAGGTTGCTGCCGCTGTTGTCGGAAGGAGGAGGGGGGGACCAAGGCTGCTGTTGCTGCGCAGAGGAAGAAGACGCCGAGGGAGTCAAGTGCGCCGGCGGGGCGCGGCCAACGCGTGCTGCCGCCGTCAGGGAGGAGCCCGACGTGTTGAGCATGATCGCGTCTGCGGTTTTGGGTTTCGGGGAAAGATGAAGACGTCGTCGGAGGTGAGTGAAAAGAAGAAGAAGAAGAAGAGGTTGAAAAAAATGATGGAAAAAATTGAAGGAAAAAAAAACTCACCGAGGCTTTCCCCGCTCGTGCCCCTGCCGTGCCCTCCTCCGACGCCTCCCGTCGTCCCGCCGCTTCTCCTACCGATCGCGCTGCTGTTGTTGGCGCTGACGCTGCTCGGAGGCATTTCGTTCGCCTCGGTCGTCGAAGCGCTCGTCCCTCCTCCGCCCCCTCCTCCTCCTTGCGGGAACCGGCTCGGGGACCCGGGCCCGCGCGAGGGGCTCCGCGACGGGGGGCTCGGCGGCGCCGAGGACGCCGCGGAAGCCGCCGCGGAGGCCCTCACCGCTGCCGCAGCTGCGGCCGCCGCCGAGGCGCTCGCCCTGTCCCCGGCGTGAGGCCACGGGCGATCGCAAAAAACGTCGGCCGGGGTCTCCCACCGGGCTTTTCCGGCTCGGCCGCGAGAGAGCAGTGCCTGCAGGGCAGCCGTGTCTCGCTCGCAGGCCCGGGCCACCCTCCGCATGTCCCTGAGGATCTGCCTGCCGGGAGGGGAGAGCGTGAGGAGGTTCTGAGGGGGGGAGGAGGAGTAGCTGGGGAGCAGGGACGAAGGGGACGACGGCGAAGGAGAGAAGTGGTGGAGGACGGAAGAGGACGACGATCCGACGCCGTCGCCGCTCATCACCGCCGCTCGAGGCGACTTTTCGTTCCCGTTCCCGCTTCCGTTCCCGCTTCGTCCGCAAACGAAAGGGAGGAACCACGATTTCAAGGTGGGCACGGCTATGGCCTCGAGGTACCAGTGCATGACGGCTCCGGTGCCGCCGCTGGCGCTGCTGTTGGCGGCGCTTGGCGAGATCGCCGAGGAGCTCGTCGGCGCCGGCGACGAGCCCGCCGTTGCCGCCGCTGAAGGAGCTGCTGTTGCTGTTGCTGCTGCTGCCATTGCTGCTGCCGCTGCCCCGACCCTCAGGCACGACCGCACGATCATAAGCCCCCCGTCTGCGTGCCTCCAAGACTCGAGCACGCGGGTCACCGCAGAAGAGGAGCTGTTGCTCTTGGTCGTCGTCGTCGTCGTGGAAGAAGAAGAGCGCCGCGCGAGGACGTGGGTCGTCTTGTGGACGGGCGACGCCGACGAGGAAGACTGCTGCTGCTGCTGCTGCTGTCGACTTTGCTGTCGCTGCTGCCGCTGGCGCCTCTGTTGCCGCCGCTGCTTGCCGTTCTTGCCGCCGCGGGAGGCCGGGAAAGAGCCCCCGGCTGTCGCTGCGATGCTCGCGGCGTCAAAGTCTTCTTCCTCTTCGAGGCCTCCTCCGTCGCTGCCTCGGTCCCCCTCGTCTTCTGCGCCGCCGCCCTCTTCGTCCTCCTCCGACTCCACGCCCTCCTCGTCACTTCTGTCATCTCCTTCTACGCCTCCGCCGCCTCCGCCGCCCTCATTGTCTTCGCCCTCGTCGTCGTCGTCGTCGTCATCATCCCAGCACGCCGTCGTCGTCACGGTCCTCCCCTCGGCATCCTTCTGGACCACCTCCCTCCCCTCGACCGCGACGCGGGACCATGCCCCTCGCGCGTTGACCGTCGTGACCCTGAGCGTGCCCCCCCTGTGGAGGATGAGGTCGGTGGCCATGGGGGCCACCTCCCCTGCCAGGCGCCTCGAGGCCCAGGGGTAGCCCGCTTCCTGTTTCGGTGGCGAAAGATTGGGTTGAAAAAAGGGAGAGGAAAGCGAAACGAAGAAGAAAGCGTCGAGGAGGTTGGTGTTTGAAACAGATGGATGGGAACTCTGTGCTGCAGCGCTCTTCTTTACGTCTCCTCTTGCTCGTTTTTCTTTTCTCTTCTTCACGGGCGCGTCCAGAGATGCACGAAGATCGGGAGAGAGTGCTCAACCGAGCGAAAACAGAGGCCGCCGAGCGGAGCCGAAAGCCAGAGAAAGGGAAGAAAAGGCATCAAGTTCGAGTCGATGGCGCATCTCTCTCCCTCTCCTCGCCTTGTCCCTTTTTTTACCTTGAGAAACGCGTCCAACCCTTCGACCTTGACCACCCGCCAGTAGCCCGTGAAGTTGGGCCTGTTGCGGGAGGCGCTGTCGCTGGTGGAGGCCGTTTGCCGTGGCGGTGGAGCGGAGGGCATCGCGGAAGAGAAGAAGAGGAATGAAGAGAAGAGAAGAAGGAGAAAAAGAAACGAGTCAAAAGAGTTTTTGGTTTTTTTGACGAGAGGCGACGAGCGCCTATTTTTTTTCAGTTTCTTTTGCTCCTCTCTCGCGCTTTTCCCTCGTCTCCAAAAAAAAGAACTGCTCTCGTCTCTCCGCTTCTCTAGAAAAACTTTATAGCTCAATTCCTTGTCGCTTCATGAAGGCTGCTCCCGTCTCGAGACCCCTCGCGGGAGTGAGCGGCGTCCTGGCGCCCAGAGCGGCGGCACCTACCTCAGGTGCCGGCCGTCGCTCGTCGGCATTGGTCGCCGCAGCAGCGTCGTCGTCGACGGAATCGTCTTCTCGAGGTAGTCGCGGGCGGTTGCCTTCTGTTCTGATTGTTCCAGCGCGCCCCGAAGCTAAAGGAGATCGACCTCGATCCCTGAGAGCTGAAATGAGATCGATGAGAGCTCCGAGAGGGAAGAAAATGGCGTGCTCGATGCTCGGCCGCGAATCATTTTTTTGGTTTGCCACGACGCGCCCTGCTGCTCTCGACCTCCTCCTCTTTCTCTTCGACCTCTCCTCTTCCTCTTCGACCTCTCCTCCTCTTCCTCTTCGACCTCTCCTCCTCTTCCTCTTCGACCTCTCCTCCTCTTCCTCTTCGACCTCTCCTCCTCTTCCTCTTCGACCTCTCCTCCTCTTCCTCTTCGACCTCTCGCTCAACGCTCTTTCCCTTCACCACACGCAACAAAAAAGCAGGCAACAACGGCAACAAGAAAATGCCCCGCGAAGACCTCGCCTCGCTTCAATCGTTCCTGTCGTCGCTCCCCTTGTCGCCCGTCCCCAGACCCTCTTCGATCAGCGACAACCTCGCTTCTTCTTCTTTTTCTCCTCCGTCGTCGTTCCTCATCGACGACGGGGGCCCCCCTCGCTTCTACAGCCCGATCCCGCCCCGCGAAGCCGTCGAGGGCCGATCAAAAAACGCCTCGGAGCTCCCCTTACTTTTCTTCTTGCCTGGAATCGACGGCGTCGGGCTCGCCGCGGCCCGGCAGTGGCCCAAGCTGGCGCCGCTCTTCGACCTGAGGGTGATGGCAGTCCCCGCAGACGACAGGACGTCGCTAGACGGGCTAATCGAGATCGTGGCTGCCGCCATCGAGGCCGAGGGCAGAGAAAACATCCCCCAGTCGCGGCCCATCTACCTGGCGGGCGAGTCGTTCGGCGCCTCCTTGGCGCTGCTCGTCGCCGCCAGGGCGCGCGGCCTCGTCGACAGGCTGCTCGTCATCAACCCGGCGACCTCCTACTCGAGGTCCGCCTGGTCGACGATCGCACCCCTGATCGCGAGGGCTCCCTCCCCGATCTACGGGGCCCTGCCGTTGGCCCTGGCCCCGGCTCTGGGAAACCCGCTGTCGATCATGAGCGGCGCCGTCTCCGCGTCCTGGGCCTCGAGCCCGGCAGAGGCGGCGAGGCAGCTCGCCGGCGGGGCCTCGGAGCTGCTGCCTCAGCTGAGGGCTCTGGGAGGAGCCTTGCCCGCCGCCACGCTCGAGTGGAGGCTCGGGCTCATCGAGGAGGCAGAGGCCCGACTGCTCGGCCGAGCGGAAGGAGGGATCGAGGGAGCAGGAGGCGACGACGGCGATCTTTCTTCGAAGAAGAAGAAAGCCCGCCGGCCTCTTCTCAACGACATCAAGCAACGCACGCTCGTCATCGCCGGGGGCAACGACACCTTGCTCCCCTCTTCGGAAGAAGCAGACAGGCTCGAGAAGGCGATGCCTCGAGCCAAGAAAGTCCTGCTGCCGAGTGCCGGGCACGCGCTGCTCCAGGAGGGAGGCGTCGACCTGGGGTCGATCGTGGTCGAACAGGGCTTTTACTCTCGCGAGAGGAGGTTTTCGAACTCGGCGCCCGTGGCCGCGGGGGGCGTCGCCGCGCGGCCGCGGACGCGGACGAGCGGGGGAGGCGCCGCCGACCCGGTCGATCTGCCGACGCCGAAGGAGCTCGACAACTGGACAGAGCGCGCGACGAGCCTCAGCAGGAGGCTGACGAGCCCCGTGTTTTTCTCCTTTGGCGGGAAGAAGGGAAGAAGCGGTAAGGAGGATGACGATGAAACTACCACTTCTTCTTTTTCGTCCGACCAGACTTTCGTGCGCGGCCTCGGCGGCATCCCCACCGACGCCAGGCCGATCCTCTTTATCGGAAACCATCAGCTCATGGCCCTGGACATGGGCGTGCTTGTCGAGGAGCTCTACCGCGAGAAAGATATCCTGATGCGCGGGCTGGCGCACCCCGCAATTTTCTCTCGAGGAGGAAGCGACGACGGCGACGAAAAAGGAGGAGAAGACGAGAAGAAGAAGGAAGGCAGCAGCAGCAGCAACGCTTCTTCTTCTTCCCCTTCTTCTCTCCTTCCTCGCTTGCCCTCCTTTTTCGGCAACAACACCAGCGGCAATTCCGAGGACAGGAGCAAAGCCCCAAAGTCCGCAAACCGCTTCGAGGCATTCATGACAGAGTGGGGCGCCGTGCCGGTCTCCGCCCGTAACTTCTTCAAGCTGATGTCGCAGGGAGAGGCCGTGCTGCTCTTCCCCGGGGGTGCACGCGAGGCCTACAAGAGGCGTGGGGAGGACTACGCGCTGTTCTGGCCGGAGAAGTCTGAGTTCGTCCGCATGGTGAGAGGAGAGACATCCCCCCCCCCCTTCAAAGAGAGAGAGAGAGAGAGAGAGAGAGAGAGAGAGAGAGAGAGAGAGAGAGGAAGGTCGAGAAAAAATTAAACACGAAAAAAACTCAACAAAACACCAAATCAAAAATCAAACAAAAAAACAGGCGAGCAAGTTCAACGGGATTATCGTCCCCTTTGCGGCCGTCGGCTGCGAAGACTCCATCGCTCTCGCTCTGGATTCCGACGAGCTGGTAAACTTGCCCGTGGTGGGCACCTGGATCGCGGAGCGAGCCCGCGCCAGCATCCCTCCGGCGCGGAGAGGCGTCTCCGCCTCGGAGGATGTCGAGGGCCTCTTCCTGACGCCGCTCGCCGTCCCCAAGGGCCTGCCCGAGAGGCAATATTTCTTATTTCGGGAGCCCATCCAGCTCGAAAGGTCCCTGGCCGACGACAGGGAGGCCGCGCAGGAGGTGTACGCCAAGGTCAAGCGCGAGGTCGAGGACGGGATCAGCTGGCTGCGGGAGAAGAGGGAGGCAGACGAGTACCGGTTCGCGGCCGCGAGGCTCGGGTACGAGATCGCTGCCGGGTCTCAGGCTCCGACGTTTGATCCCAGTGAGGAATGAAGAGACGATGACGGAGAAAAGGCGGATGTGTTGTTCTTTCGTTTCCGATGCGCTTTGTCGTCGACGGCGAGGCGAAAAAAGACGAGGCGATGTAAAACGAAAAGGAAAGAGACGAAGAGAGGTGCTTGAGGACAAGCGAGAGGTCGAGGGAGGTGGGTTTCCAGGGGGGGGGGGAACACTTTCCATTCGCGAGAGAGCTAGCCACGCGAACTGCACCCCATAGCCTCTCTCTCGCGCCAAGCCCTTGCGCTCTCCTATTCGACTCGTCGACTGCCCCGCGCGTGTCGACACCAATCATGAACGCCAGCGTGACCGCGAGAGCGGGAGCATCGGCGCCGTCGGCGTCCGGAGCGGGGGCAAAATCGTCGCCGTCGCCGTCTCTGCGAATGCATCGCCGGGCCGCCGCCGCCTCAGCCTCTCTCGCCTCCGACAGCGGCGCATCGTCTTCCTCTTCCGCGTCGTCCGCCGCCGGCAGCTCGCCTCCGAGAATGAAGACCGTTCTCTCGGTGTCGCCTCACCAGCAGCATCACTCCTCGTCCAGGGCGCGCTCCCACCAGGTCGGCACTCCTCCGCCGCTGGGAGCGGCGAGTGACATCATCAATTCGAGTCTCTCGGCAACGGCGGCGGCGACAGCGGCGGCAACGACGGCTAGAACCTCGGCAACCCCCTCGACGAAGAAACCAGCCTCGTCCCTTACTCGCGACTGGGACTCTTCGTGGGCCTCTGCCGACGAGCCCTGGGCCAACGGCGAGGTGATCTACGTCAACGAGGCCGAACTCGAGCAGGGCAGCGGGGGCGCCGAAGCAGCTCTGGGCGGCGAGTTCCGCGCCTTCGGCCTCGGCGCCGACGACGACCAAGGTGACGACGACGAAGGCGGTCAGACCAAAACCAGGAAGAAGCGCCTCCCGGCCGAGATGCGCTGCTTCGACACGGCCCGCATCTACGTCAAGGGCGGGGACGGCGGGAAAGGGTGCGTTGCGTTCAGGCGCGAGAAATTCGTCCCCAAGGGCGGGCCCTCGGGCGGCAACGGCGGCGACGGCGGCCATGTCTACGCCGTCGCCGACGCGAGCTTGACCTCTCTCGCCGTCTTCCGCAGGCAGCTCCACTTCCGGGCCCCCGGAGGCGACCACGGCGGCGGGTCCAAGTGCCACGGAGCCAACGCCAACGACATCGAGGTCCGCGTCCCCCCCGGGACGATCTTCCGCAAGCGCAAGGCCCTCGACGGCGACCCGGCGCACGACGGCGGGAGCGCCGGCGGCGGCGCCAACGGCGACGAGTTCGACGACGAGCTCGACCCTCCGATCGCCGAGCTGGTCTCCCCCGGAGAGAGGGCGCTGCTCGCCGTGGGCGGCAAGGGCGGCAGGGGCAACGCGTCCTTCAAGACGCACAAGAACAACGCCCCGACGATGGCCGAGCTGGGCGAGCCGGGGGAGGAGTGGTGGCTCGACGTCGAGCTGAGGCTGGTCGCCGACGTCGGGATCGTCGGCGTGCCCAACGCGGGCAAGTCCAGCCTGCTTTCGGCGCTGTCCGCCGCGAAACCAAAAGTCGCCAACTACCCGTTCACGACGCTGGTCCCGCAGCTGGGCGTCTGCGAGCTCGACTACCGGTCGACCGTCTTCGCCGACGTTCCGGGGTTGCTGGAGGGGGCCCACGCCGGGGTCGGGCTCGGCCATGAGTTCCTGAGGCACGTCAGCAGGTGCCGCGCCGCGGTCCACGTCGTCGACGGCAGCTCGAGGGACCCCGTGGGGGACTACGCCGCGGTGCGTGCCGAGCTCGAGCTGTTCTCCCCGGAGCTGGCGGCGCTGCCGCAGGTCGTCGCCTACAACAAGGTCGACTTGCCCGACTCCGCCGACTACCTCGAGGACGTTCGATCCCATTTGGCCGAGGCGCACGGCGTACATCCGGACGACGTTATCGCCGTGTCTGCCGCCACGGGCACGGGGGTGCCCGAGCTCGTGCGCAGGGTGCGGGCGCTGCTCGACGAGCTCGCCGAGGAGGAGTGGGCAAAGTGGGAGGAGGAGGAGAGGAGCAGGAGGAAGAGGGAGCGCGCCGAGGCTCTCGGCGCTGGCGGGAATGGGAATGCCGTTGTTGGAGGCGTCAGCGGCGGCTTTAGGCTCGGGGACAGCAGCAGTGCTTTCGACGACGACGACGACGCCGACGACGCTGTGACGGCGGGCGCCTCCGGAACATCTTTCGACCCTTTGCTCGCAGCACCCCCGCCAGGGCGCGACGATTTTTTCCCGGGGCAAACTTCCTCGGGCTTTGGTTCTCCTTCGTCCACTGCTTTGGCTCGCAACGGCCGCGCCCCGGGATCTCTCCCTCCCCGGAGAGCCACGAACGCGCTCAATCTCCAGGAGCCCGTGCGCTCCAAAAACCCGCTGTCCTCGGCCGCTGCCCGCGGGGGCAAGATCGGGGACTACAACGTTGCCGCGGGCCGCGACGGCGGCGGCGGGAGGTTCTACAAGGTTTCCGGAGCGGGCATCGACAGGTTCGTCGCCATGACCAACTGGAACTACTACGAGAGCGCACTGCGGTTCCAGAAGGTGCTCGAGGCGTCGGGCATCGTCGACGAGCTGAAGACGCAGGGCGTCAAGCCCGGCGACACGGTCTCGGTCGGCGGGAACGAGTTCCTGTGGAGTGACGACAGGAGCGACGGCGCGCTCTACGAGGCGTGGATGACGGACAGGAGGGCGAGCGGCAGGGTGCTGCAGGGCAGCCATGCGTGGCCTCATGCCGGTGGGTAGAGGAGATGGAGAGAAGGAAAAGAGAAGAGATGAGAGTGAAAGAGAAAGAGACGGTTTTTTTGTGTGTAAGCGAGCGAGATAGAGACAAAAAAAAATGAAAACGAAAGAAGAAAAAATACAACGTTTTTTACAGGTCGAAAGCAGTGCGTTTCGGGCATCCGTTATACTCTATCGTGGAGGGAGGATGCCCCCCAGTTAAGGACAGACGCAGCGCCTCGGCCAGCGCCAGCGCCGCTGGAGCGACGGCGGACGCTCGCTCGCCTCGACCTTCCAGAGCGGCGGCTTTTCTTCGTCGCCGTCCGCTCTCTTCCGCTCCCGCTGCCGCGCTCGCGAAAAACGGCATCCGCAGCTCCTCGGCCGCGGAGAAGAGCAGGCAGTCGTCGTCCGAGGCGGCCAAGTAGGATGACGACGCCGCTGAGGCAGCAGCGACTTCCTGCTCTTCCTCCTTTTCCTTCAGGCCGACGACGGGAAGGGCCGTCGCTCGGCCCCGCCTCTTCTCCCTTGCTGCTCCAACGAGGAACTGCTTCACCGCCAGCTGGACCGAGGCCACGAGGGTCGCGGTATCCTCGCCGTCGCTTTCTTCTTCTTCGTAGTCGTCGTCTGAAGAAGGAACAGCAGGCGCAACTCCGGGGATCGAGCCCACCGCCGCCCGCGCGCGGGCTTCGATGTCTTGCCTCCGGTGCCCTTTCCTCCGCCGGTCGACCTCTGCCACAGCCTCTGTAGCCGCAGCTGCTGCTGCTGCTGCTGCTGCGGTTTCGCGCGTCCTCTTTTTCCCTTTCGAACAGCAGGCCTCTCGGGCGATCCTGAGGGAGGCTTTGTCTACCGATTCGCGGTGCGAGAGCGTGTTCGCGTCGGAAGCGGCGGCGAGAACGAGGTCTCGGAGATGAGTCGGGTCGGGGAGCATTGATGAAGGAGAAGGGGTTTGTTTTTTGCGTCGCGAAGCGGCAACTCTGTCGTTGCCTTTCTTCTGCTTCTCTCCGTCCCGCGCTAGCGCCAGGGCGAGGGCGGTATTGCTGTGGAGGTCGAAAAGGAGGGAAGAGGGAAGAGATAGGGTCGGCGGTCGAGGTCGAGAAAGCGAAAGAGAGAAAGAATCGGCAAGAGTTTGTCGCCAAACGTCAATGACAGCATCTCTCTCTCCGACACTCGCATACCCCCTTTGTTTCGGTCCCATTCCCTCAACTAAAACTCACCGGAAATCGACAAGCTCGTTGTACGTGACCTCGACGAGGCGACGAGGGGCAGCATCGGCGTGCTCGTCTGCAAAGCGCGCTGTTTTGCGGAAGCGAAGATGGGCATTGGTCCCGCCGTCGTCACTTTCAGACGCCACGGCGCGTCCTGAAGCGAGGGCTGCCGTGCCTTCGATCGCCAGGCGCATGGGTGCGACATGGCCGTAGTGCGTGGCCATGTCGTGAGGTGGTTTGAGGTGCTACGAAAGTGGAATCGAAGAAGGCTTTTTCATCTTCGAGAGTCGAAGAAAGAAAAGAGTGTGAGGGAATTTTTCTCTTTTCCTCTCCACCCAAACTCCCCGGCCTCCACCGTGTCAACCGTCACTATCTGCTTGCCCGAGGCGCGCTCCGTGACCTTCTTGGCTCTAGAAACGGTCGCTGAGAGCTGATTTGCGGCAGGGAAAAGAAAATGTACTTGTTCTTCTTGGTTTCTTTTTTCTTGGGTGCTTTTGCTCATAACCCTAATTTTTTTTTGTCAGCCTTACCCCGTTCTGCTCGTGGCCCAGCTTCTTAACCATGTCGCGAGCATTTGGCACTGGGCGCCTCGTCCTGTGCCTCGCTGTCAAGGCTTTCGCACCACGCGCATGTCGCGCCGAGGAGGATTCGGGTCCAGAGACGAGCCAAGGATCGAGCGAGCAGGCCGGGTCGAGGTCGAGGTTGAAAAGTAGCGGGGCTCGAAAGAAAATTGTCACAATTTCCTCGTTCCCTTCTCTCTCCTCCAGCGTCGCTGCTCTTCCTCAACGGCCAGCTCAATGTTCCGATCGCTCCCCGGCCTGGGCCTCTCCTCGCGCGGTGATGGCACCGGCGAGAGCAGCAGCATCGGCAGTGGGACAACAGGTAAGTCGAAGCTTCCTCTGTCATAATCTAGCCGTCGTCACGCTCGCTGTCGACAGCATCAACGCCCCGCGAAGGCGAAGAAGAATGCGCTACTTTGCCTTTCCGTTTCGTCAAGCGATGTCGAAGGTTAACGTGGCATCGCGATGCAAGAGATCAAGGAAGAAGAGCGATTTCCCGCCACCCGAACGGGTGGTGGAAAAAGCGACGGACAAAGTCATCGACCGGCTACTCGTCCATCTGGCCTCAAACTCTTCTTTGTTCTTTCTCTCGTCTTTGCCGCGACCATCTTCCTGCGATTCCGATGGCGTGTTGACGAAGAAGCGACGCTATTCTATCGACCTCAAGGATCATTACGAAATTGAAAGGACGTAAGGCAGTTCGTTTCTGCTCGCATCGACGTTTGCTCACCTCCATTTTTTCATCTCTCTCTTGCGACCTCCTCCTTGTCCACCTCCTCCTCCTCCTCGTCCTCCTCCTCCTCCCCCTCCTCCTCCTCCTTTCGTCCAGCCTTCCGCTTCGAGCTCCATGGCGCGCCCATCCTGATGGCCGGCCGCCTCCGCGGTGGAGCAACCGGCGCGAGCGCTGCTTCTTCCGCTGCTTCTGATCCGGACGCTCCCTCGACTTCAAAAAACTCGTCGTTCTTCTCCTCTCTCGGGCTCAAGGGGCGCGACGGCCGCCCGCTGAAGCAAGTGATCGCCGACCTCGCCGCGGCGCAAGAAGAAGAGGACGATGGCTACGACTCCGAGTCCGGCTCCGAGTCCGACTCCGAGTCCGGCGAGGAAAGAGGCGGCTGGAGGACCCGCTCCTCTTCGAAGGCAGAGAAGAACGCAAACGCCGCCGGAGAGTCCGAGTCCGCAAACTTCAACAGCTCCGAGCCAAAGGGCTTCGAGCCCGACCTGGGCATCCGCGTCATCAAGGGCGACGGCAAGTGCATGTTCCGCGCCCTGGCCCGCGGCATGGCCCGCAACAAGGGCGTGGTGCTCTCGCCGGAAGACGAAACGCGCGACGCGGACACCCTGCGCCTGGCCGTCCGCGACGCGCTGTGCCGCTCCGACGAGCGGCGGCGGGCCTTCCAGGAGGCCGTGACGAGCGTCGAGGTCGCCGAGGGCGGGCTCCCCAAGTACTGCGCTCGGCTCAACGACGCCGGCTTCTGGGGCGGGGAGGTCGAGCTCATGGTCATCTCGAGGCTGCTGCAGGTGCCCGTCTACGTCTACCGGAGCTCGAAGGAGGCCGGCGTCGAGAAGCTGGTCGGGTACGGGTTTGCGCCGATCGTGAAATACGGGGAGCAGTACGCCGGCGTGAGCAGCGCGGAGGGAGGAGGAGGCGGCGACGAAGAGAGCAGGGCTGCTGGCGGTGTCGGGGGCAGGAAGCCCGTGAATCTGTTGTACAGGGAAGGGAACCACTACGACTTGCTGGTGGCGTGAAGGAGGGAAGATGTAAGGAGCAGGAGGAGGAAAAGGAGGAGGAGGTCGTGGTGGAGGAGGAGAGAGGGAGAGAGCGAGGAGAGAGGGAGAGAGAGAGGAGAGAGGGAGAGAGAGAGGAGAGAGGGGGAGAGAAGAGAGGAGAGCGGGAGAGAGAGAGGGAGTCCCTCCCCTCCCTGGCGTCGATGAGACAGAACCTCAGATTTTTGCAAAAAAAAGAAAACCAACTTATAGTTTTACCTTTTCCTGCGAAACAATCTCCTTCTCCGTCGAGTTTGCGGGTGATAATGATTTACAAAGTCAAGCCAAGGTGGAAAAAACTGCGTTTTTCGAGCGGCGACGGGGCTCCTCCCACTCGAACAGCTTGCAGCGTCCCTCGCTCGCTGTTCAGGGCCCGTCGAGGAGCTCGATCTGGGCGCGGCCAAAGACCCGGGGCAACACAAAAGTCCTCAGCGGCACGAAGAGCATGATCGGCACAGGGAAGAGGATGCCCGCCACGGGGACCCACGTCAGGGCGTAGACCAGGGCGACACAGGCGACCTGGAACGCGGTGAAGGCCGCGATGGACTTTGTCGGGGCTCGGGTCCAGCGGGCAGGAGGAGGAGGTGGAGGTGGAGGTGGTGGAGGCGGGGGGAGAGGCGGAGCTGCTCCTGCTTCTGCTTCTGCTGCTGAGGATGCTAAAGTGGACGAAAGAACGCCTTCGCACGCCATCGGGACAGCAGCAGCAGCAGCAGCAGCAGCATCAGCAGCAAACGCAGCAGCAGGACGCCGCACGCTCGCGCGCCCCTGGGCGTCGGACAAAAGCCAGCGGACCCTGTCCACCATCTCCGAGTCCGCGACCCACTCGAGGGCCATGAAGGCGAAGTACCCGGCTATCGCGCCGCGGGGGATCAGGCGCAGCATGGGGCCGGCAAAGGCGCACGCGAGGATGCACATATACTGGAGGAAAGAGGCGACGCGCGTCTCGAGGGGCTCCAGGGGCTGGTGGTGGTGGTGGTAGTGCTCGGGAGGAGGAGGAGGCGGAGGAGTGGCGGAGGCCACCGTCGACGGGTCCTTTTTCGATGCCGGCCGTCGCCGTTGCAGCCTCGAGCCCCCGTATCCAGCTGCTGCAGTTACTGCTGCTTCGGCCTCGGCTTCCGCCTGTTCCTCCTCGACTTCCGCCGCCGCGGCGATCTTCCTAGCTCGCTCGCCCGCGGCGACCTGGTTTTTGAAGAGAGATCGAAAAAGAGAAAAAAGTGAGTTTTTTGCCCTTTGAAATTGTTGCCGGCCTCGACCCAAGGAAAGAAGAAGGAAATAACAATCTCAAACTCACCGATAGCGCGTGCGTGTGCATCGGGGCTTGAGGCAGGACGCCGTTTGTCGGGGGCAGGCCCATGACGCCGGCGGCGACCATGGAGATGCCCTGTTGTGCAAGGTGGCGAGGGTCGAGAGAAGAAGTGAGTTTTTTCTTCTTTTTCTGTTTCTCTTTTCTCTGGTGCTCCTCTCCCCTTTCCTCGTCTCTCTCCTCTGCCTCTCTCTCTCTTTCGCTCCATAACAGAAAACGTACGCATAAGAAGAGGTCGTAGGCATACGCCGAGGGCTTCAGATTCGTTGTCGTCGGAGCTCTTTCGGGCGACGCTGCTGCTGCAGCTGCTGCTTTTGCCGGCGCGCGACCGCCGGTCTCGAGAGCAGCACCTTCTTCGGCAGCAGCTCCTGTCTCCGCTGTTGCCGCTTCGTCCTTTTCATCGCCCCTGCTTCGATCCCGGAGAACATCACGGGCCATCAGCGCCGAGATCCCGTGGTCGAAGAAGAACAGGACCACAACGACGGCCGCGGGGAGCAGGGCCGCGGCGACGGCCTTGGGAGGGACCGCCCGCATGCGAGGGGCAGTCGAGGTCCAGAACGAGACGGACTCCCACGCGTTCTCAACGGCGGCGAGCCTGGCGGGGATGCGAGGCGCCAGGGGCTCAGCGGAGGAGGTTTTTGAAGAGAAGCCTGCCGTGGAGAAGGAGAGGCCGGTCCAGAGGACTAGAGAGTTTTTGTTTGGATTTTTGGGAGAGAAAGTGAGTCTTTTAAAAATGTCTCACCGATGAGCTTCACTTCCGGGCTTCACTTTTCGCTTGTCTCGCTCTCCCTCTTTGTTCTGTTGCGCCCCCTTGAAAAGAGAGTGCAGCAACGCACCCGTCGCGAGAACGGCGCCGTAGTCTGCGACGAGCCCTCGCAGCCTCGGGTTGCCGATCGACGCCGAGCGCGCCCGCCGGAGCAGGAGGGCGGTGATGACGAGTCCGCAAGCGATGAAGAGCGAGAGGACGCCGTTGGCCAGCGCGTACAGGGAGGCGATCGTTGTTTTCGAGGAGTCGGCAGTCTGTAGGGACAACGCCTCGGCGTCGGGGTAGAGAGCGTCGAGGCGGAACTGGGCGACGGAAATCTTGACGGCCTGTTGGAAAAAAAGAGCTGCGACGACGGCGCCGAAGCTCTCGCCAGCAAAGCGCGAGAAGGAGGCCGTGTAGGAAGCGGCGCCGAGGCAGGCGAGGAGCATGCATCCGACGCCGCTGAAGACGCAGACGTAGCCGACTGGGGTTTTGTTGGAGGGGAGGAGAAAGGGAGAGGAGAGGGAGAAGAGAAGGAAAGAGTGGTGGGGGGTTTCGAGGTTGAGGTTGAGTTTTTTTGGCGTTGAGTAGAAGAGGAAAAGAAAACGAAAAGGAAAAAATGAAAGAACTCCTCACCCCAAGGCAAAAAAAGCTCAGCGGGGGAGTAAACAGATCCGGCGCTCGCCAGCAGCGTCGGCGACTGCTCGATCGCGAAGCGGTAGAGGAACGTGTAGATGAGCACGAGGGGCTCGGCGACGCCGACGATGAGCAGGCTTTCCTGTTGAGAGAGCGCGCGTGCGAGCGAGCGAGAGAGAGCCATAGAGAAAGAGAGGAGAGAGAGAGAGAGAAGTGGATTGAGAGAGAGAGGGCGAGAGAGAGAGAGTAGAGAGAGAGAGCGTTATTTTTTTCTTTTTTGAGTTTGTTTTTTTCCAGTGCTCTCGAGCTCCACCTCGACCTCGACCGCTTCAGAAAAAGGGAAAAGAACGAGCGAAACTCACCGCGCCGAGTACGGCTTGGACCAGCCCGAAAATCGCGGTCGATATGAGCACTTGGACGCCAGCGACTGCGCCTCCCGTGCCTGCCTCCATCTGGGCAGCAAAGGCGAGGGCTGGGAACAGCGACAGAAAGAAAACATGCGCCGCGGGAGCGAGGATTCCCGCGCCGAGGGCGAAACCAGAGGTCCAGTCGGAGAAATAAGGGACTGGGTGGAAGCGAGCTCGAGCCTCTCGGAAGAGGTCGCGGCCGGGGATCATCGCTGGTTGAGGGTGCGCCGCGTGGCGGCGGCGGGAGAGTTTATCGAGGTTGAGGTTGAGCGGCGGAGGTCGGTCGAGCGCCGAGGAAGAGAACCTGTCGATGCGGATTGACCGTCGTTTTCTTGTTTGACCTCGCCAGGCAGTCGATGCTCGATCACGCTGTGTCCCTCTGAGGTAGCAGTTGCGACACTGTGAGCATGCAGCAGACGGCGCAAGTGGGGCAACGAAGGCGGGAGCGGTGCGCGGCCGTGATGGATTGGAGGCAATTGATGCCAGACGAGAAAAAAAGTGAGAGATCAAAAGTGAAAGTCGGACAGTTTCGCCGAGAGCGCTCGCCGCACTCTCATCGTTTTCTCCAATCGAAGACGGAAGAGCGGAAGAGGAGCTTCCTTTTTTCGCCTCCTCCTCTCCCCGCGTTTCCTTCCCCCCTTGGTCGAATGGGGACGCGATCCAGAGCGGCGGTGATCCCGCTGCTCGCGAGGCTCGCTCTGCTCTTGTCTGTGACGAGGGCGCAGGTGAGCGTTTTGTTTTTCTTCCATTTGAAATCTACACGACGAAGGGGGGTTAGGGTTAGGGTTAGGGTTAGGGTTAGGGGTCAGGGCAGGGTTA
>Ga0315274_10005285_pt1 | contig 18875 bp, 17 predicted proteins | sample YL17G02_20_MG_FD_203700 | JGI IMG/M metagenome (GOLD analysis project Ga0315274, IMG submission 203700) | Sediment microbial communities from Yellowstone Lake, YNP, Wyoming, USA - YL17G02_20 | ecosystem: Environmental > Aquatic > Freshwater > Lake > Sediment | place: USA: Wyoming | collected... | reverse complement strand
TAACTCACACTGGCTCTTCACATAGCCAACTCAACTGACTTTTTATTAAGCCGACACAAACCCTAATCAATTAGGCCTATCTCTTTGTCTCATTTTTTTAGGTGTATTTCACATTCTGACTTTTTGCAGCCAACGGTCGGCGTATTCGCATTCAATGCGTCGAAAAACCTTTCCGGCCGGTCTTTGCATGAATCAATAGACTCTCCGGGACAACTTTCTTCAAAGCAACTTGTCTGAGACCTGTCCGTTCTGCCTTCTTCGGATTCTCCCTGCTCAATCTCTTTTTTCCCAAAAAATTTGCCGACGCTACAAACCTTATTGCCGACATTTCTACACAACTGCTTTTTCCAGGTATCGCTCGTCTCATCCAAAACCTCATCAAACTCCTTTAATTTCTGCTTAACCTGTTTTTCGAGCTTTCTTATTTCTCTGTCAATTCTATCTTCGAATGTCTCGCATGCCCGAGAACGCATCAGCAAAGAGTGTGCATTTACCCTCAGAGTCTTTACGAAATTGACAAAATCCACTAACGCGTTTTCATAATCATCGTTCATACGTCTATGTTCCCTCTGAAACCAAAACATCGTGAATGTATTATTTAGACCACAATCAGGTCTTTTGCAAAGTCCTCCAGCTTCTTCGCTCGCCTTTCGACTTCGCTCTTCCTGCCCAACTCTTTTAAGGCCTCTTGGGTATTAGTCACTAAAATACCAAGGGCCTCTGCCCTCATCTCATAAAAAATCATAATGTTATTTATGATACCTTTCATAGCTATGCTGCGAGTCTTAGTCCACCTCTGCTGTTTGTTCCACCAGCCGGTTTTGGATTGTCTCTGCACGCCTGTTCCTAAATTCACCCAGCATATCCTTGACTTCCTTACGTCTTTCTTCATGGCGGGCTACTCGCTCTTTACGTTGCCTTTTAAATTCGGTTAGCATTGATTTAAAGTCCTTTATTCTAAGCTTCCTTCCTTTGTCTAATAGGTCTCTAAGCATTTTTGCCGTTTCCTGCTGCTCTTTTTGAAACTCTGTCAGCTTAGAAGTTACCTCGTGTTTTCTCATCTCTTGTCTATCCAGAATATCCCTAATCGCCTTATGAAATTCGTTGACTCTTTGAACTTCACCCTGAGCTAAAGCACGGGTGAAGTTTCTCAAGCCACCTCTCAGTTCCTGAACCAGCTTCTTTTGCTCGCTAAGGTAGCTTTTTGATAGATTTCTTATTTCCTGCTCCCTGCGATCCTGATGTAATGAAATCTCGCTCATCATACCGTCAAAGTCTTTCTTCCGTAGGGATCCGTTTTGGGCGAGATTTTCTCTGAGCCGGTTATTGATTTCTTGTCGTTCCTGTCTTGTATCAAAAACCAAATCTTGAAAACCCTGCAGGATTTGATTGGTACTCTCGAAAAGTGATTCAACACCCTGTATTCTCGTCTCGTATGAAGAAATTATACTATCAAGAATATCTTCCGTATCCACAGCTAAAATCATCGTTTTGTTTCTCCCTTTCTCGGGGAGGCTCTTGGCGAGCCATGCTTTTTGTCCACGGACCGGACCAACAGGATGACTCGGCAAGAATCCCCTACAGGAATAACTCCCCCAATTCGAGGAATGGTAAGGAATATTGCGTCCTTACCTGTCAACCGAGTGTTAAGCTGCCGTTGCAGTCAGACCTATCGCCTCAGCGTACTTCAGATATGTCTCGACTGATGCAGCTACAACCCTGGCCTCAATGGCGAGCAGCTCGATACCCACCAAAGATACTCTCACCCAGGCATCAACCACGATACCCTTGTCCAGAATTCGGTCAACAACTTCCACCAGACTGCTTGAACCAATTGTTTTTTCTACTGCCATTTTGGTTCTCCTTTCTTTCTGCTTGCGCAGAACTTAATAAAAAGAACTGATATTAAAAAACACAGGTGACACCCATGTGTTTCCACGTTATACAGTTATGCTCATGGATAATAACTCTCTTGCTGATGAGTCTGTTTATTACAATCTTATTATGAGGCGGTGCGTGATTGTGACCACGTCCACATTTTACCCCCATTTTTGAATCGTACTTTTATTTCTGCCTGTCGGGATCAAAGACAGCAGACCCTTCGCCATGCTAAAGAAAAGACCGAGAGGACAGAAAACCACTTTTTTCTAAGACTCAGCGTTTTCCATGGCTCTCATGCGAACACCTTCGGCACTATAGAAGGCTGCCATTAAGGAGCTTTTTCGGAACTCTTCAATAGTCTTTGGATAACAAAGCTTGATTAGTGGTCGGACGGTCGAAGAATCACTTGCTGAGGTTTAACATCTGAAATGGGTCTTTCCAAGTAGTCAAATGCCGCTAACGAGGTTTTCTCGCGTTTTTGAACGATAATATTCACCTCTCCTAACAAGATGGCATTCGATGCCTAATAATCCAAAAACGCTTTCCACCATAGCCAGTGGATTGAATGATGCTCCTGTGGATGCCGGAGCACATAGCTGACAATTAGCCCACAGGTTCTAATTCGGCTAAGGCACAGTCAAACCCTGACGAATGGCATATTTGGTGAGGTCCGCAAGGTTACTACTATCGGCTTTTTTCATTATCTGTCTGCGACTTGCTTCGATAGTCTTAACACTCAGACCCAGTTGTAAAGCGATTTGCTTTGCCGACTTACCTTCAGTTAGAAGCTGAAGTATGTGCTGTTCCCGTAGCGTAAGGGTTTCCTGAACACAGCCGCCAACATTGGGGGCGGTCTTTTTCGAGATGCTTTCTAATACAATATTAGCAACTCTTGGGCTCAAGTAGGATTGGCCGGCAGCCACGGCTTCTATGGCTTGAACCAGGTCATCAAAGACACATTCCTTGAGCATATATCCTGACGCACCCGCCTTGACCATATCTATCACAAACTCCCTTTTGTTATGTTCAGACAGCGCTAAGACCCTGATGTTCGGCAGCTTGCTCTTGATTTGACGTGTCGCTTCGATGCCGTTCATTTCCGGCATAGTCACATCCATAAGGACAACGTCCGGTTTTAGGCTTTGGGCCATTTCTATCGCCTTAAGACCGTTTTCGGCTTCGCCAATTACCTCCATATCGTTATCGTTGCGTCTTTCGAACAATGCTCGAATACCCTGTCGCAGAATCCCATGGTTATCAGTCACGAGAATTTTTATGCTCATACTCGCCCCCAGTTAGTGAATTTAGTGCTCCGCAGATGCTCGATGAGACATGAGGTCTCGTAGCAAGGATTGGTTGCCCTCGGTTGTATTGTCTCTCACTCTCATACTATTGAATCTTGCGGACAAGACTTGGTTAGGCTTGGCACCCCACGGAACGTCGTCTAATACGTCGATTTCGGTTTTCCTATCTGATTGTTTAGTCTCTGTCGCTCTCATGATATCGCATATCCTGTTAATTCAAAGCTACGCCATGGTTTAATTCTTCATAAACACAGTATCACTACCGGAAGCCAGCAAACACCTTACGACGTGAAAAGCTATGCTCGATCTGCATAATCTTTTGGCGTCCGTCACCCGGCTTGCTAATATCTTCGAATCGCAGGATTTGAACATATACAAGAAGACTACCCACACCCACTTTTGTGGACTCTTCTTACCGTACATATCGGCTTATGTCCCATAAATCTTCAATCTTTTTGGATTGTCTGTGCTGCCATCGGGGGATGTCTTTTGCCGGTATTATGTGTTGGTGAACTGTTCGAAGAGCGTGATGCGGGACAGACCGGGGATGTTGTATCTCGGCAGATCGAGAGTGATTTGGTTGGATTTAGTATCTTGAGAAGATGCAATGGGTTGCACACAAGGGATTAAATGAATGGGCGGTACAGGACTTGAACCTGTGGCCTCCTGCGTGTAAGGCAGGCGCTCTAGCCAACTGAGCTAACCGCCCAAAACAAACCATCAGCGTACCTACTTTTGCATCTTGCGTCAATACCACTGGTGCTTTATTGCAATAGTGAAAAAAAGGGTGGGCTGACGCTCATATCGCCGGGCAGATAAGTACGGGCCTAAGCGGATTAGTTTCCTTTGCGAGGAGATATTCTGGCCGTAGGCTATCGCTGCAAGGTTGCGCGGACGCAGAACGCCGTAGAAACTTCCGAACAAGTAGTCTATCAGGGCTATGAGCATCTGCTTACATCCCTTTTTTGGCCTTAAGGAAATACTTTAGTGTGCATCGTGATTTCACTCGGCCCTGAAAGCTGCAAGAGTCACCTCATAGAAAAGGATTCGCGAGCCGTTCATAAGATCGCTTTTCCTGCTGAATGCCCACACTTTGCTCAGACAAATCGGTAATGCAATAGAAGACATAAAAAGTAGGGTTAAGGCAGGCAGAGGCGAGATTAGAGCAAGCAGAGGCGAGGCTACTGTTTCTTTCTGTCCGCTGTTAGCAATAGCAGCACAGCCTATGGCACTTCGGCGGAAGGGGTCCAGCAAATGTTCCTGATATAAGACCGGCAGGCTGAGGTCTTGCGAGATATATCTGCGTTTTCTGGAAATACACTTAGGCGCCACGGCAAATGCAAGAGAAATCTTGGGGAAAAATGAAGAAAAGGCAAAAAAAGTGAGCCTTGATACACAGTTTTTGGGGGCAAGAACGCCGGTTTTTCGGATTGTGCACAAAAATACGTAATCTCCACAATAGAAGTAGTCTTCGTAAATAATGCATAATAGCTCATGTAAACAATCATAATTTTTTGGAGGAACGGACATGATTGCGGCAGGACACTCACGAATCCTGCGGAAAATCCCTTTACTCATTACAGTTTGCCTTGTCGGCATACCCACCCAGGCCAAGTACGGCGGGGGCAGCTTGGCGGCAGGCCGTCCGCTGGCCGCTCTGCTCGCTTGCGCTCTGGTACACATATTTCTGAGGAAGAAGGAGTGAGTGTGTATTTTATCCGTCTCGGATTTTCTCGCCGGTGGATAAAGTTTCCTAACGAAGTTGTTTTTTGAACCCATTTAGCCTGCCTGCTCCTGGTGGGCGCTTTGTTGGCCCTATATGCAGAAAGGAGGAAACCACTTGGAGCAAAGGAATCGAACGAATGTCGATATACCATATTTAATTGTTACATGCGTCAAACAAGAAAGGAAAATATATGAAAAGTCAAGATAAGACTAAAAAGCTTTCGATATCTCTATTGCTGCTGGCAATCCTCGTGTTGCCGGCGGTGGCGACGTCTCCGGTATATGCGCTGACGGGCGCGATTTGGACAACCGATAAGGACGGCGTACCAGTTAATCAGAACATCTACGACAATAAGGACGATGTCTATATTTCCGGCGGGCCCGGGCCCAACGGCGCCAAACTTCCAGACGGCGTCTATTATTTCCAGGTGACCAATCCCTCGGGAAGCACCTTGCTGTCAACGGATGACATTTCCAACAGGCAGTTCACCGTTACAGGTGGCGTGATCGTCAGTGCGGTTGATCACCCTACCAGCCCGAAGCAGGATGAACCCGACACCGTAGTCGTTCAGCTTTCGCCCTACGCGGACACGCCAAATCCGGGCGGTGAATATAAGGTCTGGGTCACTCGCAAAGCGGACTACCATGAAGGCCAGGGGAAGCACGGCTTCACGCCATCCGATTGTAAGACGGACAACTTCAAGATTCCCGGGGAGGTCATACCGCCATACCTGAAGGTCACGAAATTCCAGGATGACAACGCCAACGGCCTATGGGACCAGGACGAAGAGGAGATCGACGGCTGGCCAATCGACATCAAGAGTCCTGAAGGTGCCACCACCAGCTACAATACCCCGGTTGAGGTCTCCGTCTCGGAGGGCGTTTGGGAGGTGACCGAACAAGCTCAGGACGGCTGGATGCAGACCGCCGTCTACGTTGACGGCGAAGCGAAGACCGTCAATCCTACCGTATCCGTGTCCGTCGAGGGTACTTCGGGTGAAACCCACGAGGTGATCTACGGCAACATTCCACTTGGCTCAATCAGCGGCGCCAAGTTCTACGATGCGGACGCCGATGGAGTGTGGGACGAGGGCGAGCCCCCAATCTCCAAATGGGCGGTTACTTTGACAGGCACGACCATCAAGGGCGAACCCATCCCAGCCCGTGGCGCGATCACCGGTGACGACGGGACGTTCAAATTCGGGGACCTCCTGCCCGGGACCTACACCGTTGAAGAGATTATCCCCCCTCCGCCCCCAAAATGGCTCCCAACGACGGATACGTCCTTTACCCATGAACTGGGCGTTGGAGAAGACTATGTTAATACTCCCTTTGGCAACATTCCACTTAGCTCAATCAGCGGCGCCAAGTTTTACGATGCGGATGCCGATGGGGTCTGGGACGACGGGGAAGCTCCAATTAAGGGCTGGGGAGTTCACCTGACAGGCATAAACGTCAGGGGCCAGAGCATAGACAAGACCACCTCTACCGGTGACGACGGCACGTTCACGTTCGCCAGCCTCCTGCCGGGCATCTACAAAGTGGAAGAGGTTTTGCCCACCCCGCCCCCAAAGTGGCTGCCAACAACGGAGCCGTCGTTTGATCTTATTTTGATGCCTGGAGAAGACTTTGTTGGTCCTGCCTTTGGCAACATTCCACTCAGCACAATCAGCGGGGCCAAGTTCTACGATGCGGATTTGGACGGAATGCGGGACTCTGGCGAGCCTGCGATTCCAGGCTGGAAGGTCCATTTGTCGGGGACAGACATTAGGGGCGGTACGGTAGATGAGTACGCCTTTACGGGCGGCGACGGGACGTTCAAATTCGAGGACCTTCTGCCTGGCGACTATACTGTGGCGGAAGTCTTCCCCCCTGCACCGCCGGTATGGGTAGCAACAACGGATAAATCGTTCATCGATAAGCTGGGACCCGAAGAAGACTACGTTGGTGATCCCTTCGGGAACGTCTGCCTCAAGCCGGGTTGCGGCGGTCTGACCCTGGGCTTCTGGTCTAATAAGAATGGCCAGGCCCTCATCACCCCTGGTGACATAGCCGTCCTGAAAGACCTGAATCTGTACAATCCTGGGTGGACATATCCACCGTTTACCATCAAGACACAGATCAAGACCTATCTGCTGAGGGCAGATGCCGTAGATATGCGCTGGATGCTGTCGGCGCAACTTATCGCCACGGAGCTTGACGTCAGGCATGGATTCCTCAACACATCCACCATTGTCTACGTCGGCCCGTCACCCTATGTGCCCAGCGGGTTCATAAGTATCGGCGAAATCATGGGTAATGCGAACACCGCACTATCAGGAACGGACAGAGCCGAGCAAGAGTACTGGAAGAACCTTTTGGATGGCGTGAACAATAACCGGCTGCCGTTTGTTTGCCCGACGCCTTGCCTGCCCATCGAAAAATACTAGGTGGTGGAAGTGGTGCAAGAGGCAGTACCGGCAGAAGTGAGTCCTTAGTAAAGGCAGCAAAGACTGAAACAAGAACAGACAAGAAACGATAACCCCGCTTCGTGGACGAAGGGCGATTCTTTAGGGTGGAATTGCCCTTCGTTTTTTGGCCCCATAGGCGGAAAGGAGGAAAACCACAGCGAGCAAAGAAAAAGAAACAGCGTGAATTTCAAAAAGTGCATTTGACCTTACACATATCAAACAACACAAAAATAAAGAGAAGATTGATATACAGTCAAAGGTGTTGGCTCTCCGGTTCTCTCTGCTCGCCCGCTATCGTGACTTCGGCGGAATCCGCATCGAGGACGATGTGCCGGTTACGGATGATGGGCACCGCGCAAGTGATAAGCCGTAAGTACACAAGTCATAAGCCCACAAGTCAAAAAACTTGTGCTCTTATACTCCTATGTCCCGAAAAATCGTGAAACCGAAAATGAATTTCAGCGGCGGAGGATTCGGCAGTCAAAGATGCCGCCGGCTGTTCTGTTTTCATGTGCCTGGAATCGCACTGTAACGTTTTCTTTGCCTTTGGTAAGCTCCGCCGGCAGAGGATAAACGACATCGAAGAACTGGTCGGGCTTATTGTTCTCCAGCTTCTGTGTGGCGACTTTCGTACCATCAACAAGTATGTCAAACTCGCGGCCTCCGGCGTCGCTACCCCAATAGGCGACCAGCAAATCGAGCGGTGTATCAGGAAGCACCTTCATCTTGTAAGAAAACCAGCCGCCCTCACCGGCGTGGCGCCATCTGCGGGTGTTGAAATCGCCAGTAGCGGTGTTCTCGCCCTGCATGTTGTGCTGCCCCTCGGATTGGCGGACGCCGATTATAATCCTGTCCACGGTGCGACCTTCCAGCTCTTTCTGCCGAACGAGATCAGCTTTATCCTGCTGCTGTTTCTGTTCCCACTGCTGTTTAGTGTACATATCCCAATAGACGATGTAGGGCTTTGTGTACATCTGATAGAACGGCACTAACAGTACCTCGCTCGCAGCATCAGCCCCGGAGGTCTTGAATAGTTTCGCCGAGCCAGTAAACGTAGCATGCTTACCCGCTACAGGCGCGATATTCGAAATGACGCTGCTCACATCTTCAGCAACGATAACGGGAGTTCCGCGTTCGGGATTCATCTGGGCGCAAAGGACGAGCGGGCCATACATGAAAGCGAACCTGCGAGGGTTGTCGCGGAAACCTTCGGTTCGCAGAGTCATCGGCATTGTGATATCCACGGTGTCGCCGGTCTTCCACGTGCGAGACAGGGCGAGATAGCTGCCCGGCTTGCTGTTGACGGATTGTTTCTCGCCGTTGACCTTGACCTCGATGCCCTTGACGGCCCAGTATGGATGGCGGATGTTCAAAGTCATCTGCACGGGCTTCTCGCAGGTAAACGCAAGTAGCATGGAGTCTTTAAGAGGATAGTCGGTTTGCTGGCGGACTTTCATACCTTTGGCCTTGTAGTTAAGCTCGGAGGCGATGAAAAGGTTCAGGTACAGATTTTCTTTCGCATCATGGAAGTAGATGCTGTCGCCGTACTTGGCGTGGTTCTCTATTCCCGTGCCAACACAGCACCAAAAAGAACTGTTTTCATCGCTGAATCGTTTGCTTGAACCGGTTCGCAGAGGCACATAGTAGCACATCATTCCGGTTTCGGGGTTCTGCGAAGCGAGGATGTGGTTATACAGACCCCTTTCATAATAGTCCGAGTACTCGGCCTTCGGGTCCCAGCAGAATAGGTGCCGCGTCAGCTTGAGCATATTGTAAGTATTGCAGGTCTCGGTAGTATTCGGCCCCAAAGCCACTGAGAGCCTCTCTTTCGCTGAGAATATCTCGCCATCGCTGTTGCCGCCGATTACATAGGAGCGTTCTTTGGTAACAACATCCCAGAAATACGCGGCTGTGGTGCGCAGGCTTTCATCTGCGGTCAGCTCATATTGGCGAGCCACTCCAATAACCTTGGGAAACTGCGTGTTGGCGTGCAGGCCGGTGAGCGGGTCCTGCCGTTTCGACAGCGGGCCCAGAACCCTCTGGTGATTGAACCGTTGTGAGAGTCTGAGATACCTCTGGTCGCCGGTCAGGGCATATAGCTCGGCAAAGACATCGTTCATGCCGCCGTGCTCGACATTAAGCATCCTCTCCATCTGCTCGTCGGAAAGCTTGTCGGTGCGGGCTTTGGCCCAATCGGCATACTTCTTGGCAACCTCGAGCGCCTGCTGATTATTGCAGTACACATACATATCGACCAGGCCGGCATAGATTTTGTGCATGGTGTACCACGGAGCCCATACTCGTCTGCCGGTTTCCACGCGGTCGAAGAACTCTTCGGGGTAGGCGCTGAGATAGCCGTTGCCGATCTTATCCTGGCACTTCGCCAGCTCGGCGACTATGTAGTCAGCCTTCTCTTTGAGTTTCGGGTCGTCCGTACTGGCATACATCATCGCGCAGGCCGACAAATAATGACCTACGCAGTGTCCGCGGAGCTCGCCTTTAGGCTCTTCCCAGCCGCCGAGAGGTTGGGCAGAGGAGGGTAGGCCCGCGTTGATACGGAAGTTGTGCAGCAACCGGTCGGCATCAAGGCTGAGCAGGTACCTGTGGTCGAGCTGCTGCGCGTTCTTGAAAGGTCCATCAAGGAGCCGGACGTCTCTCAGGTCAAACGCATAAGCCTTAATGGGAATTTTGTTTTGGACCTTTAGTTTGTCATTGGGCAGTCGAGGTACATCAGCAAACGAGTCCAACGTCAGGACGACAACTACAACAAACAGAGCGATAATTGAAATGACGTTCTTCATAATTCTATCCTTCCAAAAATGACATGCTATTTAGATACTATGAATAGCACTTAAAGTCCCGCGTGTTCTGTGCGGGAAATAATCTCATTTTACAGCTCACTCGACAGATCGCAGAAGTAGTCGCTATGGGCTTCCGCCTTCGTAGCCGACTACGGCGGAGTAGGCAAAGCCCGTCCTACACTCTCGTATATCGTATTGCATATCCTGTCAATAAAGAACGGGATTCCATCGCCAATCCACCCAGCACACTAAAAATTGTCGGTCAACCTGGGTAAAATGGGAATATTGAAGAGGCAATATCTGCGTGCCACCTTCGGGCAGAAAACAGACAATTCTTGTCCACTCTACTATAGCAAAAATGCTTAAGGTCCTTAGCAAAAATGCTTTTTGACTTAAGCAAATCTGCAATCCGACTTATGCAAAAATGCGCAACTACTATAAACAATACTATAATAGAGAACTATAGCAGAACTATTGCGTCGCCTTCGCCTTTGCCTGATAGAGGGGCAGTCTTCGGCGACACTGAATCGGTATATCGTTATGCGTATTGCGTACAGCATGTGTAACTACTTGCCACTTTGCTGCATCTTGTCATGTTGAACCCCGACTTGTCGGGATGAAGTATCTGGTCATCAGAGTTGAAAACCGCCACCGCATCGGGCTCTCTTCCATGTCGCTGGCCAGATCCTTCGCTACCAGGCTGTGTCGCAACGCATTTGCCAATCCGTTCATCACTGTATCCACTAACCGAGTGCAAGGCCGGGGGATACAACCCACGAATCCTAAATTAGAACCCTTTATTATTTTCACACACTTGAGGGACTTGTCGAAGCTACCTTAAAAACGATTGACCTCACTATGCTGCAGTATCTGCTATTTAGCCTTTTCTCGCAGCATACTCGCCTGCAGCCGGATTAAGGTATCAGGGCTGATTGTTCTGGCTGTCAGGTCGCCGAAGATAACACCATATCTACCATCAGGCAGCTTCCAGTGCATCACCACTGCATATTTGTCGGCAGGATTGGTAGGACCGCCATAATAGACAACCTCCCTACCTTGCTGAATGAGACTTTCATAGAACTTGGATAAGCTTGCCAACATATCAGCCCTATAGGCATTCTCTCCGCTTAGGCAATACCTCAAGAACATCTTTCCATCCTGGACCAAACCTCCAGCCGGGGAACCTCTCAGACCAAAGAAACCGGTCAGAAGGACAATTGCTGCAATGACAACAGCCGCGGCTGCAAATCTGCTTATGCGCAAATCCACAATGATATTAATGGTATCGAGCTTGTGGTGGATGAACCTGTGTGGAATGCGGTTCTTAACCTCTTCCGCTAAAGTCGGTCGGGCCTTTTCTATGCCCCGTTGAGGCAATTCCCGCAGCAATCTTTCAAGTAACTCATTTTCCATAATATTCGCTCCGCACCATTTCTCGGCTGCTGGTCGGCCATCACCTCTCAGCCAACATTTTTTCTCAAAGCGTTTAACGCTCTATTGAGCCTGCTCTTAAAAGTCCCCTGTCGCACGCCCGCCGCCTCGGCGGCCTCAGAGATAGTCAAATCTTCTATATAGTGCAGCGCGACAGCCTGTTTCAACTTCCATGGCAGCCTCGTGACTGCCTTCCGCACACGGACAAATTGTTCATGCTCCTCAGCCTTTTGCGGCTCACTTACGCCCGCTGCGGGCAGGTCTATATCATCAATACTGATTAAATCTTCCTTCCGGTGCTTTCGCCAATAGAGCCTCGATACATTACCGGCGATACGATATAACCAACCGTTCAACGCCTTGCCATCCCTTAATTGGCCGATATGATACCAGGCCCTCAGAAACGTCTCCTGTGTCAAATCCTCGCTAAGTTGCCGATCATGCCCTACAGCCCGCATGAACAAATATATACGGTCATAGTAGTGGTCAACAAGCTCTGCCGCCGCGGAACGATCGCCGCTCCTGAGTCTGCGTGCAAGCGCCTCCCGATCTGATTCTGAACGCACTCGTTCATCGCCGGCACCACTAATATTAAGATGCGCAAGGGCGTGCTGCTGTTCTGTCGCTTGTAAGTTTTTTCGCATTATTATAATCCACCATGCTCATATTGCAGTATAACCTAAATGCGGATCTTTCTTCAACATCAAAGCCAATGTTAATATGGCAAGACATCGCAAATTGGGAAAACTTACACACTCTACTACTCACGACAGTACTACGAGGATTGCCAATGCAAGTAAGCACGCTATACTAACAGCGGTCGGCCGGCAAAATGAATGGCCTGTGATACCTGACATAGTCCCGTAACTTTCCCATAAGGCTTGCCAACATAACAAATATGGCAATTCCACCTCGATTAAGTAAGATAGTACACCAACTATGGGACCGCATGAACCCATGCACACTATGCCCACGCCGATGCAGAGTGCACCGCAGTAAGGGCGAGGTTGGCTTTTGCGGTATAGGCGAATTGCCGGTTGTTAGTTCCGTTGGCCCACACTTCGGCGAGGAAAGCGTCCTTGTCGGCCAGGGCGGTTCCGGCACGATATTCTTCGCAGGTTGTAATTTGGGCTGCATCTTCTGCCAGAACTACGATATCAGTCACCAAAGGCACGGTCGGGAAGTAACAGTCGAGCATTTGACGCAATTCATGCTTAACCTGCAAGGCCGTGGCTGCTCCAATATCAACTTCGTCACACCAACCCATACGGCCCCCGCTATCGCCGCAGCTATAGAAATTGCCAGAGAAAAGGGGTTGAATTTGCCCACTGTATATAACAGCGGCGGCTACGACTCAGTCGAAACCCTCAGACTACTTGAAGGCTGCATGGATATCTATATGCCCGACATGAAATATTCAGACCCAAACGCAGCCAAGGAACTCTCTGCTGCACCGGATTACCCGCAGGTGAATTTCGCTGCGGTCATGGAGATGCACCGGCAGGTGGGCGACCTCTTGGTTAGAGACGGCCTCGCAAAACGCGGCCTTTTAGTCAGACACCTTGTTCTCCCAAACCAACTCGCCGGCAGCTTCGAAATCATCAACTTCTTAGCTGAGCAAATCAGCCCCAAAACAACTATCAACATCATGGACCAGTACCGCCCATGCTTTAGGGCCTCATCTTCACCCAAAATTAACCGCCGACCTTACCCAGAAGAAATCGAATCAGTCCGCAACTACGCAATCCAAAAAGGACTGAAGCCCGTATAGTAGGCATGGTTATATTGTCTTATGAAGATAGCCATAAGATTTGTTACGACTCTTGACTTTACACTGTGTTCGGCTTCCGCTAACATTGAGTTTACAGGAACGTTCTTCCGTCAGAACTCCTTTGGGACCTGTTTGAATACCAAGTGATGTATGGCAGTGGAATTATCGAAAGTCTACGACCCAAAAACAACTGAGAGCCAGGTAAACAAGATATGGTTCTCGCAGGCATGCTTTCACGCCGAACCTGGCACAGACGGACAGAAGAAAAAAACCTACACCATTGTCATTCCGCCGCCCAATGTTACTGCTGCGCTTCACCTGGGCCACGCCTTGAATAACACGCTGCAGGACATCCTAATAAGATTCCGCCGTATGCAGCAATACAATACACTCTGGATGCCCGGCACCGACCACGCCGGCATTGCCACCCAGACTGTGGTCGAAAAGCGCATACTCGCCGAAGAAGGAAAGCGGCGAACCGATTTAACAAGAGATGACTTCGTGGCTCGTGTTCAGGCCTGGAAGGATGAGTATGAAGCGCGAATCATAGACCAACTCAAGGCGATGGGCTGCTCCTGCGACTGGCAGCGTACCCGTTTCACTATGGACCAGGTCTGTGCAAAAGCAGTGCGAGCAGCCTTCTTCAGACTCTTCAAGGATGGTCTGATTTATCGAGGTAAGAGGCTTGTCAACTGGGACCCAGCCACCCAAACGGTCCTGGCGGATGACGAAGTAGAGCACGAAACAGTCCAGGGACATTTCTGGTACATGAGGTATCTGCTTGTCGAGCCGGTGGACATGGAAGGCCAGACGGTCGAATATATAACGGTTGCTACAACCCGGCCCGAGACTATGCTTGGCGACACAGCAGTAGCTATGAACCCAGCGGACAAACGCGCCAAATACCTTGTAGGCAAAAAAGTGCGATTGCCTATAGTAGGCCGGATTATTCCAATCATCGCAGATGAACACGTTGTCCTACCAAACCCGGCAAGTGAAGACGAAAAGGCGAGATTCTCTACCGGCTTTCTGAAAGTTACCCCGGCACATGACCCTGATGATTGGGAGATAGGTCAACGACATGGGTTGGCTGTAATCAACGTGATGGCGCCCGACGGCACAATCAGCGATAAGCATGGCTGGGGTGATGCAGATTCGCCGGAAGCTCAATCCTTACTCGGCATGGACCGCTTTGAGGCTCGTGAGGCGATTGTTGAGTGGTTCCGGCAGGAAGGTCTGCTTGAGGATGTTCGCGAGTACAACCATGAGGTCGGCCACAGCTACCGTAGTCATGTACCTATTGAGCCATACCTATCCGACCAGTGGTATATAGCTGTGAAGAAGCCCATTGACCACCTTGCCTCGAAGGTCGGTGGAGGTTTTATCAAAGGTACAGATGTACCGATAAATTCACTGGCCGGGCTCGCTCTGAAACCACTATTGGACGGCAGGCTCAAATTTATCCCGGAGCGCTACGCAAAAACCTATCAAACGTGGTTAGAGAACCTCCGTGACTGGCCCATAAGCAGACAGCTCTGGTGGGGACATCAGATACCAGTATGGTATGTAACACTCAATAATGACCCCCTTAATGAATCTGACAGAGTGCAGACCTCTTCTCCAGAAGATAATTTAAGATTGCAATTTGAAAGCAGATTGAATGAGCTTGTAGTTAACGCAAGATTAGAGAAAGATAGTTTTTGCTGCCGAGGTATTCCTGGGAATTTCGCGGCAGCCTATGTTTGCCCTCTTACCAGCGAAGGCAACAATTTACTGAAAGCCTTTAAGGAATTTATAGAAAGTTGGAACGAAGACACGACGGGACCAAATACGCCCATTGGGCAATCAAAACTGAATGGTTTTCCTAACGCAAATACCGATTTTTCTGCGGATAAGCTATATCATATGGTTAATAGCTTAAAACAGGACGGGGATGTTTTGGATACGTGGTTTTCGTCTGCGTTGTGGCCGTTTAGTACGATGGGCTGGCCGGATGATACGCCGGAGATGGAAACATTCTATCCGGGAAATGTTCTTTGCACGGCACGCGAAATTATCACACTGTGGGTCTCACGAATGGTGATGATGGGCCAGTATTGTGCGGGGGATATTCCATTCAGCGATGTCTATATCCACGCAATGATACAGGATGGCGAAGGCCGAAAAATGTCCAAAAGCCTCGGCAACGGTATTGACCCGCTTGTGGCCATAGACAGCCACGGTGCGGATGCGATGCGGTTCACGTTGGCCAGCATGACAACAGACACGCAGGACATTCGAATGCCGGTTATGCAGATGACCCTGCCCGATGGACGAACAGCCAACACATCTGCGAAATTCGACATTGGCAGGAATTTCTGTAATAAGCTCTGGAATGCCTCACGCTTTGCTTTGATGAACCTCGAAGGTATAGACGTAAACAAGTTCGACCCGACGGGAATGGATGTTACTGACAAATGGATTCTCTCTCGCCTGGCAAAAACGACTTCGGAGGTTACGCAGTCACTGGATGACTTCAAGTTCAGTGAGCCATTGATGTCGCTTTACCGGTTCTTCTGGAATGATTTATGCGACTGGTATCTTGAGTGGGTTAAGCCCAGAATGCAGGACCCACAACAAAAACCAATCGCTCAGAACGTTCTGGCATTTGTCATGGACCAGACTTTGCGATTGCTTCATCCGTTCATACCCTTCATTACCGAGGGGATATTCCAGAAGCTCAACGAGGTCTCGCTGAGCCGAAATCTGCAAGGTTTGATACAGGCTGTGCAAGCATCGGCTTTGGTCACAGCACAGTGGCCAAATGCTCTTGAGAATCTGGTCGATGAATCGCTCGAAGAGAAGGTTGAGTTTGCGCAGGATACTGTAAAAGCAATAAGGGATATTCGAAGCAAATACAATCTACCGCCGGGCCAAAAACTTATAGCTTCAGCGAGAGCTTCCGGCGAAACCGCAGGTATCTTGAACAGTAGTAAGGCACTAATCTGCCAGCTTGCGGGATTGAAAGAATTTGCTGTGGCACAATCCGCAGAAAAGCCTGCAAACGCCGCGGCGGCAATCGTGCAGGACGCTCAAATTTACCTGCATGACGTAGTCGATATCGAGGCTGAGCGTGCACGATTTGAAAAGCAGAAACAGGAGATTGAGAACGCAAAAAAGGCGGTAATGGCCAAACTTGCCAATAATGACTTCCTGGCAAAAGCCAAGCCGCAAGTTGTCGCACAGGCAAAAGAAAAGCTATCCCAGTTCGAAGACCAGCTCAAGAACGTTCAGCAACACTTGAAAGAACTTACCGGCTAATCCTATAGGGGCGCCAAATAGATGGATGTTGAGGTTGAGCTATCCCGCATAATCATTAACGAAACATCGGACCAGCAAATAATCGTCCTAAAAGAACGACACGGCAACCGAGGTTTCCCAATCGTCATCGGCATAGTCGAGATATTTGCAATCGACCGCAGGCTCAAGGGCATAACGCCGCCCCGCCCCATGACGCACGATTTGTTAGCCAACGTTATTGAGAGCCTTGGGGCAAAGGTTGAGAAAATCGTGATAGACGACCTTCGAAATCATGTATTTTTTGCCAAGATTCATCTGAGCTTAAATGGACGGTCCGTCGCGGTTGATTCGCGACCCTCTGATGCAATCGCGTTGGGCGCTGCATTAAGCGCCCCTATTTACGTGGCTGAGCACGTTTTTGAGAAGACAGCCGGTCAGTGAAAACCGCCGCAAGAATCAGCAACCCTACAGCTATACAAAGCATCGAATCGGCGACATTAAATGCAGGCCACTGCTTGCCAGGCCAATAAGTCACCAGAATGAAATCCCGCACCAATCCACCATTGAAAGCTCTATCCCACAGGTTCCCACAAACACCAGCAGCAAAAAACGCAAGAGCAGCCTGGACTATCCTCTGCCGACCGCTGCCGAGAAGGAATACTGCGAGAATAACCACAAGCGCCACAATAGAGATAACAATCAACAAGTAGTACCGGCCTGCGGCTATGCCAAATGCCGCGCCTTCGTTGAGGGTTGTTACCAGGGCGAGAATACCATCTATTATAGAGACACCTCTGCCCGGCTTATCGCCCAGCCACTGGAAAACGGCGTGCTTACTCCACAAGTCAAAGGCAAGGCCGACTATCATGATCGGCCAAAAAATCAAATGGCCGGTGAGGTCGGACACCACCAAACCGTACCGGTTAGATAAAGTTTTGCAGAAACTACCCTGCTTGTAGTACTCTTCTACCTTAGGTTCTGCCACACTCAGAATTCCATCTCGAACTTGCTGTTTTGTCCTTTTGAATACTCTTTTATCATCTTAAGTATCGTGTCGCGGTGCGGTTGGTCGGGCTTGATCGCCAGTGACAACCGCCACTGTTCAATTGCTTTTGTCCGAAGCAACCCGTCATTCTTGATGTTGGCTTTCATCATATAAGCAACACCCAAGCATCTGTGAGCATCCCAATCTTTGGTGTCAATAGCTACCGCCCTCTCATAGCTCTCGACAGCTCTATCAAAACTCTTGAGCTTAAGGTAACAATAGCCCATATACCTATGTGCAGTACCGTTGTCAGGCTGTGCCTTTATGAGCGAAGCCAGCAGTGGTCTGGCATCGGTGTATCGCCCGGCTTTCACATACGCTGCCGCCAGAGAACTGACAACATCGGGTTTGCCGGGATTCAGTCTCATCAGCCGGTTATAGAAGCCAATGGCCTCTTCGTAGTCTTTCAGAGCCTCAAAAACACCGGCGGATGTCCTGAGGACTTCTTCTGAATTGGGATCAATCTTGTTGGCATCCTCACAGAACTTCAGGGCCTTGTCGTAATCGCCGCTTTTATAGCACAGCCTCGCAGCACCCAAGTGAGCATCGAGGCTGCCATCATCCAGCTCGCACGCTCTGGCGTATGCTCCGGCTGCTTGTGTGTTCCGGCCGGCTTTCTCGGAAACTCTGCCGAGGTTAAAATAGTCCTTGAATGACCAGGGACCAAGCTTGGTTGCTTTTTCGTATGCGCCTGCGGCTTTCTCAAGGTTGCCTGCTTTTTCGTAGGACTCTCCAAGCTTCGAGTACGCGGGCCCAAATTTTGGGTCGGCGCTAACAGCAGCCTTCAACTTGGTGATTGCCAATTCATCCTGGCCAAGGTCCTGCAGCATCACACCGTCAAGATACAAATCAACCGCCTGCTGACTCTCAGAACACCCAATAACCAGTAAAAGCAATACCCCAAAAGTAAGCACGTGAACAAACCAGATAGCCCACCTGCAGCTATACACGACTCACCTCGGGAAAAGACTAATTCTTACCCACTCATTCCCGGCACAGTTAGTGCAACACACGTTCGACCCATGACGATTATATCAAAGCTTATGGTACTGTCAAATATCCCGTCTATGTAGTAGGGTGTGGCTAAACTTTCTGGCAGGGCTAAGCTGCGTGTTTTTGACCGTCCCAGTAGCTTTTCCACATATTCGACTGTTGCAACGCAACCAACGCCATCATTGCATCAGCCCC
>Ga0315274_10005282_pt1 | contig 18882 bp, 10 predicted proteins | sample YL17G02_20_MG_FD_203700 | JGI IMG/M metagenome (GOLD analysis project Ga0315274, IMG submission 203700) | Sediment microbial communities from Yellowstone Lake, YNP, Wyoming, USA - YL17G02_20 | ecosystem: Environmental > Aquatic > Freshwater > Lake > Sediment | place: USA: Wyoming | collected... | reverse complement strand
AACCTGGGAGATGATGCCGACACCACGGCAGCCGTGTATGGGCAGTTGGCAGGGGCATACTATGGGGCGAATGGCATTCCACAGGATTGGCTGGGCAAGCTCGCAAAGCGGGAGTTGATCGAGAGCTTGGCGAACCGGCTGTACGAGTCGCGTGCTTAACGAGCATGAGCTGCGGGCCCCCGGGGGCAGCGCCATTCTGGCGGCGTGAGTCGCTTGGCCTTGACCTGTCCCAACCGTAGCTGCTTTTCCATGGTGATGCCCCCGCCAGCTTTGGCAGCTATTTGAATAGGCTGAAGAACTTGAAGCTTTGGGGCCACTCCTCGCGCGGCTTGAAGGCGATCACCAACAGCCGGAAACTCGTGCTGGCAAGCATGCTGAAGGCCTTGGCCCTCTACGTGAATAACATGGAAGCCCGCCGAATCTTGAGAAATCTTCAGAAAGAACTTGACTTGTCCTCGCGGCCGGTATTTACTTACTGATCGATCAGACAATAGCGTATTGGATCAAGCATGACGACGCCGAAGAAACGCATCCGGGCTCCGCAGCAGACGCGAAAGGCCGTGCTCAGGGCCGCGGAGAAGCTCTTTGCCAAATCGGGGTTTGCCGGGACGTCCATGCGAGATATATCCCGGGCCTCGCGGGTGTCCCAGCCGCTCATCCATCACCATTTCGGCAGCAAGAACGGCCTCTATACGGCCGTGCGCGAGCAAGCCGTCCGACGCTGCCGGGCCATGCTGGAGCCCGCGCTGGAGGCCAAGGAATGCGACCGGGCAACCCTCCTTGAGGCCATGGGGAAGTTCTTCTCTTTGGTCGGCAGCAACGAGGCGATCCGGCGGTTGTGCGCGTGGTCCATGCTCGAGGGAGACAGGAACCTCTGGCCGGGAGAGGGTGAGTTCTTCCAGAAGGCGAGCTGCTGGATTGAAGAAGCCCAGAAGAAGGGCGAGATCAGCCGCGACGTTCAGCCGTTCTTCCTTACGGTGATGGCCGTGGGTTTGGTACGCCACTGGTGGGAATACCGGGATGTCTACGTCGGGCTGCTCGGTAAGACATCCACCAAGGTCGCCAAGCTCAAAGGCAAGCTTCTGGATGATGTTTATCTTTCGCAGGTGCTTTGTTTTATGAAGGCCGCGCTGGCGCCGAAGAGGGCAAGGAGATAGACGCCATGGCTGCGGCGTTCTGTTGCGCCATACAAGTATCACGCAAGGCTTCTTGATTCTTAGCCGGTACGGAGATGGAGATATCGAGTGGCGACTTACCGGGAAACCACAGGGGAGTAAACATGCGACAGGAAATAGCGAGTCTTTACGATGCGGCTGGGCAAGGTGACCTGAGGGCGGTGAAGGCATTTCTGGACAGGGGCGTAGCCGTCGATGACGTGCCCAACGAGTATTGCCGCACGCCACTTGCCCATGCGGCCGAGAAGGGCCATATCGCGGTTGTGAAGCTGCTGATTTCCCGCGGAGCGATCATCGAAGGCGGGAGATATGGCACCCCGCTTAGCTGGGCGGTTGAGGGCAAGCAATCCCAGACGGCTCTCTATCTCCTGGCCCAAGGGGCGAAGTGCCCGGATTGCAGGCTCGTCGCGAAGGCGATCGATGCTGACCTGCCCGAGGTGGCGGAGGTGATGATCGGGCGCGGCGCCCTGGCAGATGCCAACCAGGTCGGCGCGATCCTCCAGCAGGCGGCAAGCAAAGGGTTGGGCGCGGTGGTAGACTGTGTGCTGGCCAACGGTGCCGTAGTCAATTGGAAGGAAAGAGGAGGCGAAACTGTTCTGCACCTGGCAGCCAAGGCGGGAAGGGTCGATATGGTGAGGAAACTGCTCCACGCGGGGGCTGACGTCTACGCGGTGGACGATCATAAGAAGACGGCCCTTCACCTGGCGGCAGAGGCGGGGCGGCATGAGGTGGCTCGCGCGCTGCTTGAAGGCGGGGCGGAAGTCAATGCCCGTGATTTCATGGGTTTTACTCCTCTGCACCTGGCCCTGCGAAAGGGCAGTCTCTCCACGACAGAGGCCCTAATGCTGTGCGGCGCGAGCCCGGATATACCAGATTCCTTCGGCAACACGGGCCTCCAGTGGGCTCAAGGCAGCACGGAACTCATGGAAGTCCTGTCGCGGCCGGGAATGCCTCACATTCAAGCTGCCAAGGCATTCACCGAACCAGAGCCACTCGCGGACCCCGAGCAGAACCGTGCCAGGGCGATAAGCTGCATCGCCAGGCGGGTTACCGAGATCGTCGCTGAACAGATGGGCGTTGATATGGACCAAATCCTGCCCACGACGAACTTTGTCAATGACCTGAACTGCGATTCCCTGGATACGGTTGAGCTTGTAATGGAATTCGAAGATGAATTCGGCATCCCGATACCAGACGAGGAAGCAGAGAAGCTGCGCACCGCGGGTGATGTGGTTGACTTTGTGCTGGAAAGGCTGATGCCTCATTCACAGCAAGTGGCATGGTCGGCACTCTCATCGTGACCGCACGCGGGGCGGGTCCCTGTCTGCGCGGGAGATGTGCGAAATGAAAGCTTCGATCCTCGTTCGAGACATGATCGCCAAGTCTGGCTCACCTGCCCTGACAGGCCGCGCACGGCAGCGGCTACTGTCGTATTTCGAGCATGTCCGGGCCGTTCCCTTCGGCGATCAGTGGGTCTTTGGCACGGCACTCCCGCCTTTTCCAAGCAAGGCTTTTTTGAGGCTCTTGGGAGGCTTGGGGAAAGCAAAGCAGGGGCGGCAAAGACCGAGCGTAATCGCCATCGCCGCAACGAACCGCTGCATGCTCGACTGCTGGCACTGCTATAACGCCAGCCGGAAACAAGAGGATCTGCCACTGGAGGCCCTTCGGCGCGTCGCCAGGGAACTCCTCGACCTGGGCGCCGCTTGCGTAACGTTAACAGGCGGCGAGCCGCTGCTGCGGGATGACATCGAGGAGATCTGCCGGTGCTTTGACGATCGCTGCTCACTGAACCTTAGCACAACGGGCCTTGGCCTCACGCCGTCAAAGGCCGCAGGCCTGAAGAAGGCCGGGCTGTTCGCCCTGGGCGTGAGCCTCGACAGCGATCGCCCGGCTGAGCACGATCGGCTTCGCGGCAGAGATGGCATGTTCGACGTTGCCTGCCGGGCCTTGGCGGTTGCCCGAGATGCTGGGCTGTTTCCCTACGTCCGGACCATGGCCAGGCCGGATCTGATTCCGCAAGAGCGGTTAATGCGACTGCTGGAAGTGGCCGGCCGGGCGGGGGCGTTGGAGGTCGTCATCCTGGAGCCCGTTCCAGTCGGCAATCTCGCGGGGCGCAGCGACGTGACCTTGAGCCAGTCCGATCGCGGTCGGCTACTGGAATACCAGCGGGAAGTATCGAATCACGGGGAACTGCCCCTGCTGTCCACAGCCACATACCTTGGCTCATCGGCGGGCTTCGGATGCAGCGCCGGCCTCGGGCACATCTACATCGACGGAGGCGGCGAGATCTGCCCGTGCAACATGGTCCCACTGTCGTTCGGCAACGTGATGAAGGTCTCCGTGGCCGCAGCCATCAAGAAGATGAGCCGGCACTTTCGATGTCCAAGGACCACATGTGTTGCCAGGCTTCTCGGCCCACATATCCCCGAAGGCGTTCTGCCGACGCCGCCGGACGTATCCGAGCAACTTTGTCGGGAATATCTTGCTGTGCGGCACGATTGTCCGGGGCTGTACGAGAGTGTTTCGGACGCTCCAACTGATCGGGCCCAGGCGTTGAGCGGTGGTGGCTCAAGCCTCATATATCGATAATCCCGACGATCTTGCCGGTTATGAGCTGTCGACCGGACTTCGTCTCGAAATAGTACGCCCACAGTGCCCCCACTGAGGAATAGTTGTGGAGATCAGCGACGGATTCGCCCGGCAAGATCCACTCGCCCTTCTGGCCATACCAGCTTCGAAATTCTTGTGCCGTGAAGAATGCATCTCCGATGTTTCCTCTTATGTAATCCTTGCCGCTTCTAACGCTTTTACCGTATGCTCCGAATTGCAGAACGTGGATCTTCTGATCGGAGAAGTTGGTAAGCGTCGTGACATGGTCGTAAGAGCCGTCATTGCGCGGCGTCAGGGGGCCGTGGGTGACCGTGGCCAATTCCAGGCCTGCCTTCAGGTCGGAGAGCCTCAGCGAGTCCTGTTCGCTCTTTCGCTGAGTTCCGAAGTCGATGTCGGGAGGCAGCGGCGCGCAGGGGTTGGAAACATGCAGGATGCTGCCATGGGCGTAAGCAACGATGCAGGATGAGACATCGCCGACCGGCACTCGCTGGCCGTCTCCCGTAACCACGAGATCCCGCGTGTAATGGACGACCTGGACCCACTGCGACGGCCTGTCGGCAGGCAGGCCGATGTAGATGATGTAGTCACGGTCTTCAACAAGATACTCGGCCAGTCCGTGCTCGTTCATAAAACCGCCTCCTTTCCTGCCGGGCCTCAGACGCGGGGGATTCCGTAGAGATCAACCCGGTGGTCGGAGGCGATGGCGAAAGTCCACGGGTGCGGGCCGGGCAGAACGGCCAGTGGCATGGCAGGATGACCAGGCAGGTCGTAGAGTCGGACCGCCGCACCGCCGGCCTCGACGCGGTAGACGCCGCCTCCGGACTTCGAGACGGCCACCAGCAGGTCCTTGCGTAGGAACATGATAAGTGATTCGCCGGGGAAATCCGGGGCTCTCAGCTCACCGTCGGCATCTTCCAGGGACTGCTGAGGATCTTCCCCCCGGTTGTTCCCCACGATCCATCCGCCGGAGCGAGTGGCGACAGCCTGCAAGCAGCCGGAGCCGTCCGGGTAGGCCGCGATGGATAGTATTATCTCGTCCATGCGGTGGCAGCCCTTTTCATTGGGGCCCGTCGAAGAGAAGAAGCAACAGTCCACGGCCATGAAGAACCCGCCGGGTTGGGGCAGGATTATGCACGAGAGATCCTGGTGGTTGTTGCATCTCTTGACGCTTCTTGTCCAGAGGAGACGACCTTTGGGGGTGTGTTTTGAAACCACGAATTCCTCTTCTCGAGCCGTTACCGCAAGGACCGCCCCTTCATCATCGCAGGCCACGGCCAGCAGGGGAGTCGGCAGCCAGGGCGGCGTGCCAACTTGTAACGAACTTACAGCTCCGGCCACGGGAACGGTCCGAACGTCCAAACGCATGTCCCGCCTCCCGATGGCGATCACGGATCCATGTACCGCGGGCATCGGCGCCAGCAGAGGTCTTTCGGCGAGCGTGGCGAGTTGGTTCCACCGAACGGACCCCTGGATAGCCTTCCAGTCGTGGACCATGAACTGAAGCATGCCCCTGGGAACATCCTCAGAGGCCCCGGTGGCGAAAAGACATTCCGGCGTGGAGGCGAAACTCGACCAAAGTCCATCCGGCAGCGGGACCCATGAGATCCATGAGATTTTTTCAAGCGGCGCGGGACTGGTTGCGATCTGCCGGCTTTTCAGATAACGATCGGTATCGCGCTGGAGCAGCCTGTCGCTGGGAACCAGGCTGGCGACCGCGCCGCTGAGCTTGGCCACGTCTTCACGGCTTGCCAGCGGCATCGCCCGGCCTGCCACGACTCGGGCTACGTCGGCCATCTGGTTACCGACCGGCGCATAAGGGTATTGCCCGGCCAAGGCGGCGAGTACTTCCGTCAGGGGCACGGCGCGGTCTCTTGGGCATGCCCTAAGCTCCGCCGTCCGCCGCAGGGCATCGGCGTGCCGACCCTGGCGGGCGAGCAGAGAAAAGTGTTCCTTCAGGCATGACGGCGCCTGAGGTGACACCGGCCAGGCGTTCCACAGAATTTCGAGGGCTTCGTCGGGCGCCTGAATGCGGTATTCGAGAAGCCAGGCCGCCCGAAGATGGTCTTTGCTCTTCAGGCATTTGTCGACGGCCCGCTGGTAGGCGGCCGCGGCGGCATCGGCATTGCCCATGGTGGCATAGAGGTCACCTGCCTTCTCGAACTCCTGCATTTCCCAGTAGATCTCGATGGCTTCGGCCAGCAGCCCTCCGGCTTCGAGGCACTTGGCCGCCTGGCCTGGATTGTGGAGGTATTCCTTATACAGCACGGCCGCCTCACGGAAGTGCCGGCCCTGGACCAGGACGTTGGCAGCAGAGTGATAGTCTGCAAGAAGGTGGGCATATATGTAAGCAGCTCTGCGAAATCTGCCGAGGGCGATTTCACGGTCGGCGGCCTGGCGATATAGCTCTTTGAGTCTTTGGCGGACGTCGTCCGGCACGGCCCAGGAATCGGCGGGTTCGCCGCCGCCGAGCCGCTGGAGGTTGAAGTTCGTATTGCGGCGGTGGAGTTTGGCGCTTGGAGGAGCCATGCCGCGTGCCAGTTTGCCGTCCAGGGGCAGGGCGAAGCGGATGCCAGCATCGAGGCTTCGCTCCAGCAGATGCAGCAGCCTGGCGATCTGCCTGTACCGTTCCTCCTGGAGTGCCCGTCGGATGTCCTCCATGGCCTGGCCGACGTGGCGGATGAACTCATCTAGCCGCCCGCCACGTGCGCCGATCATCGCTCGCACAGCTTTCGCCAGGCCACCGATAACCTTAAGCTCGCCATGTAGCACCCTTCCCGCCGCCCTGCCGGCATGGCTGCTGAATTGCTCATCCTTCGAGGGCCCCAGGCTCGCAATTGACTCCGCGCCGATCTCGCGCCGGACCTGCTCGATGATCTCTGTTGCGCTGGGGGCAGGCAGGGCACTTATCGACTGCAGCTCAATGCCGGCGGTGCCCGCCTGGGCGCGGTCCCACGCCTCGACCGAGGTCGGCGGGGCCGACAGCAGTTGATGCGCCCGCAGGGCGTCGGCCTCCTCGAATCCCACCAGACCTATGGCGGGATGAAACACGCAGCAATGATGCGGTACGAGGGCGGCCAGTTCTTCTGGCGCCACGGCCGGGGCGAGTCTCGCGTCTACTGGCAGGAGCAGGTTCCGGCCGAACCGTCCGTAGGGCAGTAGCCGCTGCGACACGGCCGGGCTAACGCCGGTGGGAAGGACAACAAGCGCCCCGGCGGGGCGGATATCCGAGCGGGACCGCGGCAAAACGTACACGCGGGCATCGGCCAGCGGCACGGACCATCGCGTCATCTCGGCCAGCCATCCTCCGGCGTCATGTCCGCTAAGCAGGTAGGCGCAGGCAGGGCGGATTGCCCGGTCAGTTCGTTCGAGCCGAAGCTCAACAGAGAGGATGTTTGTTTCCGTGCCGTCAGTCATATGCCCAGCATTACCTCGTCCAGCATCGTCCTTATCTGTCCATTGTCGGGGATAACGGTCTCGCTGAAGAAACGCTGATCGCCCACCTTGAGCCCCATGGACGCCCAGCCGGCCAGTATCCCGCTGGGAGGGCCAAGAACCAGAGACACCTCCGGCGAATTGCCGTCGGATGACTTTAGGTGGAGGAGTCCCCGGCTGTCAAGCCAGGCCTTGGCGCCGGAGGGCCAACTCGCCTGTCGAAGCTGGTAGCACGATCCCTTTGCACAGTAGGCTTGGCTAAACTCCGCGGTATCAGGCGTTGCAGCGTCTTCTGAGGGCGGGTCTTCCATGTACTCATTCAGCTCCCAACACGGGGTCGAGCCGCCTCGAATGGTCAGCCATGTCTTGTCTTGCCTTTGCAGATACACGTGGCCAGGGCTTACGGCGATCTTTCCTACGGCGATCTTGCCAAACTGGTAGACGATTGCGGAGGTGTCGATTGAAAGACAGGCCAATCCCTCAGGGCAGCCGGCAAGGAAGCGAAGTGCCGAGTCACGATCGTCCACCACGTGTCGCTTCGGCTCAGGTTCGCTCAACTCGTAGCAGACCCAGGCCGTGCGATTGCTGTTGACGCTTCTAACGCAAAGCCGCCTGCCGTCGGCCGAGGGCCCAAGGACGGGCGTTTCATCCAATGTCTTGAACTCGCGCAGGCGCGACCGCCAGTCTTCATTTAGGTACAAGATCGTACCGTCCGAGTAGAGACCCCAAGTCCCCCAAGGTTCATCCACTCTGGAGACCATTTTCAGCGGGTGTCGGCCCTCGGGCGGAACACTCATATCAACCGTCCTGATATTCCGCCCATCAAGAGTCAGGACGAAGCACTCGTGCCAACCAGGCCTGCCACTGCTGGCGTTGCGAAAGATGTTCTGTTGAACGCGTATTCCTTCAGCGGGAACATCACCCATATCGACCGTCGAGCTCAAGTCCAGCGGTCCAAAGACTTCGCCGGTCTGACACGACACCGCCATGGCCGCGCGCCGGCCCATCAGGCCCAGACCACCCCGAATCGGGCAGACTGCCAGCCTCGATTCGAATTCCTCGGGCAGGCTGACCTCATGGGCCTCGATCGAGCCCGTCTCCAGATCGACCGTCAGCAGCGTCAGCGGATTGGAGAACTTCGTCGGGACAAGGCAGCATTGTTGGCCATCGAGCAAGATCGTTTGCCACGTCGCGACGTTAGGCACTCGCGCCGTGACCTGCCTGGCGCCCCGGTTCGGTTGGCGCCATTGCATAAGTCGGCCGTCATTGGTGGCATGGACGAGCCCCGTATCCTTGCGCCACGCGGCCCGCTCCCAATCTATCGGCACTGGCAGCAGCAGTGGGAATTCTTTCAGCCGGCACGCGGCGGGCAGGCGATCGGTCTCGGCTTCATCCACCAGTTCGACACGCTGCCGATCGTCGGCCAGGATGCTCGAAAGGTCCAGCCGGGCCTCGCTCAATAGACGATGAGACAGGCCGGAGTATGTGATGAGGCGGTAGTTGCCCTCGCGGTCGACCGAGACGACATAGAGATGCGAATTGTCGGCCTCGCCGAGGTGCCGCTGGAAGTCCGCGTCGGCCAGGACGTCCGCGTGCGTGATAAGGATATTGTCCGCGTCGGCGGGGCTGTTGGCGGGGTTCAGGAACGCATTGATCGCCTCGCCCGGATGTGCCTCGGTCTCAAGGGCCTCCAGGAGCTCGATCAGGCCGGCCTGCGACGAGAGGTTCACTGGGACCAGTTGCTTGGAATGACAGCAGTAGCATTCCACCTGCGCCCCGACCGGGGCCGTAGCTGCGGCTGCCAGCGCCACGGCCGCGGCGTACACCCTCGGAATGCCCCACAATCGAATGCCCGAATCGACCAGTATCCTGCGCCTTACCACCTCATTGCGGCGCGGAGACTCACGGCGCCAGTAAAGCGCCTCGTTGAGGGCGACCCGCACCGCCAGGGTTAGATTGTCGTGGACCAGCTCGGACAGCAGGAGCCTGTCTGGCGTGCCGCGGTTGGTGATGTCCGAGAAGCCGCCGATGGGCAGATTCTCCGGCTCAGCCAGCCGGCGCGGCAGATGGACGACCGCCATCAGGTCTCGTGCGAGTGCCGCCAGCCCGGCCAGCTCCTTATCGTCGCGGCACTTGTCGATTAGCTCACGAACGGCCTGGCCGGTGGGCAGTTCCACATCCGCAGGCTCCGGCAGAGACTCGAGCCCCGTTCGCCGCAGGAGCCGCAGTCGCTGCTCGTCCAGCGGCGCCTTGAAAAGCCCCATGTAAAGGGCGATCAGTATGTCCGCCATCGTGGTGCCGCCACTGCGCCCATCGAGCATCTCACTCGGCAGGCCCGCGTCTAGACCGATCACGACCGAACGCGAAAAGTCCAGGTCTCGGCGCATCGAGCACGGCTCGAAGACGGTCTTCGCCAGGTCCACCTTCGCATCCAGGCCGCTGCGAAGGTTCTCGGGCAGATCATGCACACGCTGGAGGCCCTCGATGGCGGCCTTGCAAAGAAGCCCACAGGCCTCCCTCCAACCATGGGCATCGGGCGAAATGTCCTGCTTGTCCAGCAGATCTCTCAGTACCTCCAGGTAATCGTACTTGCTGTAGACATCGAATTCCCCGAGGAGCCCCCACTCGATCCGGGCCTCGTTCATGCTGGTTTCGCACCACCAGCCCTGGCAGGAGGCCAGCAGCAGAAGAACAGAGCCGAACGGTGGCAGGCCCTGAGGCGCCAGGCCCTCAATCACGGCTTCGATCTCCTGCGTGAACGCGATTGTGGGCTTTGTGCCAGCGTTCCAAACTACCACTCGCCCTTGGTCCTGCCACTGCCAGAAAGGCTCGACCCCGCTTGGCCCGGCGATGTACCTCGCGGCCGCGTTGGCGATGATCTTAGCCATTGGTCGCCTCCCTCGCCGTCAGGCGTACCGCGCTGCGGCAGGCAGCGGCAAAATCGTTCGCCCGGACAACTTCCATGTGCCCATCGGGCATCAGCAGGGCGAAGTCGTCATCTTCCAGGCCAAGAAGCTCCCGCACCACAGCAGCCTCCACAGCCGGCGTCCACGCCCAGCCGCAGGGCACGGCCACGCCGTCATCCTCGACCAACCTGAGGCCGGCAACCGGCGGCAGCGGCGTGCCGCGGACGATGACCCGACCATCCGACGCGGCCGCGAAACTCACGCACCGCAGGCGAATCGCCGCAGCGGTGTCCACATACGTCGTCCAGGCCTTCAGCGTGGTCAGAATCCCGTTGGCCGGTCGCTCGATGGGGCTTCGAACGACGCCGAGAGCCGCCGGCGCCGGCCTTTGGCCACCCAAGGCTGCCGACGGGGCCTCGACGGCAAGGTAGCTGCTCAGTGCCTGCCAGGGGCCTTGCGGCAGTCGGCCCTTATGGAGGCGGGCGCCGAGCAGGCGAAGCCGACCATCATCCTTTAACTCGTGAAGCATGGCACCCGGCACGCGGCGAATCGCCTTGTGCGTCTCATCATCCAGGTCCGCTCCACGAAGCCAGAGTTGCCCATCCTGTCGGCAGACCTCCACGCCCGGCCAGAGGCGCAGCTCCTCCAGGGAGGATGCGTCGCGGGCAGCGATGGCGGCTGCCCACCTTACGCCTGCGGTCTGTCGCCCAGAGGAACCCATAGAGCCTCAACCTTCTGTTGCAGGTCGCTACGTTGATCGGCGTCGACCACCCACTGGCATCGCCCGGCCAATATGCTCAGGCGGTCCCGAAGTGGTGCCAGGCTTGTGGGATCATCTCGCGCCTCGCTGGCCGCGCCGGCAAGCCAGTCCAGGTCCCGCGCCAGTGCCTCGGCGTCGGGCGCCTCGGCCGTCTCGGCTTGCGGATGCCTCGGCTGAACTCCGTCGTCGGCCTCGAGCGCCTTATGCACGAGGGCCTTGAGCACCTCCTGCTGCTCCTGACGCTCCCAGATGTGCTGGAGGATCCAGAAGTCGCCCACGCCGGCCGTCGTTCGCCCGCACAGCAGGGCGCTTGCCGCGATCAGCCGCTGAAGTTTCACCGCGCGGCGGTCGGATATGTCGATACCTGCCTGGCGCAGGTGGCGGATCAGTTCCAGGTAGGGCCGGCGGACTGAGAGTATGTCCACCTGGTGCAGGCATGTCTGGAGAGCGCGAACATCTTCCATCGACAGCGTCGTGCCGCGCTCGATCTGCCCGGCGTCGATCTTCCATCCGGCGTCCAGAACATCCGAAAGCTCATCGTCCGGCACGTTGTCGCACTGCACGCGTATGAGGAACCGGTCGAACAGCGCCCGCAGGGCATCATCCTCCGGCAGGCGGTTGCTGGCGCCGACGACCATCAGCAACGGCAGGCGGATCGTCTCCTTGCCTCGCCTGAACAGCCGCTCGTTGAGCACCATCAGCAGGCTGTTGAGGATCGCGCTGTTGGCGTTCAGCAGCTCATCCAGGAACACGAGCGAGCTTTCCGGCAGCATGCCCTCGGTGTTGGTCACCAGGTCGCCATCGCGCAGGCGACGAATGTCGAATGGGCCGAAGATCTCGTTGGGCTCCGTGAATCGCGTCAGCAGGTAGTCGAACGTCCGCCCGTCGAGCCTCCGGCCCAGCTCGTGGACGATCGCGGTCTTGGCCGTGCCTGGCGGGCCAAGCAGGAAAAGGTTCTCCCCGCCGGCCAGGCAGACGCCGAGCAGGTCAATTATCTCATCCTTGCCGACAAAGGTCCGCTTGAGCGGGTTGAGAACCTCCTCGACGAGTCGCCGGCCGATCTGGCGGGCAGCAGCATCCGTATCGGCCGGCAACTGCCTTGCCGGCTCGGCATGTGGTGCAGCATCATACGAATCGTTCATGCTGCGGACTCCTTTTTTTTCGCCGTCGGAGTGCGCCTGCTATCAAGCGGGCTCCAACATGCGGCTGATCTCAGGGCAAAGCTCACCGTACATGCCAAGGCTGCGAACCAGCCAAGGCCAAACTCGCGGGTCTTCGGCGCGGGCGGTGTCCTTGGTCGCCAGGATGCGGTCGGCATAGAACTGGGCCAGGCAGGGATCGTCGATGAAAGAATCCACCGACACCTCGCCCAAGCCCGCGACGCTGACAGACGACAGCGGCCAGGCGCGAGCGAGATCCTTCAGCCCCGCCACAAGCGGGTCATCGGGCGCCAGTCCGCCGGCTAGCGCAATAACCTTGGGCAGATGCCTGAATGTCAGGTCTACCGAGTACGCCGCTGCCGGCCCCAGCTTGACCGGGCAGGGAAAAGCCAGGCTATGCTTGACGGCCTCCGGCTGAATCTCCCGGTACACCATGCACTGGCACGCCCAGTACATCACACCCGCCGCCCACAGGGCCGCGTTCATGGATATTGGTGGGGGAAAGCCGGGCAGTTCCAACCTGGCCAGCTCGTCGGTCTGCCGAAGCTCATCCTGGCACTGAGTCAGTATCTCCGTCGTCAACGGCTCAGGCCCGACGACGACCCGACCCGCCTCCCGCAGGTCCTTCACAAAACTTACCAGGTTGATTTCCGCAGCGTCAGGCATATTCCACCCGCTATTTGCGCCCGCCGCATCGCAAGCCTTGCTTCGTCCCAGCGCCTCACGGCTTGTCCGGGCCAACGACCGAAGTATTGTATACCCAAGCGTGAACCGCGCCCCTCTTTTTCACGGCAAGAAACGCAGGCTAAACTCCGCCACCAACGGCACGGCTGCGATCACCAGGCCGAGCAAGGCACCAAGCAGGAGCAGGCCTATCCCGTGCCGGCCTCTCAGCGCAGCCGCGACCGAACTCCAGAAGTAGGTTAGAGAAGCCAAGCCAGCCAGTACCACGTGCGATCCGACCCAAAGGCTACGGCCGAGCTCATCGATATTCATGAGGGCACACCCGGCCGCGTGCGCCGCCCCCACTGCAAAGATACCAGTGAACATCCCGGCAAGCCACGGTGAAACCCAGCCAGGCCGATTGCGGATGCTCATCCAGGCGACCAGAGCCGTCAGCTTGACGATGGTTATTCCGTAGGCCCAGACCGGAAAGGACCATGGATATCCCCTCTCGCTATAACGATTAAAAGACATGCGGAAAGCCCCCACGTAGTAAACCGACAGGAAGAGTGGCCCTATCAAACCGAAGATGACGGCCGCAATCAGCCAAAGCAACGAACCTATGCTTTGGGCCTGCGCCTGGATTCCGGCGTCCGTGTTCCCGGTCGTTTCATACGATGTGCTCATGTCGCCGGTGTCCAACGGACGCACCATGGTTACCTTCTTGCTGCCAGCACGTCCAGGCTGTTGGTGACAGTTATGGTGCCCTTTTGCTTTATGATCGCCACGCCGTCCTGGATGTTCTTGTCCATCAGGGCGGTGGCCGATTACGAGCCGGCGCAGGCGTCGGTGCCGTTTACGGCGCGATGGCGGTAATCGGCGGGGAGCCGACCCAGTTGACGCTCGGCCAGGTCCAGTTGTTGGTCGGCGTGACCTTGTCGGTGTTGACGACGCTCTTGACGTCCGTCGCCGGATCGGGGACGTAGATGTCGAACGAGTCCATCCCGGCCGCGTTGGTGAAGTTCACCGTGCCGATCTGCCCGGCAAGGAAACTGCTGTCCTTGACGAAGAACTGCTTGGGCTGACCGGCTGGGACGGTCCAGCCCTTGACGTTGATCGTCTTGATCGCCGCCAGGTCGTTGACGTCCGTGACCAGCATGTCCGCCGAGGCCTTTTCCACCGTGACGCCCGCCTGGAACTCGCTGCCGTTGGTGGCCCCGAGGTTCAGCATGGTGATCGTGCCTGAGGCGCGGATCATGCTGTTTGTCGCCGTGCCGTTGATATTGAGCGTGCCGGCGCCGCCGAAGATCATCCACGCGCCGCCCGTAATGTCGTGGTTGACCGTGATGGTGGTGACCGTGTTGCCCGTGAAGGCCGCCATCGCGGCGTCGCCGAGGGTCCATACCCCACCGGTAACGTCGTGGGCGATCGTGGCTGTGGCCAGAAGCGGGCCCGTGACGGCCTTGAGGCCCTTGACCGTCAGATCCGCGCCGAAGTCGCCCGCAATGAGCGGCAGGACCGTCGTGGCCAGGCGCCCGGTGATGGAAAGCGTGCCGATCTTATCGGCCTCGATCTCCCCTGCATTCCAGCAGAAGGCCTTGACTGAGCCGAGCAAGTCATCGACCGTCAGGTCGGCGCTGTTGACTGCCCCGGCCTGGAAGCTGGTCATCTTGCCCGCGTGGGCGTTCAGGGCGTCCACCATCCCGCCGATAGTCACCGCGCCGGTCTGCCCGGCCAGGCTCCAGTCGAGGCTGCTCTCGTCGGCGTTCGTGCTCTTGACGCTTCCGGCGATCGTGGCCGTGCCCAGAACCTTGCCGGCCGGGGCGCCCACGCCCGTCAGGTCCAGCGAAGCCTCGAAGTCGCCCTTGACGGCCGGGAGCTTGGCGTTCTTGAGCGTCTTCATCGTGCCGATCCACCCGGCAGTGATCTTGTCAGCCAGGCCGTCGGCGTTGTCCCACTCCGTGACGGTCATCGTGTTGATGCCGCCCGAAAGCGTCAGCGAGACGTCCGTGACTACGCCTGCCGTCATCGTGCCGATGCTGCCGGCAATGTTCAGCACGAGGTTGCCCATCGCCCCCGCCGTCAGCGTGCCGATGGTTATGTCCTGCCGGGCTGGGTCGCCCACGATGTGAATGCCCGCGCCAAGGTTGCCCTTGGCGGCGATCTTCGTGAACTTGTCCGCCGTAAGGTCCCCCAACAGGTCGGCTGCGACATCGACGCCGGCGACAAGCCCCGCCGCCGCCATGGCAAAACTGCCCGCCGTTGAGCCTGCCTTGATGATGCCCGTGTTGCCGGTCGTAAGCACCCAGTCGCCCGATGCCTGGCCCTTGATGGTGGCAGTGCCGAGAACCTTGTTGGTCGGCGCGCCCAGGCCGGAGAGCGTCATGTCCGCCTGGAAGTTGCCTGCTATCAGCGGCAGGAGAGCCGTGGCAAGCTGGCCTTTGATGCTCATCGTGCCGATCCAGCGCGTTGAGATGTCCGCATCGGCGTCGGCGTCGAGCCATTCCAGGGCCGTCAGCGTGCCGATTCCGCCCGCGTTGGCGGTGATGGTGGTGTTGTTCACGGACCCGGCCGAGAATGTCCCGATGGCCTTGCCGGTGGTGGGGGCGCCGCTGGCCGTGATCGCGGCGCTCACGAGGCCCTTGGCGGCTATCTTGTCGAAGTACAACGCCGAGAGCGAGCCCTCGATGCCGTTGGTGGCATTTACGCCCGCGACCTGGCCCGTGGTGGTCAGGCTGAACGTGCCGGAAGTCGAGCCGACGTTAATCAGGCCGGTGTTGCCCGTCGTAAGCGCCCAGTCGCCCGAGGCATTGCCCTTGATGGTGGCCGTGCCGAGAACCTTGTTGGTCGGCGCGCCCAGGCCCGAGAGCGTCATGTCCGCAGCGAAGTCGCCGTTCCAGCCCTTGGCGACGTTGGCGGTCGTGGTCAGCGTGCCAACCCAGGCGGCGTCAATCTCCCCGCTGTCCCACCCGCCGCAGGACATTGTGCCGATGCCGCCTATGGCTGTGATATTGGCCGTGCCCACATGGCCTCCGCTGATGCTGCCGATACTCTTGCCCAGGCTGTCCATGCCCCGCACGTCTATGATCGACTGGTCGATGATCCCAGCCACGGTCAACGTGCCCAGGCCCTGGATAGCGGTGCCGAGTTGGTTGAGCCTCAGGTCGGCCTGGAAGTCGCCGGCAATGCCCTGACGCTTGTCGCCGCGGACGGTCAGTTTGGAGAGGGCCGGGGCGGCAACCTCATCAGCAATCGCATCTTCATCCAGCCATTCGTTCAACGTGAGGGACTTGATCAACAGATCCGAGTCAATGCTGCCATCATGAATCCCGGCCAGAGTTATCGCCACACCGGCCTTGGGATTGGCCGATCCGCCAATAACCAGCAACCCGCTAAAAACGGTTGTGCTGGCCGTAATCGTGGCCAGAGGGCCATCGCTGATGTCCAAGCCGCCCAGGGTGGTACGCGATTCAATGCCCTTAGTGGTAATGCTCAGAGATGATTTCTCGGTAGTACCATTCAAAACGATTTGTCCTATATCACACCAGCCAACCTGAACAGATGTACTCTGCGAGTCATCATCTGGAGCAAATGTGATTAGGCCAGTCCCAGGCCCTTTGAGTGTGACCGTCACAAGGTCTCCGCTAGCATCGGTGAAGATTACTGGTGCGCTTGTTGTCAGTACAGATTGGCGAACAGTTGCCCCTTGAGCTAGAGAGCCTGAGAAGCCTGAAGTTGTAACTGTACCACCTTGATTCAGGTCAAGCCCTCCTTTATAGTCACCTCCTACTCCCACTAGGTCCAGCTTATAGCTGCCCTTCGGGGCCGCATCCCTGATGAGGAAATACTCGTAGACTCCGTCTCCGCTATAAGAAGCACCTGGAATCTCATTCCTCAGCCCATCAGACTGCGTGTAACCCAGTTGCTGCCCCTGTGGATCGGTAAGCATGAAGTCCACAGGATCAAACCAACCAGCGATGAAATTGGTAGTCTTGTGCCACCAGTTCAGGCCCGCTGGCTCAAAGCCTTGGGGAAGAGTTACGTCCAGGAAGGTCTGCAAGATGTCGCGCTGGACAGTCTTGTTGGCAGGGAACGGTCGATGCTCAATCCCTGAGTATAACCTAGTGCTTCCCAGGTTCATGCCAGCAGACAGCAGGGGTACAGTGCCATCGCCTGACTTGTTCTTTGTCACTTCGACGGCCGTACCCAAAACGTACTCCACTCCAACTACGGTCTCGACTCCCGAAGAGGCAAGAGTGAATACGCTGTCGACGTTCGAGGTATAGTTGTTGGGGTTTGCATTAAGATCCAGAAGAAGTCCGTTTTGGAATGGCGTCATGTCAGGAGCAGTGCCCAAGGGCCCACTTGTTACGAAATCAAACGTCGGCAAGAGATCCTTGAGTCCCGGTGCCCATGCCCCGACTGCAGTTCCCACAAGCCCGGTGGCTTTGGCCATGTCCCATATAAGCTTCAACGCCGTCGTCCCGCTGATGCTATCAGGACTCAGCAAGGACGACGCGTCGTCAATCAAGTCGTCCAAACCCAAATTCGGCGCAAGCCACATGAATGCCTCGGTCGATCCCTGATTAGGGGTGCCAATAGTCACAACATCGTGTATGGTGCCCTGGTAATGCTGGCTGTAGAAATCGCTCTGAACTAATGCCCGTGTCACCAAGCCACCCATGCTGTGAGCAATTATGTCAACTTGGAAATCGCTAGGGTCTCCATAGTCAATGATCCAGTTATCTCTAGCTTTTCCAATCCAATAGTCGAGGTATTCTACGCCGTAGTCAAAGGTCATGTCCGTGAAGTTGATCCCGTTCAGGTGCAAAAGGCCATCGAACGATCCGTCCTGCGGTGCAATGGGAAGGCGCCAGTCATAAGCCGCGAAGAACAGGTTGTCGTTTAGCGCATACTGCGGAAGACCGTCGATGGTTGTCAGCAGGGGGTCGTATGTCCCGAACAGATTCTCCGGCACGAGCTGGCTAGGCTGATGGCCGGGACTTACAAGGAACTGCAAAAACGAAGCCTTCGTTGGCCATGAGCCGAGAATCCCCGGTAACACAAGAATAGGCACCACTGCTGGCATAGCAGATATCGGAGTCTGGCCAAGTGAATAGTTCCGCGAAGTGTCGTAGGCAAACGCCTGGTAGTAGTATCGCGTTCCGTTGACCAAGCCCACATCCGTGAATCCGGTGCCATTTGAATTATAGACAACGGTCCCGCCGCCAATACTGCTACCGATGGCGAGAGTGGCCCCATCGACTGGGCCCGCACTTGGAACTTGCCCTGCACGGCGCACAATGATAATCCCTGCCAGATCTGAGTCGGTTGGCTTTGCCCAACTTAGATCGATGCTGCCATCACCCCGGCTCGCCTTGAACTCACTAACGTTTTCTGGGGGCGTTGTATCCGGGACGAAAGGCGTTGCACTAGCCGAAATGCCTGAGGCATAGTTTTCATGAATGTCAAGACTGTAGACTTTGTAGTAGTACTTGGTGTCATTGGTTAAGAACTGGTCGGTGAACTGGGCTACTGTCCCGACATAAACAACGCTGCCCCCACCGAACGAATCACCCGTCTGATAGGAAGTCCCACTTGCGGGTGTCCCCGACGGCGCCAGACCCGCGCGTCGGACGACCATAACCCCACCAAAATCTTTATCAGAAGGTTGGGACCATCGCAACTCAACTCGCCTGTCAAAGGCGTCGGCAATAAGACCTGAGACGTTTCCAGGCGGCGTGATATCCGGGACCATCTTGACAGCCGTGCCCCAGGGCCAGGAATCGGACTTGACCCAGTTGCCGTTGACCAACGTCTGGACCTCGATCTGCCGGTAGTGAGTGCCTGCCTCGCCCACAGTGTCGGTGAAGGTGAACGTCTTCGTCCCGCCGTTGGCTGTGACGGTCTGCGAACCGCTGGTGGAAGAGAAGTCGTAGGGACTCGACTTGCTACTATCTGCCCACAGCAGCACACGGACCGATCGATCCACAGGGCTGCTGTTGCGTATCGTCACCTCATAGGTCACCAAGGAGCCTATATCTATCGTACCCCCGGTGACATCCACGCCGTCCTGCTTGACCTTGAAGTCGTAAGCATACGGCTCGTTTCGCTGCAATGTCCAGTTGATCGTCTGGTTCTTGTTTACCACCACCGCGCCATTCTGTTGATCCCAG
>Ga0315274_10005281_pt1 | contig 18883 bp, 15 predicted proteins | sample YL17G02_20_MG_FD_203700 | JGI IMG/M metagenome (GOLD analysis project Ga0315274, IMG submission 203700) | Sediment microbial communities from Yellowstone Lake, YNP, Wyoming, USA - YL17G02_20 | ecosystem: Environmental > Aquatic > Freshwater > Lake > Sediment | place: USA: Wyoming | collected... | reverse complement strand
CGGCCAGGTGACAATAGGTCACCCACCGGGGCGCTCGTACGTCTCGGAAAGAACCGCTATCGGTATGTCAGGGGACACCCGCCCGTTCATCTTGACCTTCGCAGAAATGCCGGAACCTGCTCACAGGAGAGGCACCGGTGATATATCACACTTTTATGCACACAGAGAGGCACCTCGAACGCAGTAAAACACGCTCCGCAGAGGCGCTGTGTCGTCGGTGTAGGAGGACCTTGGCCGTCTGTGTTGGCCTCACGGGCCATAAGTATTTGCGAATAGGAGAACTATCAACAGTATACCACAACTTGTCTTGACGCACAAGTATACAAACTTGCAGAGGTACGGGCAGGCGCGCGGTCAGGTAGGCGACCCCGTGGCGCAGCCCGGCGGTGGTGCTGCACCTGCTCAGCCGGCCTCTTCTGGTTCGAGCGTCAGGTGGGCCAACAGATCGCGGACGCGCAGCACGAAATCTCCCGGGCGCAAGACAGTCACGTCCGGGTGCCCCGGTTGGTAGTGACGTACGTTGAAGGTCACCAGCCAGGAACAGCCCTCGCGCGCGGCGGCGACCAGGATAGGCAGATCCTCGGGGTCAGCGATGCCGGCATACGGCACAATATCCTCTGGACGTGGGTCGGGAACGACGCGGAGGCAGCGCTCCACCAGCAGGTGGAACACTGAGAGGGCATGGGGCAGTTTAGCGGACAGGTTGCGTTCCGCCTCGGCGATGACCTGCCGGGACGTAACCGCCTCGATCAGGGTAATCTCCGCCATGCGCAGCACGACCAGGCTGGCACCGTGCTCACTGGGTGCGGCGGCTCCGGCAAAGAGCACGTCGGCATCTACGAAGACGCGGGGCTTAGGCCGGCGTGGCATAGTGTTCCTGGTAGTAGCGCTGGCGTTCTTGCCTCAAGTGCTCGAGCAACTCCTGGATGCTCAAACCGGCCTCCAGGCGCAGCCGCTCGATCTCGCGCGCCAATTCCGGCACCAGCGGGACCATTGGGGTGATGACAAAGATGCCGTCCAGGTCCACCAGGCGGAACGTATCCCCTTCCTTGATTTGGTACTTTTGTCGCAACTCGGCGGGCAGTGTGAGCACGCCCCGTTTGCGCACTTGGATGGTCGCTTCCAGCATTGGAATCCTCCGTGATCAGTATTTCAGTCAATACTGAATATCTGCACAACGACAGTATACCACGGAGTGGCAGAAGGGGCAAGGCGACGTACTGGACACAAACGAGGGCTCTGTCATTGGGGAAAATGGATCACGTCGGCGCGGCAGTGCTCGCACCGCCGGAACTGCGGCACTGCTTCCTCACAGTCCGACCTGGCCTGTCTCAGTTCGTCGCAGGTGGGCGCCCGCAGGTGAACCATCTGCCCCGATGGGATCAGGGACATGATGTTCATCAGGCGAACGCCAATCTCCTTCAGGCAATGCGCCAGCCTTACCACGTGTGCGTCGTTCACGCCGGGGATGAGCACCGTGTTGACCTTGACGGCCAGTCCCGCGCCGATCGCGGCCCGCAGCCCGCGCATCTGGCTCGCGATCAGGATTTCGGCGGCCGCTTGCCCCCGGTAGACCGTCCCCCCGTGGCGCACCCAGGCGTAGACGTGTTGCCCGACCTGGCTGTCTGGGGCGTTGACGGTGACCGTCAGCGCCGTGACGCCCGCGTCGAGGAGTTGGGGCAACGCCTGCTCCAGTAGCAGCCCGTTCGTACTGACGCACTTTATCAGCGCTGGGTGTTCCTGGTGCACCTGCCGCAGCGCCTCGAACGTCGCAGCGTTCGCCAGCGGGTCGCCCGGGCCGGCCACGCCGACCACAAAGTCCTCCTCTGGATGCGCACGTGCCAGCCGGCGCACCAGTTCGACCGCCTCGGCCGGCGAAAGCACCTGGCGCGCCCAGCCCGGGTGCTGCGCCGTCAGGTTAGCGCACACCTTGCGCTCGCAGAAGCGGCACTGGATGTTGCAGCGCGGGGCCACAGGCAGGTGCACCCGTCCCACGCGCTCGTGGGCCTGCTCGTCGAAGCAGGGGTGGCTCCGCATCACTCCTATCGTAGTGGCGACTTCAGTCGCTGAGAGGAGGGAACGACTAAAGTCGTTACTACGAACCACGTCTATCGTAGTGGCGACTTCAGTCGCTTGTGGGGAACGACTAAAGTCGTTACTACGAATCATGGGCCAGGTGCCGCCTGTACAACGCTTCGAGTTCCGCTACTTCTTCGATGGGCGTGGGAATTACCCGCACGGTGTTGTCCAGCACCTTTTGGGCCAGCCCCCGGAATGCCTCCGCCTCCGGCGAGTGGGGCGAATGCTCCAGCACGGTCCTCCCCTCGACCTCGCAGGCCTGGATCACCGGGCTGCGCGGGACCAACCCAATCAACCGGCTCCCCAGCGTCTCCGCGAACTCCGCCAGCATGTTCCGCTCGAACGGTGCGTCGCCGGAACTGTTGCAGATCACGCCGGCCAGCCCCGTCTCGCCGCGCTGCGCAAGGCGGCGGATGCCCTTGGCGATGTTGTTGGCTGCGTACAGGCTCATGAAGGCGCCGGAGCACAAGAGATAGATCTCCTGCGCGTACCCCTCGCGGATCGGCTGGGCAAATCCGCCGCACACCACGTCGCCCAGGATGTCGTACACGACCACGTCCACGCTATATCGGTCAAACGCCTTGAGGTCCTTGAGGATCTGCAGCGCAGTCAACACCCCTCGCCCGGCGCAGCCGACGCCCGGCTCCGGCCCGCCCGACTCGACGCAGTACACGCCCCGCTCCCCCACGAAGACGATGTCCTCCAGCGCAATCGCGCTCTGGTCGCGCCCCGCACGCAAGTGCTCCCGCAGCGTCTCCAGGACGGTGGGGATCATCCGCCCCCCGACCAGCGAGCGGGTCGAGTCCCGCTTGGGGTCGCAGCCCACCTGCATGACTTTCAGCCCCCGCTCGCGGAACGCGATAGAAAGATTGGAGGAGACGGTACTCTTGCCGATCCCTCCCTTACCATATATCGCAATCTGCCGCATCTACCACCTCGCCCTGTACCCCATTGTTCATTGCTTCATTGTCCCATTGTTCATTGTTCATTGCCCCATTGTTCATTGCTTCATTGTCCCATTGTTCATTGCTTCATTGTCCCATTGTTCATTGCTTCATTGTCCCATTGTTCATTGCTTCATTGTCCCATTGTTCATTGTTTACCATCTCGCCTTGTACCGTCGTTGCTTGGAGCGGTACCTGTCCCACCAGTCGTTCTGGATGGACTCGATGAGATTCAACATGCCGACGTAGCCAAAGTACGCCCGGTCCACCATGCGGAAGCGCGAGATCGGGTTCACCAGCCGAAACACAAACGGGATGCCCAGTTCCTCGACCGCGTGGCGCTCGATGTTCGAGCCGAGCACCATCTCCGGCCTGGCCTGGCCCAGTGCCATCTTCGCCCGGTACACGTCGGTGTTGTACACCACCTTAACGTGGAGGCCCAAATCGGCCAGTTCGCGCTCCAGCATCTCGCTGGCGCCCGCTTGGCCGGAGCGCAGGCAGACGAGTGTGGGGACCATCTCCAGGTCTTCGGTGATGAAGCGGACTAACGGAATGCCCACCGTCGCATCGGCCACGATAGCCGCAGGGGCCCGGTGCATGGCGGACTGCTCGAGCCCCTTGCGCCGGCACGCCTCCACCACCAGCGCTTCCCCCTGAGCGATGAGCCTGCCCGCTTCCTCCTCAGCGCCCAGCCTGTGCCCTAACTGTGTCAGCCAGGTGCGGGCGTTGGTGAACCCAATGGGCAGCGGGAGCCCACGGCACCACTGCTCGAACCCATACCGTTCAGCCAGGGTTTCGGCCGCCTTCTGCCCGGCGTCGTGGCTGAGCACGATACACGCTTCGGCCAGCGGCACCTGCTGGAATTCGCGGAGCGTCGTGTCGTGCGTCAGCGTGGCGACCACCTGCGCCCCCATGTGCGCCAGGACCTCCTTGACCCAGGCCAGGTCTCCCATCCAGGTCGGGTTGGCGTTGGCGTGGGGGGCGATCAGGCACACCGAACGTGAAACGTGATGCGTGAAACGTGTTGCGTGAAACGTGTTGCGTGAAACGTGTTGCCCTGGCTGTGACCGGTCTCCGACCGCGCCACTCTCGCCGTCGCCAGTGACCAAGTGTTTCAACAAGGCGTCCAGCGCGATGTCTATGCCCCGGTTCTGATCGCCGCGGAAGCCCGCGCACAGGATGGGCACGATCTGAAAATCCACCTGCGAATGCATCTCCTCGCACACGGCCACCACGTCGTCCCCCACGATCTCGGGGCCGCAGGCGGTAACGACGAACAGGATCGGCACGTCCAGACTGCGCGCTTCGAGGATCGTGCGCGCCAGCGTCTCCTCCCCGCCGTGGACGATCTCGTCTTCGCACAACTTGGTGCACAGCGTCAGCGTCTCGGTGTAATCCGCGTCCTGCCACCCGAACGCGGCGTCCACGAGTTGGTAGCACCCCTGCGGCGAGTGGGAGAGCACGCAGCAGCCGGTGACGCCCAGCGCCGTCTGGGCCGCGCCGTACAGCGCGCAGCGCAGATAGGGGTCGTGGCACTTTTCTGCCGTGCCCCACACTTCTACGGCACGCCCTGTCCGCTCCGTTGCCTGAGCCACAGCCTCACTCATCGTACAGCACCTTGCGGAACAGTGGGGAGCGCGGACGGCTGGCGTGTGCCAGGCCGGTCTGCATCAAGCGGGCCATGTTGCGGATGCCCTGGTAGCCATACTGGGGAAAGCCGGTCATGGTCGTCATGTTCATCTGGGGGACGCCGGGCTGCCGCAGCGGGCTACCCAGGTAGAGCGCGTCGTCGTAGTGCGCGGCGACCATGGCCACCTCGTCCTGCGTCTCCGATGAGACGTTGAAACTGCCCAACGAAAAGAGCCCTTTCGTCAGGATCACCTCGGGGTTCTGCCCCTGCTCCAGCAGAAACTTGATGCTGGGCATGCGCTCCTTGACCGTGTAGGGGTGCAGGTTGATGACGACCGGGTGAGCGCCGAACTCTTCGGCCATGCGGGCCAGCGAGAGCGCGCGGATCGGGCCAGGGAAGTCGGAGATCTCGATCAACACCGTCTTGCCCTCGAAGCAGCGCCGCAGGGCGTCCAACTCGTGGCTGACGGCGGCGGTCTCCTGGCGGATTACCTCCCTGGCCCGGCTTTCCAGCCCCAGCGGCACGGCGACGCCCATGATCCATTCCTCGGTCGCCTGCGGGCCATACGGCTGGCCGGTGCGGGCGTAGGGCAGGCCGAACCGCTCTTCCATCAGGTCGCCCAGTTTCTGCCCCCAGTCGTAGCACCAGGAGGCGTTCAACTCGACCAAAGAAGCCTGGCGGATCTGTTCCACGGTGCACCCGCCGCAGAGCACGCCGTTGATCTTAGCGCCGATGGCGTGGACCAGGCGCTTGATCTCGTCGAGGTCCTCGAGCCATTCGGTGTAGGTAGGGCCTTCCCGCGCGCCGATGATGTTGATCGTGCCCTTCATGATCTCCCGGCGCGGCTCCATCAGGTCCATCAGCACCTTGAAAGCGTCCTCGTAGCCGCTGCGAAAGTCCCCGCCGAAGCCTTCGCTGCGGATGGCCAGCACCCTGGCGTTGACCTGTTGCGCCGCGGTCTGGGCGACCGTCTCCACGTCGTCGCCGGTGATGCCGGAACAGCAGCACGAGAGCACGACGATCAGTTCGGGGTGGTACCGTTGATCAGCCTCTTTGATCGCTTCCAGGAGTTTGCCCTCACCGCCATACACCACGTCGGCTTCGTTTTGTGCGGTGCAGGAGGTGGGCTCGAGCGGGACGCCGCGATATTCGCAGCCGCGCATCTTGTAGGTACTGGCGACCGAGTAGGTACAGCCCTTGGGGCCGTGGATCACGGGGGCCATGTGGCGGATGCCGTTGAGCACCTGGAAGGCGGTCCAGAACTTGCAGGGGGGCGCGTGGGAAGCCTGCAACTTGGGGACCATTTCTCCCCGCTCTACCTTTTCCAGCAGTTGCCCTAACGTACCGTGAAAGACGATGCGACTATCATCCACCAGGCCTCTCCCTTCATCTTATGGGCGAATCTCTGCCTACACTTCAGTAATCGAATTATACTCGCCCTGAGAGAAGCGTCAACAATAGAGGAGATTCAGGGGACAAGTCAAACGCTTGGGGGAGGCCAAGGTCGGAGTCCCGAACTTGTTCGGGTTTCTGGCGAAAAGCCCCCAACAAGTTGGGGACTCCGCTCCTCGGTATAAGCAGGAGGACCAATATCGGAGTCCCGAACTTGTTCGGGTTTCTGGCAAGAAGCCCCCAACAAGTTGGGGACTCCGCTCCTCGGGATAGGATGGGGGCTGGTGTAATGTAGAGTAGCCTGCTATCTTACCGCAGTTTCTTCATCCATACACTTCCGGCCAGCAGCGCTGTGCCGCCAAAGAGGGCCAGACAGACGAGTCCCGCGTCTTCTGCTTGTTCGGCGTCGCTGCTGAAAGCAGGGATTGGCTTGCCTCCTGCGTACCTTACCTGGTGAGCATAGCCTGTCTCCACGACTATAACCAACAGCACCAAGAGTGTGATGATGATACCCATTATATGGTTGAGACGATGCGTCATACTCGATCATCTCCTCTTATGCTGCCCGAGAGTCTCCTGGCGCTGTTTGCCCTTCTCTCCACTGCTCTCCAGCGCCTCCCGCACAGTCCGCCAGATTGCGGCAACTTCTACAGGCTTCTCCAGGCACGTATAAACCATCAGTCGCGCGGCCGCGTCCTGCACGTTATGACAGCCGTAGGCCGTCATCCAGATCACGACCGTACCCGGATTCAGCGCCTTGATGGCTTCTGTCAGTGCCACACCGTCTAGCCCTGGCATCCTCAGGTCAGTGATGACCAGATCGAAGGGCATCGCCCTGACCTTGTCGAGAGCCTCGTGACCGTTTTGAGCGGTCACGATCTCGTATTCAGCGCCCAACCTGGTCAACGCGTCGTGCATCACAAAGAGCACATTTTCCTCGTCGTCAACGACCAGAATGCGTCTACGATGGTCCATTGCTCATCCTGATACCATATTAACACAAAAAACAGTCCCGAACCGATGGGACTGGTTGGGACTGCTGGTGTACTTGGTTGGGATTTGGTTGGGGCCCACTCTCCGTTAGCGGTAGAAACCGCCTCTCAGTACCGGTCTCTACCCTTCAAACCGATACCCCACCCCTCTCACGTTCAGAATATAGCGGGGACTGGCAGGATCAGGCTCCACCTTGCGCCGCAGGCCGTGGATGTACCACTTGATGATCTGTTGCGCTTCGTAGGGGTCTTCGCACGCGTACTCCCGCACGGCCCGCACCAGTTCCTTGGGGGAGATCACGCGCTGGGCATGCTGCATCAGATATACCAGCAGTGTAAACTCGTGGGGTGTCAATTCCAGTGGCTGGCCGTCCAGGGTCACCCAGTGCTTCTTCAAATCAACGGAAAAGGGACCCTGTTGCAATAGAATCTGTTCCTGGCCCGCCTCTTTGGCTTGGGCCAGCCTCTTCCGTCTTTCCAGCGCCTCCTGCACGGCTCGCCTTACTTCGTCTGGCTCGACCGGCTTGAGCAGGTAGCCGTCTACTCCTTCGCGAATGGCGGCCATGGCCGATTCCAACGAGCCGTGGGCGGTCAGGATGATGGCCATCGTCTCCGGCCAGCGCCACTTCACGGCCTCCAGTACCCGCAGACCATCTATCCGCCCGCCCAGTCTCAAGTCCAGCATCACCAGGTCGAAACGGGTCTCCCGCAGCCGTTCCAGTGCCTCTTCGCCGCTGGAGGCCGTCGCTACGACGTAGCCGGCCCGTCGCAGGGCCTCCTCGAGGAAGAAGCGCACTCCCTCTTCGTCGTCCACCACCAGAGTGCGCGCCTGTTCTGTCATCTGGCATCCTCCCTACCATATATGGCTCGGTCAGAGACTGGCCATAGCCTGGCTTGCTGGCAACCACACCGTGCATGTGGTCCCCACCCCCACCTGGCTGTTCACCTCAATGTGGCCTCCGTGTTGCTTCACGATGTCCTGGCTAACGAACAACCCCAATCCCAAACCATCAGGCTTGGTGCTGTAGAAGGGATCGAAAATGTGCGGCAAAGCATCAGGGGCGACGCCCACCCCGCTGTCGGTGAACGCAATGCATACCCCGGCCGGCTGGCCCGTGCGGGTGGTACTCACCTGCAACCGGCCTCCCCTGGGCATGGCATCTATGGCGTTGAGCAGCAGGTTAAGGAATACCTGCCGCATCTGATCGGGCACCAACAACAGCGGGGGTAAATCTGCCGCCGCGCTCCAGACTACCTCCACCCCGTAGTTTTCGCACTGCCTCCTGCTCAGCACCAGTACCTGCTCCAATAGCCCGTTCACGTCGGCAGGTTCTCTCTCCTCCGGCCTTGACCGTTGGTGCAGGTCGCGCAACTGGGTTACGATGCGGGCTGCCCGCCGCAGTTCCTCGTGGGCCACCCGCAGATACTGGCTGATCTCTCCCCCTTCGGCCAGTGTCTCCTCGGCCAGACCCAGGCAGCCGATGACCGATTGCAGGGGGTTGTTGATCTCGTGGGCCAGCGAAGCGGCCAGCTTGCCCGCGATGGCCAGCTTCTCGGCCTGGATCAGCGCGGCCTGGGCCTGTTTCTGCTCGGTGATGTCCTCCACCATGCCGATCGCAAAGCGGGGCCTTTCTCCAGCATTGCACACCGGCGACACGGTCACATTGGCCCAGCGCAACTGACGATCCTTACGAAAATAGCGCATCTCCACCTTGTATTCGTCGCGCTTGCCGGCCATGAGTTCCCCGAGTTGATCCATGTCGGCTGTGGCATCGTCGGGGTGGGCCAGCGCGGTGAAGGCCATGCCACGCAGTTCTTCAGCAGCGTACCCCAGCATTGCCTGTAGCGCCGGGTTGCTTTCTACCAGCCGGCCATCCTCGTCCACAAGTGCTATGCCGATGCCTGCTCCCTCGAAGATGGCCCGGAAGCGCGCTTCGCTGGCCTGCAGTGCAGCGGTACGTTCGGCTACACGCTGCTCCAGTTCTTCGGCGTACCGTTGCACCTGCTCGTGCAGGTAGGCCTGGTGGAGGGCAATTGCCAGTTGGTTGGCCATCTCACGGACGATATCGGCCTGCTCAGAGGTCAAACTGCCGGGGTGGTCCATCCCCAGATTGAGTGAGCCGATCAGTTCCCCCTGCGCCATCAACGGCATGCTGGCATAGGCACGTACCCCCTCAACCTGCAGCATCTCCATCAGGGGTGACGCTGGCGGTTGTGCCTGGATGTCTTCCACTGTATACACCTGGCCCCGGCGCAGTTCTTCGATGAACCAGACCCACTCCAGCGGCCCGCGCCATCCTTTCCCCAGCCGGGTCTCGCTATCGGTGTGTGCAGCCAGGCGCAACATCTCAGCCGCTTCAAAGTCGAATGTCACGACGCTGGCCCGCACGCTTGGCACCACTTGCCGGATGTAATGCAGAGAAACCTCGGCAATTCCCTCCACTGAACGGGCATCCAGGATGGCCCGGTCAATCTCGTACAGAGTCGCCAGGCGATTGGCATACCGGCGCAGCGCTATCTGCGTCCGCCTGCGCTCCGTGATGTCCTGTACACCTGCAACCGCCCCAACGTAATTTCCATCATCGTCGGTAATGGGGGATGTTTCCAGGCTCGCATAGACCCGCGTTCCATCCTTGCGCAGAAATTCAAAGTCGTGCTGCTCCTGAATGCCTTGCCGACGGCGTTCCAGATTGTGTTTGGCGATCTCTACGCCGCATTCGTCCATGAACGAGAAAAGATGCCTACCCACCATTTCATCCGCCGTGTATCCCAACATTGCTGCCATGCTGGGGTTGACGTAGGTCGTGTAGGCATCCTGGTCAATGACCCACACACCTTCGCGCAGCGTTTCAACCAGTTGGCGATATTTTTTTTCGCTCTTTCGCAGCGCCTCTTCGACCTGCTTATAGCCCGCCAGGTTCTGCAGCCAGTAGCGCAGTTCCGCCGCCGAAAGGTCACCACCCAGCAACTCAGCCGGAGGGATATAATAGAAATTGTCGTGGATTTCCGTGCCGACCACGGCAATCGGATGCGTGCGCAGCACGTTCAACAGAATGTCTGGAGCGAACCGCCTCCGGTCGTACTGGCAGATGGCCAGGCATTGGCTGCCCGGGAAAAACTCGTTTAGCCTGGCCTCGTACTCGATCAGCCGCTCGGAGCCAGTCAGGCCCCTGAGCGCCCAGGTCATCTCGCCGGTGACGCGGAGGGCCGGATAGCCCTCCGCCAGCGCCTGCTCCGTCTCGCTCCGCAGCAGTGCGATCATCCCTGCTGGGTCAAACGCCCCTTCTCGCATGTAGGTTTCGTCGCTCGTCAGGACCACGAATTGCCCGCGAGCCAGGTAAGGCCCCACGTCCAACCCGTCGCTGTGCAGGTACCCCAGGATGGTTTCGGCGGTGTGGGCATCTACGATGTAGATCGCCTTCTCACCCCGCTCCAGCCCTGTGCGCAAGAACGGCGTGACCACCGACCGATGCTCTTCTGCGGTCCCGTAGATGCAACAGAGGTGGTCGCCGGGTCTCAGGTCCGCTATCGTGCGCGGGGCACTGGGGGTCTCAGTGCCTGGTTTTCCACGTGTGGATTCAGCCATAGCAGTATCCTTGACAGTAAGCGCAACCCTGCCGCGCCTGGGCAGGCGCAGATGATTGTACTGCCAATCGCCCGCCCACACAAGCCTGTTAAATCGAACCGCCCCCGGCATGGGCGGGTTGGCCGGGGGCGGTTCTGCACAGCGCGCGGGCAGAGACTGGCGCGCTGATTACCTCATATTCCGGATCACGTGGTAGATGACCTTGGCGCGGAACTGCCGATTGTCGGAGGCCTCGACAAAGCGCCGGATCAGTGTGCGGATGCGCTTGTTGTACGATAGCGCATAGAAGGTCCTGTCCTCCCATTGGTCCCGCAGTTTGGTTTCAACGAGTACCCCCTGCGCGGCCAGTTCGGCCAGTTCAGCCCGCGTCGCCTCTGGTTCGCGTCCGGCGCGCCAGGCAATGTACTCGGCTGTGTCATTAATGTGCGGGTTCTCGTAGAAGAAGCGAATGAGGTCCCACTTGGCGAACGAATTGACCTTCGTCTGGACGAACTCCAGCAGTTCGGGGTTTATGTCGGTCATCAAGCGACCGACCAGGTCCTGGCTCATACTTCTACCTTCCTGCTTTGCTTGAACTGATACCATGCTAGCACAAAGAACAGTCCCGAACCGATGACTTCGGTTGGGACTGCGGTTGAGTTGGGTTGGGGAAAGTTGGGATTTGGTATTGAACCTGATTCACTGGGTCGGTTTTGGCTCGCCCCGGTCCGATGGACAGGCTAGCCCACTGGCAGGTCCTTGCTCTTGGGTGGCGAGATGGCCGTTCGCGCGTTCGTACTCCCGCTCGATCATTTTCACCTGCCGCCGGAGCCAGGACATCGCCACCGGTTCGTAGCGGCGGCACAACAGCACCGAGCACGGAACCCGATCTGCGACCCAATCGTCCACCGAACCGAACAGCCGCGTCTGGCAGGACCACTCTTCGGAGGCCCCGATCACGATCAGGTCGTATGGTTGGCGGGCGGCCTCGGCCAGAACCCCCTCGGGCACCGATTCAGCCTGCGCCACGCGCAGGGCAAAGGTCGCCGGGACGCTGCCCAGCACCTCCTCGACGGTCTCCCCCAGGAGCAACGTCTTGTCCTCGGTCTCTTCGGCCTCGGCGGGCTCGGTGAGCACCCGCAGGGCTGTGACCTGCGCCCCTTCTGCCTCGGCGATTTCGTAGGAGAGGCGAATCGCCAGGCGCGAGTGGGGGCCGCCCCCCACCGGGACCAGAATGTTTCGCACTTTCTTCAATCCCCGGTCCAGCAACACCGCGACGTTGGTGCGGGCCTTCTGGAGCACGACCTTCACCGGGTTTTCGACCAGGGCCTGTGGGTCCAGTGGGCCGGGCCAGCCGGCCAGCAACAGTTTGACGTTGTTGTGGTGTTCGATTTCATGCAGGATGCCCTCGGACACGCTGGGGGCGATGTCGGCCTTGGTATACAGCGCCACGTTGCGGGCCTGCGCCTCGCTGGCGACCTGGTCCAGCAGCGTCTTCTGCCGGTACCTCGAGCGTCCGTTCACCCGTTTCGCCGGGTCGGGCGCGGGCTGCGCCGCGACGGGGGAAACGCTGAGCACGCAGATGTAGGTGTCCTCGCTGGCCTGGGCGATGATGGAAGCCAGGTGGACCAGGCTCCTGGCGGTGCGAGGATGGGCGGCGGCGATCAGGAGGCGATCCTTGGCCGGTCCCCTGATTCTGAACCGCGCAGCCAGCAGCCGGGCGACGTGGGGGCCGGCGTAATAAACGAGAGCGAAGACGGCCAGCACGCCGGCGCCAAACAAGAGCGCCCGCCAGTTAGCGAAGGCGATGATGAGCACACAGGTAGCCCCGGCGACGTAAGCGGTGAACGGATAGAGCGGAACCTTGAAGGGCCGGGCCAGGTTCGGGTAGAGTTTCCGCAGACGAATCATGGACAGGCTGCCCCAGAACAGCACGAACAGGTAGCCCGCACTGGAGATGTAACTGAGAAAGTCCACCAGGCCAATGGCGGCGACCGCGGCGCTGATGGCGCCGATCACCAGGATGGAGATGTGGGGGGTCCTGAAACGGCTGAGTTTAGACATGGGGCGGGGCCATGTGCCGTCCCGGCTCAGCGTGAACGCCTCGCGGGTGGCGCTGAGCATGGCGCTGTTGATGGAGGTGAGCGTGGCGATCAGCCCCGCCACGGCCATCATCGGTACGCCCCAGCCTGGAATGAAGCGTCTCACGGCGTCCGTCAGCGCCGTTTCAGAACCGGCCAGTTCCTGCCAGGGAACGGTTCCTAAGGCGACCAGTCCCGCCGAGACGTAGATCAACGTGCACAGGGTCAGGCTGATCAGGATCCCCAGCGGGATGTTCCGGTTCGGCCTGCTCACCTCCTCCGCGTCGTCGGCAATCACCTCGAAGCCGACGTAAGCGCAATACACCAGCGCGATGGTCGCGAAGATGCGGGACAGGTTGGCCCAGGCTCCCTGGTGGACGAAGATGGTCTCGCCCGATACAAAGACATTCCACTGGAAGCCCATCGGATGGGTCAGGCCCACGACGATGAAGATGGCGAACGCGGTCAGCAGGATGCAACCCAGGACGACCTGGACGTTGCCCACCTGGGTGACGCCCAGGATGTTGAGCAGGGAGAAGATGCCGATCGCCACGACGGCGACGGGCACGATGGGGGTGGCGGGGACGAAGATTTGCAGCGAGTAGGCGAACCCGACCGCAGACAGGGCGGCGTAAAACGTGCTGGATATGCAGTCCATCGAGCCTACCAGATACGACAGGATGTTGTTGCCGAACGCTTCGCGCACGTAGCTCATGGCCCCGCCGGCAACGGGATAGGTGGTGGCCAGTTCGCAGTAGTTCAGCGCCACGCTGTAACTGAGCAGCCCACCGATCAGCAGGGCCAGCACTGTGGCTGGGCCGGCTATGCCTGCCGCATGCCCCGTCAGCACAAAGATTTCGGAGGCGATGGTCCCGGCGGTCCCCAACATCACCACCTGGGTCAGGTTCAATTGTCGTTTCAGTTTCCGTTTGCTCATCCAGTTCTACCTTAACCTTTATGCGCCCACCACGACGGGCAAACTCGGCCGTCCGGCCGGAGTATAACCAAACAAGCGCCTGCACATGGCAGGCGCACCGTGAGGCTGAACATGGTTCAGCACATCTTTTTTATGGTACGGGCGGTTGACTACATCGTCGAAGCGGATGAGTACATCCGTTGCGGCAGCGTCTTATCGGGCACACCCCCCTAGTTTACACCGATTGTCTCTATTTGTCCAGTTACGGAGCAACTCAATGGGATCGAGTTCAGACCAGGTCAGAAAGTTATCGTTCTGCAAGAACCATTCGCTATGGACGAAGGGCGATCCGTCTCTCGTAGCGCAGCCCGCACAGGGGGAGAACGCCTGTGAGAACCAACTTTCGCAATAGCGCAAAAGTTGCTATGAGCTGTCCGTCGGTGGCAGCGCTTTCCAGCGTTTTTCCAGCTGTTCGAGTTGTGCTTGAGACTGCTTGGCAGAGCGGATATGGAGTCTGAAGCGAGCGCGGTGGTTGCGTATCCGTTGTCGTTCCTGAGAGAAGTTGTCCCGTCGTGGAGAGTAGACGACGGTTCAGGTCACGGAACTCGCTCTCGCGGTCGTTGTTGGTGCGCGGCAGTCCCGGCACATCATAGCAGTGGAATAGTCCTGGAGCATAGTTGAGCGAGGTCTGACGGATCTTCTGATAGCACTCACACAACCGAGGTGACAGTTGACCTTCTCGGTGGATCGCATCCAGGTAGTCAAACAGTTCCTATGGTAAGGCTCTCATGGCAAATCGCAAATCGCAAATCGCAAATCGCAAATCGCTGATCGCTGATCGTTAATCGCTAATCGCTAATCGCTAATCGCTAATCGCAAATCGCAAATCGCTGATCGCTGATCGCTGATCGCTAATCCGTTTCCTAATCCGTTGACGCCCGGATCACCAGGACACCGGATGGCGCTGTGACGCGCACTGTCTCACCGAGCGGGTCGAAATCCCCGTGCGGTTGGCCGTTCACCATCACCGCCCGCAGCGCCGGACGCCCGGGACGGCGCAGGTGCACGGCTAACTCGCGCGGCGGCCGCCGGGTGGGCACTTTTACCTCGACGGTGACCTCCGTCGGGGACGACTGCACCCGGTACGTGAGCGGGCCGAAGGAACTGGCCATTCCGCGCACGCCAAACGATTGGCCGGCGGCCAACCAGGCCCGCGGCACCCCCCGCGCCAGGTGCAGCGTGTCGCCCTCCTCGTCGAGCAGGAACGCGCGCAGCCAGACCAGCGCCTTGGCCTCGTCCGAGGACTTGTAGAACGGCCCCACGCCGTGCCCCAACTCGACCACCGGGTGCTCCGTGAACGCCCGCACGTCGGGATAGAGGGAGGCTCCAAAGTTGTTGAACAGCGCCCGCAGCGCGTGCTCGACCTGCCCGCGGCGCAGGTAATCTATCCCGAGGTCCATCAGGTTGGGCTGGATGGTCACGCCCCCGTGGCTGAACCAGTACCGTTCCAGGTCAACCGGGCGGCCCCACTCGCGGGAGACGAACAGGTTGTCCTCCAGGTCCTTCAGCACCCACGTCATCTCCTCCTCGTCGGGATCGAACACGCCCCCCTCGAGCAGGTGGAGCGCGCCGTAGGCGGCTTCGCGAAACCAGCCCCGCTCCCGGCCGCGGAGGCCCGTGCGGGGGGGGACGTGGGGCACGCAGGTCCCGTCCAGGAGCCGCACGGCGGGCGCTTCGACCATCGCCCGGCGTGCCGCGTTCCGGATGTCTTTCCGGTAGGCCTTTGCCTCTTGAACCAGCCGTTCCGCTTCAGCGTGCCCGACTTCGGCCAGGAGCTCCGCGATGGCGTTCATCCCGCCGCAGGCGTGGGCGTTGACGGCGAACCAGTGCCGCCATTCCGGGTTGTCCTCCAGGTGGCCAGCGGGCAACAGGCCCCATTCCGGCACCGGCTGCCCGTCGGGACCGTACACCTGGGTGCCTGCCCGCTCCCGGATGACAAAGTCGCACGCCGCGATGAGATTAGGCGTCACGCGCTCCAGCCAGGCCCGGTCTCCCGTGACGCGATAGTGATGGGCCAGGCATTCCATGATGCATCCGTGATCCAGGTTGTACCCAAACCCACTCCGTACCGGCACGCCGCCGTCTATATCCAGTCCCTGCAGCGCGCCGGCGGACGAGGCAAACTTCCCGTCCAGCCCCAGAACTCCCTGCGTGCGCAGGAACGTCTCCAAATAAGTTTCGGCCCGCTCGTGGTGTCCGGCCTGGTCCAGCATCGTGATCTGCCAGCAGGCTTCGTTCGCACACGCGCCGTACGACCAGGTCGCGGCGGGCACGACGACAAGTCCGCTGGCCGGGTCTTTGTCCGCGCTGAGCGCGACGTGAATGCGCGCCGCTTTGTGGAAATCCGCCAGGATTCCATCGGGCACGTCAATCTGCCCGCCCGCCTCCACGTACTGGCGCCAGTAGGCGACGACGTCGGCCAGTTTGGCGTCCAGGTCCAGCGCCGCCACCCGTTGCCAGTCCCCTTCGGCAGGCTCAGGGCAGGCTCCTTCGGCTACGCTCAGGGCAGGCCCTTCGACTACGCTCAGGACAGGCTCTTCGCGCGTCAGGCTGGCGAACGGGACGGCCACTGTGATCGTGTGGGACTCACCCCCGTCCAGGTCCACGTCGTAAACCACCGCCGTCGGAATCGCGTGCGATGCGCCGGGCTCGTCGGCGTAAGCGACAGCCGCCAGTGTTCCACGGCCGGCAGTGTCCACCGCGCAGCGCAGGCAGGGAGCGTCGTACGGTTCTACCCGCCACTGGCGGGCCACCGGCTCGGCGGGCACACTGCGCCCCAGCGCGACGACCAGTCCACCCTGCAGCGCAATCTGTTCCTGGGGCACAATCGCCAGCCACAGGCGCGCCCGCTTCCGGCCGTGGGTGGTGTTGCGTATGGCGAAGCGCAGCATGGCCACCACGTCCTCGTCGCCACGCCGCGCCTCCGGCCCCGTCATTGGCCCATCGAGCAGCGCAGCAAAGGCGGTCTCTGTATACTCGATCTCCCGATCCAGCCACTGGCTGGTGACCACCGGCAGCCAGCCGTCCAGCACCGCCTGGCGCGTGTCGTCGCGGCGCTCGTGGAAGTCGGGTGGGTCCCCACTGGCGAAACGGAAGCGCAGTTGGTGGCCGGGCCAGCGCAGGCGCGCCGCATCTCGCCCCATCAGTTTCAAGTGCAGTTTGTCTACAAAGAGTTCCCCATTGTAGCGCAGCGCAAACTCCTGGCGCCCGGCCTCCACACCCAGCACCACGTAGCGGCCCAATCCACCATAGGAATTTTGCTTCGTGACGTCCAGCGGAGGGATTTCGGCCATCGCCCGCGCCAGCGATTGCTCCGGTTCGTCCAGAACGCGCTCGTAGATAGACCTGGGCGCCGCTGCCAGGTGAGCCTGAAACGCCGTAAAGTCGGCCGGCTCCTCTGCCCAGGTGATAAAGACGCCATAATCCTGGATGTACAGCGGGCCCCGCTCCAGGTCTGTCACCAGGAAGGAGAAACTGCGCGCCTGCGTGCGGAGCGTGACGACCGTGCGCTCCCTCGAGGTTGGGTCGCATCCGGCATACAGAATGCGCAGGCGCACGCCTTTGGCCTGGCCCTCGACCTGGTCCCTCGGCTGCGCTCGGGACAGGCAGCGCCAGGCGCCATCTGCCCCCACGTGGTCTCCGGCTGCGAAATCGAGCGGCTCCACGCCCAGGATGTGGCCGTTGGAGATTTCTGCACGCCCGCTCCAATCGGCAGTCGCACTCTGCCCGACGGCGAAACGCACGTCAACCCGGCCCTCCCGCCACCTGGAGGTGGAATAGGCGTGGATTCCGGCGATCAGGGGCTGCTCTTCCCCGCGGCTCACCAGGCGCACCTTGAGCGTACGCCGGAAGCGGGCCAGGTAGTGCTCGGCCTGCTCCAGGCCTGTCCCGAGCGAAGCCGAGGGATGCGCCGCTGCCTCCCACCCCAGTTCCGGCAGGTCAAGCGGATCGAAGGTGAAAGTGCACGTGGCCCCCTCTCCCTCCCAGGAGCCTGTCCTGAGTGAAGCGAAGGAAGAGGGTAGGGGTGAGGGCCTCCCCTCTCCCAGCATTGGGAGAGGGGCCGGGGGTGAGGGCTCCTCCACCACTTTCTCCGCGCGCACAGTCGTCCACTGCCCGTGCCACGGGTCATCCTGGCCGATCCAACCGCGTCCGGCGCCGGGGCGGCGCTCCGGTGCGGGCGTCGGCCAGTTCTTCCGCCAGTATTGCACCCAGAGGTCAGGAGGCACCTCACCGGCGTAGCGCACCACTACCTGGCACACGTCGCGAGGCTCCGGCCACTCCAGCCCAATGTGCCAGTCGCCGCTATCGGGGTCGCGGCCGGGCCGCAAGTGGCCGTCGGCATCCGGTTGAATCTCGTGCACGTGCAGGTCGTGGCGTTCGGTGCCCGTCCACCAGCGCACGAGCGCGAACTCGGCCAGGTCCACCAGATCACCCGCGCGGGGGCCTGCGTGTAAGATCGTGCTGTCGCGATGAGTCATGGAGCCCTCCACAGTGTCTGAGGGTAAGATTCTTGTCCCTTGTGTCGGTCTGGCTCGCTGGCAAGGCGGCCATGCACCACCAGCGGTTCGCGGCACGGTGGCCCAGTGGAACCCCGTAGCACTAATTCGAAGTTGATCTCGACAAAGACTGGTGGTTTCTCAATCCCACCGGGGTCCTCAATACGTCGCAGCAACAGGCCCATCGCCGTCTCAGCCAATCTCGCATGGCTGATACTGATGGCCGTAATAGGTGGGACCGAGAAGGAGAACCAGTCCACGTCGTCGAAACATAGGAGGGGCATTTCATCAGGCACCGCGATACGATAGCGCCGCAGCACTCGGAGCACGCCAGGCATAATGGCATTGCTGGCCGCGAAAATGGCCGTGGGGGGGGAGGGCAGATGCAGCAGGTCAAGCGTCGCGACCTCCCCCCACGTACTCTGGGGAGCGCCCAACCTGACGAGGCGCTCATCGAGTGGCAGTCCAGCATCGCGCAGGCTGGCCAGGTGACCTTGCCAGCGGGCGTAGTTGCTGCTGTGTCTCACGTCGCCACCGATGTAGCCAATGCTGCGGTGCCCCAGGCCGATCAGATGTTGTGTGGCGGCGTAACTGCCATTAAAGTCTTCGAATACGACGGTATCCATCCGATCTTGGGGCACGCGGCGGACGATAGACACGGCGGGGATATGCTGGGTCTGCAGGTAGGCCAGCAAGTTCTCGTCGGGTGCACTCGGCACCCAGACCAG
>Ga0315274_10005278_pt1 | contig 18888 bp, 9 predicted proteins | sample YL17G02_20_MG_FD_203700 | JGI IMG/M metagenome (GOLD analysis project Ga0315274, IMG submission 203700) | Sediment microbial communities from Yellowstone Lake, YNP, Wyoming, USA - YL17G02_20 | ecosystem: Environmental > Aquatic > Freshwater > Lake > Sediment | place: USA: Wyoming | collected... | reverse complement strand
TGCTGGACGAGAATCCCGATCTCTTGACACTGGCCCATCGGGACCTGTTGGAACCGGCCCTGGAAGCGCATCAGAAGTTGTTCAGCCACTACCCGGACGTCCTCGCCGGGGACAAGGGCTTCTACAAGAACATGGGGCAGATCGATTCGCTGCAGGCCAAGATCCAGACGGTTTCGATTCCCAAGAAGGGGGCGCCGCAATCCGCAGGAGAACGAGCGGGAAACCTGTGAGGCCTTTGTCAGCGGCCAGCGGTTCCGGGCCGGGGTGGAGGGCAGGATCTCGGTGCTAAAACGGGCGTTTAAGCTCGGATGCACACCCTTGCTGCGCTCCGCGCAATCGTTTATATGTATACTCGCACGATCATTGAATGCACAAATACGTCAATAGCAGGGGCCGAAACTATGAGAAGCATGCAGATTATCGCCGCATTGGTCATCATGTTCGCCTGTGGGGGGCTACTGGCTGCCGGGACAGATGGGCAGAAGGCGCCCGTCGGAGACTGTGACATCGCGCCCTTTGGCGTGCCTGTGCCGCACGACGGATCGGCGAATCCGCAGCAGCCCGAGACTCGCTGGGCCGAACCACGCAAGGTCAGGCAGGTGATCGTGGAATTCGCGAGCGGCCAAGCGCTGCCGGACCCACGCACGGTGAGCCTGCAATACTGGCACCGGACCTGGGATGGCCAGGCGGACCCGGTGCTCGTGGAGCGTGGGGCCGGCGGCGTCGGCTGGGACGCCATGGACGACTGGACCAACGGCAAGTGGATCACAGCGAAAACCTCCTTCAAGGCGGACGGCAACCGCTGGACCTTCACGATCCTGCCGATTACGAGCGAGGAAATCAAGGACGTCAAAGGGTCCGGGGTCAGTTATCGAAAGACTCTCTGGGTTCGGCTGAACGCCGGGCAGCCGCTGCCGCCGTGCGACAGGATGCAGGTCTTTACGGAATCATCCTATCGTTCATTGGCGCTGCGAATCCACTTCGGCCGGCCCGCTGCACCTGCCGTGAAACTGGACGGCGAGGAGAGCATCCAGCTCGAAGTCTACAACGGCCATCCGGTGAATGTGCTCACAGAAGCGGCTGGCCCTTTCATGGCGGAGAACAACGGGACCTGGAGACTCCCCGCGGGAGCCACAGGTGTCCTCCAGGTAGAGCTGGCCATGGCCAATGACCCCATGGATGCGAGGTATGACCGGACGATTGTCACGGTTCGTTCGAGCCATCGCCCGTTGTCCTTCGCCGCCGACGAGGTTGCACGAGGGGACCGGATCCTCGTGGACGATCTCGGCGTGCTCGTCACGAGCGGCAACGATCTGATCGCTCTGGAGGAATATCGCCAGGCGCTTCGCACCAGTTTCACGGGCAAGACCGTCTACGAGCGGGTGAAAGACTCGCCCGAGCAGACACTGCAAAGGGCCTGGGGCGATATGCCGCTGAAGCATCCGCTCTGGTTCGTCCACGGCTTGCCCGGAGATCGCAACACCATGCGGCAGCATCCCAACGGCGAGATCGAGGTCACCTCCGTCGGCCGATGGTTCAACGTGCAGCGAAGCGAGCGCGACAGCAATCGCAAGGGGTGGAAAGGCGATCAACTGCGGATTTCGCTGGGTTTTCCCGACGGCACGTTGCGGGGCGGGCGGAGACTCGAAGAGGGCTATCTGCCGCTTCTGTATACCTGGTGGCAGGACGGTTCGATCTACTATGAGCAGGCGAGCGTCCTCGATGTGCTCGACGGCGATCTGAACGACATCGATCTCGACGACCCGACCGTCCTGCTGGTCCGTGTGAGAATGGTCAACGTCTCGGACACAAAGGCCGGTGTCGGCAGGCTGCGATTCACTTCGGGATCACAGAGTGAGGACAGGCTGATCGTGCGACAAGGCCAAGCCCTGACGGAAGACTCCCGGCTGCGATTCCTTGTCAAGAACCCCAACGAGGGGACGTTTGCCGGCGATGGCAACGCCACGGTGTGGTCGGCGGACCTGGCGCCAGGTGCATCCAAAACCCTGTACTTCTACATTCCCTCGATCACACTGACCTTGCCGGAAGAGATCAAGGCCCTGCAGGCGCGCGACTTTGATGCGGACACCGGACGTGTCTGCGAATTCTGGCGTACGCTGACGGCCCAGGCCACGCAGATTCACACGCCCGAGCCCTGGATCAACGACTTCTACAAGGCGCACCTGCGGCACCTGCTGGTCAACTGCTTCAAGGAGCTGGATTCCGATCGGCTGCACGCCCACGTGGGGACATTCCACTACGGCGTGTACCCGAACGAGTCGGTCATGATGATCAGCGACCTGGATCGGCGGGGCATGCACGAGCAGGCCCGGCAGAATCTCGATGCGTTCCTCCACTACCAGGGCACCGTTTCCATGCCCGGCAATTTCGCCGGCAGTGAGGGCCAGTTCTACGGCGCCGGCGGGCACGAGACGGGCGGCTACAACAAGAGCCACAGCTACGTGATGTGGAACATGGCCGAGCACTGGTGGATGACCCGCGACCGGCAGTGGATGGAGCGGGCCGGGCCGGGACTTGTGAAAGCCTGCGACTGGGTCGTCAACGAGCGGAAGGCGACGATGCGAACGCTCGACAATGGCCAGAAAGTGCTCGAATATGGCTGGCTGCCAAGCGGCTCACTGGAGGATGTCACGGATTACTGGAACTGGCTGGCGACGAACAGTGCGACCGTGTGGGGATTCCGCGCCCTGGCCGATGCCTTGGCCGATGCCGGCCACCCGGAAGGCCCGAGGCTCCAGAAGGAGGCGAAGGCCTACTACGATGACTTTATGCGGGGCATCACGGAGTCGCGGATTCAGTGCCCGGTCGTACGGCTGCGGGACGGCACGTATGTGCCAAAGATCCCTTCGCGGCTGTACGAGCGCGGCCGGGCGCACGGCTGGCTTCGCGAGACCCTGGAAGGCCCCCTGTTCCTGCCCGCATATCAAGTGCTCGATCCACAGGCCATCGAGGCCAAGTGGATTCTCGAAGACTACGAGGACAACCTCTACATCTCCGAACGCTACGGCTATGCGATCCCGTCGTTCGACCGGTTCTGGTTCTCGCGGGGCGGGTTCTCCATGCAGGCCAACCTGCTCGATGGGCCCCTGCCCTACTTGTGGCGCGACGAGGTCAAGCATTTCGTGCGGGCCTACTTCAACGGCTTCGCCTCCGCGTTCTACCCGGAAATCCGGCTGTGCAACGAACACTCACTGCCGGAGCTGGGCTATCCGGCGGGCGATCATTTCAAGACGTCCGACGAGGCCCAGTCCACATACTGGCTGCGCCTGATGTTCGTCAACGACCAGATGGGCCCGGACCTGTACCTCGGCCAGGCGATCCCACGATACTGGCTCTCGAAGGGTACGAAAGTCGGTATCGAGCGGGCCCCATCGCGCTTCGGCGTACTGTCCTTTGACCTCGAAGCGGACGCTAACGGGGACAAGATCAGGGCCACCGTCGATCCGCCGGCGCGCAACAGCCCCAAGAACATCTTCGTTCGCATCAGGCATCCCAAGGAACGGCCGATCAAGAGCGTGACCGTCAACGGACAGCCCTACGAGCGGTTCGATGCCAAAAAGGAATGGATCATCCTGCCCGGCACAATCAAGGGCAGGCAGCAGGTCGAGGCCTTGTATTGATCCGGCTCGCCGTCAGGGACATGGGCATGAGCTTTGATTTTGACACTGTGATCGACCGGAGGAGTACGGACAGCCTCAAGTGGGGCCTGTACAGGGGCCGGGACGTGATCCCGATGTGGGTGGCCGATATGGATTTTCAGGCCCCGCAGCCCATCCTGGAGGCGCTGCACAGGCGCGCGGAGCACGGGGTCTTTGGCTACGCGGTGCCGCCGCAGGAGCTCGTGCAGGTTGTTGTCGAGCGGATGGAGCAGAAGTACCGATGGAAGATCGAGCCATCGTGGATCGTATGGCTGCCGGGGGTCGTACCGGCCTTGAATATCGTGTGCCGGGCATTTGGCGACGATGGCGACGAGGTATTGACATTCACCCCGATCTACCCGCCGTTTCTGTCCGCCCCGCCGCTGGCGAACAAGAGCCTCAAGACCATCCTCCTGCGGCGGGAAGGCAACCTGTACACGTTTGACACCGAGAGGCTTCAGCACGACATCTCCCCGCGATCCCGAATCCTGCTCCTGTGCAATCCTCACAACCCGGTAGGCCGGCGATACGAAGCTGAGGACATCCGGCGTGTCGCGGAGATATGCGTCGCAAAGGACATCGTGCTGTGTTCCGATGAAATCCATTGCGATCTCATCCTCGACGGCGGCCCGCACACCCCGGCCGCCTCCCTCAGTCCCGAGGTCTCCGCCTGCACGATCACCCTGATGGCCCCGAGCAAGACGTTCAACATCCCCGGGCTCAGTTGCGCCTTCGCCATCATCGAGAATCCGGAGCTTCGAGCGAGGTTCAACAAAGCGCGGGAGGGCATCGTCCCGGGCGTCAATGCACTGGGCTACACCGCATGTCTGGCCGCCTACCGCGACTGCGAGCCGTGGCGATTAGCATTGATCGACTATCTGCGCGGCAACAAAGACATCATACGCAAGTTCATCGCCGAGGAGGTCTCCGGATTGTCAATGGATGACGTCCAGGCGACATACCTGGCCTGGATCGACGCCCGCGGGCTGGATGTGCGAGACCCCGCTCGCTTCTTCGAAGCCCGTGGCGTCGCAATGTCCGACGGTGCGGACTTCGGAAGTCCCGGCCACGTCCGGCTGAACTTCGGCTGCCCGCGAGAGACCCTCCTCGAAGCTCTCGACCGGCTGAATCCACATCGGGACGGCAGAGATCGCCGGTCGGCAGTGATGGAGAAGAAGGCGGCTGATCGCCACCTATAAGAAGGTCAAATCCAATGAGCCGTTGGAGAAGGTCGCGGACGCACTGGCATCCCTGCTGCGGACGCGGGACTTCACCGCGACAGGTACAACTCACGCCTCATAGGTGCTCTTGGCGGGCTGGAAATCGCAGCAGAGTGACGCTCAGCGGGGCCACTTGCAGCGAATGGTCGTAACGCGCAGGCCGCTCCACGATCTTTACCTGCTCGCTGCCACCTTCGTTATTCCACGAGGGCTCGTCGCCCGTAATGACCCAGCCTGTACCTGCGGTCCCGGCGGCGATGCCATCCGCCTTCAGTTCGAGCTTGCGAGGCTCGCGGCTCGGATTCACCACGCTGATCGTGACCGCCTTGCGATCGGCGGTCCACGCGGCGGCCACATCCAGCGACAGCACGCTGTGATCGCCGATGACCTCAATCGGGATCGAGCCGTAGTGGTGGCGATACAGCATCAGCGGCAGCGCCGTGGCGGAGAAGAGGGAATCCGTTTTCGTGGTCTTGACGCAACCGATGACGTTGACGGTCTGCGCGTAGTGAGCCATCTGGATCATATCGCTGTTGCGGAAGTACTCGTGCAGGCCGACGGCCACACCCAGCGCGTCGGATAGATCATACACGCAGCCGAGCTCACCATACACATACGGCTGGTGCCAGTAGTTCCACTCGTCCATCGCGATGGGCATTGGACGCTTGTCGAGCAGGCCCAGTTCCCCCTGCAGCCGGCGATGGCCCTCGACCTTCTGGCGGATCGAGTCGGCCAACTGGTTCACGTGGGCGACCAGGTTGTCCCGGTTCCTGCCGCAGTAGAAGTGCTCGGACAGATAGTTCATGTGATCGGCGCACTGCTCGAGCATGCCGCGGGACCATTCGCGTTTCTCACCCGGGTCGTGCTCGCGATTGATCGTGCCAAGCTGCCCCGAGCCGATCAATCGAATCGACGGATCGACCTTCCACATCGCCTCGGCCACCTGGTTGTGCTTGAGAGTGTACTGACTCAACTGCATGAAGCCCAGTTGCCAGGGGCCCCACATCTCATTTCCGACACACCAGTATCTCACGCCAAACGGCTTTGAATGGCCGTTCTTTGCACGCCAGCTTCCGCCGACCGTATCGGCCGGGCCGTTGCAGTACTCGACCTCCTGGGCGGCGGAATACGCGTCCCCGAAACCGGTATTCGCCGCGATCACCGGCTCGGCCTCCACCTCGCGACAGAAGTCGATGAACTCATCCAGCCCGAAGTCGTTGTGCTCGACGCCGGTCCAGGCGGGGTTCTTGCGGGGCGGCCGGCGATCGCGATCGCCGATACCATCACGCCAATCGTAGCCGCTGACAAAATTGCCGCCGGGCCAGCGGTACATCGTGGCGCCGAGCCGCTTGAGCAGCGAGAGCGTGTCGGCCCGCATGCCGCGGACGTTGTCGGCGGGCATGAGGGACGCTGTGCCAACCAGCACCTCGCCGCGTGTCACATGAATCTCCAGCATGGCCTTGTCCGTACTCGCGCCGGCGGTGAATCTCAGCGCGTGCTTGCGATACCTGCGTCTGATGCCGTCGATGTGAACGGTCTTGCGCGCATTCTCTCCTTCACCCCAGACGAACGTGACATCGACCGATGCCGTGGATTTCGGGGCGGCCAGCCAGATGTAGCCGACGTAGTCCTTGCCTTTCACGACTCCCAGGTCGTGCTGACGAATGCCGGCGCCCCACCGGACCTGGGGCGTATGTCGGCCGACGAACGGGTCCTTCTCCATCATAGTCACCGCCTCGGCCGTTCCCGTGATCTCCCACGGCGATGCGCCTACCACCGGGAACCGTGTGTCCGTCAACTGGCGATAGGGTTTGTAGTCGGCGGTGATCGGGAAGTAGAACTTGCGGTCTTCAAGCATCTCGGCCCAGATGCCGCCGTAGATGCATCGGCCCAGGTGCTCGATGAATTGGCCGTAGATGAATGGATTGATCGGCGAGCCCAGGCGATCCGCATGAAGCGTCACGACAGGCACGAGGCCCACCAGGTCGATCTTCTCCAGGCTGATATCGTCGAACCATGCCTGCCCCGTGGACTGGCCCCAGCCGCCGAAGAGACAGTTGACGGTGATCTGCCGCCGGTCGCCGGTGCGCACCAGCGTCTCCACGCGGGTCCATCCGGCGGTGCCGGTGACGGCGGCCGTGCGGGCGCTGTCCTGCAACTCGTGGATATTCAACTGCGCTCCGCGCCCTGAGCCGGGCTTGAGTCCCTCGGTGCGAATCCAGCCCGACAGGCGATACGTGCTGTTCGGTTCGACATCAACCTTGGCCGTCCAACTCACGTCCCCTCCTTTGTCCGACTGAATCATGACGCACTTGGCACCCGTCCTGCCGCCGTCCGTGTAGCGGAACTGCCCCTCGCCTCCCCACGTTTGGGGGCCCCACCCGTCCGGCTGGTCACCGCCCTGCTCGAACGACGGATTGGGCAGGAGATTCGATGCCTGTGCCGAAGCTGACACGGCGGGCAAAACCAGCGACATCAGCAGCACAACAAACCTTCTGAGGGTGCAACGGATCTGTCTCATCGAGCGACCTCCAATGACGCAAAGATGGGAGTGTCATCCACAGACGAACACATCCCTGTCCTCGTGACGAATAGAGCATTCGGTACAACCGTGCCCTGCCTTTATAAGTAGAGTTCTGCAAAATGGAAGTTAGGCTTATACTATTCAAGGAAATCGGTTCTGGGATTTCCTTGAATAATCCGTGTAACCGATTGCGCACCAAGCACTTGCCGTTTTGGGAAGGAAGAATCAAGAAGACGATTTTTTCCTTCCCAAAGTAAGCCTGATTTTCATTTTGCAGAAGTCCCGTTATGACGCAAAGGCGGAGCTTGTGCCAGCCATTTGGCACAGGCCCCGCCCGCGATCCAAATCATGCGGAAGACGCAGCGGGATTACTGCGGCAATGGTACGACGGGTGCGGAACGGCCGAACCCAATGTCGTCGATGAAGATCCTGCCGCTGCCGCCGGCGGAGGGCGTCTTGCGGTCGCCCACGCCGATGTACATTGTCTTGATCGCCGCGACGTTGACTGCGGCGCTGCGCAAATCCGCCAGCGGGATGTCCCATGCCTGCCACGTGTTCCGCAGCACGGCATCCGCATCCGGATTAGTCACCACGGCGGTCCGGCCGGCACTATCTTTCACGGCGATATAGAGAGTGTCACGATCGTTCAGTAGGTGATCGATTCCGATCTCTGCGAACTGCCACGACCCGCCGGCGCCGCCGCTCGTCGATGCGTTCGAGAATACGGCGGTGGTCGCGACGTTCACATTGTGGCTGGTCACCACCAGGCCGATGTAGACGGTTCCCACCATGCTGATCGTCTGCGGATTCCACGACATCGCCGTCCACTTGGAGCCGTCGGTCGAGTAGTACGCGTTGACGGTGGTGCCGATGCGCTCGATCTTCACCCACACGGGGGCCACGAGGGCCTTCTGCTCGTCGGTCGCCACGCTCGTGTCGCTCGTCGCCTCGCCGGCGTTGAGCAGCCTCCCCTGGAATCGCACGCCGTTTCCGGGCGTCGCGTACACGCCAGCGAACCGCGCGTCCGGCGACAGGCTCTCGCGGATCATCACGCCGGCCTTGGCCCACGGATCGGTGTTTTCGAGACTGTCGACGCGGACGATGATCGAGCCGTCGCCGGTGAGTGACTTATAGGCAAAGGTGAATTGATCGGCCGTACCGAAGATATCCAATCCGCCGGCGCCCATGGTAATGCTGCCCGGCGAGCTCTGGACGAACCGGACCGGATTGCCCCGGAACCAGACCTGGAGCGTATCGGCGCCGTTGGCCGTCCAGTTCTGGGGCGTTTCCCATGCCCGTTCAATCTCCGAGTAATACGGCGGATTCACGTCGTTGTATTCCACGGGCATGGCCTGCCTGCCGCCGTGGATGATGGTGGTCTCCATGATGTCGCCGGCCTCAGGGTTGTAGCCGACCATCGAGCCCGTCCCGTTGCCCGGATTGCCGGTCGGGAAGAACGGGTCCTCTGAGAACCCCCAGCCGTCGATCCACGCCTGGAAGACCCGGTTCGGCGAGTCGTTCGTGTAGCTCTCGAAGTTGTCGATCGGAAAATACTCCAGAGTGGAGAAACTCCAGACGTCGCCTTCCCACGCACTGGGGGTCGCCGCCTGATTGACCTCCACGATCTTCCAGTAGTACGTCGTTCCCAACTGGAGGTTGAGCGAGGCTGGATCGTAGCTACTCTGGCTCACCGTATCCACCAGAGCGGTGCCGTTCACTACCGCCTGCTTGTCCGAACTGAAGTAGACTTCGTGCGAAGCCGCTTCCCGCCCTCCTCGCCAGTTCAGAAGGACGGCGGGGCTCACGCCGGTCCCGCCGGAGGCGGGGCTGGGCTCAGTGGCATGGGCCGGAATGTAGAAGAACTTCACTTCGCTCAGCCCGTATTGAACCACGAGATTGCGCCAGTTGCTCTTGGGGGTGAGCTTGACGTACTTGGCCGCCACGCCGCGGAAATCCACGTTCGTGTTGTGAGCGTAGCCCTCGGCGGACGCGCCCCGGTCGAATTGGGAATCGCCCAGCACCGTCCAATCCGCGCCATTCATCGAATACTCCACCGTGACCGTCTTGAATCCCGCGCCAAGGGTAGACTCGACGCTCATGTTGTAGTTCCAGACCCACATCTCGTGGAGCTTGTAGACCCGGTCGAACTCGTACTGAATCCAGGTCGGCTGCGGGCCGGCCTCGGCACTGAGCCACATGGCTTTGTCCACCGTCGAGTGCAGGCCGTTCCCATCGAGTCCAGAGCCATTGACCGTGTTTTCCGGTCCTCCCACCACATCGGAGCTCGATGCCGTCGCGATGATATTCCCGACCTCACGGGCGAAAGCCTCGACCGCGAAACTCCAGACCTTTCCGGCATACACCATGGAACTGGGCGGCGCGTTGACCTCATCGATCCGCCAGTAGTAAGTCTGGCCAAACTCCAGATGGCCGGGCGGATCGTACGTGTTGGCGTCCTTCCCGGAACTGAGCAGCACGCTGGCATCGCCATTGGTGACGGCGTCCGAGTCAGTCCCGAGGTACACATTGTGCGTGGCGGCAAAGGCCCCCGGCGTCCAGCTAAGAACCACGTCCCGAAGCACATCTTCCGCCCCATCGGCCGGGTGGAGGCAGGCGGCTGACCTTTTCGGCCCCATACCGGCGTTCGGCAAATTCAGAGTGGGTGGATTGAATGTTTCGTGCTCCTTTGAGGCAATCTCGCCCTCATTGTCGGTGCCGACGAACAGAAATGTCACCAGCCCATTCCTATCCGCGTCCAGAAAGCTCGTCAGCGGAAGATCGGTTGGGGTTGAACTGAACGTGACAGGATATGTCCCGCCGGCAGCAGGAACAGTAATCGTTCCCAGCAATGTCACCTCGGCCATGTCGAGGGCATAGTTGCCAAGAGGAGTGGGTGGGTTGGGGATCACACCAGCAGCGGTATTGTAGGTAAGCGTGCTTTCGTCCCAAAGATCACCGTCTCCATCTATGAGTCCATAGACCTGCACCGTCCTTGTTCCTCCCTTGAGGAAGGTCGCGTCAAATGTCAATGTGGCGCCGCTCATGTCACCGCTTATGCCAGTGATGTCAAACCGAATGTAACCGGTCTTGGAGCGTGTGTTGGCCAGTTGGCGGAACGCTCTCATCCTTATTTCTGCGCCGTGTGTGGTATCCGGGCCATTGGTGCCGATGCCGCTCTGGCTATCGTTCGCAAGATATGTGTCCGCGCCGTTGCCCGTGGCCGTCGTCACGGTAATGGCGGAGGCACTACCGGCGATCAGGAGCAGGACCATCAGGCACGCTGAGCAAATGAGCCTCATACACATTTGAGTGACCCTCCTTTCAAAGATGACAGTAAACTCTCTCCGATCACAAAAGGCCTTTCGGAATACACCTGTCGGCTACTGGCCGGACACGGGCCGGCCGAAGCCGATATCATCGATGAACAGCGTTCCATCGCCACCGGCTGTGGGTTTCTTGCGGTCGCCCACGCCGATGAACATCTTCTTGATGGCCGCGACGTTGACGCCGGCGCTGCGGAAATCAGCCAGCGAGATGTTCCATTCCTGCCATGTGTCGAGCAACACCGCATCCGGATTCGCATGAGTCACCACGCCGGTATGGCCGGCACTGTCCTGCAGGGCAACATACAGATCACCCCGCTCGTTGAGCAGATGGTCAACTCCAATCTCGGCAAATTGCCACGGGCCGGTGGCGCCGCCAGTTGTTGCGGCACTGGAGAACTGTGCCGTGCAGCCCACACCCGCCGCATGACTGGTCAATGCCAAACCGATGAATATATTCGTGTTCATTGGGATCGCCAGGGAGGATGGCTCCGCTGGATTCGCCGCCTCGACCATGGGCTCCCACTTGATCCCGTCGCTCGAATGGGCGGCCGTGATGGTGTTGCCCTCGCGGGTGAGGCGAACCCAATGCGGCAACGTGATCGCGCCGGGCTCGCTGCGGGTGCTGTCGGACGTGCCCACCGGGAGCTGACGGAACTGCCACCCGACCCGGCCATCCGGGGTGACATAGGCCATGGCGTTCTTCGCATCGGCACCGAGGTTGTCGCGAATCATCACGCCGGCCTTGGCCCACACATTCGTGTTCTCCACGCTATCGATGCGAACGGTCAGCGAGCCGTTTCCATTGAGCAGCTTGTAGGCGTAGGTGAATTCGTCGGCCGTGTTGAAGATATCCGTCCCGGCGGCGCTCATGGTGATCTTGCCGGCGTCCTCCACGAAGTCAATCGGATTGCCCCGGAAGCAGACCTGAACTGTGTCCGCTCCGTTGACCGTCCAGTTCTGGGCTGTCTCCCAGGTCCGCTCGACCTCAGAGTAGTACGGCTGATTGACGTTGTTATACTCGACGGGCATGGCCTGTTTGCCGCCGTGGATGATTGCGGTTTCCATGATGTTGCCGCTTTCAGGGTCGTACCCGACGAGGGCGCCCGTGCCGTTGCCGGGATTGCCGTCGGGGAAGAACGTGTCTTTGGAAAAGCCCCAGCCGTCGATCCAGGTCTGGAACACGCGATTCGGCGAGTCATTCGTGTAGCCTTCGAAGTCATCCACCACGTACAGCGACTGTGTGGAGAAGCTCCAGAGGTCGCCCGCCCAGGCACTGGGTGTTTCCGCCTGGTTGACCTCGACGACCTTCCAAAAGTAGGTCGTCCCCAGTCGGATATTCAACCCCGCGGGATCGTAGCTGTTCGTATTGACGGTGGCGACCAGCGCAGTGCCGTCGATCACGGCTTGATTGCTGTCACTGAAGTAGATCTCGTGCGAAACCGCTTCTCGTCCGGGCCGCCAGCTTAGAATCACGTCAGGGCTCACGCCTGTCGCCCCCGAGGCCGGCTGGGGCTGCCTCGGATGCGCAGGGATATAGTAGAACCGCACCTCGCTCAGGCCAAACTGGGCCGCCAGGCCACGCCAGTTGCTCTTGGCGGTCAGACGGACATACTTGGCCCCAACGCCGCCAAGGCTCACCGTCATGTTGGAGGCATAACCATCCTGGCCGGGGGCCTGCGCAAACTGTGCGTCGCCGAGCGCCGTCCAGTCTGTGCCGTTGACGGAGTACTCGACCGCGACATCCTTGAACCCAACACCTGCGATGGACTCGATCATACTATTGTAGTTCCAGACGCGCATCTCGTGCAGCTTGTAGACGCCGTTGAACTCGTACTGAATCCACGTCGGCTGGGGACCGCCCTTGGCGCTGAGCCACATGGCGTTGTCGGCCATCGAATGTACGTCGCCGGTAGTCAATCCTGAGCCATTGACGGTATTCTGAGGCGTTACGCCTTCCGTGGAGCTGGAGGCCGTGGCGGTAATCGTCGTCACCCAGTAGATGAACGGCTCGGTCGTGAAGCTCCAGATCTTGCCCTTGGAGATCGTGGAGTCCGGCGGTGCGTTCACCTCATCAACGCGCCAGTAATACGTCGTGCCGAACTCGAGACGCTCGGGCGGATCGTAGGTATTCGCATCCTGAGCCTGCCCGACCAGCACGCCAAGCGGATTGGCCCTGCCGGCATTCTCGACGTCCGCAAGCACGGTGCCGAAGTACACATCATGCTGAGCAGCGGACGGCGCCGGCTGCCAGGAAAGAGTCACGTCCCTGGGTATATCACCGGCTCCGTCTGCCGGACTGGCGCCGATGGCATAGGCCGGTATGCCCCGTGGGCTCTCCGCCGGACCGTGGCCCGTGGGTGTGTAACTCGCATTCAACGTCAGGACGACTTTATCGAATGCCAGGCCGTCCTCACGCATGTAGAGATTCAGCGTGTGAACCCCAACGGTAGTGACTTCAATGGTGGACAGCGAGCCGTCCATCCCGGTATTGCGCCACCGCCAGAGGGCATTCCAACCACTTAGGTTGTCGCAGGTATCCAGGGCCAGCCCATCCAGACCGGCATGGGCCGAGTCCGCATTGCCATCGCGACCGAAAGCGAGGATCCAAACGTTGTACACCCCGGTCTTCACGAAGTTGATTTGAAAGTCCAGCCGCGGACTGTTCGCCACCCAGTTGCTGCTGATCGACCGGCCCCCAAGCGGCGTATCCGGCATGCTCTGCATTGCCTGGCCACCGCTGAATCCCTCCGGCGCTGTGAATCCGGCGGCGGTTGTCACCAGCGACCAGGTATTCGACCCCTTGTCCACCTTGTTGTCGTAGTGTTCCGCTTCTATCGAGACAAGGCCATCCGCCCCGGCATCCTGCTGGAAGGGTTGGGCGGCTTGCACCCTTGTGCCCAGGGCGAACAACATAACGAGACAGGCGAGATAGAACGACAGTTTCGACATGGCAGTCCTCCTCATGCTGAAGATTGCATCACCAAAGCCCAACACTTGACCGAGCATACCGACGTCAGGTCACAGGGTCTCCATTGTACAAAATACCCTCTCCGGTGTCAACTCATAGCCAGGCATTATATATGGGACCTGTCCCGGAAGGAGGTGTCGGTCCGGGGCCCGTGCCGGCATACAGCCACCGCCGCCTGGCGGTGCCGGTTGGCGACTCCCGGGGAAGGGGCCTTTCCCCTCCGCGTGCGGCGGGGTATAATACATCGGATGCTCTTGGGCTCCACGTGTTCCGCCAGCAGGATGCGGGAATCTCGTTGGATTCGAACGGAGCTATTCCATTCTCGACGAGATCCACCTGTGCCGGGTCAGCCGGGCGAAACGGCCATGGATTGCCACCCCCGCTCTGGCGGGGGGCCATCCGGCGGGTCACTGGATTCCTGCCTTCGTGGCAATGACGTAGGAGTGGTTCGACTCGAAACAGGAATTGAAGTAGTGAAGGTGAAGTCCTTACGATGATCGCATTGGGTGTCTTTCTGCATGCGGTGGGCGGTTTTGCGGCCGGGAGTTTCTATATCCCGTTCAAAAAGGTCCGCAACTGGTCCTGGGAGAGCTACTGGCTCGTCGGCGGCGTGTTCTCCTGGATCATCATGCCGTGGCTGGTCGCCTCGCTGACCGTTCCGCCGCTCTTATCCCTGGCGGGCTATGTTCCCCTGCAGAGCGTCTTGCGGTGTTACCTGTTTGGCGTGTTGTGGGGCATCGGCGGTCTGACGTTCGGTCTTTCGATGCGGTACCTGGGGATGTCCCTCGGATACGCTATCGCGCTGGGTTTCTGCGCCGCATTCGGGACCATCATCCCCCCGGTCATCGACGGGACGTTCAGCGACCTTGTGACCCACCAGTCCGGCCTAACGGTCCTTGCAGGGGTTGCCGTGTGTCTGGTCGGGATAACGTTGTGCGGCTGGGCCGGGATCGCCAAGGAACGCGAGCTGTCCACGGTCCAGAAGCAGGCTACGATCAGGGAGTTCAGCTTCTTCAAAGGCCTGATTGTGGCGGTCTTTGCGGGGGTCATGAGCAGTTGCATGGCGCTGGGTATCGCGGCCGGCAAACCCATTGCCCAATTGGCCATGCAGCACGGCACCAGGTCCCTCTGGCAGAACAGCCCCGTGTTCATCCTGATCTTTGCCGGCGGTTTCACGACGAACTTCCTCTGGTGCCTGATCCTCAACTTGAAAAACCGGTCCGCGACAGACTACTTCGCCGCGGACAAGGCGCTGCTCGCGGCGAACTACTTCTTTTCCGCCCTGGCGGGAATCACGTGGTATCTGCAATTCATGTTTTACGGAATGGGTACGACGAAGATGGGCCGCTACGATTTCTCAAGCTGGACGGTTCACATGGCCTTCATCATCGTCTTCAGCAACCTGTGGGCCTTGTGGTTCCGCGAGTGGAAAGGATCGAGCCGGCGCACATTGACAATCGTCGTCCTGGGAATTGCGGTGGTCTTCTTGTCCACCGTGCTGGTCGGCGTGGGCAACTATCTGGAAGCTATCGGCAGGTAGTGGAATCGGTGGGCATTGCCCACCCTACGTCATCTTTGGGGAAAACGATGACTCCGAGAGAACGCGTTCTGAAGGCACTGAATCATGAGACTCCCGACCGGGTCCCTATCGATTTCGGCGGGTTCCAGACGGGGATCCACAAGAACGCGTACCGCCGTCTGCTCGACCATCTGGGTATTGACGATGAAATAGCGATCCTGGACCCGGTGCAGCAGCTTGCCCGGCCCTGCGAGGAGCTGTTGCAGCGATTCCACGTGGATACACGCTATGTCCTGGCCCACGGGCCTGATGGGTTCGACGGAACGATTCGACAGGCCGAGCGCAACGGCCGGCTGTGGCACGACCTGAGGGACGAATTCGGCGTCGTCTGGTCCATGCCCCAGGACCGGGGCCTGTACATGGATATTTCACACCACCCGTTGGCTTCGGCCACCATCCCAGACCTGGCCGACTACCCCTGGCCGAATGGGGCCGACCCGACCCGGTTTACCGGCGTCCGCGAACACGCACAGGCCCTCCGTAAAGAGATCCCTTACGCCCTGGCCACCGGGATCAGCGGCGTCGTGTACGAGTACTGCTGGTACATGCGGGGCCTGGAGCGATGGTTCATGGACATGGTGGAGCAGCCGGAGTTCTGCGCCGCCCTGCTGGACCGCACGCTGGCGTTCTGGCTGGACTACCTGACGGGCTTCATGCGGGAGGTCGGCGACCTGGTCGATGTGGTGATGATCGGGGACGACCTGGCCGGCCAGGGTGGACCGCTGTTCTCGCCCGCCTTCTACCGCCGGGTCGTCAAGCCCCGCCAAAAAAAGCTCGTGCAGCGAATAAAATCGCTCACGCAGGCAAAAATCTGGTATCATACGTGTGGCAGTTGCCTGGAGTACATCCCGGACCTGCTCGACAACGGGATCGATATCCTCAACCCGGTGCAGACGAGCGCCGCCGGGATGGATCCGGCACTCCTGAAGCAGCGGTATGGCCGCGAGCTGGTGTTCTGGGGCGGGGGCTGCGACGCCCAGCACGTCCTGCCCTGTGCGACGCCCGAGCAGGTTCGCGAGCAGGTCCGCCGGAACATGGAGACGTTCAAGCCGGGAGGTGGATACGTGTTCAACAGTATCCACAATATCCAGGGGGACGTGCCGCCGGAGAACATCGTGGCATTGTTCGATACAGCGTATGAGTACGGATGGACGAGGGATGCAGAGTAACAACCTGTTTCACAACAGAATACGGGTGGGCAGACCATGAAGAGACAGCAGAGAATCTCACGCGGGTTTACACTCATCGAGTTGCTGGTCGTCATCGCCATCATTGCCATTCTCATGGCGATCCTCATGCCGGCCCTCAATCGCGGCCGGGAGCAGGGCAAGCGGGCCGCCTGCATGAACAACACCAAGAGCCTGGCCCTGGCCTGGAATCTGTATGCGGACGACTTTGAGGCGAAAATGGTGAGCGGCTGCACGTCGCTCGGCGGGCACAACAGGGACGGGGTCTGCTGGGTTTACTGGCCGGGCCTGAATGCCACGGAAGAGGCGGCGATCCGGGATCTGCGGCGGGGATTACTCTTCTCCTACTGCCCCAGCGTGAAGCTGTTCAAGTGCCCGACGGGCATCCGCGGCGAGGTCGTCACTTATGCCATTCCCGATTCCATGAACGGCCACTGGGCCATCACGGAGTCGATCAAGCCGTACATCAAGACGCTGAAGACCCAGATTCGCAATCCGAGCGAGCAGATCGTCTTTTTGGATGAGGGCCGGCTCAGTCCCTCCAGTTGGACGATCTGGTTCGACCAGGAGCGCTGGTGGGATCAGATCACCGCCCGCCACGGCGACGGCACGAACTTCTCCTTCGCCGACTCGCACACCGAGTACTGGAAGTGGAAGGACCCGCGTACGCTCGATGTCGCCAAGATGGAGATCAACGCCTGGCAGAACGGCCCCCGTCTCTCGGGCGAATCGACGCAGCAGGGCAATGAGGACTTGCATCGCGTCCAGAGAGGCGTCTTCGGCAAGCTGGGCTACACGCCGACGCGCAACTGAGAGGACGCCTCGCGAAGCGTTGCACCGGCCGATGAGGAGCGATGTCCAGGAGGCGGACTCGACTCGCGCCTGCAATCCGCCATCCCAAATTCAGCGGGTCACCATCTCCAGCGGAGCCAGGGGTGCAGGTTGCCGTGCCGCGTCCGGGCCTGCCCCGAGTCCGCACACGCGTGACATTTCCTCCATCGCGGTCACGCCGGCGGCGACCTTCTTCAGGCCGTCATGGGCCATTGACGGCACGCCTTTTCGGCGCAGGCAATCCAGGAGCTCGCGATGGTGCGTGCCCGAGCTGATGACCGTCCCGATCTCGTCGTCCACGGCCACCACTTCGAAAATCCCCGTGCGTCCCTTGTAGCCGTACGAGTTGCACTCCATGCAGCCATCGGCCTGCAGGATGCTCTCGGGCGCCTCCGCCCCGAGCCGTGCGAACAGCTCCCGATCCTCCGGGCTCAGGTCGCGAGGCCGGGCACAGCAAGTGCAAAGCCGTCTTACCAGGTTCTGGGCGATGACCAGCCGCAGCGAGTCTCCGATGATGTGATGGGGCACTCCCAGGTAGTGCAAAGCATCCACGGCCCCGGCCGCGTCCTGGGCATGGATCGTCGCCAGGACCAACCTGCCGGACAGGGCCGCACGCGCTGCGACAATCGCGGAGTCCTTGTCCCGGATCTCGCCCACCAGAATCAGGTCCGGGTCCATCCGCAGAATGGTGCGCAGGCCCTCGTGCATCGTGAGCCCGTGCCGCTCGTCCACCTCGATCTGCTGGGCGTAAGGCAGCCTGAATTCGACTGGGTCCTCGATGGAGTAGGTCGTCATGGCCCGCAGGTCGAGCAGCGAAGCCAGAGAGTACATGGTGGTCGTCTTGCCCGAGCCGGTGGCCCCGGTGATCAGGACCAGGCCGCTGATGGAGCGCATGCTCGCCGAGACCCGCTCCTGGTCTTCCATGGAGAATCCCAGGCTGGACAGGTCCCACTCGTCCCGGGGCACGCTCAGGAATCGCAGGTGGGCGGACTCGCGGCCGCGTACGGGCGTGAGGGTGACACGGATCTCCCACCTCACATCCTCGTCCGGCCAGACGAGCTGGCCTTCGAGCGGGGCAAAGGACCGCGTGACGGTCAGCCCCGAGGCACTTTTCAACTGGTTCAGCAGCTTTCTGCCCTCGGCCAGCGACAACAGAAGCTTGGGCTGAATGGTGCCGTCGACCCGATGCAGGACCCGGACTCCCTCCTCCACGCAGTGCACGTGCACGTCGGTGGCTCTCTCGATGATCGCATTCCAGATCAGAGTGTTGAGGAGGTCGGGGTACGGAGTGATTGTCGCGTCGCTGCTGTCCTGTCCGTGGCTGTCTCGAGCAGCTCTGGCCATAACTGTACTCCTTGCAGTTGGGCCCGGGTCGCCAACGATCCCTCGGCCGATAATCTTGGGGCCGGAGTCCTACATGGTATCCGTCCCATACCCCTGTCTCGGCACAAGAACAGCCCGCCTTCACTGAGAGGCTGTGAAACAATTTCAGATTGTGCTCTATTTTGACGTTTTGGCACTGGATGAATTTGGGGAGGGCGCTATAACGGAAGTCATGGATACGCAAGAGCCAATTCCGCCCTCGTCACCGCAG
>Ga0315274_10005276_pt1 | contig 18895 bp, 27 predicted proteins | sample YL17G02_20_MG_FD_203700 | JGI IMG/M metagenome (GOLD analysis project Ga0315274, IMG submission 203700) | Sediment microbial communities from Yellowstone Lake, YNP, Wyoming, USA - YL17G02_20 | ecosystem: Environmental > Aquatic > Freshwater > Lake > Sediment | place: USA: Wyoming | collected... | reverse complement strand
ATCCCATCGCCGCTCTCCTTCGCTTTCTTGGCCGGTTCGAAGCCGCTGTATTTCACGTCGTTGTCCTTGAGCCACTTTTTGGCCTGCTCCGGCGTGAAACTATCAGACGCAAATCGATAAGCCTGGACAGTCATGGAAGTCTCGCCCTTCAGTTTGCCCATGACGATCCGCACTCCCGCTTTGCCGGGCAGCGTCTTACTGCGAAAACTATTGGGTTCGAAGCCATCCGGGTTTTGCACCCGCGCCGCATGTTCATTCGGATAAGGCTCCTGCAAATTTTGGCTTTCGCTGACCGGGCTTGCAGCGATCGGCGCCTCATCGAAAGGCGAGCGCGTGAATAGCTGCGCCGCGTTCTCGACCATGAATTGGTGATACGTATCCAGCGCCGCCCCGATGGCTCCGGATAAGATCTTCCGCTCGTCCCGGCTGACCCTGCCCTCGCCAAACATATCGTCGGCGAGCTGGGTGAGGTTCAGATGCAAACGGCTTTCCAGCCACTCGGCTAGATTGGATTTCTCCTGGATCGGCAGCTCGTTTTGCGTTTCGGGAGTGCGCTCGAGCATTGCCATGAATTTCTGTAAGAGATTTTTTTGCATTCTTCCTCCTTCAATTTCCACTTGTAGGGGCTGACGGCGTCAGCCCTTATCTGATGGCGTCAGCCTCGCATCGGCGGGCAGTTCCTTCAATCCCAACCGCTTGATTTCTTCATCGATCTCCGCCTCTTCCGTAGCGCAAAAGAGCTGTCCAATTGTCCATGTCTCGCCTGACGTGTCGAATTTGGCGATGACTTTCACGCCATCATGCGCCAATCTCCACGATTGGCGTCTATCGGATACCTGGGTTGGCAACTCAGCGACCGGGATTACGCTCATTTTATGCCTTCCTTGACCGGGCTTGTAGCGGCTTTAGCGATCGCTTCCGCCTGAGTTGTATAAGCATAGAATTTGACCGTGCTGGCATATCTCGCTGACACCTGCTTGACGGTTTTGAGTTCCGCAATCCAGGCTGGCTGTGCCAGCTGGTACAATGTAATCTGAGTGTTAGGTAAGATCATAGATGCTCCTTATTGGACATAATTTACCTAATTAGTTGTCACGATCCAGCCAGCTGCCACGAGGGTGGCCTTGTCAAGCAGTCCCGCCGCGCTGGGGGCTTGATTCGTTCCGCCCAAATTGAGCGTCGGTGTCGCGTACGTCGTATCTCCCTCATTTGCCACGCATCGGGCAAGGTACAAATCCACCGATGCCTGGATGAGCGCGGTATTATCAGCACGAATTTCTCGGATAGATACCATCGAATCTAGATTCGGGCAATTGGTAACAGAAGTCGCGAGCACGTAAAAATTTATCAATCCCGCTGGCAACACCAAACCACTGATGTCACCGGAGATGGATGTTATTTCTATCCGAATATATTGCAGTGTCGCCGGTAGCACCCAACTGCTGATATTACCGGAGGCGGAAGTTGAGAACACATAAAAATATGTCAATCCTGCGGGTAACACCCAACTACTAATGTTTTGCACCCATGCCGTGTTGATGTGAGCAAAAAAGACCGTCAACTTCGGAAACTTCTGGATAGGCGTCAATACGGAAATGAGTTTATCCGCGCTGATGTCGATCTGCGTCAGATATGTTGCTTGGTTCGGCGCAATCAGGGTCACGGCAAAAGTTCCTGCTCCGGCGTAAACGTGATTCATTTCAACGTTAGATACAACCGCTGTTTTGGGTGTCCCATCTCCCCAGTCTACCATGGCGGCGGGTGCGCCCGCTCCAAAGGTAAACTTCGGCGTGGTGGCCTGCCCCGCGGTGACCGTGACCCGGTAACGGAAATAGTTTTTCTGCGCCATCACCACCGGCGTCGCCAGCATCATCAGGCGTTTAGTATCAGCCATGCTACACCCTCGCCGTTGACGGCGGCATCAACGATCACGGCGGATAGATTGGACACCAGGCCGAAGATGACCTGGTCTCCGGCGGCGAGTGGGTATCCGTTGGCGCTGTTCACGTCTCCATTGCCGTCGTTCCCGACGTAAACCAGGCCGGTATTGGTCGGTAGGGCTTTGACCAGAAGCGGGGCGTTGACCGGCTGCGAGCCGAGGGCTAAAGCTGCGCCTGCGATTGGGATAACTTTTTGTCCACTTCTCGGCCCTACCGGTACGTTGGATCCGATCGATCGCAGCCCTTTCAGCAATCCGATGACCGTGCCATCCCCGCTCAGGGACGTTTTGTCTCCAGGTACTCCAATGCCAATTGTCATTTTAATCTCCTTTTTCTTCCTTCATCCGATACAAAGTCAAACAGCGGCATCCGGGAAAACGCGGCGGATTTTGGTCTCCGCTGGGAAATTCCTCGTCGATCCCGATCCAGCCTGCCTCTTCGTTCTCCCGGCATCCATCGCTCACCTTGTCGTCGCCGACCGTGCTCCAAAACTTCTCCTGTTCGATCCCCGCATCCTGCAAATCTTGCGCTGTGATCCGGTTGCCCTGCTCGTACGCGGTGCCGGTTTCGGTGATAGCGATCAAATGCGCCCGGCTGTCAATGTGCTCCTGCGGCTTACCCACCGCAAATTCCTCGAAACGTGAGATGATTTCACTGGCCATGCGCTTATACGACCAACCCTCGTCCGTCCCCTGGGCGATCAAAGTTTGTAATGTCTCCCGCGTGGTCTCATTGATCTTCGTGACCATTTTCGCCCCGTAATCCCGCAGATAATTCACAGCCCGCGGATTTTTCAGGTCGAAAGCAACCTTCATTCCCATCTCGCCGAGCATGGCCATCCCGCCCAGCTTCAACGCCTTTTCTACGGTCGCCTCGATCGGGCCAATGAAATATTTCGAAGTCTCCAAATGCGTCTGCGCCCAAACCTTCTCGGCCTCGCCCGGCGGCAGCCCCTCTCGTAGGGGCGCATCGTTGGGGCGGATGGCATCCGCCCTGGATCCGTCCTGGCTTGCGCCCTCGGCATTACGTTCGCCCTCGGCAAAGAAACGCCTCGCCTGGTTCATCTTTTGCACGACCTTATTCCCCTGCGCCCGAAACGCCCTCCGCATCGCAATCTCCAGCGGTCGCACCAGACGCTCCATCTTCTTGCGCTGGACGCCGCGCCGGATCGCTTCCTGGAATTCCTCGTATGCTGCGCTAAAATCGTTCATTTCGCCTCCCCCGTCGGGGCGGACGGCGTCCGCCCTTCTTCCATCCATCCACCTTTCGCCTCGATAATCGCCTCCGCCAGTTTCCTGGCTGCCGTCTTCGTGCGCACGTCGCTGATCGTCTCGTTGGCCACGCTCGTGGTCTCGTCCGGGAACAATTCCGACATGATCTCGTCCACGTCGTCCTCGCCCATCGCCTTCAGGATCAATCGGGTTGCGATCTGCTCATCCAGCAGTTGCAGCGTTTGCCCGTTCAGCGTCAGCGCCGTGATCACCGCTTGCACTCCCGTCTGCACGTCCCTTTCCAGGATCGGCGGGAAATCGATGTCCATCTGCAAATTTACCCCCTCGTTCCAGGCGATCCGCTCTTCCTGTTCGTCGCCATCGTCCACTATCTCGATCCTGGCTATCTGTCTGAGTTCTCCTCCCGTGGCCTTGACCGCCTGCATAATTACGAAGCGGAAGATGTCGCGCAGGATGTCCGTCCACAGCATCTGGCGTTCCCTCATGTTCAATTCTGTGGGTCGATCCATGGATTTTGCCGTGGCCAGGCTTCCCACGCTCACGTCTCCAAAATATGGTTCCGTCAGGTTCACCGCAGCAGCCACCATCAGCAGCAATCGCCGCCCATCGTCCGGGCTGATCGACGCCCCGCGCACTTGCATCGGCTGCAGATCCGTGCCTTCTCCCAGCAGCGCCATCGCCCCGGTCACCGGCGGCGGGTTGGTCTCGCTCGAATCTCCCGCTGCTACCGCAGCGCCTGATGCCAGCGTGCTGGCCATCTTGGCCTTTTCGGCTGCGATGGCTTTCTTGCCCTTGGTGATCCGTTTCCAGGCGAACCGGCTATAAGCCCGCATCAGGCTGGCCACGTCCTCCAGGAATTCTTTATACGCCCGCGCCCAATCTAGGGCTGCGTAGACCTCGCTCTCGCCGAATTTCCCGGTCCTCACGAAATAGACCGGGCTGTCCCACTGCACCGGTACGCCGCCGATATTCTTCGGCTGCGTCTTCGGGTGATATCGCCAATCCGGGTAATACGCTTTGCGCGTAGCGGTCTCTTTCGTTCCCGTTTTTAGGTTGAATTTTCTTTCCGTCCATTCCCGCCTGTAATACCAGGTGCTCTTGGCGTCCTGGAGATTGCTGATCACGTCCACAATCTCGTCCGCCGGTAAGGTGCGCACCCGCACCCGTCCGTCCGTAGGCCGCGTGAAGAACACAAAATAGAGCTGGCCTTCTACCTGCAGATCGATCTCTTTCAACATCCGCGCCTGGTGGCTGGTGAGCTCGCTGCGATTCTTCTCGTCGTCCCAGAATGTTTGCAGCACCTGGTTGATTTCCGTGTTTTTCGCCCTTACGTTGATGCCCTGGCTCCACACGTACAGCGCCTTGACCATCACCCCGCGTTTGATGAGTGGGTTCTTGGCGAACATCATTCGTGACAGTTCGCGGATCTTCTTCAGTCCATCCCGGCTGAATTCCTGCTGGCCGGTGAACGTCAATCGCATCCAGCTTGCGTCTTCCAGCGCCAGCTCGAGCTCGGCCATCCGCTCGGTCAGCATCTCGTTATCGAAGCTGATCTGCGCCAATTCCTGCTCCCCTCCCTGTAGGGAAGGGCCGGGGTTAGGTTTCCGTCTGCCTCTCGTCATAGCCTCAAACAGGTGAGATGCTCACCCGCTCCTCATAGACCACGTCATCTTCCTGCTCTTCTTGTTTCAACTGCTCCACGATCTGGCGCAGTTGGTTATAAGCACTGCTCCCCGCATCCACCCTGTCCTTGAACCGGCCTTTCGGAAAAGCGCATAGCTCCTCGATCAGATCGTCATTCCAGGCTCCCCGTACCACCCGCACTCGCCCACCTTTGGCCTTGGTGGCCAGCATCCCCGCGTAATATTCCTTACTGCCGGTCACCTGGTCGAACGTTCCGACTAAGCCGCTATCGGCCAGATAATTATTGAACGCTCTTGCCCCGTCCAATCCTGCGCTGCCCGGATCCTGGGGATGCCAGATCAAGAACGGCCCGTCGTTCCGATAATCCTCCAATCCGATCTTGATCATTTCGTCGTCCCGCTCCGCCGATGCGAGCTGTTCTGCGGTCGAATGCTCGATGTAGATATAATCATCCCGGCCCCAGCTCATCTTCACGCTGGCGGTCCTCGCCCCTCCACCCGCCGTCGCCGCTTTGTCCCACGCCCGTATCCGCGCCCACACGTCCGCCCCCGGCCCGCGATCCACGATCGTGAACCAATCCCGCTTGAACGTGTTCCCCTCTTTCGAGTAGGGCGTCTGCTGGTAGAGCGCCTCGAAATCGTACAGGCCGATGTCCGCCTTGGTGGAGGCCAGGAATTGCTCGTTGTACCACTCCGGGCACAAAGCCTGTCCCGGTTTCCGCCCCAGCGGATCGGCCAGCGGCGTGTAAATCCCGTCCCGCATTTTCTTTCTTTGCTCCTCGACGTTGGCCGGATAGTGCTCCAGCGCCAGGCCCGGCAGGCACACGATCTCGAATTGGCTGGCCATCGGATCGTTCACCTGCCGCTGCATCAATCGCCCCGCCAGGTCGTCCGCGTGCCAGCGGGTGTGGAAGATGACCACGGCCGCATTCGGTCTTAGTCGAGTCCGAGACGACGACCGGTACCAATCGTCCACTAAGTCACGCCTGCTCTCGCTCTCGGCCTCTTCCCGGTTCTTGAACGGGTCGTCCACGATGAATAGGTGCGCAGGCAATCCGGTGATGCCGCCGCCCACCCCGGCCGCTTTCACGCCGCCCCGGTACGGCCTGGCTAAGTCCCAGCTCTCCGTCGATCGGCTGTCGCTGCTCAGCTCCACCGGCCTGATCCTGTTCGATTTCTCGCCGAATATCGCCTGGTATTCCTCGGCCAGGATTTGATCCCTAATGTAACGGCTGTGCCTCGTAGCCAGGCTCTCGCCGTAGCTTGTTAAGATCACCCGGCTGTCAGGTAATATCCCCAGCAGCCACGCCGGGAAGTTGCGGCTTGCGATTTGGCTTTTCCCCATTTGTGGCGGCATCAGGATCATCAGCCGCCCGATCCCTCTCCGCCCGCCGCTGGCGATATATAGCGCCACCTGCTGCAATTTTGCCGCCAGCAATCGAATGTGGGCAGGCGTCTCGTAGCGTGGATCCACGTACTGGCAGTATGCCAGGAAATTTTTCCGCGCCAGTTCGCGCAGTCCCTTTTCCTGCCGCGCCTGTCGCGGCGTCATCTGCACCCGCGTATCCGCCAGCATCATTCCTCCTCATCCGTCGGGGCGTTCGTCGGGACATCCGTCGGGGCGCATGGCATGCGCCCTTCCTGCGTCCGCCCTCGCCCATCCAGCCCCCGTCCTCGCTCTTCCTGATTTATCCCCGCCTCCAGCTCTGCCGCCGCGCTCGCCAGCTCGTCCAGCATATCCTCGTCCAAATTGTGCGCCTCGCCATCCGCTTTCCGCTTGATGACTGCCGCCAGTTGGGACAGCGGCACGTAATCGCCGGTCATCTCCAAAAATAGTTTCAGATGATTGAAAAATTTATAGTCCGATCCGGCCTGCTTCATCCCGTCGATCAAATTCTTGAAACTGTCGCCCCGGTGTTCCCACAGCTCCGCCGATTGCAAGATGGCAACCATACTATCGATCGCCGGGTTCTTCCTGCGCCAGGTGCTGATCGCCCGGTCGCTGCCCAGGTTTAGGAATTGCCGCGCCAGCCCATCCTGGTTTTCCGGCTTGCGCCCCTCTTTCGGCGTCGATGCCCACGCGATGTAACATGCCTGCCGCCACGGCCAGCCGCCTGCAATCAAATATTCGAAGCGTTCGAACCAGACCGGCTGCACCTGGGTATTTTTCAGCAGATACAAAGCCGAACGCCCGGCCTCTGCCCTCAGCCGCGCTTCCTCGAAACTGACCCCATCGATCTCGATCTCGGGCAGCTCCAGCCCCAGGGCCAATTGGGAATATTCCTCACCCAGGTCGAAACTCGGCTTACGAATAGACATCTAAATCCAAACCTCCATACGTGCGTGGGGCGAACGTACGCCGGACTGCGATGTAAACATCGCCCTAGTCCGGCATAAAAGGCAAAACAAAACCTCCATGTGGTCTATCATGGTCCTCCCCGGTACAAACCGACGAACCTCGTCACGACATCCACGATCACGGCAGCCCCGATGATTCCGGCGATCCATTTGGCGATCCGGCCGTTGGCCTCCAGCGTGCGCACCCGCTCCACCAACCCGGGCGTATCCGGTTCATCCGAAACGCCGATCAGGAGTTTAGTCAGCGCCATGACTTCTTTCCTCACCGCCACGACCTCTCTCAACACGTCCCCCGAATTGATCCGCGCCGCCCCGGTCATCGATTATTTTCTCGTGAGCAGGTACGTCGCCTGGTTGCCGATCACGATCTTCACGAACGCCAGGGCCACGATCAATGCGCCATCCGTGCTGCATGCCACGCTGATCCCGATCTTCGCTGCCAACGGCGTGCAAGCCAGGCCGAAATAAGCCAGCGACACGCCCAGGATCACGCCCAGCATGATCAACGCCTTTTTATCCTGCGCCTCGTACCAGGTTTTCAACCCCGGGAAATACGAGAACAGTAAGCTGATCACGATGCCTGCGATAGCCAGGAGCAGGTCTGAAAGGACCGGATCATCGACCTGCCCCTGCGCCAGAGATCTGGCAACGGCAGGTGTGACAAAAACTACGCTGAGTAACAGAACGATCAGCAGAACGCCAACGAGCTTTTTCATGGAACAATCTCCTTTTAACAAAAAATCCCGATACCTTATCCAGGTATCGGGTGAGTCTCCTCCGATGTGCGCCTCCCGCCAGTTCGATTGCTGAAGGTCACTCGCGCTTGCTATTTAATTGAATTCATTTTACCACATTTTGTTGGGGTGGATGGCATCCGCCTCTTTTTTTTGGTCACAAGATCCCAAACAAAACAATTATTTGGTAGATTACAGCCAGAATACAGAGCACGATCGCCAGGTAGATTAAGTCGATGAAGGTAGTAAGTTTTCCTCTAAATTTTTCCAGCGACTTCTGGAGTGTTCTGATCTCACAAATAAGTTGAGTAAATTGTTCGTCAGTCATGGATATATTTCAAACCTCCTTTCGCTTGAATTTCCAATAATCTATTAGTATTAGTATGGCTTCACTTCTTTGTCTTGAACCCAATAAAGTTTATATTTAAATCTGAATACAAAATCATGTCCCCTCAAAAAAGCATTTCGGTGATAGCTGCAAATCCTGATAGCTGGAAAGCCGCGATAATGACTGCCAGGCAACGTAAAGCAGTTGGCATCTTCAGCAGGACCAAATGGTTGCCATATCCAATCAGTATCATTTCCATTTCTTCCGCAGATAACACATTTTGTCATTCCTTCATCTCCTCACTCGCCCCTCTGCCCTCGCTTCCTCCCCTCCAAAAATCTCTCCAGCCCCGCCTCCCCCATCCACCACGTCCGCCGCATACCGCACACCGTGCAGCGGATGTCGTAGACTGTCCCCTCGATCTCGCAGTCCACCTCCACCTCAGCAGGCTGTTCCGCCTGCGGATCGATCGCATTCCGGAATTTCATCAGCCGGTCCACGTAATAGACCCGTTTCCGGCCCCTGATCTCCACCTCGACCCTCACCCGCGCCGATATACCCAGCACATGACCTGTTTTACCCTGCTGGCAGAGCCATTTCCCACCGATTTCGATGTCAGATCTGCCCTCCCCTTTGACTCTCTCGGCCAATATCACACCGGCTTGCGCCAAAATTACGTCCATTTTCACCTTCCTTCTTCATCGAAAAGCGCATCCCCGCCGACCATCACGGATCCGCGTAACGCCCAAATCGCCTCGAACAGATTGACGTACCGTTGGGGCGAATGGCATTCGCCCTTGTCCGCCGGACAGTCTTGTCCGGCATTCGATGTACTCACGACTATGCCCACCTGCGCCCCGTTTTCGACCCCGCCGGGCAGCTCCCGGGTCCAGGCGAACATCGGCGGGCGGCCAAACAACCGGTTATATTCCCTGGCCGCTTCCTGAACCGCAGCCTCCGCCGATTGTTCGACCGGCCAGACCACGAACCGGCGAATCTTTGGCTTGCCCCCCAGCTCCACGTCCAACACGCCCCGGTACGGGTACTCGACGTATAAATTCCAGGCCCCGTCCTCCCTCTCGACCCACGCCCCCCGCGCGAAATAATACTCGTAGGTCTCCGCATCGAACTCCGCATTGTCCATCAAGTGCACCTGGTGCATCCCGTCCTCACTGATGTTATTCTTGATGATGATCACGTCGGCATCTCTCTCCATTCCCGCCCATCCAAAAAGTGACCGGCTTTGCCTTTCCCCACCCGGAACATCATCGTCCCTTGGAACGCGACCGGCTTATGGCTGAACGTGGTATTGCCATCGATCCATGGCAACTGGGCGCACGCCGCCCATTCGCCCCAAGCCTTGAAAAAGAAAGGTATCGAATTCGCCTGGCAGAAATCTCGCCCCGACCTGGCCCAATCCGGGTGCATCGCCCGCGCTCCCGGGCCGCTCTCTCCGCCGCACATCATCCCGCTGATGAATTCCCACCCCTCCCAATTCACCTGCTCCAGGGCGGGTTCGTACGAAACGACAGTTTTCCACCCCAGGCGTGCAATTTCCTTCATCGCCCCTCGCCGCTCAATAGACCGCCTCTCGTTCTCGATGCTCACACCCAGGAAGACGTTCTTCAGCGCTTTCTCCTCGCTCCTGTTCGCCCACCAATGGCAGAATTCCATCATTTGTCCCGGTCGATTCGTCAAGACCAGGAAATCCAGATCCTGCCGCCGTTCGAATACGTCGAAAATCGGCCTGATAAATTTTTCGAACGAATACCAGTATGAGAATAGATCCGTCATGTCGCACGCGAATACCAGCCCTCGTTCCCGGCCATTTTTGAAAGGCCCACGCGGCGCGAACGCGCGCAGTCGTTCCAGCTCCTTCTCGCTCAAATATTCATCCACCTGCGCCAGATTTGGAACAGTATATTCCAGCCCCGTGCCCAGGCGGACATTGAATCTGGACGCCCAACAGTGCACGCACCCCTCCGAGACTTTGACGCAGGCGTAGCCATCTTTCACCTGATGACCTTCCTCCGTGACAGAAATATAGACTGCCCTGATCGGATTGCTCGTGTAATCGGCATACTCAATCTTCGTCTTGCTCGGCATTGTTCACCTCACCTTTCTTTTTCTAATATCCAGGCCGCCTTTTCGGAAATGCTCCCGCATCTCGGGGCTATAAAAAAATGTTACTCTGGGCTTGAACCATTCAAAAGTCGCTACGAAATCGGGAGGACAATTATAGAAACTACTTTCCATAAATCCATCACAACCAGGAGTCGCTCGACAATCGATCATGAATGGAGTAACACCCTCGTCTATATCAATGGTAATAATAGCTTTATGGCATTTATTACATCTGTAAATATTCTTCATGCCTTTATTCATCTCTCACCTCCAATCGCCGAATCTTGATTATTCCTTACCATCCTCTAAATTTCGTGTCTTTCGCGTCATTTCGTGCTTTTCGTGTTCCAAATTCCTCAGCATCTCTCACCTCCATCTCCTAGAATAATAATCTTTTTTGACCAGTCAATTCCATATAGAGAGCTTCATCCAGCTCTTGGATCTCCCGGCAATTCGGGAAGCGATTACAACCCAGGAAAAAATTATCAACATGTCTCTGCTTCCTGATTATCATGCAAGCTCCACACTCAGGACAAGATTTTGCGGTTTTCTGGCCGATCATTGCCAGCAATCTGGCCTTCATAGTAGCATCCATTCATCCTCCTACTTCCAGATATCCTAAAATGACGGCAAAACTCAAGAAACAGATAGTGCAAAGGGCCATACCCAAGGAAAGGATGATTGCCGTGCAGCAGGCATGGAGCATTTCGTTTGGATCAGAATCCGTCCATTCTGTTTTTGCGCTCATTTCTCGCCGTCCGGGATATCATCGAGCAGCCTTCTCAAGCGTGGCACCCAGCAGCCTATCTCGTGAAGCTCTCCGGTGTACCACCAGGTACGATCGCAAACCGCACATCTGTGATATGCAAACCGATTAGGCTCAGACATCCGTATCACCCAGGCTAAAATGATTTCCAGTAATTCTTTCATTTTATTCCTCCATAATCCTTCGAAATGTAATGCGCCACACCCAACAGTTAGTTTCCCAACCATATCCACGTTTTAGATTAATTGAATCCCAGAGTTCTCGGAACCTGTCTCTAGCAATTTTGACGGCTATCTCATAAGGAATCGGTTGACCGGAAGCGATGAGACAGATTTCGTCTTTTATCCCCTCGGCAAGACAATCCCTGAAAGAAATATTCTGTAACCGCATAATTCTGACGTGTTTAATCTCCAGCGTGATCCGGCTTGCCCAACGTGGCATGAAGATCGAGGGTTGCCAATTGTCATTACCATTTCCGGATTCCTCTAATCTTTCCAGTAAGATAGCCATTCTTTCGGCTTCTTCTAAATTAACTGGAATTTCATTAGTTAATCCATCCGCACGATAATCGATGAAAACAATCGGCTTAAGTGCATCTATACTAACTTCATGAATTGTCCAGGTCTCACGCACCCAGAGTCGATCTCCTATTTTTCCGTATGGACATTGTTCCACAAACCATTCCGGTTCATCCTCCGGACTGCGGCAAAGCTGCCATTTCTCGGTAATCACTCTCCTGGTCTGGTTCTTTCGATCTTCCAGGATCGCAAGCACCCCATCACCCCTAAAAATTATCGATTTTTCCTTCATTCCTCATCTCCTCTCGAATCAGCGCCAATTGCTGCCCATCTTTCTTCTTCCTGTGGCGTTTATTCTTTTTCCGTTCACTTTCTTCGTCCCCATGCCGCACGGCTGCTCCCATTCCGCTGGACATCAACAGCGATTTCTTCAGAGCATCGGCCAGCCCAAAATTACCATCTTGCAAAATCCGCGCCAGCGTGTCGATCACCGGCAAACCTTCGGGTGTGACCATGCTCACAATCCCGGGCACATTTTCCATCATCATCGTCTTGGGTAAAATCTCCAGCACGATCCTGGCGAAATCGAAAACCAGGCTGCTGCGTGGATCCATCACGTTGCGTTTTCCGGCTACGCTGAAACCCTGGCATGGCGGCCCGCCGCATACCAGATCCACCTCGCCGCGCTGCATGCCGATCTCTTTCAGGATGCGCTCGCCGGTCAGCTTGCGGATGTCGCCCAGGAAGAAGATCTCACAACCCGGCGCAGCAGGATTATTTTTTCGCCAACCCGATCCTGAAATAAAGGCGTTTTTGATGGTCTTGCTTTTAGAATCAACCCCCATCCCTTTGCGCAGCAGTTTTTCAAAAATTGTTTCATCTTCCGGATCGATGAACACAAACTTGCATGGATAAGTTCCCAGGTTGTACATATAGCTCAATGCAGCCGCCGGATCATTGTCGGCAGCCGCCTTGACCTGGAAACCGGCTTGCATCAAACCCAGGCTCATCCCGCCGCAACCCGCGAATAAATCGACCGCAACCGGCCATCGCCTGGCCAGCCGCTGCGGCCTGGCAATCCCATTCTGCATCACCCAGCCAGTTTTTTCTTTTTCTGGATTTGGTACCACAATTCCACTGGTATAGCGATCCATTTTCATCTCGATTCCTGCCGATTTTTTCGTGTCTTTCGCGTCATTTCGTGCTTTTCGTGTTCCAAATTCCTCGGCTTCTCCACATCCTCATTCACCATCTGGCAGACCTCCCTCTGCTCCAATCTCCATCGCAGCTCCTCCACGCTCATCGCAAACAGATCCCGGTGCAAGCTCGCCTCCTTCGTGCATCCCTGCTTCAGGTGTACCTCCCCGCACTTCGGGCAGGCAGCCACCTCCACCCGCGCCGGTAGCCCCAATCGCGTCCGGATCCGCGCATCTTTCGGCTCGTATCTCCGCCTGGCGATCCGGAACGCCATCCCCCCGCTGACCCCGAACCGCCTCCCCACTTCCCGCCATCCCCCCTGTCCAGCGGCCTCCCGGTAAGCCTTTTTCAGTTCACGCCTGACATTACCTATACTCGCCATATTCCACCTTCCTGACCTGTTATACGTCGTAACAAGTACCTTCAGACCCCTGGTTCGGTCTTCATTTTTTCATCTTGCATCGCCAGAAATAGCCCGATCTCATAGACTACCTCGAACGCTCCCAGGGGTCCCATATTTTTACATCCGTCTATCAAAATGGTCATGCCATTGCTGATGTTGATTTTTTCCTCTACAGGCAAAGCCATGTAAATCCGATACGCATCTCTCAGCCTGTCGGGTACGTTGGTTAGAACAATTATTGCGTTTGGGTGTCTATTCATATTATGTCCTCAATTCCTGCCGACTTTTTCGTGCCTTTCGCGTCATTTCGTGTTTTTCGTGTTCCGCCTTGCACTTATCGCACAGCGCATAACGCCTGAACCCGTTCGGCCCGGAGAAGAGAACCATGCTGTAATCCGCCAGCGCCTGCTGGCATTTCGTGCACTTTTGTTTCTTTGCTGTCATCTCTCACCTCCATTTTCCTCGTAGGGGCGGAAGGCTTCCGCCCTGATCGCTCATGGGTGTATATTCATTCCTCGAAGCCATAGCCTTACCTCACCTTACCAAACCTCACCCCACCGAACCCCACCTCACCGTACCTTACCTGACCTCACCAAACCGAACCAAACCACACCGCACCCCACCAAACCGGACCTCACCAAACCTCACCACACCCAGCCAAACCTTATTTAAACTTCGTTACCATAAATAGCCCAAACCGCGGCCGGTAATCTCCAATCCCAACATATTTGCCAGCGTGCACCAGCACATCATTCACCATATCCCGTCCAATTTGTTTTTCATCTTCATTCACTTCGATCGTAAATGCCAGCTTCCAACCAGGTGCAAATGCCAGACGGGCGCGCATCACTGGGGCTCGTACCACAACCGCTCTCCGCACATCGATATAGATTGGTTTATCGTATAAATTAATGCCCGGATCCTTCTTCGGGGCTGGCAAATTGAAGGGGATCATTACCGGTCTGACGTATACCGCCGATAAAAATAGATCCTTGTAAGTTTTTCCACGCTTTCCTGTTATCGTGAAATTAATAGCCGCCTTGATCATTGCCGCCTCGAAATGATTGCCGGGTTGCACCAAATTCCCATCTGTCTGGTAACAGGTATCCTCCCACTCTTTTGAGTAATCGATCTTCCCGGTCACCTTTTTGCTCGCCTTTTGTAATTCGGCTTCTTTCACTCCACTAAATTTGTGTTGTAGTAATGGAGTAGTTCCCTCGACTTCAACAGATATTGTATACATGTCCTTTTCCTTTCAATTTTTTAGATTTTTTGTTAACCACAACTGACCATACCCATCCATACCTTATTATTCGTGATCCTCTCCTTTCAAAATTTGGTTATTATGGATTTAATATTCATTCCTCGAAGCCAAATCGCAGTCTGCAATCCTCGATCTTGTCCCCATCCAATACCACCGCCCATCCGTTCTTCGTCCGGTACACTGGGAAACGGAACACTTTTCGGCAGATCGGGCCGATCGCATTGGATTTCACGTGCAATCTCATGCTTCCCTCGCTCAGATTTTCTGCGTCGATGATCTCATTGGCGATGGTGACCAGGTCCTTATAGAGCACGTACCGCACCACCCCCAATGTCCCCAGTTTGCCAAAATGGTCGTATTTGCTATATTCCCATCCATGCGCTGCTTGCACTGCCCGGAAGACGAGCGTCTCGAAGCTTCCGGCTCGCCTGGGCTCCTCGAACGGGTAATTCGCCTGCCCCTCCGCATCCATGATCCGGATTTCTAATCCACCCCAATGGATCCCGAGTACAGGTGATCCGTTGTCGGATTTGGGCATCGACCAGGTGACCAGTTCCACCCCGCTGCTGTTTTTTGGCAGGAGTGCCAAAAGTTTATTGAATAATTCACTCATTTTGTTTTCTCCTTTTCGTATTTTTTGGGTGATACAATGATACACTTATGTAGATATTACGAAAATATGAAGTACTATGAAGTTCATCTCAAAAATTTCGCCATGGAACTCTCCTTCTTTTTTCTACAAGACAAAAAAAATGCCTTAAATACCATTGCTTCATATATATTCATAGTATTCATATATTTTGACCTTTTAGTAACTTTTCGATGATACAATGATACACTTATGAAGTATGAAGTACTATGAAGCAAAAAAGCCCTTTTTCGCCCTTTTAAAAATAATTTGTAAATTTTGTAATAAATGTAATAAATCGCTAATATAATTAGCCAATTGAACACCGTGTTCATAATTTGAACACACTCTCTAAAACTGAACACCATGTTCAATTGGCTAATATAATTAGCAAATTTATGACAAAAACCTTTTACAAAACATTTTTTTTGCCCCCGCCCGCAAAACCCCGAAAAAGCGTAATAGTTCTTCATAATGTTCATATTTAGCCGTCTTTTCCTTGATGCTCCTTTTTTTTTGGTACTGCATAGTACTTCATAGTGCTTCATATTTTCAGCGATCCCTGTTTTGGCTCTTCCGTTTTCGGCTCTTCTTCCGTTTTCTTTTCCTCATCCTCCATCCCGTAGCGCAGCTTGCCGACCTCGATTTTGGTCACGTCCAGCACCACTGCCCATCCGTTCATCGTCCGGAACACCGGGAAACGGAACGCATCCCGGCAGATCGTGCCCACCGTGTTCGATTTCACGCCCTTATCGTGCTCCGATTTCACGCTCCCCTCGCTGATGTTCTCGGCGTCGATGATCTCGTTGGCGATGAGGCACAGATCCTTGTAAAGGATATGTCTCACCACTCCCAGCGTCCCCAGTTTGCCCGAGCGGACGTATTTGCTATATTCTTCCCGCCCGTGCGCCGCCAGCACCGCCCGGAAGATCAGCGCTTCGAAGCTCCCCGCCCGCCTTGTCACCTCGTCCATGTAATTCGCCTGCCCCAGTTGGAACAGCTCGTCCAGCAGCTCCTGGTCGTTCTGGTAGATCGCCAGCACTTTCAGCGGCCGCATGATCTGGTTGATCCGCGCGCTGACCAGCGGGTCCATCAGCTTATATTTCTTGCGCGCCTCATCCGTCAGCTCGATGGATGGCAGCCAGTGTTTCAGCCGCCAGTGCAGCAACTGGTTGCGCAGCGCCGTAGCCTCCAGCTCGAGCTCGGGCGGCATGTAGCCTGGCTCGATCCCGGCCTTATACAGCTCAATGGCTTCTTTATCCGAAAGGTCGAACGTCAGGCAGCGGCTTTCCGTGCCCGGGTCCTTGAATGCCCCGTACATCGTCATCAGCGTCGGCCCGTACACGAATGTCGTCGACGGGCTGAACCCGTGCGTGCCGTCCGATCGCAATACCTCCATCATTGTCACTACCCTGGCCTGCTTTTTCATCGCCCGCACGTTCAGCAGCGCCCGCATCTCCCCTTTATCTTCCTTCAGCAGGTTGTCTACTTCATCGATGAACAGCGTGCCCTTGTAGATGTGCGCCAATCCCTTGAACCCGGCCAGGCTGCTCACCCCGCTGGTGATCATCAGCCGGTAGCACACCAATCCCAGGCGCAGCATCAGCTCGCTCTTGCCCGTTCCCGCCCCGCCCCGCGCCCTCAGGTACAGCAGGTTATCGAATGAATCGAAAACCCACGTGAAGATGGCGTACAGCGCCGAGAATTTATAGTGCAGCGGGTTGTCCAACAAAAAATACCGCCGCAGGAACAGCTCGATCTTGGCCAGCAGCTCCCGTGTGTCCTTCAGCGCCCCCAGCTCCGATGGCAGGAGCACCGTCCCGTAGCGGATGTTGTCGTCCACCAACGGCGTCAGCCGTTTGTCGGGGATGTCCAAGAAAGCAGCAGTCGTGATTTCCCGCTCCTGTTTCCCGTCCAGGAATATGTGTGCGTAGGCAAATTTAGCCTTCATCGTGCGCAAATCGTAGATGATATCCAGCAGGTAGCCCTCCGTCCCGTCCTCGTTCACCGGGTACCACCCGCCCATTGTTTCCTCGATCTCCGCCGGTTGCCCGTCGTCGTCGCCCTTTTTGCTCTTCAGCTCGTCCCCCACCAGCTTGCTGAATTCTCTGAGTGCTACCCCCTTGTATTCCGGGTATAGATCCTCAGGAAACAGCGCCTTGGCCAGCTTCTGCCGCATATCGTTCTTCGCATTGCGCGGCATCCGTGCGATCAGCGGGATGACCAAATCCAACATCTTCTGCCGTTTTGCCCCCTCCTGCCTCCCCGCGTGCTTCGCTGCCTCGATCACGATCGGCGTCGCCTGGCTGAATACCGCCTCCACCGCCTCTTTTCTCGCCGTTTCCTCGATCTCTTTATCGAGGAAATACTGCGCCAGGTCGTTGGCGTCCTTGCTGTTTTTCTTGCGCCCATCCGCCCCCGACCACTCGAACTTCGGCCACCTGGCGATCCACAGCATCGGCCCGAAGTGCGCCGACAGCGGGAAATCCCCATCCTTCCCGGTGACGATCGCCTCGCCTGGCGTGTCCGCATCCGTGGCGAAGTAGATCGCCTCGTATCTATCTCGCAGCGTCTTGATCGCCTCCGCCAGGTTCTTCCACGCCGATCCGCACAGCGCCATCGCCGGTATCCCCCACTGTCCCAGCGTGATCGCGTCCATCTGTCCCTCGACGATTACCACCCGCTCGTCCGACCGCCGGTGCATGTGGTTGAGATAAGGAATCCTCTCGCCCGCCAGCGCGCTGTATGGATTGAAAGCCTTCCATTCCCCCATCTGGCCGTCATCCCCCTTGATCTTGTCGTGGCCTGGCAGTTGTCTCCGGCTGATATACCGGATCCGTCCCTCGACCTTGTGAGCGTAAACTAACCCAGGCTTGTCCATCATCCCGTGGATGGTGTGCTCCTTGAACGAGCGCGGCTCCAATCCGTGCTTATGCGCCCAGCCGATAGTATCCCCCTTGAACCCCAGCACCACCACCGCTTGCGGGCTTTCCGGGTCTATCCCGTACATGGCAAATTCCGCCCGCATCTCTTTCACCTGAGTAGCAGTCGAGCGCCCGCTAAATCCCAGCCCGCTCGCCCGGATCGTCTCATCCGTCACGCCGCGCCTATGCACGTAAGCCAGCGCTTCCATATCCTCCAGCAGCCACCTCTGGAAAATGGTCATGGCTACCTTGTAAGTATCTTCTCGCACCCTGGCTGCCAGCCGCTGTTTCAATTCCGGCTCATCATATTGCGGCGCCTGTTGGATACCGGCCTTTTTCGCCAGCTCCTGGATCGCTTCCTTCACATCCCAGCCCGGGTTTAGCTTCAGCATCCAATCGATGACCGTCCCGCCCTCGTTGCACACCCCAAAACAGTGCCATGTCCCCGTATCCGGGAACACAGTCAACGCAGGCGACTGTGTGTTGCTGTGGAAAGGACAAAAACCGGTGTAATTCTTCCCTGACCGTTTCAGTTTCACTGCCCCGGTCTCATTCACCAGGTCCACAATATCCAATTTGTCTTTGATCTCTTCGATGATGGTCATGAGTCTCCAATGTTTGATTATTGCCTAGATGACGATCCAGCAACAATGATGCTGGAGATACCGAGGGGCTTTTCCCCCGTTTTTGTACAATTTCTCGCCGTGCGAAGCCATGCCAGGCAGCACCCCCCACCGCCCTGGGAATTTGCCCCCCCGCCCCCTCCCTGCGTAAAACATGCAACATAACCCCATGTTATGTTGCATGCTTTTTCCCTCGCCAAGACTGCTTTCTGG